>Ga0255055_10000273_pt1 | contig 40901 bp, 39 predicted proteins | sample JV7_2_27_MG_FD_188633 | JGI IMG/M metagenome (GOLD analysis project Ga0255055, IMG submission 188633) | Seawater microbial communities from Jervis Inlet, British Columbia, Canada - JV7_2_27 | ecosystem: Environmental > Aquatic > Marine > Inlet | place: Canada: British Columbia | collected... | reverse complement strand
GTAAAAGGGGACATTCCGCTTTTTTGGATAAAGGGGACATTCTGCTTTCTCTTCAAATTCTTTGGCGCACCTCAGTTTGATGGAACCTCCGAGAATCCACGCCAAAGAATTTGAAGAGAAAGCAGAATGTCCCCTTTATCCAAAAAAGCGGAATGTCCCCTTTATCCAAACATCTCCAATAAGCCCCAGGCGACGAGTGCCAGACCGAAGAGCCGGCTGAGCGTTTGACCGCCGGGCGCGATCTTCTCGACGCAGAGGATCAGGGTCAGCACGACCATCCACAGCAGATTCATCACGCCGAGGCCGAAGGAGAGTGCCATCAGGGCCCAGCAACACGCGACGCAGTAGAGACCGTGGCCCAGACCCATACGGTAGGCACCCCCGGGGCCGCTTCTCCAGTTCGACAGAAAGAACCCGATGGGGCTCCGACAGTGTTTCAGGCATGCCGCCTTGAGCGGCGTCAGCTGGTACATTCCCGCCGCCAGCAACAGGGCTCCTGCGAGGTAAGGCCCCGTTCTCAGCTCGGCGCCGTCGAGAACGGCCAGTTGCTGGAGCAGCAACTGCGCCGACGCCGCCACGAGCGAGTAGGCTGCCCATACGGTGAGATAACCGGAGATGAACATCCCGCTGGAGACGTACGGTGCGGCGGCTGCATCACTCCTTCGGGCGGTCGCGCCGAACAACAGGATCCACGGCATCACGGGCGGCAGCATCATGGCGATCATCATGACCATCCACATCGTGGAAGCGATCGCGAACGAGGCGAGGCCCGGTTCAGGTGCCCGGGGATGAAGCGCGTGCTCGAGACCTGCGTCGAGCGCGACGTGCCCGTTGACCATGAACAACCAGGAGACGGCGACCAGCGTCGCGGCAGATGCCGACACGATGACGCGGTCCTTCCGGACCAGATCCTCGACCGTGAGTCCCGTCGCCACGATCTGCGTCACGCCGACCAGCTGAAGTCGGAGTACAGGGCGTGGGTCTCGTCCGTGTCGAAGACGATCTCGCCGTCGTCGTAGCGAGCGGCGCCTTTGGCGATCACCTGCGATGTCGCGTGAATCTGGTTGAACATGTTCTCGAAGGTGACCGCTTTTGACTTGTCCCGTCCACGGATGGCCTCGATGGTCGATTCGAGCAAACCGGGGACGACGACCCTCTTGACCTTGCCCCGATCCTCGATGCGAATCGGCAGATGGCGCGTGGGGAGGCGCTTCGACACGAAGCGGGCCAGCACCGCCCACGGCCCGCCCGCGCGGCCCGTGAGGAGGGCCTCGATCGCGTCACGTTGGGCCTCGGAGGCCTGCTCGTCGATCACGATCCCCTCCCGCCAGTCACCCTCGATCATGTGCTGCGGACTGTCGTAGACGATCACCGCGCTCAACCCGCCGAGCGAAACGCCGTCGAACTCGCCTTCGTCGAACCGGATGGCCCAATAACCCAAGCAGCGTTGGTGGGTGCACAGCTGTTCGAAGTGCACGTGGCCCGGACAAACTGTCTGGCAGCTGCAATTCTCGAACAACAGGCCGCGTGCCCACCACGCCGGGGTTTCCTCGGTAGTTCTGGTCATCGTTTCACCTCGCGAGTGCTGAAGGGTAACCCAGCCCGCGCTTCGCAGGCCAGATCCTCGATTTCCGCTTGACAGTCGATGAGCCGCGACGTCGCCGGATGTCGTTTGCGTAATGTCGCGGCTGCAGAGTCCAGTGACAATCTCGGCGATTACATTGCGGTGCTAGCGGTGGACGAGAATTGGCACTCCCGCTTCGGTATCGTCATTGCTTCGATTCTGTCGCGACCCAACAATTGTTGTAGGTCCCTTCTCGCCTCTTCTCGACTCGAAGGAGCCGCCATGAATCGAACACCAACGGCGCCCCTGACTCGAATCCTCGCTGCGCTCTGCGCGGCGATCATCCTGCCGGGACTGGCCGGCGCTGCTGCGCTTCCGCCGGTCGTATCGACCGAAGACCACGGAAGCGACGTCGAAGGGCAGCGCACGGTGCAAGTCGCCGGCGTGAGCGTAGAGATCGACGAACAGACCGGTCGATTGCGGACGCCGACACCGGCGCAATCACGGGAGCTTGCTGGAGCGCTGCAGAACATGTTCGCCTCGGCGAAGTCGGCTCACCAGGTCGTCACGCGGGCAGACGGCACGATCTCTCTCGTCCTCGACGAGCGCTATGCCAACTTCTCGATCGCGCTGATCGACAAAGAGGGCAAGCTCTCGACGAGCTGCGTCTCCGGCGCAGAGCAGACCCAGGCGGTTCTGGACGAGAGCGACGCGGCCCAACAACCCGAGAAGGAGTAGCCGATGAGCACGCGATCCCGATCCGTTGGTTGGACGCCGATCGTTGCCTGCCTGGCAGCGATCGTTCTCGCCTCAACCCCGGGTGCCCTGGCCGGGGCTACGATCGTCATCAACAACGTCGATGCCTCGGGTGTCGGATTCAACGATCCGACACCGGTCGAGCCGGTCGGCGGCAACCCCGGCAACACGCTGGGCGAGCAGCGACGCATCGTCTTTCAGTTCGCGGCCGATCTGTGGGGTAGCATGCTGGAGAGCGACACGGAGATCGTCGTGCAGGCGACCTTCAGGCCGCTGTTCTGCGCGCCCAACGCGGCCGTGCTCAGCAGCACGGGTTCGACTCGCGCTCTGGCCAACTTCCCCGGAGCCGCCTACGCGGACACCTGCTACCACCCCGCACTGGCCAACAAGCTCGCGGGCTTCGATCTGACGCCCGGAGCGCCGGATCCGGGACTGCTCGAACCGCCGTTCAACGACGACATGTTCATGGTGCTCAACATCGCGGTCGACTCCGACCCGAGCTGCCTGGACGGTCGCGGGTGGTATTACGGACTGGACAACAACGCGTCGCCCGGCGTCGACCTGCTCAACGTCATGATGCACGAGCTCGCTCACGGGTTGGGCTTTGCCAACTTCATCGACGAGTCGGACGGCACGGGCCCCGTCGGTCTGACCGACGTCTACAGCATGTTCACGCTCGACAACACGACGGGCAGGCACTGGAACGAGATGACCGATGCCGAGCGCGCCGCCTCGGCGTCGAACGTTGGCCGGGTCGTGTGGGATGGTCCCCACGTCCGCGCGCAGGCGCCGCACGTGCTCGGGCCGCGTCCGGAGCTCGAGATCACGGCTCCCCAGGCCATCGCGGGCGGGCTCGAGGTGCAGCCGGCGGGATTCGGTCCGCCCCTGACCGTCGACGGCGTGCAGGCCGAGGTGTTGCTGGCGAACGACGGAGCCGGCACGACGACCGACGCCTGCGAGCCCCTCGTGGGGAGCTACGCCGGCGCGATCGTTCTCGTCGATCGGGGCTCGTGTACCTTTTCCACGAAGACGGCCAACGCCCAGACGGCCGGTGCCGTCGGTGTCGTCGTTGTCAACAACCTGCCGGTCGGTCTTCCGCCAATGGCTGGAGACGATCCCTCGATCGTGATCCCTTCGGTGGGCCTATCGCAGGCCGACGGCGAAGCGATCAGGACCGAGCTGCCAGGAGTGCAGGCCGTCCTCGATCTCAACCCGGATCTTCTCGCCGGTGTCGACGATCGCAACAACGTCAGACTTTACGCGGACGCGGCGAGCGCGCTCGGTTCCGCGATCTCGCACTGGGACCCGGTGGCGACGCCGAACCTGTTGCTGGAACCGGTGAACGATTCCGACATTCGCGCCGGCGAAACCGTCGATCTGACGAGTCGCCTCCTGGCGGACGTCGGCTGGGACGAGTGTGCCGATTCCGACTTTGCTCCGATGGTGACCGTCGAGGACTGCGAGACGGGCGTGGCGAACCAGGTGCTGGATAACGGCTGCACGATCGCCGACCTGTTGAGCGTTTGCGCCGAGGGTTCCTCCCGCATCGATCTCCGCTGCGTGAACGAGACGACGCATCGACTCGTCACGGACGGTGTGCTCGACAAAGACGACAAGTCAGCGATCCGGCGCTGCACGGTCCAGTTCCGGCGCCCGGCAGAGCCCCCGCGGGGCCGGCCGTGGACGGATGGATCTCCCGGTCGGGGAAGAGGGCGACCGTAGCTCGTTCTTGGCAGACGACGCCGAGGGGCATCCCGGGAACGATCAGCCGATCACGGTCCCCGTGGTCCGGATCACACCGCGTAGTCGTGAGAGGAACCGTGTATCGACGGTCAAGCCCGCTCGCGGCAGATCGAGCTGGATCGGCTCCTTGTCGGTATCGCGACCGCCCTCGCACGCATCCACGATCTCGGCCATCAACCGGCCGAGGACCGGGGCGGTCTTGAACGACGAGCCGCTGGTGCCGACGCACACGTAGTATCCCGCAAGCTCGGTCTTGTCCACGATCGGATACCAGTCGCGGACCGTCACGTCGTAGAGCGAGGCGATGCCACGCGCGGGGCCGAGCCGGACCTGCGGGAATCGTTTCATCAGACGCAGACAGTGACGTTGGCGGTAGGTATCGGTCGTTCCCGTTTCGTAGTCGTCCGGGTCGTCGAGCCATTCCGGATCGTCGCACTCGGGGTCGGTGGTTCCGACGATCAGATCGCGCCCGCCCGACTCGGGCCGGAAGTAGATGCCTCCGTTCAGGTCCCCGACGATAGGCACGCCGCTGCCGCTCTCCCCTGAGTGCAACGGGTTGGCCAGAGCGTGAACCTCGCGACGTAGCGGGCGCGTCTCCAGCGGGAGTTCGACACCGGCCAGCCGGTCGACCCGCCCAGAGTGCGGGCCGGCAACGTTGACGACGACGTCCGCTTCGAGCGCGTCGCCGGTCAGCTCCAGCCCGAAGCCGCCGCGATCCAGACTGTGTATCCCGAGCACCTCGCGGTTCAACTGAAAGCGAACGCCCTCGCGCTCTCCCGCGCGCCGCAAGTTTTGCGTGGCCAGCCCGGGCGAGACGACGTAGCCGGCGTCTTCCTCGACGATCGCCCCGTCGATCCTATCGCCCGTCGGCTCGAAGAAGTCCGGATCGTCGACGGTCCTGGGCGGATACTGCGAGGCCGTGTCCAGGAACGGAAAACGTTCGGCGACCTCGTCCGCAGACAGCAGCGAGACTTCGATGCCGACCCTCTTCATCTCGGCGACGATGCCGCGGACGACGTCATCCACCCGCGGAGGGATGAACAGCATCCCCGGACGATGAAAAATCGCCAGGTCATCGTCGATCGGGCCCAGATAGGACGACCAGTCGGCCCAGATAGAGGCGGACTCGTGGGCCATGGCGACCATCCCGGGTTGGGAATAGAAGCGCCGCACGATACCGCAGGAGGCCGAGGTCGTGCCGTGTCCCACGTCACCGTTGCGGTCGACGACCGTCACCTCGCAGCCGCAACGCCGCAACTCCAGCCCGACCGAGCAACCCACGATCCCAGCGCCGATCACGCAGACCTTCATGGGGGCATGATCCGACATTCCGAGCGCGGGGGCAACGGGAGTGGACGGGGCCGCCATCGATCGCCCGTCGGCCGGATGCCGTCGCCTTGCGCTCGACCCTTCGCGGGAATACGCTTTGCCCCAGGCTAGACTCCGGCGTGGATGAACCGTGAGCGACGAAAGACCCAGACCGGGTGAAGGCGAGTCCGAAACGGCGGGCGATCCGTCGTCCACCGACTTGACCGGCACACTGCTGCGTCTCCTGGTCGGCGGAGCCGCCCAGGGAGCCGATCAGGTGCTGAGCCGCCTGTGGCCGCCCGAATCCGAGCCGGAAACGACCGGCGAGCCTGATCGCGAAGACTCCGCCGGCCCGGAAAACCCCGCAGACGAAGAACTCTCCGACGAGAGCGCCTCCGACCGAGCCCGCTACGCGCTGATCGGACTACTCTTCGAAGCCTATGGCGTGGCCAGTCGCGGCGCGTCGACCGCGGGGCGCCTCGCATCGACCACCGCGCGATTCTGGGGCTCGATCCTCGGCCCGGTCCTGCGTAGCCCGATCGTCGATCCGGTCCGTCGTCCTTACGAGTTCCTGCTGGAGCGCGGCTCGCAGGAGCTGGAGCGCTGGGCCCATATCGGACGCGCCGAGGAACAACGCAGCCGCGAGCTCGTTCGACGTCTGACCATGATTCCGGTGGACGACATCGTCTCCTATCTGCGGGACCACCCGGAAATGGAAGAGCTCGTGCGCAGACAGGCACAGTCGCTTCTCGTCGAGCTTGCAGAAAACAAAAAGCTCGCGACCGTCATCCGCGAGCAAGGCGACCGTTACGTAGACCATCTACACGAAAACCCCGAGGCGATCCAGGATCTGGTTCAGAGCCAGAGTGTCGGGCTCGCTTCCGACGTCGCAGATGCGGTCCGACAACGGACCGTGACGGCGGACACGCTGCTCGAGCTCTTCGTTCGGACCGTGTTGAGACGGGCTCCGCGAGAGGAGCTTCCTGAACCGTCTCCGGAGGTCCGGGCGCAGGCCGCGCATCCCGGGACCCATTCCGATGAATGAGCCGGAGCATCGATCGCTGCAGGGCCAGTACGCAGGCTTTGTCAGCCGGTGGATCGCCCTCGTCATCGATCTTTCGATCATCCTCACCATCAATGTAGTCGTGGCCTGGGCAACGGTGTCGGCGTTGATGTACGCCGGTGTCGACATACGGGACTGCGAGTTGCTCGAGTCCAAGCCCTTTCAGGCGGGACTTTGTTACGCCATTCGCTGGTCTGGTGTCGTTGCCGGCTCACTCTTCGCGTATGCATATCCCCTGTTTTTCTGGACCGTGACCGGGCAAACACCCGGCAACGCGCTTCTGGGTCTGCGCATCGTGCGTCTGGACGGACGGCCGATGAGCTTGATGACCAGCCTGCTGCGTCTGGCCGGCTTCCACCTCTCCATGGTCATGATGGGGCTCGGCTTCCTCGCCATGCTGGGCGACGACAAGCGACAGGGGTGGCACGACAAGATCGCACGCACTTGTGTAATCTACTCCTGGGAGGCACGCCAGAATTCGCGTCTCATCGAGCGCGTGCGCCGGTTACTCCGTTCCCCCTGGAAACGACGCCGGTCCAGCGAATCGTGAATCGTTCGGTGTGTTAAGCTCGGCCTCGATCGATACCGGATTCACTCTCGACACTCGACGATCCCCGGAGCGCACCGGAATGGACATATTCGACCCGGTAGTGATCGCCGCCGCTCTGATCGCCGGTTTCGGCGGCTTCTTCCTGGGCTGGTTGCTGTCGACGCGCCTGCTCGGGGGCTGTCTGCTTCTGGTAGCGGGCTTGATCGCACTCGTGGTCGTGATCAAGTACTTGTTCGGCGGGTCGGTCGGTTTCATCGACGACATCACGCAGAACCTCAGCGGGCTCGTCGCGGGTCATTTGCCGGCCGTGATTACCTTCGTCGCGGGATTCGGGCTGGGCATGGCGCGACGTCGCCGCCGCGACGGCTGACCCGGGCATCCGATTGGCCGATTTATCAGGTCGTCACGGACAGGCCGCGGCCGGACCATCGATTCCAGCGTCTCGAGAAGGGACCGGGACGGAAGGAGCGAATCTCAATCAAAGTCGGTTGCCCGCCCTGATCCTCGACGGCGTCGTGCAGCAGGGCGGCGATGGCGACATCCTCGTCACCTCCGGCCTCCAGAACCAACCCCGCGACGGCGAGCAGGTGAGAAACATAGGGAACGGTGGTTCCCTTGCGCGGCTGATCGGCGTGCAACTCGGTGGCGAAGGTGAGGGCTTGCCGGAATCTCGGTCCGAGTAATGGCGTCATTGCGTGAATCTCATCGGCGGCGCCAGACTAACACGGCTGAGGTATGATCGACGCCTCTCCGCGACATGGAACCGGTTTTCTTTCTGGGAGGAAACGGGAATGGGGAAGGGCGGCGGCCCGTTCGGACCGGGATTGTTGAAGTTCCTGCGGGAGCTCGATCGCCACAACGACCGTCGGTGGTTCGAGAAGAACAAGCAGCGCTACGAATCGGAGGTGCGCGAGCCGGCGTTGGAGTTCATCCGCGCCATGGCGCCGTTCGTCGAGCGGCTCTCGCCTCATCTGTTGGCGATTGATCGCAAGGTCGGCGGTTCGCTGATGCGCGTCTATCGCGACGTCCGTTTCTCGCTGGACAAACGGCCCTACAAAACGAACCTGGGGATCCAGTTCCGGCACGAGGCCGGCAAGGACGTCCACGCTCCGGGCCTTTACTTTCACGTCGAGCCGAAACAGCTCTTTCTCGGCGTGGGGATGTGGCATCCCGACGGGCCCGTGCTTGCCGCCGTGCGCCGCGCGATAGACGAGGACGTCGCGGGTTGGAAACGCGTGACACACGAGAAACGATTTCGCTCGGTGTGGGAGCTGTCCGGCGACACGTTGAAGCGACCGCCGCGGGGCTACGAAGCCGATCACCCGATGATCGACGATATCAAACGCAAAGATCACATCGCCCTGTGCACTCTCGACGAGCGCGACGTAACCCGAGGAGATCTGATCAAGTTCGTCTACGAGCGTTACGCGCGGGCGCAGAGCTATCTGGGCTGGCTGGCCGACGCGATCGGCATGCCGTTCTAGGAGTGACCGGGTTCGACCATGCTCGCACTCTGGATCGAGGATCGCACGCTCGGCTTGAGGGAGGGGGTCGAGGTCCCCACAACGGCCGCAGGCGAAGCGCTCGTTCGCGTCGTCTGTGCCGGAATCTGCAACACCGACATCGAGCTGACACGCGGCTACTATCCGTTCACAGGAGTACCGGGCCACGAATTCGTCGGTGTGGTCGAGGAGGGGCCGGCGCCGCTGCGCGGCCGCCGCGTGGTGGGCGAGATCAACGCCGCCTGCGGCGAGTGCTCCGCGTGCCGTGCGGGCCGCCGCACGCACTGCGAGAATCGCACGGTGCTCGGCATCGTCGATCGCAACGGGGCCTTTGCCGAGTACCTGACGTTGCCAGCGGAGAATTTGCACGTCGTGCCCGACGGCCTGCCGGACGACGTCGCGGTGTTCACGGAACCGCTCGCCGCGGCGCTCGAGATCCAGGAGCAGATTCGCATCGGCGAGGGCGACCACGTGCTCGTCGCCGGTGACGGCAAGCTGGGGCAATTGATCGCGCGGACGCTGGCGCTGACCGGTTGCGAATTGCTCGTGGTCGGGCGGCACGCCGAAAAGCTCGCGTTGCTCATCGACGCAGGTCTTCGCGTGGGCGGGGCCGACGACGTCGAAACCGGACGGTTCGACATTGCCGTCGAATGTACCGGAAATCCGGAGGGTTTCGAGCTCGCCAGACGCGCTTTGCGACCCCGAGGGACGCTCGTGCTCAAGAGCACCTATGCGGGCGCGCTGAGCGTTGACGCGTCGTCGCTCGTGGTGGACGAGATCGCGCTGGTGGGATCGCGCTGTGGTCCGTTTGCTCCCGCGCTGCGGCTGCTTGCCGAGAACAGAGTCGACCCCAGGCCGCTCGTGCACGCCCGCTATCCGCTGGCCAATGCCGTGGAGGCCTTCGATCACGCGCGGCGTGCGGGTGTCTTGAAGGTGTTACTGGAGATGCCGCCGGCGTGATCGGGGCCGCGGCGGAGGTTCGGCTTGACCACGGCGTGGCTTCGGGCATAGCCTGTGCGGTCGAGAGAAAATCATGACGAAAAAAACGCTACCCGAGTGGGATCAGCTCGGCTTCGGGCTGGTCGAGACGGACGAGATCTACCGCGCCCTGGGGGATCGCAACCGCGATCCGATCTGGGAGCCGGGGCGCCTCGGCCCGTTCGCCGAAATCGCGTTGTCTCCGGCGGCGGCATTCATGTCCTACGGGCAGGGAGTCTTCGAGGGGCTCAAGGCGCGCCGAGCCGGCGACGGGCGAATCCTGCTGTTCCGGCCCGAGGAGAACGCGCGGCGCTTCGGGCGCTCCGCGGAACGACTGGGCATGCCGGCGTTTCCCGACGAGGAGTTCCTGCGCGCGGTGCGGGAGGTCGTTCGGAGCAACGAGCGCTTCGTGCCGCCCGCGGGCTCGGGCTCTTTCTACCTCCGCCCGGTCATGCTGGCCATCGAGCCGCGGCTCGGCCTGTCGCTGTGCGACCAGTTCGGCGTGACCGTCTACGGAAGCCCGGTCGGATCGTATTTCGCCAAAGGCAATCGCGCGGGCTTGCGGGTGCGGGTGCTGGAACAGGGACGCGTCGTCCCCGGAGGTACCGGTGCCGCCAAGGCGATGGGCAATTACGCCGGCACGATTCCATTGGCCGCGCCCTGGAAGGCGCGAGGGTTCGACGACGTGCTGTTCCTCGATGCGCGCGACGTACGGTTTGTCACGGAGACCGTCGGCTCGAACGTCTTCGCCGTGACGCGCTCGGGAACGCTCGTCACGCCGCCGCTCGACGATCAGATTCTGCCGGGTGTCACGCGCGACTCGGTGCTGCGCATCGCACGAGAACTGGCCGGTCTCGACGTCGAGGAACGCCCGCTACCGATCGACGAGGTGATGGAAGAGGGAGCAGAGCTGTTCTTCGCGGGAACCGCGTACACGCTCCAGTCCGTTGCCGAGCTTTCCTTCCGCGAGGAGAGGCGGGAGTTCACAGAGACGGACAAACGCGACGCTCTGTACGAGATCCTCGACGGCATCCAAACCGGCCGTCGAGAGGATCCTTTCGCCTGGGTCGGCAAGGTCTAGGAACCTGTCCGGGCGCTCAGGACTCGACCTCTACGGGTAGGAGGACCCGGACCCGGGTGCCCGCTCCGGGGCTCGAGACGATCTCGGCCTCGCCGCCGAGTGAACGGACCCGCTCCTGCATTCCCAGAAGCCCCAGCGCCTTGCCGAAGGCGGCTCGCTCCATGGTTTCCCCGACGTCGAAGCCGACGCCTTCGTCCTCGATGATCAGCTCCAGCTCCCGTTTGCGATGCCGGACCGTGACCGACGCGTACTGCGTCTTCGCGTGACGGATCACGTTGGTCACGGCCTCCTGCACGACGCGAAAGGCGGTGATCTCGATCTCGGGCGGCAACCGCTCCAGGTCGGTGTCTCCGCCCACGTCGATATCGATTCCGGTTCTTTCCGTCTGGGCCTCCATGTAGCCCCTGAGAGCCGGCACGAGACCCAGCTCGTCGAGCAGCGGCGGGCTCAGATCGAGGGACAAATCCCGCACGCGTTGAATCATGCGGTCGACGAGCTCGATCGTATCGGCGTATCTTCCCGACGTCTCGGCCGGATCTCGCCCCTTGGACAGCAGCTCCAGGTTGATGATCACGGCCGTTAGGGTCGGGCCCATCTCGTCGTGCAGCTCGCGCGCGATGTGCCTGCGCTCCTCTTCCTTGGCGACCTCCAGGCGTCGGGTCAGCCACCGCAGGCGTTCGTAGGCCCGGCCGAGCTCCTGCCTCGCTTTTTCCCGTTGCTCGTGCAGCGCCAGCAACTCTCGGTTGCGCTTCTCTACAGCGTTCAGACGGAATTGGTGGGTTACCAGCGCCAGCGCGATCACGAAGAGCGCCGCCGCACCGCGGAACCAACCTGTCATCCAGAACGGGGGGACGACCCGAATTCGTAGCGCGGGCGTTGCGCGGCTCCAGACTCCCTGGCTGTTGCGACCTCTTGCCGAGAATTCGTGGGTACCGGGCTCGAGGTCGGTGAAAGTGATGTCGCGCCGAGACCCGAGCTCGATCCAGTCGCCCCCGATGCTGTACGCGTAGCGATGTCGACGCTCGGCACCGTAGTCCAGAACGGATAGCTCCAGTGCGAGCCAATCGCCGTAGGATACTTCCAGGTGGTCGAGATCCCACGCCGGCCGCTCGCCGCGGATCTCCCCGGCCGAGGTTCGGATCGATCGTAGAACGGTCGGCGAGGGCGAGGGCGGCGGAAAGGGAGTCCCTGCGGGAATCGCCACGACGCCCCCCACGGAACCGAAGTACAGCACGTCATCCACTCGGGCGAACGCTCCCGGCTCGAACTCGGCGGCGGGCAACCCGTCCGAAATGTAGAAGCTCGTGAACGACTCGCTGACCGGATCGAATCGCGACAGCCCACGCTTCGTGCTCAGCCAGAGACTGCCGTCGTCGTCCTCCACGATGCCCATGACGTCGTCGTCGATCAGCCCGTCGCTCTCGGTGAACCGCGTGAATCGTTGGCCTCCGCCCACGCGATTCTCGGCACGGTTGAGCCCGCCGCCGCCCGTTCCGACCCAGAGTCTTCCCCGCGAATCCTCGACGATCGCTGTTATGTAGTGATAGCTGAGTGCATCCTCGTCCCCGGGGTCGGGCAGGTATCTCACGACCTGCCCGCTGCTCCTGTCCAACGCGTTGAGCCCCCCCGACCGCGTTCCGACCCACAGCTTGCCGTGGCTGTCCTCGACCAGTGCGGTGATGTAGTCGTCGCTGAGACTCGCGGGGTTGCCCGGGTCGTGGACGAACCGCTCGATCACTCGCCCGTCGCCATCGAGACGATGAAGCCCGCCCTCGCCGGTTCCCACCCACAGTCTCCCCTCGCGGTCGAACAGCACTCCCTTCACGTAACCCGAGCCGAGACTCGTGGGATCGCCCGGGTCGTGGCTGTACTCTTCAATCTCACCGCTTGCGGGATCGAACGTGAGGATCCCGCCGTTCGTACCGATCCAGATGCGTCCCGTCGGACCTTCGCGGATCTGGAGGATGATCTGAGCGATTCCTTCGTCTCCGCCGCGCAGGTACCGTCGATAGGTCCCGCTGTGGCGATCGTGGCGCACGACGTAGCCGGAGCGTGTTCCGATCCAGATCCCGCCCCGGCTGTCGTACCCGATGCTGGTGATGTCGTCCTCTCCGATCTCGTCGGGAGTCGGAGTTTCGTCGGCCAACGCGGCAAACAGGGACGACGGACTCGTGAGGCGGTTCAGTCCGCCGCCCCATGTGCCGACCCAGAGTGTCCCGCCGTTGTCGGCAAGAAGACTGATCACCACGTCGTTGCTGAGGCTGTTGCGGCGGTTCGGTTCGTAGCGCCAGGCCTTGAACGTGCGTGAGGCGATGTCGAGCTCGTTCAACCCGCCTCCGTGGGTTCCGACCCACAGCGTGCCCGGGTGTCCAAGGGCGATCGACGTCACGAGGGAGTCGCTCAGGCCGCTGCCGTCATCGGGGTTGCCTTCGAAACGCTGGAACGACAGATCGCGCCTGTCCATCAGATTCAGACCGGAGATCGTCCCGATCCACAGCCCTCCCGACGGATCCTCGACGATCGTCCAGACCTGATCGTCGTTCAGCGTTCGCGCGTCGTTGGCATCGTGTCGAAGTACCGTGAACCCGCCCGTAGCGGAATTCCACCGGTTCAGTCCGCCACCGAGTGTGCCGACCCACAAGCTTCCGGCACTGTCCTCGTAGATCGAGGTCACGTAGTCGTGACTGATGCTTCCGGGAACCGCGGGATTCGCCAGCATGCGCTCGAAGGTTCCCGTCTCCGAGTCGAACCGGTTCAGCCCTCGCTGAGTCCCCACCCACAGGGTGCCGTCACTGTCCTGGAAGATGGTGTAGACGCTGTCGTGGCTTATGGAGCTGGGGTCTTTCGAGTCGTGACGAAAGTGCTCGAACTCCCACTTCGCGCGATCGAGTCGATTGAGACCTCCGGTATTGGTCCCGATCCACAGGTTGCCCTCTCGATCTTCGTAGATCGCGCGGATCGCGTTGTCCGATATCGAGGTGGGGTCGGAGGCGTTGTGTTCGAAAACGACGAACGTATGGCCGTCGTAGAGGGTCAGGCTTTCGCGCGAGCCGATCCAAATGAACCCGGTGCGGTCCTGATAGAGCGCGGTGATGACTCCGGGCGTGGGCCCGCTCTCCGTCCCCACGCGCTCGAAATGGCGCCAGCCCCTCGTGCTCGCGTGGAGGGCGAACGTCGTGGTCGCCAGCACCAGCAAGGCCACCCGGGCGGCGTGCACCGCTCGACTCGTTTTTGCTCCCCTCGGCTTCACCGCGCGATTCCCCACGCCAAGTCTATTTATACCTCAAAGCCGCCGCGCGCGGACGACCGAGCGTGACTCACCTCGGCAGCGGAGGGCGGCGGGTGGCCGAAGCACGGAACGGGGGGTAGGCTGGTACGCTTCGATCGCACGCGATCGCCAACAATCGAGAGGAGATCGTTTTTGCCGGCACAGAGGACCATCAGGATCACCACCACCCTGCTGGGTGGCCTCCTGCTCGCCGAGGCTGCCATCGCGGAAGGGTCGTACCGAACGGGCCCGGAGGTCGGCACGCGGATTCCCGAATTCGAAGTCCTCGATCAATTCGGCGAGCTGCGTAACTTCGAGAATCTGCGCGACTTTTCCGAGCGCGTCGGCATCGGCTTCCCCTTGCTCGCCGATCCGCGCTCGCGTCTTATCGAGAGGTTCGACATCCTGAACGACCGTTCGGTCGAGCCGGATAACCCGTACTTCGGTTTCGCCTACGCCGGCTGCTACCTGATCGACAAGAACGGCGTGGTGAGAGAGAAATTCTTCAACGAGAAGAACAACGACCGTTACACCTCGGCGAGCATTCTGGTTCACAAATTCGATGCAGAGGCCGACAGCCGGCAGGGCCGCGCGGAAACGAAACACCTCACACTCACCTGGTCGGCCAGCAACGCGGGGCTACGCCCCGGGCAGCGCGCCGCGCTGGTTCTGGAGGCCGAGCTCAAACCGACGATGCACGTCTACGCTCCCGGCGATCACCGCTACATCTCTGTCAAGTGGACCGTGAACGAGGTGGAAGGCCTGGAAACCCTCGAGCCGTCCTATCCTCCGGCGGGAATGAAGCACCTTCCCGCGATCAAGCAGACGGTCCCGGTCTATCACGGTTCGCTCAGAGTCGTCCGCGACATCCACGTCCTGGGATCCCTGGAGTACCCGGAAGCGCTCGAGGGAGTCGATCGCATCGCCGTCGCGGGAGAGTTTCGGTACCAGGCCTGCGACGAAAAGCTTTGTTACCCGCCGACGACGATTCCGCTGGAGTGGACCTTCGAGCTTCAGCCCCACGACCGGACTCGCGTCCCCGAAGAGCTGCGCCGCGCGGGGGACTAGGAGCGTGTCCGAGTAATCCCTGTGCCAGGAGCCCGGAAACGGGCCATAATAGGGAGCAGGAGAAGCGGTTCCAGCGGCGGGCAGGCAGGGATGATCACGCCCGCTCTTCGGATCTAGGTGCGTCTTATCTGTTTTCTATGGAGGGAAGCGCAATGGCAATTCGTCTCGGAGACACGGCCCCGAACTTCAATGCCCAGACCACCGAGGGGCAGATCGATTTCCACGAGTGGATGGGCGACCACTGGGCGATCCTGTTTTCTCACCCCAAGGATTTCACGCCCGTCTGTACCACCGAGCTCGGCGCAGTGGCCAAACTCCGACCCGAGTTCGAAAAAAGAGGCATCAAGATCATCGGCCTCAGCGTCGACCCCGTCAAGGATCATGAAAGTTGGTCCCGGGATATCGCGGAAACCCAGGGTATCGAGCTCAACTTTCCACTGATCGCCGACGCCGATCGAGCGGTCTCCGACAAGTACGACATGATCCATCCCAACGCGGACGACACCTTGACCGTGCGCTCGGTTTTCGTCATCGACTCCGACAAGAAGGTGCGGCTGACGCTGACCTATCCCGCCAGCACGGGGCGCAACTTCGACGAGATCCTGCGTGCCATCGACTCGCTCAAGCTGACCAGTGACCACCAGGTGGCGACGCCGGTGAATTGGAAGCACGGCGAGGACGTGATCATCGTACCGGCGATCACCAATGACGAAGCCAAAAGGAAGTATCCCCAGGGTTGGAGGGAGGAGAAGCCGTACCTGCGCTACGTTTCCGATCCGACCAAGTAAGCTCGGCGTAGGCCCGGCGCTCCGGCTCCGCTCTCTGCCGCCCACGTCGATCGGTTTCGGCCGATCTCTCCCCTGCGCGTCGCGCATCGTCGCCGGATTGGTGCGAGAATGGGTCGCGGCCGCCGTCGACGGTGCGGAACGGAGACGTTGTGAGACACGAAGCCCTGATTCTGGCTGGTGGGATGTTCAACGCGGCGTTCGCCGTGTTTCATCTGTTCTTCTGGAGACTGTTCCGCTGGAAAACCGAGCTGGCCAGGCTCACCTCGCTGAACCGGGCCGTCGTCCAGGTCCTGAACCTTTCTCTGACCTTCGTGTTCGTAATCTTCGCCTACGTCTCTTTCGCCCACGTTCCGGCGTTGCTGACCACGGATCTGGGAAGATCGCTGTTGTTCCTGATCGCCCTGTTATGGTATCTCCGCGCGGTCGAGCAGATCGTCTTCTTCGGCCTGCGCAAACCTTTGTCGGCGGCGTTCTTCGTCGTTTTTGTGATCGGGGGAGCCTTATACACCGTCCCTCTGTTCGGCGCCTGACGAGACGCGGCACTAGCGTGAGCGCGCTCCCCTGCTCCCGCCCGTTCTTCCGCGCATCTGCCATCCGAGTAGCGCATCAGGACGGGTTCTCCGGCGGCGACTCTTCCTCGGCGGGCGGGGGCGGAGGAGGTCCTTCGGGCCGCGGGCCACGGCCGAAGCCCCGACCCGGCCGGCTTCGGCGCATCCTCGGTCCGCGCTCTCGCCGCATCTCATCGAACTTCTCGCGTTGCTCTTGGGTGAGGATTTCCCGGATCTCGCCCCGGGATTCCTCGAAGACGCGGCGGATCTCCTCTTGGCTACGCGCCATGACTTCCCTGACCTGTCGGCGCTGATCGTCGCCGAGATTCAGCTCTTCCGCCAATCGCTCAACGCCGCGAGTTCCCGGGCGCGGCCCTTCAGGAACCAGAAACGGGCGCCGCATCACGCTGCGCGCGCCGATTACGGTCAGCGCGGACCCACAGATCAAACCGAGGATGAAGACGACCAAGATCAGCAGGACGCCCTTGCGTCTCGAACCGTTCTCCACCGGAACGCTGTCACCGGTCCGGGTCATGGCGTCTCCTCCGGTTCGAGGATCGACTCGACGAACAGCTCCTCGGTGACTCCGTTACCGGCGAAAATCAGGTCGTCGACACCGGAAGTGGTGGCCGCGGTCGACTGCGCTCCGTTTCCGGTGAAAACAAGCGCGGCCGAGACGGCGACGAGCAGTGCGGCGGCGGCGGCCAGACGCGGTATCGCGGCGCGCGCCAGCGGGATGCTCGCGCTCAGCGCGTCGCGACTCGCCGCGCGCTTGCGGCGCAGATCGGCTTCGCGCAGCATCCGCGGCACGGCATCGAGCAACCCGTCGAGGCTCGGCTCGGCGCCCTCGGTCGAGCGTTCGAGAGCCTCACGCACCAGCGTCCGATCGTCCTCACGACGGCGGCGCAACTCCTCGATCGATTCGACCCGTCCCTTCACGGATCGGTCGCGATCGTCATTGTTGGTGTTCATCGTCATCGCCACCTTTCTGCATCCGCGGCTGCCCCTTCAGCAGCCGCGCCAGTTTCTTTCTCGCGCGCGACGCACGCAGCTTGGTCGCCACGCGGGTCAGCCCCAGTGCTTCCGCCGTCTCGGCCATCGACCGGCCTTCCAGATCGACCAGCGTCAGCACCGCCCGGTCCGTCGGCGAGAGAGTCCGTAGCGCCTCACGAACGGTCAGCACGTCGAGCCTACCGCCGAGCTCGTCAGGTGCTTCGGGCTGCCGGCCCTCGCCGTCGGCCTCGGGCAGCGGATCCTCGGCGCGGCGCGCGGTGCGGCGCAGCGCGTCGAGTGCCTTGCGCGCGGTGATCGCCCGCAACCAGGCACCGAGGTTGCCGGTCGGCAGCGCTTTCGTGGTCAGCGCGGCGATGAACGCCTCCTGGACCACGTCGTCGGCCTCGCGGCCGCCGTGGCTGCCCAGCACGCGCCACGCTGTCTTCAGCATCGATTTGCCGTGGCCTTCCACCAGACGGCGGGCCGCCTGCTGCTCTCCCTCCCGGGCGGCGAGCAAGTCGTCGCGGTCCGTCGCGGACGGTTCCGCGGGGGAACTCTCGGCGTCGGAACCGCGAACGGGCGACCTATCAGATTTCTTTTCGGCCATCTGGCTCAACAGAAGGAACGGCGACGGCACCACCGCCGCCGCCGCATCCCTACCATTGATCGCGCCGGGGATCAACACCCCTGCTTATTCGGCGCCGGGGGCGAGGCGACGTCTCTGCCGGAAATTCGGCGGACGATCCGGTAGCTCGTTCAGCAACTCGGTCGCCTGCTGTCGCTGCTGCTCGTCCAGAACTTCGAACAGGTCGACGATCAAGCGGTGTCGCTCGAGAGCGACGAGCTCGCAGTAACCCGAGACGCGTCGGGCCGCATCGGCGATCGCGTTCTCGTCGGCCGCGGGGTCGTGGATCAGCTGTCGCAGCTCCTGCCGGATCTCGTCCTGCTGGCGCGTGTACTCACCGAGCGGTCCTTCCATGTGGGCCTCGATCTTGGTTCTGACCTGCTCGCTTTGCTCGTCGGTCAGATCGAGCTGGTGAAAGAGACCGCCCATCATGCCGGGTCCGGGACCACTACCCGCATGCCCGTGGGCGTACGGGCCGTGGCCGCCGCGGCCGCCCTGAGGGCCGGCGAGCGTCGCACCGGTCCCCAGGACCAGGGCCATACAGGCTGCGACGGTCACGACGATCCGCAACGATGTAGGGAGGAGGGGGGTTGGATTCGTTTTCATGGGTGTAGCTCCTTTTCGATTCGGGTCGCTGTCGAATCTCGCCCCTGAGACGACGGATTCCGCGCCTCGGTGTCATACGAAATCGAAATTCCCCGGGATGAATGGCCGACGACGGCCGTCGCTGCAGGGATTACTCGGACAGGATCCTAGAGGGCGCCGGCCTCCTCCAGGAATCGTATCGCCTCGCGGAAGATCTTTCGCCTGCGAAATAGCAGGTTCGAATGGCCGGCGTTGAGCGAGATCGATCGCGTCGGCCTCAGCGCAGCCTCGAGCCGGTCGAGTGAGGGTGGTGGATCGACCCAGTCGCGCGACCCTCGTATGTAGAGAATCGGCCTTGCACGAAGACGGTGGGCGTAGCGCTCGAGCTGGATCGAGTCGGTCATCGCGAAGAGACGGTCCCGTTCGATTCCGACCTCGCGCATGGCACGCAGAAGGCCCTTCCCGATGATGCCGTGCGACAGACCGAACGCGTAGCGGTTCGTCGATGCGATCGAGACGAGCGGCACATCGATACGACCGGCCGAGGCCAGCAGCATGATCTGGAACCCGCCCAGGCTGTAACCAATCTCGGCCGTAACGCACAGCCCGTGAGTGCTGTCCAGGGCCGCGACCATCGCTTGGTGGTCCCAGCACCACTGGCGCAGCGCCTCGAACATGCGAGCCGGATTGGGGTTGCACGTGCCCTCCCCCGCGAAGCGGCCGGGTTCCTTCCTCTGGAAATGGTGTGGCGCGGCCATCATCGCCACAGGCGAGCGCTCGATGAGATCGCACGCGAACCAGGACCACAGTCGCCAGCGACTCTGGTAGGTCGGGTGGTGAAACAGGACGACACCGCCGGGTGTCTCGACGGCGGGCGGAAGGAAGAGGCGGTAGTGAACCCGGTCGTTGGACCGTATGCCCGAGGGGAGCGGGGAGTCGAAGCTCCACTCCTCGACTCGGCCTCCGTCACGGCTCGCACCGGTGGAAACGCAACGCAAGTCTTGCGGCTCGACCTCGGCCGGCGGGCGCACGAACTGCAGTAAATCCCGATTGGCTTCGGCGCACAGCGCCTCGGCCTCCGGGAGACCGCCGGGACCGAAGTAGGACCACGGATCGTCGTACCGATCGTGACCGATGAGCCGGTTTCGCCCGCGGAGTAGCCAGGACAGGACGATCATTCTCGGGTCGCGCATGGGCTTTTGGCTCTCGAGGCAGGACTCGATCATGCGGGTGACCGGGGCGCTCCTCTCGCAGATCTCCTCGTTGTCACGCCACGGGGTGGCGGAAGCATGGAATAATAATGGAACCTTTATCAAGAAGAGAAGACGCTTCGTCTCGATTGCGTCGTGGAGGCTGCGATGGGAGCAGGATGGTTCGTAACGGGCGCGATCGCTGCGGGTCTCGCGGTGGTCCTCGGAGCGTTCGGCGCCCACGGGCTGAGGTCGCGAGTCGAGCCCGAATTGCTCGTCATCTTCGAGACAGGGGTGCGCTATCACATGTACCACGCGCTGGCGCTGCTGGCGGTCGGCTTCGCGGCGTCGCGCTGGAGCTCGCCGCTCGTCGGTCTCTCCGGATGGTTGTTCGTCGCCGGAATGCTGATCTTCTCGGGAAGCCTCTATCTCATGACCTTCACCGGGGCGCGCTGGCTCGGTGCGATCACCCCGATCGGCGGGCTCGCCTTCATCCTCGGCTGGGTCGCCCTGGCGGTAGGGGTCCTCCGCGGGGTCTGACGGCTCGACTCACGGTTCGAACCGACCGCGGCCGCTCGGACCGGTGGATTGCGGTCGTGAAATCACTTGCCCGTTCCGACCGTAGCTAACTCCTGACGCATTGGAACCGAAATCGCCGCCTGCAGCGGCCCGGGAGATTCAACATGTACGATTGGCGTCCTGGTTCCCGTCGACCCGCCCGAGCGTCCGGCTGGGGGCTAACGATTCTCTCGATCCTCCTGATGCTCGTCTTGACCGGGCCGGGCGCGGGTCCCGCGTTGGCTGACAGCAAGCGCGAAGCGGATACAGGGCTGCCACTCGAGGATTGCACGCTCGGGCCCAGCGGTCTCCAGGCGCGCTGCGGCTCCTACACCGTGTTCGAGAACCGCGCGAAGCGGGAGGGACCGACCATCGATCTCAACATCGCGGTCGTCCCGGCCTCCGGGCCCGATCCCGCTGCCGACCCGGTCTTCTTCCTGAGCGGCGGACCCGGCGAACCCGCGGTCGGCCTGGTAGAGATGATCGGTCTCGGTCCCTTCGAAAGTCTAAACCGCGAGCGCGAAATCGTGCTCGTCGACCAGCGGGGCACCGGGAAGTCGAATCCGTTGAAGTGCGATCTTTACGAAGACGAGCAGGCGCTTCGTCAACTGCTCGCGGTGGAACTGTTTCCCGAGGACAGCGTTACGCGTTGCCTCGAGCAGACGAGCGCAGACGTCACGCAGTACACCACGCCCATCGCGATGGATGATCTCGACGAGGTGCGCGAGGCGCTCGGTTACGAGAAGATCAATGTCATCGGCGGCTCCTACGGGGCGAGGGCCGCGCTTGTCTATCTGCGGCGTCACCCGGATCACGTGCGCAGTGTGGCGATATCGCAACCCAGTCCGACCCACCGGGCGGCGGCGCTCCAATCGTTGCGCGCGGGCGACGACGCCCTGCGGACGCTCATCGCGGACTGCGCCGGGGAGGAGGCTTGTCGATCGGCGTTCCCACGACTGCGCGAGGAGATCGAGACGGTGGCGGAGCGTCTCGGCACGGAGCCGGCGAGGGTGACCGCGGCCCATCCGGTGACGGGCGAGGAGGTCACGGTCGAGATTACACGCGACGCGTTTCTCTTCGGGCTGCGCATCATGCTCTACGCACCACCCACGGCCGCGCAAGTACCACTGACCGTTCACGGTGCGATGGAAAACGACTTCCAGCCCATCGTGATGATGCTCTTTCGGTTGGGCTTCATGGTCGAGCAGATCCTCAGTCCCGGGATGTTCCTCACCGTCTGGTGCAGCGAGTACGATCCGATGTTCACGGACCGGGACCTGACCCGACAGGCAGAGGGCCTACTCGGAACGGACCAGCTGTTGGAGCGGTCCCGCGAGGCCTGTTCGATCTGGCCGAAAGCGGAGCTGCCTGAGGGGTACTTCGAGCCGGTTCGCTCCGACGTACCCGTCCTGATCGTGACGGGCGAGGCCGATCCGGCAACACCTCCCGGCGTGGGGAAGGAGCTGGCGCGTCACCTCTCGAACCGGGCGCTGGTCATCGTCCCCGGCTCCGGGCACCAGATCGAGGGAGGCGAGTGCTTGCAGGGCATCGTCGACGCGTTCGTCTCGGGGGGCAGCGCCGACGGACTTGAGACCGCTTGTCTCGCGGAGATCGGTCGTTCGCCCTTCGTCGTCGATCCGCCCGGACAGTAGACCCGTCTGCGGTCGAGCGAATGGCGCGTACGGCATTCGGGACAAGTAAAGTGAGCTCACGCCCGTTTGGGGAATCGACCGGAGCGGTCTGGATCGGTTAAGCTCCGATTGGCCATGGCGACGAACAAGAGCCCGCAGATCATCGTAGTGTCGGACGGCCGCGGCGAGACCGGCGCGCAGGTGCTGCGAGCCTCGCTCGTGCAGTTCGAGGGACTTCGCTACCGCACCCAGCGGCGGGCCAACGTACGTACCCCGAAACAGGTGGAGCAGATCGTCCGCAGGGCAGCCGAAGGCCACACGGTGATCTTCTACACGCTCGTGGGAGACGACACGCGGGAGGCGATGGTGCGCTTCTCCCGCGAGATGCTCGTTCCCACGGTCGATATCCTGGGGCCGGCGTTCTCCGCCCTGCACGATCTGCTCAAGCAGGCGCCCGGCGCGACGCCGGGACTGCTGTACGCCTCGAACCGCGAGCAGTTTGACCGGCACGACGCCATCGACTACACGCTTAAACACGACGACGGGCAGCGCCCGAACGAGCTGGATCAGGCCGACGTCGTGCTCGTCGGCGTCTCGCGGGCGTCGAAGAGCTCGACCTGTTTCTACCTGGCCTATGAGGGAATCAAGGCCGCCAACGTGCCGCTGGTGCCAGGTGTCCCGCCGTTGCCGCAGCTGCTGAAACTGCGTCCGGAGAAGATCGTCGGCTTGCGCGTCAACGTCATGCGCTTGATGACCGTGCGCGAGGCACGCGCGTACAACATCGGGCTCAAGCCATCCGACATCTACATCGACAAGGCCGCCATCGCTCGCGAGGTCATCGAGGCCAATCGCATGATGGAGCGTTACGGCTGGCGCAGCTTCGACGCGTCCTATCTGGCGATCGAGGAGATCGCACGGGAAGCCTTGAAGCTGCTCGGCCTGAGGGGCTACACGCCCGCAGACTCCTAGAGCAGGCGCTCGAGCTGCTTCTTGTCGAGGATCCTGACTCGGGGACCGTCCACGGCGATCACCTTTTCCTTGATCAGCCGGGCGAAGGTGCGGCTGAGCGTTTCGTGCACGGTACCGAGGTAGCTGGCGATCGACCCTTTCGTCAACGGCAGCATCAGCTCGGGCTGCTCGTCGACGGCGTGCCCGCTGGCCTCGACCTCGCGCAGCAGGTAGCGCGCCACCCGGGACGTCACCTCGCGAAGCGTCACGCCTTCCAGGCGCAGACCCAGCTCCTTCATCCTGCCGGCGAATCCCTTGAGCATTTCCCAGCCCACCTCGGGATGCCGTTTGAGAAACGGGATGAACTCGTCCTTGGGCAGGAACAGAATCTCGCTTTCGCGCGTGGTACGGGCGTGCGCGGCATAGCCCGCGTCCCCTTCCTCGAACAGTGGATCCTCGGCCAGCGTGTCGCCGGGCCGGCAGACGTGGAGGATCAGCATGCGATTGTCTTCGGACAGCTTGTAGACAACCGCCAGCCCCTCGAGAACGACGAACATGCCGCGATAGGGCTCACCCTCGCCGAACAGGGTTTCCTTGCGATTCAGATGCAGGATGCGCGAGAGCCCCGCGAGGCGATCGAGCGCCTCGTCCTCCAACTCGCCGAACAGCTGCAGCCGTCGCAACCTGTCACGAGTATTCTCGGCAAATCGGTTCATGGGGACATTCACAGATAAAGGGGACATTCCGCTTTTTCTTTTAATTCTCTGGCGCAGACTCTCGGAGGACCTATGCAATTGACGCGCGCCAGAGAATTAAAAGAAAAAGCGGAATGTCCCCTTTATCTGTGAATGTCCCCTTTATCAGTCGCCGGTGAAGACTTGGAGGGTTTTGCTCCGCGACGGGTGGCGCAGCTTGCGCAGAGCCTTGGATTCTATCTGGCGAATGCGCTCGCGCGTGACCGTGAAATTCTGGCCGACTTCTTCCAGCGTGTGCTCACTTCCGCCGCCGACCCCGAACCTCATCTTCAGGACCTTCTCCTCCCGCGGCGTCAGCGTCTTCAGGACCGATTGGGTCTGCTCGCGCAGATTCACGTTCATCACCGCCTCGACCGGGGAGACCGCCCCCCGGTCCTCGATAAAATCCTTGAGGTGGCTGTCCTCCTCCTCGCCGATCGGGGTTTCCAGCGAGATTGGCTCTTGCGCGATCTTCAACACCTTGCGCACCTTGCTCACGGGGATCCCCATCTTGCGGGCGATCTCGTCGGGGCTCGGTTCGCGCCCGAGTTCCTGGACCAGGCCGCGCTGCGTGCGCACGAGCTTGTTGATCGTCTCGATCATGTGTACCGGGATGCGGATCGTGCGCGCCTGGTCGGCGATGGCACGGGTGATTGCCTGGCGGATCCACCACGTTGCGTAGGTGGAGAACTTGTAGCCGCGGCGGTACTCGAACTTGTCCACGGCCTTCATCAGGCCGATGTTGCCCTCCTGGATCAGGTCGAGAAACTGCAGACCGCGGTTGGTGTACTTCTTGGCGATCGAGACAACCAGCCGCAGGTTGGCTTCGACCAACTCGCTCTTGGCCCGCTTGGCCTCCCGCATACCGCGCCGGATCAGCGTGGCCTCGGAACGCAAAGCCTTGCGCTCGACTCCCAGCTCTTCCTCGAGGACTCGGATGTCGCCACGCGAGTGGTCGATCTTGCGCCGCACTTCACGGCGCAGATTCTGGTCGCGGTAGCTGTTCTTTCTCAGCGTCAGCTCGCGGATGCTCCGCTCGTGTCGCCTGACCTTGTTGTCGGAGTCGACCAGCGCCCGCGCGAGGTGGTCCACCTGCAGTGGGACGAGGCGCAGGTTGCGTAGCTCGCGTGCAACCCTGACGCCCGTTCGGGCGATCTCCCACCGGGCGGCGCGGTGGGCCTTACCCCCGGGTTTGACACGCCTCGATCGTTTTTCCTGGGCCTCGATCTCGGCCACCAGCTTGTTGATCTTGTTGATCGTCCGGCGGGCGCGGTTCAAACGCTTTTGCGGGGCTTTCTCGTCCCCGTTGTCCTCGCCGTCGGCGAACCAGTTCGGCGACGCGTGGCCTCCACGGATCAACTCGCCCAGAGCCTGAATCTCGCGGATCACGTACTCGCTGCGGGCCAGGGCGTTCAGCACCCGACGCTCGCCGCGCTCGATGCGCCGAGCGATCGAGACCTCGCCTTCGCGGGTGAGCAGCGGGACGGTGCCCATCTCGCGGAGGTACATTCGAACCGGATCGTTGGTCTTCTCGAGCAGGCTCTCGAGTGGCTCGGTCTTGCCGTCAGTCTTGGTCTTGGGCCTCGCGCCAGCGCCCCCGGAAACCTTGATCTGTTCCTTGGTTTCCGAATCGACGATATCGATTCCGCTGCTCTCGAAGATCGCGAAGATCTGCTCGATCTCGTCCGGCGAGCTGCTGACCTCCTCGGGCAGCAATTCGTTGATTTCCTCGAGGGCCAGGTAGCCGCGCTCCCGCCCCATCTCGATCAGCTGGCGTACTTCTTCGTACTTGTCTTCCGCACCCTGGGCTGCGTCTCGTCGTTTTTTGGCCATCGTTCCCCGTTTCGCGCCCGGATGGTCTTCTCAGTGCAAGAGGTCGCGCTGCTTGGCCAGCTCCTGCACCTCTGACAGCCACCGGTCCACGTCATCCGAGGGTCGATCGTCGGAGCCCCCGGACCTCTTCTTTTCAACCTCTCCTAGCTGACGGACTGCTTCTCTCTCCAGCTTGCTCAGTCGGTCTCGCCTGCTCGCGCACAGGCAGTCCTCCACGCCCGGCCCCTCGACGGGCTCATCGCGAAAGGCAATGGTGGCGAGCAGATCGCGGTCGGTCTCCGATTCGAGCGCGGACAGGACCGCCGGATAGTCGACCGGCCGCTCCTCCCTGCCCATGCCGAGAATGGTGCGCACGATCCCGGCTACCTCGGTTCCGTCGAGATCCTGCGGATCCAGTGTCTCGGCCAGCACCTGCCGCTGCTCGGCCGAGCGCAGCAGCAGGGCGACCAACCGGGCCTCGTTCCAACGCAGAGGTCGAGTACGCCTGGGTCTTTGCCGGATTCGAGTCTGCGCGGTTTTTGCTACCTTGCGCAGCTCTTGCAACACCAGATCGTCCTCGAGGTGCAGCGCGTCGGCAAGACGCGTCGCCCACTCCGAGCGCTCGATCGAATTCCCCAGCTTGGCGATGTGCGGGAGGACCGCGTTCACCGCGGAGACCTTGTCCTCGAGGCGATTCAACTCGCGGTCACGGGTCTGGCACCTGATGAGAAACTCCAAATAGGCCGGTGCCTGGCGAAGCAGGTGCTCGTAAGCCTCCGGGCATTCGTCCCGAACGAAATCGTCGGGGTCTTTACCGGTGGGCAACTCCACCACACGCACCTCGAAGCCTCTCTCGAGCAACAGATCCAGGGATCTCGCCGTAGCGTCGGCGCCCGCCGAGTCCCCGTCGTAAGAGATCAGCACACGATCGGTGTAGCGGGCGAGCAGCCTCGCCTGCGCTGGGGTAAACGCCGTCCCCAGCGTGGCTACCACCTGATCGAAACCGGCCTGAACCAGCGCCGCCAGGTCGAGATAGCCCTCGACGACGACGGCAAAACCCTCACGGCGGATGGCTTCGTGTGCCAGTTCCAGCCCGTACAACTGATCTCCCTTTGTATACGTGGGAGTCTCCGGAGAGTTGATGTATTTCGGCTCGGCGTCGCCGATCGCCCTCCCTCCGAAGGCCACCGTGCGACCTCGCACGTCGAGGATCGGGAAAATCAGACGGTCGCGGAAGCGGTCGTAACAACCCTGGCCGCTCTTGCGCGCCAGGGCCAGACCGCCCTTGAGTATCTCCTCGGTCTTGTACCGTTTGGTGTTCAGATGCTGGCGCAGGGATTCCCAGGTGTCGGGGGCATAGCCGAGGCCCAGCCGCTGAACGGTCTCGTTCCCGATGCCACGGCTTTCGAGATAGTCGCGGCACCGGACGCCAGCGTCCCCGCCGAGCATCTTGCGATAAAACTCGGCGGCGGCAAGGTTCATCCCCCGAAGTCGCTCGCGCTCGTCGTCGGCTCGCGATTCGGCCTGGGTCCGTTTGGGCACCGGCACGCCGAAGCGCTGGGCCAGCACCTCCACGGCCTCCGGGAATCCCAGCTTCTCGTAGAGCATGACGAACTTGAACAGGTCGCCGCCGGTTTGGCAGCCGAAGCAGTAGAAGAGTCGATTCTGCGGATCGACCGAGAAGGAAGGTGTTTTTTCTTGGTGAAAGGGGCAGAGCCCTTTGAAACGGGTGCCGGCTCTCTTCAGGGGTACGTATTCGGAGACCACCTGGACGATGTCAGCGGCGTCGCGGACGGCCTCGACGAACGAATTTGGGCAAGGACTTCCCAACTGACCACCTAGCCGACTGGGCCCTGGTCGAGTGACAAGCGCATCTCCTCACCCGACCAGGGCGAATAGGGTTAACCGTGCATCCTGCGCTCTTGCGCCAAACGCTTCAGGAGCTTCTTGCGTGCGGCCAGCGCCTTGCGTTTCCTCTTCACGCTAGGCTTCTCGTAGTGCTGACGCTTTTTGATCTCTGTGAGAATTCCAGATTTCTCGCACTTCCGCTTGAAGCGTTTCAAGGCGTTCTCGAGGCTCTCGTCCTCGCGCACCTTGATCAGCGGCATTTACCTACTCACCCCGCTTTCTCCGATGGTCTAGGCGTCCCAGGCTTGACAAAATCTTGCCTGAACAAAACCGAAATGTTAGCAATGGTCCGGAAATTCGTCAAATTCAGGTCGATTTGCGGCCTGACGGGACACCAAAGCTCTCTGGCGTATCTTGTACCCAAAAAGGGGTGCCGGAACAAGGTTTTTTAATTATTAGGGATTTTAACCCTCTCTTTTGGAGGTATTACCGTTTCCGCGCCGACGAGCCTGAGGGCGACCCCTCACTTGACGAATACGCAGCCTATCAGATGGTTTTCTCGGCCAAGAGAGCCTTCACCTGCTCAAAATTGCTGGCGTAATGTTGTTTCTTGGCCAAGGTCTTCTCGGGCGAGGTGTCGCCGATGGCTTCTCGATCCTGGTCGATCTTGTCGGACAGCCCGCCCTCGAAGGAATCGAAGACCCAAAGGGTTCGAGGTCCCTTGTCGCTCAGAACGCTCGCAATGATGTAGGCGGAGTGCCCGTGCCAGCATCCGCATTCGGCGACGTCGCCTTCGCTTCCCCTGTCCAGCACGTGACGGATCATCTGGTAGACGACATAGAAACGACGCTGCTTCTCGAAGTTCTGTGCGCGGTTCCTTCGCGGAGGATTGGCACGCTCCGCGGCCTGCTTGTACAGGTTCAGAAAAGGATCCTCGCTCTCGCTGAAGTGCTGGACCAACCGTTTCTTGGAGAAATGGATCGCGGTTTCCGGCGGCGTTACCTTTTCCGCCTCGACGACTGCCGGTTGATCATCGCCGCCGCGAAGCCGGCCCCGAAGCCGTTGTCGATGTTGACCACGGTCAGCCCGGCCGCGCAGGAATTGAGCATGGCCAACAGGGCAGCCTCTCCTCCTGCGCCCGCCCCGTAACCCGTGCTCGTGGGGACCCCTATGATCGGACAGTCGGTGAGTCCGGCCACCACCGACGGGAGCGCGCCCTCCATGCCCGCGATGGCGATGATCACCCTGGCCGAGGCCAGGGTCTCGCGGTGCGCCACCAGGCGATGGATACCGGCGACGCCCACGTCGTGGATTCGGATCACCTGCTGGCCCATCAACTCGGCGGTCAGCGCGGCTTCCTCGCTGACTGAAAGGTCGGCAGTGCCCGCCGTGAGCACCACGACCCCTGGTCGGCCGGCCCTGCCCCGCCTCTGTCGGATGACCACGGCTCGAGCAAGCTCGTGGTACTCGGCCCTCGGCTCCTGTTCCGTAATGGCCTCGAAGACCTCCCTCCCGACACGAGTGACCAGTACGGTCTGCTCGGCACGCCGCAGCGCGCTCACGATCTGCACGATCTGCTCGGGCGACTTGCCGGGACCGTAGACGACCTCGGGAAAGCCGCGTCGAATCGCGCGGTGCGTGTCGACCACGGCAAAACCCAGATCCTCGGCCGGCAGCACGCGAAGACGCTCCAGTGCCTGTTCCACGCCGAGCCGCCCCGAGCGCACCTCCCGCAGCATCTTCTTCAATTTCTCTCGATCCACCCCGTATCTCCGTTCCCCTTGACCGGCACCCCCCATCACCCTACGATGACCGATCGTTCCTGGCCAGCGAGGAGGTAGGGCGTTGAGCAAGCCGAGTGACGATCGAAGGGCGCATCCCCGGGTTCAGACCAGTTTTCAGCTACATGGTAGCCCGGAGGAGGGGGGGGTCGTCGCCCGCATGGAAGCAAGCAACCTGTCGCTCGGCGGCATGCAGTGCACCTCGTCGGCCGATTTTCCGGAGATGACCCGCCTCGCGGTAAGACTCCTTCTGCCGGCGAACAATGGCGGCAAGAAAGCCAAGAAGGAAACCGAATCGATCGACATCGAGGCCATCGTCGTGCGTCGAGAACCATGTCAAGCCGGCTCGTCCGGCGAGCCGCGTTACACGCTTTCCCTCTTCTTCAGCAAAATCGACGACGCGGTCAAACACCGCCTCGCTTTGTTCATCGGCATGCAAAAGGGAACAGCCTCCCGTTCGGCGCCCGTTTCTCACTGACGCTACACGACAAAAACAGCCGCGTGAATCGATCTGCCGAAACCCGCATAGGGCGCCGTTTTTCGCGCGTTGTCCCTTGACAGTGCTTCGCCGGACGGGATCTAATCGGGTAAGCGTTGCATCGACCATTCCGTGCGACGAAATCCGAAAGGAAGGAGGTGAGTTTCGATGAACAAGGCGATGTTGATCGATAAGATCGCCAACGATGCGGGTATCACCAAGAGTGCCGCCGCCACCGCCGTAGAGAGCATGATCGACGGCGTGACTCGTTCGCTGAAAAAAAATCAACGCGTGACGCTCGTCGGCTTCGGCACGTTCGGCGTCAGCAAGCGCAAAGCCCGCACGGGTCGCAACCCCCAGACGGGGGAGACGATCAAGATCAAGGCCAAGAAGGCCGTGCGGTTCAAACCGGGAAAACAGCTCGAAAAAGCGCTGAACAAATAATCCCGAAATAGATCTCAGGAAAGAGAGAGAAGGGGGACAGGCCCTCGAGGTCTGTCCTCTTTTTCTTTGCGACTACTCGATGATGGCGAGGACGGCGCCGCCCTCGACGCTCTGGCCCGGCTCGACGTTCAGTGCCGCGACCTTGCCCGCCTTGGACGCGGTGATTTCGTTCTCCATCTTCATCGCCTCGACGACGACCACGCCCTGGCCGGCCTTGACCTCGTCCCCCTGGTCGACCAGAACGCGGACGACCCTGCCCGGCATCATCGTCAACACTTTCTCCGGTCCGTCGGGGTCGGTGTCCCGCTCGCGCGCGCGACGGCTGGGGTCGGTCAGCGTGACCAGCCTTTCCGCGGCACCGTGACGGACGTAGTAGGCGTCTCCGCGCGGCTCGACCGAGACCTCGTAGGAACGACCGTCCGTGAGGATCGAATAGAAGTCCGCTTCGAGCTTGTGCGCGTCGACGAGGTGTTTCGTACCGTCGACCTCGACGACGTACTGGCCGTTCTGCCGGTCGACGGTGACTTCGAGCACCTGCCGGCCGGCCTTGGCGCTTATCTTCACGGCCGCCACCCCCTGCGTCCGAACCACTTCCAGCCGGCCTCCGCGTTGCCGGAATTTCCTGCCGAGGCCGCGCCGCGCGCCGAACGGGCCTCCAGACGCCGGAAATGCGCCACCGCGGCGGCGATGACGGCGATCTCGTTGAGCCACGGGTCATCGCCCAGGGACAGCAGCTCGGGGTGCTCCTCGAGAAAGCCCGTGTGCAGGTCTCCGCGCAGGAACGCCTCGTGGCTCATCACCTTGCGGTGGAAGCTGATCGATGTGGTCAGCCCGTCGATGCGCAGTTCGTCCAGGGCCCGGGCCATGCGGGTGATGGCTTCTCCTCGGTTTCTGCCCCAGGCGATCAGCTTCGAGATCATCGGATCGTAGTAGACCGGGACGGTGTAGCCCGCGTAGGTGCCGTCGTCGTAGCGGATGCCCGGGCCGGCCGGTGGTCTGAGGCCGCGGATCGTACCCGGCGAGGGCGTGAAATTTCGCGTCGGGTCCTCGGCGATGATGCGGCACTCGATGGCGTGCCCACGCATGGTCAACTCGTCCTGTGCGATCGGAACGCGGCCGCCCGATGCGATGTCGAGCATCGACTTGACCAGGTCGATGCCGGTGACCTCCTCGGTGACCGGGTGCTCGACCTGCAGACGGGCGTTGACCTCCATGAAATAGAACGACCCGTCTTCCCCGCGCAGAAACTCGACCGTGCCGGCGTTGACGTAACCCGCTGCGCGGATCGCCCGCACCGCCAGTTCGCCGATCCTGGTGCGCGTCTCGTCGTCGACCACCGGCGAGGGCGACTCCTCGATCAGTTTTTGGTGACGTCGCTGGATCGAGCACTCGCGCTCGCCGAGCCACAGCGCATCGCCGTGCGCGTCGGCCAGCACCTGGACCTCGATGTGCCTCGGCCGCTCGACGAACTTCTCCATGAAGACCGTGTCGTTCCCGAAGGCCGAGGCCGCCTCGCCGCGCGCCTGGGCCAGGAGGGACGGCAGCTGGTCCTCGCCGCGCACGACGCGCATGCCCTTGCCGCCGCCACCGGCCGCCGCCTTGAGCAGGACGGGAAATCCGATCTCTCGCGCCGCCGCCACGGCCTCGGCGTCTCCGGACAGTGGCGGAGTCCCCGGGACGACGGGCACGCCGGCGTCGACCATCATCTGCCTCGCCCGCACCTTGTCGCCGACCGCCTCGAGCGCTTCGGGTGGCGGGCCGATGAAGACCAGGCCCGCATCCGCGCACGCCCGGGCGAAGTCGGCGTTCTCGGCGAGGAAACCGTAGCCGGGATGGATCGCCTCGGCGCCTGCGGTCTTCGCCGTCTCGACGATGCGCTCGATGTCGAGATAGGACGCCAGCGGTTCCGGGGGGCCGATGGGGTAGGCCTCGTGGGCGAAGCGCACGTGCAGAGCATCTCTGTCGGCGTCCGAGTAAACGGCGACCGAGCGGATTCCCACTTCGTGCAGTGCGCGGATCACCCGCACGGCGATCTCTCCGCGATTGGCGACCAGCACCTTGCCGAACGGCGGAGCGGCCGGGACCGGCCTCGTCGGCCGCCGTGGAACACGCTGCGTCATATCGTCAAAGGGGAATAAAGGGGACATGCCGCTTTTTCCGAACAAAGGGGACATTCCGCTTTTTCCTTCAATTCTTCGGTGCCGGTCACATGTGTGAGGGCTCGAAGAACCCTCGAAAGAATTGAAGGAAAAAGCGGAATGTCCCCTTTGCTCGGAAAAAGCAGCATGTCCCCTTTATTCGTCATAGCGGGATGTTGCCGTGTTTTCTTGGGGGGTTGGTGTCGCGTTTGGTCTCGAGCAGCCGTAGACCTTGGATCAGCTTGGAGCGGGTGCGGGCCGGCTCGATCACTTCGTCGACGTAGCCTCGCTCGGCGGCGATGTACGGGTTGGCAAATTTCTCGCGGTAGTTGTCGACGTGCGTCTGGCGCAACGCCTCTGCGTCGTCGCCGGCCTTGTCCAGGTCTCGGCGGTAGACGATCTTGACCGCGCCTTCGGACCCCATTACCGCGATCTCCGCCGAGGGCCACGCGAAATTGAAATCGGTACGAATGTGCTTGGAGGCCATGACGCAGTAGGCGCCACCGTAAGCCTTTCGCGTGATCACGGTCAGCTTCGGAACCGTGGCCTCGGCGAAGGCGTAAAGCAGTTTGGCGCCGTGGAGGATGATCCCGCGGTACTCCTGGTCCGTTCCCGGCAGGAACCCCGGCACGTCCTCGAAGACGATCAGTGGGATGTTGAAGCAGTCGCAGAAACGCACGAAGCGCGCGCCCTTGACCGAGGCGTTGATGTCCAGTACGCCGGCGAGCACCGCGGGCTGGTTGGCCACGATGCCCACGGGTTTGCCGCCCAGGCGCCCGAAGCCGACGACGATGTTCCGGGCGAAGTGCTCGTGCACCTCGAGAAAGCGGCCCTCGTCGACGATCGACTCGATGACCTTCTTGATGTCGTAAGGCTGGTTGGGGTTGTCCGGCACCAGCGAATTGAGCTGCTCGTCCGAGCGGTCTTCCGGATCGTCGGTTCCGCGGCGGGGCGGATCTTCCATGTTGTTCGAGGGCATGAACGAGAGCAGCTCGCGGATCAGCAGTAGGGCGTCGCGGTCGTCGGTAGTGGCGAAGTGCGCGACGCCCGAGACCGAATTGTGCGTCATCGCCCCGCCCAACTCTTCCTTGGTCACCTGCTCGTGCGTCACCTCGCGGATCACGTCGGGACCGGTGATGAACATGTAGGACGAGTCCTGAACCATCACCGTGAAATCGGTGATCGCCGGCGAGTAGACCGCTCCCCCCGCGCACGGACCCATGATCGCCGATATCTGCGGCACGACCCCCGAGGCCAGCGTGTTGCGCAGAAAGATATCGGCGTAGCCGGCTAGCGAGACAACTCCTTCCTGGATTCGCGCGCCGCCCGAGTCGTTGAGGCCGATCACCGGTGCGCCGACCTTCATCGCCATGTCCATCACCTTGCAGATCTTTTCCGCAAAGGTCTCGGACAGCGAACCGCCGAAGACGGTGAAGTCTTGCGCGAAGACGAAGACGGGACGCCCGTCGACACGGCCGTGCCCGGTGACGATCCCGTCGCCCGGGATGCGCTTCGTCTCCATGTCGAAGTCGTGACTGCGGTGGACGACGAGCGCGTCCAGCTCCTGGAACGAGCCGGGGTCGAGGAGGGCTTCGATCCGTTCGCGCGCTGTCAGCTTGCCTGCGTCGTGCTGGCGGGCGATGCGCTCCTCGCCACCCCCCTTTCGTGCCGCGGCGTAGCGCTGCCGCATCTCGTCGAGTCGATCGTGGGCCATCGCGAGGCGCTTACTTCTGCTTCAGCTTGGCATAATCGGAGAGGAATTTGTCCTGGCCGATGTCGGTCAGTGGATGTTTCAGCAGCTGCGTGATGACGCTGAGCGGTATGGTCGCCACGTCCGCGCCGGCCAGCGCGGCTTCGACGAGGTGCATCGGATGGCGAATGCTGGCGGCCAGAATCTGGGTCTCGTAGCCGTAGTTGTCGTAGATCACGCGGATCTGGCGGATCAACTCCATCCCGTCGCTCGAAATGTCGTCCAAACGACCGATGAACGGGCTGATGTAGGTCGCGTCGGCCTTGGCCGCCAGCAGCGCCTGCGCGGGGGAGAAGCACAGTGTCATGTTCACGCGGATCTCGTCGTTGCGAAGTTTCTTGCACACCTGCATACCCTCACGGGTCACGGGCAGCTTGATCACGATGTTCGGGCTGATCTGCGACAGCTCGTGCGCCTGCTCGAGCATCTCGTCGGGAACGGTCGAGGTGACCTCCGCCGAAATCGGGCCGTTGACTACACTGACGATCTCACGCAGCCTGGAGTGAAAGTCCTTGCCTTCCTTGGCCACTAGACTCGGGTTGGTGGTCACGCCGTCGAGGACCCCGAGAGCCGCGGCCTCGCGGATTTCGTCGATGTTCGCCGTGTCGATGAAGAACTTCATGGATCACCTCAATCCTGTTTGGTGGTTTCGTTCGAGTCTTCCGCGTCTTGGGAGGACTCGGTGGCCCTTTCCTTCTCTTTCTGCTGGACCTCGTCCGCCTCGTCCTCGGCGGTGCGGATCGCCGACACGACAACGTCGTCCTCGTCAAGCTGGATCACGCGCACGCCCTGTGTCGCCCGACCGATGCGGCTGATGCCGTCGACGCTCGTCCGGATGATCTTGCCCTGGGCGGTGATCATTAGCAGGTTGTCGTCCTCGCCGACCTCCATGCAGGCGACGACGTCGCCGTTGCGAGTCGATGCGCGCATGTTGATGATGCCCGTGCCACCCCGGCCCTGGCGCCGGTACTCCTCCACCGGTGTGCGTTTTCCGTAGCCGTTGGCACTGACCGTGAGAATGTTCGGCTTGCCGCGCAGCACCTGCATCCCCACACAGGCGTCGCCCTCGGGAATGCGGATGCCGATCACTCCCCTCGCGTTGCGGCCCATCGGCCGCACGTCCGATTCGCCGAAGCGGATCGACTGGCCCCGGGCCGTAGCCATGAAGATCTCGTCGTCCCCCGACGACAGGTCGGCCGAAAGCAGGTCGTCGTTTTCCTCGATCGACAGCGCGATGATCCCCGCCGTACGCGGCCGCGAGAAGGCGGAAAGCGGTGTCTTCTTGATGATGCCGTGTCTCGTGGCCAGCACGACGAAGTGCTCGTCGTCGAACTCGCGGACCGCGATCATCGCACGGGCCTTTTCGGCTGGCGTGATCTGGATCAGGTTGACGACGGGCTTGCCCTTGCCGGCCGAGCCGACCTCCGGAATCTTGTGAACCTTGAGCCAATGGACCTTACCCGCCGAGGTGAAGACGAGGATGTAGTCGTGCGTCGAGGCCACGAACAGGTCGCGCACCGCATCTTCTTCTCGCGTACGCATGCCGATGCGGCCCTTGCCTCCGCGCTGCTGGGACACGTAGGTGGACAGCGGCGTGCGCTTGATGTAGCCGGTCGTGCTGACCGTGATCACCACGTCCTCTTCTTCGATCAGGTCCTCGATGCTCATCTCGTCGGCGACGGGCTCGATCTCGGTGCGTCGCTTGTCGCCGAATCGCTGCGAGATCTTCTCCAACTCATCGATGACGATCTGAAGCTGCAGCTGCTCGCTGGCCAGGATCTGCTGCAGCTTGGCGATCAGCTTCAGAGTTTCTTCGTATTCGTCGACGATCTTCTGCCGCTCCAGGCCGGTCAGGCGCTGCAGCCGCATCTCCAGGATCGCCTGCGCCTGCCGGTTCGAGAACTTGAAGCGCAACCGTAGCGCCTCCTTGGCCTCCGGCGGCGTCTTCGAGGCGCGGATCAGGTTGACCACCTCGTCGAGGTTGTCGATGGCGATCTTGAGCCCTTCCAGAATGTGCGCTCGCTCTTCGGCCTTGCGCAGGTCGAACGTCGTTCGCCGGACGACGACCTCGCGCCGGAAGTCGATGAAATGGCGCAGCATCTGCTTGAGCGGCAGCAGTTGCGGCCGCCCGTTGACCAGGGCCAGGTTGATCACGCCGAAGGTCGTCTGCAGCTTGGTGAACTTGAACAGCTGGTTGAGAATGACCGCGGCGTTCTCGTCGCGCTTCAGCTCGACGACGACGCGGATCCCGTCTCGGTCCGACTCGTCCCGGATGTCGCTGATACCCTCGACGCGCTTGTCGCGCACCAGGTCGGCCATCTCTTCGATCAGGTGCGTCTTGTTGACCTGGTACGGCAGCTCGCGAACGATGATGACCTCGCGGCCCTTGCGCGTCGCGTGTGGCTCGATCACGGCACGGGCACGTACGCGCAGGCGCCCGCGCCCGGTCGCGTAGGCTTGGTGGATACCGGCTACGCCCTGGATAACGCCTGCAGTCGGGAAGTCCGGTCCGGGGATCTTTTCCAACAGTTCGTTGAGCCCGGCCTCGGGGTTATCCACGAGCAGCTTGATCCCCTCTACGACCTCGGTCAGGTTGTGCGGCGGGACGTTGGTCGTCATGCCGACGGCGATACCGGAGGATCCGTTGACCAGCAGGTTGGGGAAACCGGCCGGGATCAGCACCGGCTCTTCCTCCGAGCCGTCGTAGTTGGGGACGAAATCGACCGTTTCTTTCTCGATGTCGCGCAGCATCTCGTGCGAGAGCTTCTCGAGACGAATCTCGGTGTAACGCATCGCCGCCGGCGGGTCGCCGTCGACCGAGCCGAAATTGCCCTGGCCGTCGACCAGCGGGTAGCGCATCGAGAAGTCCTGGGCCAAACGGACGATCGTGTCGTAGACCGCGGCGTCGCCGTGCGGGTGGTATCGACCGATCACGGCACCCACCGTGCGCGCCGACTTGCGGTAGGCCTTGTCGGCCGCGTTGCCGGTTTCGTGCATCGCGAAGAGCACTCGTCGGTGCACCGGCTTCAGTCCATCCCGCACGTCGGGCAGCGCCCGCCCCACGATCACGCTCATCGCGTAATCGAGGTAGGATCTCCGCATCTCCTCTTCAATGTTGATGGGAGTCCGGTTTTCCTTGCTATCCATCATCATCACTCATGGGCAACAAAGGGGACCTTCCGCTTTTTCTTTCAATTCTCTGGAGCCAGTCAACTGCGTGAGGGAGTGAAGAATCCGCGAAAGAATTAAAAGAAAAAGCGGAATGTCCCCTTATCCCCTATACATCTAGATTCTGAACGTCTAGCGCGTTCTGTTCGATGAACTGGCGGCGCGGCTCGACCGCGTCACCCATCAGCACGGAGAACAACATGTCGGCCTCGGCGGCATCCTCGATGCGAACCTCGAGCACGCGCCGGCGCTCGGGATCCATCGTGGTCTCCCACAGTTGATCCGGGTTCATCTCGCCAAGGCCCTTGTAGCGCTGGATCGACAGACCTTTCTTGCCCGCTTCCAGCAGGTGCTCGAGCAGCGCCTCCTTGGTTTCGAGCTGTCGCTCGTCGTTGCCCGAGCGGACGATCAGCTTCGCGTGGTGCAGCTTCTCGACGTCGGGCCTGAGCCGCCACATCTGCCGGTACTCGACTGTCTGCACCAGCTCGAAGTTGATGCGAAACTCGCGCTGGCCGTGCGTTGCCGAACGAACGATCAACTCGTACAGCCGGTGTTCGTCGTCCCGTGAAGTGTTCACGATCTGGTGGCCCAGTTCTTCGATGGCCGGGATCATTCCTTCGAGCTTTTCGACGGTCTCGAAGTCGTGCCGATCGGCCATGCCGTGTTCGAGCATGACCTCGATCGTGGGGCGGTCGATGCCGATGCGCTCGAGCGACCGCATGTGGCCGTCGTAGTCGATCAGCGCGTGCATCAGGTGGTTTAGCTCGGTTCCGGCGTAGACCGTGCCGTTGCCCGGCACCTGGACCGACTTTTCGCCGGTGGCCTTACGGATGATGTAGTCCGACAACTCTTTGTCGTTGGCCATGTACAGCTCTTCCTTGCCTCGCGAGACCTTGTACAGCGGCGGTTGGGCGATGAAAATGTGCCCCTTCTCGATCAGCGGTCGCATCTGCCGGTAAAAGAAAGTCAGCAGCAAGGTGCGGATGTGCGATCCGTCGACGTCGGCGTCGGTCATGATCAGGATCCTGCCGTAACGCAGCTTGGAAACGTCGAACTCGTCCTCGCCGATGCTCGTGCCCAGCGCGGCGATGATCGTCCGGATCTCCTCGTGGGCCAGCATCTTGTCGAAACGGGCCTTCTCGACGTTGAGGATCTTGCCCCGTAGCGGGAGGATGGCCTGGAAGCGGCGGTCGCGTCCCTGCTTGGCCGAGCCCCCGGCCGAGTCGCCCTCGACGAGGTAGAGCTCGCAGTTCTCGGGGTTGCGCTCCTGACAGTCGGCGAGCTTGCCGGGGAGCGAACCCGACTCGAGCGCGCCCTTGCGGCGCGTTAGCTCGCGGGCGCGCCGGGCCGCATCGCGAGCCCGGGCGGCCTCGACACTCTTGAGCACGATTCTCTTCGCAGACTTCGGGTTCTGCTCGAGATACGCTCCCAGCCGGTCGTTGACGATGGCCTCGACCGCGCCCTTTACCTCGGAATTGCCCAGCTTGCTCTTGGTCTGTCCCTCGAACTGCGGCCTGGAGATCTTGACCGAGACGACCGCGGTCAGTCCTTCCCGGCAGTCCTCGCCGGACAGGGCCATGTCTTTGTCCTTCTTGAGGTTGGAGCTGGTCAGGTAGGAGTTGATCGTACGAGTCAGCGCCGACTTGAAGCCCGCCAGGTGTGTTCCGCCCTCGACCGTGTTGATCGAGTTGGCGAAGGAGTGGATCGTCTCGGCATAGGAGTCGTTCCACTGAAGTGCGATCTCCAGAAGCGTGCCGTTGCTCTCGCCCTCGACGTAGATGGGGTCGTGCAGCACCTGCCGGGCGCGGTTGAGGTGCTCGACGAACTCGACGATGCCGCCGTCGTAGTGAAAGACCTGCTCGCGGACTTTCTCGCCGCGCTCGTCGCGCAGCTTGATCTCGAGGCCCTTGTTGAGAAATGCCAGCTCGCGCAACCGTGTGGTCAGCGTGTCGTGGGTGTAGATCAGCTCTTCAAAAATCTGCGGATCGGGTTTGAAGGTGATCTTGGTGCCGCGCCGATCGGTCACGCCGGTCTGGGTGAACTCGGTCGCCGGCTTGCCGCGCTCGTACTGCTGCTCGTAGGTTGCACCGTCGCGCCAGATTTCCAGCTCCAGCCGCTCGGACAGCGCGTTGACCACCGAGATACCCACGCCGTGTAGCCCGCCCGACACCTTGTACGCGTCGTTTTCGAACTTGCCGCCCGCGTGCAGCTTGGTCATCACGACCTCTGCCGCCGGGATGCCCTCGGTCTCGTGCATGTCGACCGGGATGCCCCGACCGTTGTCGATGACCGTCACCGAGTTGTCGATGCGAATCGTGACCTCGACCTTGTCGCAGTGTCCGGCTTGCGCCTCGTCGACCGAGTTATCGACGACCTCCCAGACCAGGTGATGCAGACCGGTATCGCTCGTCGAGCCGATATACATCGCCGGCCGCTTGCGTACCGCCTCGAGGCCCTCCAGGACCTTGATCTTGCTTGCGTCGTAGTTTGGGGAAGTATCGGAAACCTCGACGGGGGGTTGTGCCGGAGTCGTTGAGGTTTCGGAAGTTTCTTTCTCGCGCATCGTCTCTTCCTCTCCGTCGACCCGTCCCATCGGCGACTCCTTCAAGCCTCACCGCGGATCCGAGTGCGCGGATCAAATCGCTCAGCGCTTTGGCTGTGTCCCCTCGAAGACCTCAGGCTTCGCGGACGGCGCCTTCGCTCAAGAGGACCTTGGTAAAGGGCACTCCTATTCGATCGGCCATGCCCTCCTTCGATGTGGCCACCAGGGCCTGAAAGCCTCCGCCGCGAAGGTAGTCCGCGAGGGCCGAGGCCCGGACCTCGTCGAGGTCCGAATCGAAGTCGTCCATCAAGAAAATGGGCACCTCTCCCCGCTCTTTTCCCAGCAAAGAGAGCTTGCCCAGCTTCAAAGCTATCATAGCGCCCCGGACCTGCCCAGCGGATCCGAAACGACGCAAATCTACCCCGTCCAACTCGATCACGACATCGTCCCGGTGGGGCCCCCGGCAGGTGTGGCCGACCTCGAGATCGCGCTTCCGACCCATGATGAGCGCCTCCATGAAAGTCACTGAAAAATCAGTAACTTCCGTCTCCGCGAGCACAGCCGGCGAGGGTCGGTAGAGCAGTCGGATTTCGCCGCCGTCGGGGAACAGGGTCCTGGCCGTTTCACCCAATTCGGACCCCAGCAGGACGGCATACTCCCGACGGCGTCGGTGGATCTCTCCGGCGGCCGTCGTGAGACGCTCGTCCCAGGCCTCGAGTTGGGCCGCGAGCGCATCGCCGGCCGGCCGGCCGTTGCCCCTCAGGAGGGCGTTGCGCTGCTGCAGGACACGTCGGTACTCCCCCAGTGCCCGCAGGTACGCGGGACGAAATCCGACGACGCCACGGTCCAGAAACCTGCGTCGCTCCTCCGGCCCGCCGCGTAGCACCTTCATGCGCTCGGCCGTCAGATCGACGACGTCGAGCCGTCCGATAAACGACTCCAGATCGGACTCGGCCCCGTCGGCGATCAGCCGACGGTCCGAGTCATCGATCAGAACCTTGAGCTCCGAGCGACCGATGCGACTGCTGTAGCCCCCGGCAACCCGAAGCGGCCCGCCGGGCCAGGCCACGAGCTCTTCGAGCCTGCGTGTCCGGAAGGAGCGGCCGGTGGCCAGCAGGTAAACCGCCTCGAGCAGGCTCGTCTTCCCGTGACCGTTCCGACCCGCCACCAGTGTCAGACCGGCGGGGAGGCTCAGACTGACCGCCTGCAAATTCCGAAGGCGATCAGCTTCCAACTCCGTTAGGTGCATAGGCGGGGGTCGAGTCTTCGCACAGGGTCAGGTCTTCGCACAGGGTCAAGTCTTCGCACAGGGTCGGGTCTACGCAGGGCGCTGGCGCCCTGCGTAGACCCGACCCTGTGCGAAGACTTGACCCCCCCTACAAATGCATAGGCATGACGATGTAGCGGTAGTCCATCTCTCCGGACGGCTCGGGCCGCAGCTGCCCGGGCTTGTCGCCGG
>Ga0255055_10000272_pt1 | contig 40990 bp, 32 predicted proteins | sample JV7_2_27_MG_FD_188633 | JGI IMG/M metagenome (GOLD analysis project Ga0255055, IMG submission 188633) | Seawater microbial communities from Jervis Inlet, British Columbia, Canada - JV7_2_27 | ecosystem: Environmental > Aquatic > Marine > Inlet | place: Canada: British Columbia | collected... | reverse complement strand
GATGGTTGGTGGGCCAGGTGCCTAGACCTGGGGTCGGGTCCGATCTTTACGTCCAGTACGCGCACCCCGATTCTCTTCCACGTCCGCTGATCACCTCGGAGACCAGTGACGTCGCGCCCTCGATTTCTCCGAATGGCCGGTACATCGCCTACGTGTCCCTCGCCGCTTCGCAAGGCGAGGTCGTGGTGCGACCATTCCCGAACGTTGACGACGGTCGCGTCCAGATCTCGTTCAACGGGGGATATTCCCCCGTATGGTCGCGGGACGGACGTGAACTCTTCTACCGCGATGGGTCAGGCCAAATGCTGGCCGTGCACGTCTCCACCACTGGGGCCTTCCGCGCCGATTCAGTGGAGACGTTGTTTTCCGCTGCAACGTATGACTTGAGGGCCAACAGGCGGCTCTACGACGTGCACCCCGACGGCGAGCGTTTTCTCATGGTGCGCCGACGCGGTGTCGAACTCATACTCGTGCACAATTGGTTTGAAGAGCTGCGGGGATTGATGGGTGAGCGGTAGGTCGCCGTCACAAGGATCCGCCGGGTGACACGTTCGGCTGTCCCACCAACGAGTACCTCCCAGCGCAGTGCAATCGACTTCGCATCCTGAACCAACACGCCCACGGGGCGCGCAAACCTAGCAGGGCGTAGGCGGCAGCGCCGCTTTCGGGGCTTCTGCCTTGACTCACCACAAACCTGACAGCACTACTCGTATTCCGGCGGTGCTGCGAGTGGCTGATGCACATATGACGGCTCGGACACCAGTCCGGGCCTTTCTTTGCTGGGGGCGAGCCTGCAACACATTTACACACAACTGCTTCACATCTTGTGACAACAATCACTGTATCGTTTGGGCGAATGCCCGAGATTGGTATTCGGGTCCTTAGCTGCGGGAGACTATAAAGGCGACGGTGAGAATATGAGCCAGTGCACCATGTTGCCCAATCTTGTGCTCAACGTGCCCTCGATTGTGCGTAGGTCGCCAGCGGAAGTCGCGCGAATACTGGGGCCGCCGCGCCGCGCTAGCGGTGCACAGCTGAGCGCCGATCTAAGGAACGTCTACCACGGCGGCACCATCGAGATCGTCTTTGTTGACGGCAAAGCCTCGTGGATCAAGTTGTACTGCACGCGCAACCTGCCATTCAGCAGAGAAATCCTCGCCAAACTTGGGTTACCAGAGGCCAAGCCCACCTACGTCAATGCACGCCATGTGATGAGTTGGAGCAACCTGGCAAATCTCAAGGAAGTGAGTGTGTACGCGGGCGAGAGCGGAGCAGTCTCGTCAGTCCTGGTCTGCGTGGAGGCCGACCAGGCAGCGTAGGTTTTCGGGGAACGGGGCGTTTACAGGTTTCCGGGAAGCTTCAGCCCCGAGCGTCACGCGGCGTTCGGGGCTTTTGCATCAAGAGCCACAACACTCAGTGTGGCGTGTTAGGCTCGCGCGCCTGTATGGCGCGTGTAGGCGTTCAGGGCCTGTCAGAAGGGTACGTGGCCGTAGGTGGATGCTGACGGGTGCGTGTGAAGGCGGGGCAAGCGCACTCGCGTCAACGACTGTCACGCCACATGTTTGAGGGCGATGCCTCCCCTGCTCTGGCCACCCATATCGCTCGCCTTCCACACCGATGTTCAGTCGAAGGCTCGATGATGGGCAGGGGAGATCGGCGATTCACGGTGGGGGCGGCGTGAGCGACACGAGGACTGCCAAGCGAGGGCGCGCGACCGAGACCTGCCGGAATCGCCGCATCCTCATTCCAACCTTCGGTGAGCTTCGCGCTCCACCGACGATTGACCCGGCCGTCGCCGACGCGCTGCGCGGTGTCGGCATGCAAGACGTTCACCCACTCAATCTCTTCCGGATCACCTGGCACAACGACCCCGCCACGGGTGGCTTTGGTCCCGTGAACGTCCTGGTATTTCCCAGCGAACTCACAGGGGTCCGGGCACCAATCGTAGGTCTGGTGGGGAAGCTATTTCCCACTGGCTCGCACAAGGTTGGGGCAGCCTTCGGATGTCTCGTGCCCCGGCTCGTCACCGGTGACTTCGATCCGACCGAGGACCGAGCCGTGTGGCCGTCGACCGGCAACTACTGTCGTGCGGGAGCTTTCGACAGTGCGTTGCTCGGGTGCGCCGCAGTGGCCATCCTTCCGGAGGAAATGAGTCGCGAACGGTTCGAGTGGCTCGAAGCCATCGGTGCGGAGATCATTGCCACACCGGGCTGCGAGAGCAACGTCAAGGAGATCTTTGATGCGTGCTGGGACATCCGGAGGACGCGTCCGGAGTGTGTCATCTTCAATCAGTTCGACGAATTCGGCAACTACCTGTGGCATTACGGGGTCACGGGACCGGCGGCCCAATCGGCCTTTGACCAGGTTGCGACTAACGGTGACCGCCTTGCTGGATGGGTTGGTGCCACGGGTTCGGCCGGCTCGCTCGCTGCCGGCGACTACCTCAAGACCCTCCACCGCGGGCTTCGGATCACGGCAGCCGAAGCCCTGCAATGTCCAACATTGCTACGCGCCGGGTTCGGCGGTCATCGCATCGAGGGAATCGGCGACAAACACGTACCGTGGATCCACAATGTCCGCAATACCGACGTCGTCACGGCGATCGACGACGAAGCCGCGATGCGAATCCTCCGCGTGTTCAACGAGCCGGCGGGCCACAGCGTGCTTCACCGATACGGTGTGCCTGGAGAGACCATCGGTCGCCTTCCCCTGCTGGGGATCTCGAGCATCTGCAATCTCCTCGCCGCGGTAAAGACAGCCAGGTACTACGAGTTCGACGAGCACGATGTGCTCATTACGTCGCTCACCGACTCGTCAGACTTGTATCGCACCCGCCTTGCGGAACTCGAAGCGGAGTACGGCGGATACACCGAAGGTGACGCGGCAGTAGACTTCGAACGGTACTTGCTCGGCACGAGCACGGATCACGTGAAGGAGCTGCGGTACGTGGATCGCAAGGCGATTCACAACCTCAAGTACTTCACGTGGGTCGAGCAACAGGGTAAGACCGTTGATCAGCTGGAGGCGTTGTGGCGCCCGTCGTTCTGGGTGGACCTGGCAGCGCAGCTCCCGGCATGGGATGAGCAGATCACTGCGTTCAACGCGGAGACTGGTGTGCTCGCCTTGCTCAAGAGCGAGGCCACCGGTAAGGGCCCGTGAAGGGCGTCCGCATCAGTCCCGCGTGTCGACCCCTTCTTCCCTGCTACCACTTCTTTAGGACCTGACCAGACAACTTGCGTTTTAGTCCGCGATAGCGGACGTGGACTAGATCCGCCTTACGGTTGCGTTCGATGGGCTGAACACTCGCAAGGCAAGGATGAGATCCGAACACGCGCGGATCGCGGCGTTCCTCATCGCGTCGCTCTCACTGTCTGCTCCGGTGACGGCGCAAAGCACTGCGTCAGCTGAGTCAGACGGGGTGGGAGAGCGCATTGAAGTGGTGGGCCACTGGACCATCGAGGTGCGAAACCCTGACGGGTCAGTGGCGGCGACTCATGAGTTTCACAATGCGTTGACGGAGTCCGGGCGTGAGACGCTTTCCCGACTTCTTGCGGGCGACGCAGTACAAGGTCTCTGGGAACTCGGACTGGAGGGCACCTCAAGCGCGAGTAGCCCGTGCTTGGTCGAAGGAGCCCCCGCCCCGTGCCTTCTCATGGAGACCATACGCCAAAACCCCCCCGCGCACGCTTTCTTGACGCTTTCAGTAGGAAGTGCGGCCGGAGCACCCGGAAAGCTCACCGGCTCAGCCACCGCAGGCCGCGATGGTGACCTGGGGCGCGCGCTGACTTGGCTGGCCACCTGCAATCCCGACGAGTACGCGCCGACGGCCTGCGTCTTGGTGAGCACAACCGGAGCGCTCTTTTCTTCAGCCGATTTGGATACCCCGATACCCGTGCGGGCAGGGCAACTAATCCTAGTAACCGTTGTGTTCAGCTTTTCTTCCTAGGACAGCAACCGTCATCTGTGGGTACCGAAAACCCAGCCCCGAGCGTCACCCGGCGTTCGGGGCTTTCTCTTCCACAGGTGGAGCACTCCGAGGCGGTACCAAGATGGATCCAGGGTGAATACGCCCGGTGGGACGTGTCCAGTACGCTCGTCTGCTTGTAGCCCCACGATCCGAAATCACGCGCCACGCCAGCGCGCACGTTCATCGCGGCTCCAAGAATGCGTCGGATTCCTGCCTGATCTCCCGAAATCGTCACGATTCTCGCGTTCGTCGCAGGAAATACGCGTGAGTCGACACGACTAAAGCGTGAGTCGTCATGACTCACGCGAGAGTCGGGTTGTCTCTCGCGAGAGCCCCGATGCCTCTCAGGTGAGACGCGGGCCCTTTCGCGAGAGGACCAGTAGCTCTCGCCTGCGTCATGAAGGATGTGGCGACCGGGGTACTGTCTGCTTGGAGGTGGAAAGACTCACGCACCCTCTTTCACCACACACCCGTCCCCGTTAGGTTGGCTGTTCGAGCAGCCATTCTAGGACAGGTGCAGGAGTGGTTGAACTGGCGCGCCTGGAGAGCGCGTGAGCGCGTGAGCGTTCCGTGGGTTCGAATCCCACCCTGTCCGTGGCTCGACGATGTCAGGTATCAGATGTCGGATGCCCGGGACTGGACCTGCGGGTTCTGACATCTGATATCTGACATCTGATCTCCACCCCTCCTTGCCTCCAACCTTCCCCCTCTGCAAACTATCTATATGGCATAGCGACAATCGCCAAACATACCGGTCGACCCTGAGACGGGAGCCCGATCGATGTCAAGCTTCGAGCACGACGTTCGCTACGCCGCACGCACCCTCAAGAAATCACCCGGATTCACCGCCGTCGTTATCCTGATCCTCGCCATAGGGATCGGGGCCAACGTGGCGATGTTCTCGGTGACCCACGCAGTGTTCCTCAAGGCCCTGCCCTTCCAGGATCCTGACGAACTCATCCTCGGCAGGACTACCTACAGCGGACAGCTCTCGTGGAACGTGTCGTCGGAGGATTACTACGATTTCCGCGATCAGGTACAGGCGTTCGAATCCCTGGCGGCCCTCCGGACCTTCTCCAACGACGTGACCATTACCGGCGGAGAAGAACCGGAGCGAGTGGCCGCAACCCTGGCCAGCGTCGACCTGTTCCCCACCCTGGGCATCAACCCACAGCTAGGAAGGCGATTCTCCATCGAGGAGGCTGAGCTTGCGGGGCCGCCGGTCGCGATCATCAGCCACGGGTACTGGCAACGGAACTACGGGGGGTCACCAGATGTGGTCGGCCGCTCGTTGGTCATCAATGGGCTCCCGAATACCATCGTGGGGGTCATGCCTGCTGGCTTCCACCTCTTGTACGACGTGGACATCTGGCGGCCGATGCGCGACGGCGGGGATGCTACCGGCGTCAGACGATTTCACAACTGGACGGTCTTTGGTCGGCTGGCTTCAGGCGTCACGATACAGCAGGCCCAGAACGAAGTGGACGTCGTGGCAGCACGTCTCGAGGCCGCCTACCCTGAGTCGAACACCGACAAGGGACTCCGCGTGCTCAACCTCCAGGGCGCGCTGGTCGACTCCTACGACGACATGTTGTGGATGCTCATGGGTGCAATCGCGCTCGTTCTCCTCATCGCATGCGGCAACGTGGCCGGCTTACTGTTGGCACGCGGCCTGAGCCGTAACGTGGAATTGTCGGTGCGCGTGGCACTGGGCGCATCCGGACGTCGCATTGCACGCCAGCTCCTGACCGAGAGCATGCTGATGGCGCTTGGTGCCGGCATCCTGGGCGCCGCACTCGCGGCCGTCTTGCAGCGCGTCATGATTGGGCTACTGCCGCTCGATCGACTCGGGATCCAGACCGTCGGTGTCTCGCTCCCCATGCTGCTGTTTGCGGTGGGGCTGTCGCTGGCCACTGCGCTGGTGTTCGGTGTCGTGCCGGCGATATCCGGCGCCCGCGCGAACCCCGCCGAAGAGCTCAAGAGCGGAGCCCGCACTACGGGCAGCACCGGAGTGGCTCGGCTCAGGAGCGGTTTTGTCGTCTTCCAAGTCGCCCTCTCCGTGGTGCTGTTGATCGGTGCCGGCCTGCTCATGCGGAGCTTCATGCAGCTTCGCGGCGTGGATCCTGGATTCCGAAGTGAGCAGTTGCTCACCGCTCGCGTGAGTCTTCCCGTTGCCGGCTACCAAGATGCGGAATCGCGAGTGGTCTTCTATTCGGGCCTCCTGGACGATGTCAGGGCGATCCCGGGTGTCAGTGCCGCTGGGGCGATCAGCGTCCTTCCCGTCAAGGACGGCTACTCCAACGTGCGTGCCTGGAATCCCGACGACCCGCCCGCGGACGCCGGTGGCTATAGCCTTGCCGAACACCGGCGTGTACTGCCCGGCTACTTCGAGAGCATGGAGATCCCGATCCTCGGAGGCCGGGACATCGAGTATACGGACGGCGGTGATGCGGAACCCGTGCTCATCATCAGTGAGGCCATGGCGCGCGGGCTGTTCGAAGGCGAGAACCCGGTCGGACGGCAGGTCGCAGTCGATGTGGGAGCCGAACAGCCCATCATCACCCGCGTCGTCGGCGTCGTGGGTGATGTGCGGCTGAGACTGTCAGGGGATGCCCCGTGGCACATGTACTACTCCTACCGTCAGTCACCGGTGTTCGGCATGACCGTGGCTGTGCGCGCTCAGGGAGATCCGACCGTGTTGACGAGAGCCGTGCGTGAGGTCCTTCGCGCACGTGACCCCGACATCCCGCTCGCCAACGTGGAGACGATGGATGCTGTATTGGCGAATTCGATTGCCAGCACCAAAGTGGTCACGTCGGTTCTGACGGTCTTTGCCATGGTGGCCTTGATCCTGGCAGCGCTGGGACTCTACAGCGTGCTGGCATATTACGTCGCCCGGCGCGCGAACGAGATCGGGATTCGGCTCGCCCTCGGGGCGACACCCAACAGGGTGCTCCAGTTGGTGCTGCAGAAGGGGCTGCTCCTCGTGGTCATCGGCTTGGTCGTCGGTCTGGCCGGTGCGGTCGGCGTTACACGCTTCATTCAGCAGCAGCTCTTCGGCGTCCAGCCAACGGACCCAGCCACGTTCGCTGCCGTCGGCCTCGTGTTCATTCTCATCGGTACCGTAGCCTGTCTGGTTCCGGGTTGGAGGGCGGTGAGGATCGACCCGATGCGCACTCTGCAAGCAGAGTAGATGTCAGATGTCAGATGTCAGATAGCAGATATCGGATGTCGGATGCGGGTTCGATTCCCCCCGACATCTGACATCCAATATCTGGCATCTCACCTAGCTAAAGAACTCTTCATCCAACCTTTCCAATCCCATCCGCACCAACCGGTTACACTCCTCGTCGAGCAGCGGTGAGATAGGGTCCACTCGACCTTCGTCACCCGACGAATCCAACCGAGAGTAGACCCGATCAGCCGCAACACTGGGGAGGGGTGGTAGGTGCTAGCGGTGCGAGCGCGTCCATGAACGCGAATCGCCACGAACAATGGCGGTGGACGCCCTGCATTCAGGACTACTTTGAGTCCGGCACCGAGCCCGAACTGAACGAGAGTAAGCGATGACCACATCATCCACAGCCCCCACCAAGAAGAAAAAGAAGAAGCAGGCCAAGCCCACTCCGGGCGACAAGAACATCATCACCGCCGCCGAACAGACCGTCGAAGTCGTCTCCGATTCCGGAGAGGGCGCGCAGAAGTGCGCACAGACGTTCGGTCGCGTATCGGCGATGATGGGGAACGGCGTCTGGACGGTGGAGATCATCCCCGCCGAGATCCAGCCACCGCCCAGGACACCCACCAGCGCCTCGGGGAATCGAATCCGCATCGGCACCAAGCCGGTGACGAACTGGGGCGACGCTGCACACTTGGTGGTTGCCTTCAACGAACAGGTTCTGCTCCAACGCCACCGCGCCGGTGCACTGCAGAGAGGCTGCATCATCCTCATCGAAAGCATGTGGGAGAACCACGACGATGAGGACATCCGCAAGGAGTGGGCGGACGCGATGGAGGAGATGGACGGACACGACTATCGGTTCGTGAAGTTCCCGCTCGAGGAGCAGGCTGCGACCATCGTCGAAAACCCGCAGCGCGGCAAGAACATGTTTGCGCTCGGTGTACTCGCCAACGTCTACTCGCGAGATCTCGACATCATCAAGGGCCTCATTACCAAGGAATTCCTGCGCAAGGGGCAAGAGATCGTCGACGCGAACATCGCGCTGCTCGAACTCGGGCTCACGTGGGCGGAAGAGAACATCGACTTCAAGATCGATGTGCCGGTCGAGAAATCCGACGTGCCCATGGTCGTGATGAACGGAAACCAGGCGATCGCTGTTGGTGGCATCGCATCGGGCATGGAACTGTGCTCGATGTATCCCATCACACCGGCGACCTCGGCTTCGCACTACCTGTCGGAGATCTTCGAGAGCTACGGCGGGATCATTCATCAGGCCGAGGACGAGATCGCCGCCATTGGCGTGGCCATTGGGGCAAGCTTCGCCGGCAAGACGGCGTTCACGATTACGTCTGGCCCCGGCCTCGCGCTCAAGACCGAGTTCATCGCACTCGCGGTGATGACCGAGGTTCCCCTGGTGATCGTCGACGTGCAGCGCGGCGGCCCCAGCACCGGCCTGCCAACCAAGATCGAACAAGGTGACCTGCTCGCCGCGATCTTCGGTCAGCCGGGAGACGCGCCCAAGGTCGTGATGGCACCGGCAACCATGGAGGAGTGTTTCCTCTGCATGACCGCGGCGCGACGCATTGCCGAAGCGTACCGCTGCCCCGTCATCATCCTGTCGGATGCCAACCTCGCTACGGGTGTTCAGCCGTTCCCGAGACCGAATATCGATCGCGATTGGATCGCCTCGCCGCTGGAGTTGAGCCCCGTCGCTGAGGGTCAGCTGCCCTACGATTGGGACTCGCAGACTGGCCTGTCGCTCCGTGTCATTCCCGGACAGCAGAACGGCATGTTCCGGGCAACCGGCCTGTCGCACGACGAGCACTCGAAGATCGGATACACACCGGACGTGCATGAGCGCGGTTGCGAGATGCGGGCGCGCAAAATGGCGGTGTTCCAGCAGACTCTGCAGCCGCCCGAGGTCCACGGTGACGAGGAAGGCGATCTCCTGGTTGTCGGATGGGGAAGTACTTGGGGCGCGATCGAAGAGGCCGTTGACCGTGCACGTGAAGAAGGCCTGTCGGTCTCCTCGCTGCACCTCCGGTTCCTGTCACCGATGGAGCCGGGCCTCAAGGAGATCTTCGAGAAGTTCACCAAGGTGATGACGATCGAGATCAACTACTCGGACGATCCCAAGGCCCCGTTCATCACCGATGAGAATCGGCGGCGCGGGCAGCTCTCGTGGCTACTGCGCTCGCAGACGCTGGTCGATGTCGATTGCTGGACTCGTGTCCCCGGTCAGCCGTTGCAGCCGGGCCAGATTCACGATGCGATTCGGGCCCACATGCCCACTGGAGCCTGATCATGATTCAACTCGGATGCTCACTGCTCGGTAGCTCGGTCGAGGAAGACCGCTACTGGAGCATGGAAGACTATGAAGCCGCCGTCCCCCGTTGGTGCTCGGGATGTGGTGACCACGCGGTTCTCACCGCCGTCCAGAAGCTCCTGGAAGTCAAGCAGCTTCCGCCGGAAGAAACCGTGTTTGTCTCGGGCATCGGCTGCTCCAGTCGATTCCCGCACTACATCGACTCATATGGGTTCCACGGACTGCACGGCCGCGCGTTGCCGCTGGCCACCGGCGTCAAGCTGCGGCGGAAGGACCTCAACGTGTTCGCCGTCATGGGTGACGGGGACTGTACCTCGATCGGAGCGGCCCATTGGATTCACACGCTCCGCTACAATCCCAACATCACGGCGCTCATGTTGGACAACGGGGTGTACGGGCTCACGAAGAACCAGACGTCGCCCACGAGCCCGCTTGGTGTCAAGAGCAATACCCAGCCCCGAGGGGCACTACTCAACCCCATGAACCCCATCGCCACCACCCTGGGCGTACAGAACGCGTCCTTCGTGGCCCAGACGGGCGACTGGGCGCCCGATCACATCTACGAGACGATCAAGGCTGGTTTCGAGCACCGGGGATTCTCGTTCATTCGCATCCTGCAGCGCTGTCCGGCATACACGGACCACTTGTACCTGGAAGCGATGCGGAATCCGGACTCCATCGAGATGTTGACGCACCCCAACGGAATCAACTCGGAATTCACCGAGGAGATCTACAAGAACCACGTCTATCACGACCCCTCGGATCTGGTGAACGCTTTTCGACTCGCCCAGGTCGGCGAGAAGATCCGCTTGGGTCTCTTCTATCGGAACGACGATCTGCCGGTCTACGAAGAGGTCCGTACTGTCCCGACCCACGCGGCCGATGAGAAGATCGCGATCCTCAATGCGGAGTTGGACAAGTATGCCGTCTGACGAACGAGTAGGGCTCGCTCTCCAGGCCCTCGCGGGACAACGCGAGGCGTTCCAGTCGGCGCTCAGCACGACTGTCGAGCAGGTACAGAGTTTCCTGGACGAGCATCAAGGCTCTGAAAACGGAAAGACCGACCGCATCGGCGCCGAGTTGGGACCCTTCGCGGCCGGCCGCATCAACACGGAGCAGATGGCCAAGATCTTCGGCAGCAGCGTGTCACTCGATACGCTCACGGTCGAGACGATCGAGAAGGCCAGAGATACGATCTCCGAGTTGGCCAAGCGCGACCACGACATGTTCCTGGCCGACGTTCCCTCGGGAGGCGACCTGCGCAGCGTCGTCGCGCGAGCACTCGAAGAAATCGGACGCGCGTTCGGCGCTGTTCGGATCTACGAGCTGACACGCTCGGGCAGCTACCATGGCAACTCGCACGCTCGCTCGCTTGGCTCGTTCCCGTTCGACAAGTGGAGCCGGGGCGAACGTCGCCTGGCACCACCGCTCGTCGTGACGATCGATGGTGTCGATCTTCGCTCCGGTGCGCTCGCCGAGTTCCTCGACGGGTCACAGAAGATCGTGCTGGTCGTGCGCGGGCCCTGCGCCCCTGCCCGACTCGTGCGGCTCATCACTCCCGGAACGTTTGTGGTCCAGTCGCACGACGGCAGCGGCCTCGACAAGCTCGCCGCGTATGACGGCCCCGGAATAGGCGCCGTGGTGCCCGAGTCAGCCGCCCAATTTGTTCACGACCCGACTGGGGGGGACACGCCGGCGCAGCGACTCACCATCACCTCGACGCCCGAGAAGCCGCCGCGCATGTCGGTAGGTGGCTTGAGCGGGAAGCAGCAAGCGGAGGAGTTGGCACAGTTGAGAGCGCTAGCGCAGCAGGCTGCGCCTGCGACGGCAGCGATGGCAGATGCCGCTGCGGGTGTCTCCGCAGATCCAGTTGACAAGCTCGCCGCGTGGCTGCTCACGCAGGCCGATTTGTCCGAGTAGCGACGACGCCATGAGTATCACTGGCATTCTCGTCTCGGTCGCGATCTTGGGAGGCCTCGGCCTCACCTTCGCCGGCGTGATCACCTTCGTGCACCGGAAGTTCAAGGTGTGGGAAGATCCGCGAATCGACGAAGTCAGCGATATGCTGCCGGGCTCCAACTGTGGTGCCTGTGGAACAGCCGGTTGCCGCGCGTTCGCCGAGAAGCTGGTGAACGGCGACATGCAGCCGGCCACATGCACCGTGATGGGCCCGGAGGACGTGTCCGACGTAGCGGGGTACCTCGGTGTGGACGCCGGCGAGGCGAACAAGCGCGTCGCACGGCTCCTCTGCGCCGGTGGGACTCACGTTGCCGAGCAGCAGTCCGACTACATCGGTCTCGAGACCTGCAAGGCCGCGGCGGCCGTCGCCGGCGGTGGCAAGGGTTGCGCGTGGGGTTGCCTGAGCCTCGCTGACTGCGAGGTCGTGTGCGACTTCGACGCGATCTACATGAATCAGAACGGACTCCCCGTCGTCATCCCCGACAAGTGCCCGGCATGCGGTGACTGCGTGGAGACGTGTCCCAAAGATCTGTTCACCCTCATGCCGATCGAGCATCAGCTCATCGTGCAGTGCAAGAGCGCACTCGAGGGTGATGAAATTGAGGCCGTGTGCAAAGTGGCATGCACTGCGTGTGGACGCTGCGCCGCCGATGCCGCACCTGGTCTCATCGAGATGAAGGATGGATTGGCGGTGGTGGACTACGACAGGTACGAGCTGGCGAGTCCAGTAGCCATCGAGCGGTGCCCCACAGATGCCATCGTGTGGCTCGAAGAACCGCAGCAGTTCGTCCCGGCCAGTAAGCCTCAGGAGAAGGCGGTTGCATGATGTTTAAGAAGAAAGACAACGAAGCTCCCGAGCCGAAATATCCAGGTACCCCAGCTGCCGACGACGGTACGATGGCCGTCGTGCAGATGGAGACCGACGCCAGTGAGGGCGCCGGTGCCTACCCGATTACGCCATCGACGCAGATGGGTGAGGGATGGGCTGCCGCAGTCGCCGCGGGTAAGACCAATGTGAACGGCCGACGGCTGCTCTTCTTCGAGCCGGAGGGCGAGCACGCTGCAGCGGCGGTTACAGCCGGGATGAGCATGGTCGGCCTTCGTGCGACCAATTTCTCGAGCGGTCAGGGCATTGCGTACATGCACGAGTCCCTGTACGCGGCGGTCGGGAAGCGGCTCACCTACGTGCTCAACATTGGCGCGCGGGCAATGACCAAGCACGCCCTCAACGTGCACGCCGGTCACGACGACTATCACGCCATCGATGACACGGGCTTCTTCCAGCTGTTTGCGAAAGACGCACAGGAATGCGCTGACCTGAGCCTCATCGCCCACCGAGTGGCCGAGCTGTCGCTCAACCCCGGCGCCCTGGCCCAGGACGGCTTCCTCACGACGCACGTGATCGAGTCGTTCACGATGCCGGAGCGGGCGCTGGTGAAGGAGTTTCTCGGAGACCCCGCAGACATCATCGATACGCCGACACCGGCCCAGCGATGGATGTTCGGCGAGACCCGTCGTCGCATTCCCGAGATGTTCGACCTCGACTACCCGGCCATGCTGGGCACCGTGCAGAACCAGGACGCCTACATGCAGGGGGTGGCAGCCCAACGGCCGTTCTACTTCGACCACGTCGTCGAGTTCACCGATCAGGCCATGGAGGAGTACGCGGCACTGACGGGTCGACGGTATGCCCGCGCAACCGGATATCGCCTCCAGGACGCCGAGTATGTGATCGCCGGCCAGGGGTCGCTCATCTCCAACGCCGAAGCCGTCGTGGACTACTTGCGGGAGTCGCGCGGCCTCAAGGTGGGCGTGCTGAACATCACGATGTTCCGCCCGTTCCCGACCGACATTCTCACGCACCTGATCAAGGGCAAGAAAGCGGTTGCGGTGCTCGAGCGAGTCGACCAGCCGCTCGCCGTGGATCAGCCGATCCTTCGGGAACTGCGCGCCGCGGTGAACAAGGCGTTCGAGAACGGTAGGGCTCGGGACGGTGACATGCCGCACAAGAGTGTCGCCCCCTACGGACTCGACGATGCACCAGAGTTTTACTCCGGGACGTTCGGTCTCGGCAGCCGCGACCTGCAGCCGATGGACCTCATCGCCGCCATAGAGAACATGGTGGATGGCGGCAAGAAGATCCGGCAGTTCTACCTCGGTATCGATTTCGTGCGCGAGGGGACGAAGCTGCCCAAGCTGCAGATCTGGCAGGAGGAGCTGCTCGAGGGCTATCCCAACATCGAGAAGCTCTCACTGCCTCCGGCAGACGATGTAAACCTCATGCCGGAGGGCTCGACCTCCATCCGGATCCATTCAGTGGGTGGATGGGGCGCCATCACCATGGGCAAGAATGTGGCGATGACTGCCTCCAGCCTCTTCGGGATGTACATCAAGGCCAATCCCAAGTACGGCTCGGAGAAGAAGGGGCAGCCCACGACGTTCTACGCCACGCTCGCGCACTCGCCGATCCGGCTGAATTGCGAGCTCAAGCACGTGAACGTGGTGCTCTCCCCCGACCCGAACGTGTTCCGCCATTCGAATCCGCTCGCCGGTCTCGAGCAAGACGGCGTGTTTGTGATCCAGAGTGACCGCACACCAGCGGAACTGTGGGCCAGCCTTCCGACCGATGCACAACAGGCCATCAAAGATCGGAAGCTGCACATCCACGGACTGAACGGCTTCAAGATCGCGATGGAAGAAGCCAGCGATCCGGAGCTGCGCTACCGTATGCAGGGTGCAGCGTTCATGGGCGCCTTCTTCAGGTGCTCTGGCGTCGCCGAGCGTGAAGGGCTCAATGAGGAGCAGCTGTTCGAGGGAATCAAGAAGCAGATCGAGAAGAAGTTCGGCCACCTCGGCGCGCGCGTCGTCGAAGACAACATCCGCGTCATCCGTAGGGGCTTCGACGAGGTGGAGGCCGTCAACTGGGCCGACCTCGAAACGACTCAGGACTCGAGCGTAGCGCAGCCCAAGATGCCTGCCATCCTCGACGGTACCAAGTGGAAGGACGGCATCGCGAATCCCGGGCGGTTTTGGGAGCAAGTCTGCCACCTCTACAAGACGGGAAGTGACGGCATCGCCGATCCGTTTGCGGCTGTCAGCGCGATCCCGGCTGCGACCAGCACCATTCGCGACATGACCGACGTGCGGTTCGAAGTGCCGGAGTTCATCCCAGCGAACTGCACAGGATGTGGCCAGTGTTGGATCCAATGCCCTGACGCAGCGATCCCCGGGGTCGTCAACGACGTCGAGGAAGTTCTCCAAGCCACCATGACGACGCTCTCCAATGGGCGCTCGTTCGATCGGCTGAACCAGATCGTCAAGCACCTGGGGAACGAGTCGCGGAAGATCATGCGCGGGACTCCGTTCACGACGTTCGGTGGCGTGCTCTCCGAGGCCTACAAGACCGTAGTAGGCAAGATGAATCTCGATCCTGAACGGAAGACCTCGCTGGACGAGGAATTCGGACCGATTTACGCGGCGCTCGAAGAGTTCCCACTCGCCAAGACCGGTCCGTACTTCGACTTACCGGAAGCCCAGGCCAAGAACACGGGTGGCCTGTTGTCGGTCACGATCAACCCCGACGCGTGTAAGGGATGCAACGTCTGCGTCGAGGTCTGCCCCGACAAGGCGCTGCAGACCATCACCCAGACAGACGAAGTGAACGATCAGCTGCGCCGCAACTGGAAGTTGTGGGAGAACCTGCCGGACACCGACGACCGATTCATCAACGTTTCCGACATCGACGAGGGAATCGGCGTTCTGTCGTCCTTGTTGCTCAAGAAAGACACCTACCTCTCGATGGCGGGTGGCGACGGCGCCTGCATGGGCTGCGGCGAGAAGACGGTGGTGCACCTGGTGCTCTCCGCCGTCAACGCGCTCATGCTGCCGCGGGTCAAACAACACGTGGAGCGTATCGACGAATTGATCTCCGGACTCGACGGGAAAGCTCGCAAGATCCTGGCGTCTGACGCCGATCTGCACGAGGTCCAGGAGGGCGAAGGCAAAGCGGACATCGATCTCGACGAGGCGAAGAAACAGGAAGTCGCAAAGATCACGAGCATGCTCGACGACTTGAAGAGCCTTCGCTGGCTCTACACCGAGGGCCCGTCAGGCAAGGGCCGCTCGGTTCTTGGCATGACGAACGCGACGGGATGCTCGTCCGTGTGGGCCAGCACGTACCCGTTCAACCCGTATCCCTTCCCATGGGTGAACCACCTGTTCCAAGATTCACCCTCGATTGCCATCGGCATCTTCGAGGGACACATGCGGAAGATGGGCGACGGGTTCATTGCGGTGCGGCGAGCCGAACTCGAGCTGAATGACGAGTACGATCCCGAGGTCCACGAGAAGGTCTTCAACACGTTCAGCTGGAACCAGTTCACAGACGAGGAGTTCAGACTCTGTCCGCCGATCTTCGCGACGGGCGGCGACGGCGCCATGTTGGACATCGGGTTCCAGAATCTCTCGAGGCTCTTGGCGTCGGGCAAGCCGATCCGCGTGATGGTGCTCGACACGCAGGTGTACTCGAACACTGGGGGCCAGGCCTGCACGTCGGGCTTCACAGGCCAGGTCAGCGACATGGCCGCGTTCGGCAAGGCACAGCACGGTAAAGAAGAGACGCGGAAGGAGCTGGCCCTCTTGTCCATGGCTCACCGCAATGTGTTCGTACTGCAGGCATCGCAAGCCAACCCGTCGCACTTGCTGGCAGGCGTGCTGAAGGGGCTCCAGTCACATTACCCGACTGTCCTGTCGCTGCACTGTCCCTGTCCACCGGAGCACGGTATCGGTGACGACGCGCCACCAGATGCGGCAAAGCTCTCGCTGGAGAGTCGAGCCTTTCCCATCCTCAAGTACGATCCCGCCGACGGGGAGAAGCTCTCCGAGCGATTGGATCTCGACGGCAACCCAGACATGGATGATGTCTGGCCGGAGTACGAGTTCAAGTACGTAGACGCTGACGGCCAGGAGCAGACCATGACGCTCCCGCTGACAGTCGCCGACTGGGCCGCCACCGAGGTGCGCTTCAAGAAGCACTTCAAGCGGCTGAAGGACGAAGTGGATGAAGATGAGATCGTGCCCTTCCACGAGTACATCGCTCTCGAGCCAGACGAGCGGGAGGACAAGCACCCGTTCATCTACGTGCTCGGGCGCGACAGGACCCTGGGCAGGCTGCACGTGTCAAAAGAGATCGTTCAGCTCACCGATGACCGGCTCAGTGTGTGGAATCTCCTCAAAGAGATGGCAGGATTGGACGAAGAGGTCTCCGCCGAGGCGGAAACTGCGTACAGTGCAGAAGCGGAGCAAATCAGGGCCGAGTACGAGGCCAAGATGGCGGATCTCAAAACCAAGTACCCGCAGTTCATCGCGCGGCGCTTGGCCGAGGGCTTGGTGCGGTCCGGCAATGGTCAGCGCACCATCAGCGAGCTGCTCTCCGAGGTGCAGGAAATGCCCATCGAGCCCCTGAAGTTCGACGGCTCGATCGACTTCGGGGGCGGTGCGGCTGTGGCTGCACCGGCAGCTGCCACCGCTGCCCCTACTGCCTCTGCTGCCCCGACGGCTGCTCTGGCAGCCGTTGAAGAGGACGAAGGCCTAGCCCTCGAACCCTACATCGACTCTGTGCGGTGCACGACCTGCGATGAGTGCACCAAACTGAACAAGAAGATGTTCGCCTACAACGACAAGAAGCAGGCGTACATCAAGGATCCCAAAGCTGGCACGTTCCGCCAGTTGGTCACTGGAGCCGAGCGCTGTCCGGTGCGGATCATTCACCCGGGCACCCCGCTGAATCCGAAAGAGAAGGATCTGGCGAAGTGGGTCAAGCGGGCGGAGCCCTTCAACTGAGGTAAGTGATGGCCCGAGGCATGCGGTTCCGTCACGGCGTGCACCCGCCGGAGCTCAAGGAGCTTACGGAGGGGGTGTCGATCCGCCGGATGCCCTTCCCCGATGAGGTCGTGCTGCCTTTGAGCCAGCACACGGGGAAGCCGGCCAAGCCCATTGTGCGTGCAGGTGACCAAGTCGAGCGTGGCGACATGCTCGGGGAGTCGGACGGGTTCGTGTCTTCCCCAATCCATGCCTCGGCCGCAGGAACGATCTCGGGCATCGATCTGTGGCCGCACGCGTCGGGCACGTATCAGCCTGCCGTGCGTATCGCTGTTGCACCGTATTCCGCTCAAGTTCCGAGAAAGCGCATCATCCCGGAATGGCATGGTCTCTCGCGCGAGGAAATCGTCGAGGCCGTACGGCACGCCGGAATCGTGGGCCTCGGAGGGGCAGCGTTCCCCACACATGTGAAACTCGTGCCGCCCAAGGACACGTCGATCGATACGATCGTCATCAACGGGTGCGAGTGCGAGCCGTACCTCACCACCGATCACCGCACGATGGTCGAGTTTCCGGAGCGCGTGCATCTCGGGACGCGTCTCATGATGCGGGCACTTGGTGTTCCACGGGCAATGATCGGTGTCGAAAACAACAAGCCGGATGCTATCGAGGCGCTGCGAGCCACGGCTCCGGATGACATCGATGTAACCGTCCACGGACTCACGGTGAAGTACCCGCAGGGCGCGGAGAAAATGTTGATCAAGTCCCTGCTCGACCGCGAAGTCCCATCCGGCAAGCTCCCAATGCACGTCGGTGTCGTCGTGCACAACGTGGCATCAGTGGCCACCATCGCCGAAGTGTTCGAGACGGGATTGCCGCTGATCGAACGGATTGTCACGGTAACGGGACCAGGTGTCCGACGGCCCTCGAACATGATCGTTCCAGTGGGGACCAAGGCCGGCGACCTGATTGACGCATGCGGTGGCCTCACGGAGGATGCGCGGGAAATCGTGTTCGGTGGTCCGATGATGGGCGCGGCGGTATCCGGACCCAACGTGCCCATCATGAAGGGTACGTCGGGCGTGATCGTTCTCACGGACGCCGAAGTGAAATCTCAGAAGTCGTACCCCTGTATTCAGTGCGGCCATTGCCTCGACGCATGCCCGGTCTTCCTCAACCCACAGATGTTGGGTCAGCTGGCAAAGGTGGACCGCTACGAGGAGATGGCGAAGGAGTACCACCTGATGGACTGCATGCTGTGCGGTTGCTGCGGGTACACGTGCCCGTCCAACATTCCGCTCACTCAGCTCTTCGCCATGGCCAAGAACTACTTGAAGAAGCACCCGGCGGCAGCATGACGACCCCTCGCCTTTTGATTACGGCGTGGCCGCATCTCGCGGAGAAGGACAGTACGCCGCGGATCATGTGGACGGTCAACGCCACGCTGCTGCCCATCGTCGCGGTTTCCTTCTACTACTTCGGGCCGAGCGCGCTGTTGGTCCTGGGCGCAAGCCTTGCTGGCTGCCTCTTCACGGAGTGGGCCGTCGGCAAGAAGGGATCACTGGCGGACGGATCGGCGGTGATCACTGGCCTGCTGCTGGGCCTCACGCTCCCAGCCGGCCTTCCCATGTGGATGGCCTTCGTCGGCGGGGTGTTCGCTATCGGGTTCGGCAAGATCATCTTCGGGGGGCTCGGGCAGAACATCTTCAACCCCGCCCTCTTGGGCCGTGCATTCCTCCAAGCAGCGTTCCCAGTAGCGCTAACGACGTGGCCGGTCATCCGCGAGAATTGGTGGCAGCTTCGCGGCGACAACTTCGCGCTGCCGCTCATGGCAGCCGGCGAAGTCGATATCACGACCACGGCCACGCCACTGGGACTGCACAAGTTCGAGCAGGTCGGCACTAACCTGTGGAGCCTCATGATCGGTGCGACCGAGGGCTCACTGGGTGAGACCGCGGGCATCGTGATCATCCTGTGCGGCGCGTACCTGGCCTGGCGGAACTACCTCAACTGGCGGATCCCAGTCTCGATCTTCCTGACCGTCGCGGTGTTGGCCGGTGGGCTCCACCTACTCTCACCGGAGCGCTATCCCGATTCGATGTTCATGCTGTTCTCGGGTGGCCTCATGATCGGTGCCATCTACATGGCCACCGACATGGTGACCTCACCGGTCACGAACAAGGCGTGCTGGATTTTCGGAGCTGGGATTGGTGCCATCGTCGTGATCATCCGGATGTGGGGCGGACTGAACGAAGGCGTCATGTATGCGATTCTGTTGATGAACGCGATGGTGCCGTTCCTCAACCGATGGACGCAGCCAAAGGTATTTGGAACCGCCGCCGAGAAGGCTGAAGCGCAGGAGGCAACATGACCGCGCCTCAGCAACTCGAAGTCCGCAAGGACGTACCGGCATGGCAGCTTCTGGTCACGCTCGGCCTCGCCGGTGCTTTGGCCGGCTTGGTGCTCGTCTTTGTCTATCAGGTGACGCTTCCGAGAATCGAGTACAACAAGGCCGTCCGCCTTGCTGCCGCCGTTCAGGAGGTGCTGAAAGCTCCATACCGCTACGACACGTTGTACGTGCTCGACGATCAGCTCGCCACGCAACTGCCCGAGGGTACCGACCCCAAGACGCTTGAAGCCATCTACCTCGGGTACACTGAGGACGATGTCCGGATCGGTTTTGCGATCACCCGTGCCGAAGCCGGCTTCGCCGATCTGATCAACGTGATCTTCGGATACGATCACGCCACGGGCAACGTGTTGGGTATGAAGGTCCTGGAGAGCAAGGAGACGCCTGGCCTCGGTGACAAGATCGAGAAGGACATGGACTTCGTCACGTCGTTCGACGGCGTACTCGCCCCCATCCAAGGCGTGAAGGCGGGACGTGGATCGGGTGACTCGCACGAAGTCGACCTGATCACTGGAGCGACGATCTCGTCGCGGACGCTAATCCGTATCATCAACAACGCGCTCGAGCGGTTGGAGCCCATGCTGGATTCCTATCTCGCGACGGCCAGTGCTTCCGCGACCGTGGAGGCCGTGCAATGAGCCCTCGGCAGACGACACCGCAGCACGACTTCTTCCGTGGCATCTGGCAGGAGAACCCTGTCTTGATCCAGATGCTCGGCCTGTGCCCCGCCCTCGCGGTCACGAACACCACAAGAAACGCGCTGGTGATGGGCATTGCCACGTTCTTCGTGCTCGTGGGGTCGAGCTTCCTCGTATCGCTCGTCAAGAAGGTCGTCCCCAATGAAGTGCGGATCTCCACCTACATCCTCATCATCGCGACATTCGTGACGGTGGCCGACATGACGCTCGAAGCGCTCGTGCCGGATACTCACAAAGACCTCGGCGCCTTCATCGCGCTGATCGTCGTGAATTGCATGATTCTGAGCCGGCAGGAAGCGTTTGCGTCGAAGAACACGATCGGTCGTTCGCTGCTCGACGCGTTTGGCACAGGAATTGGATTCATCATCGCGATGCTCATGATGGGTGTGGTGCGGGAAGTGCTGGGAGCCGGTACCATCTTCGACGTGAAGGTCATCCCAGGCAACTTCGAGCCATGGGTCATCTTCGTGTTGCCACCTGGTGGTTTCCTGACCCTGGGATTCTGGTTGCTGCTGTTGAACTGGTTCCAGGAGAAGCGTGCCGAGCGGGCAAAGGTGCGTGAGTGGCCAGAGGGCGTGGCAGAGGGGAGGGTCGCGTAGTGGGCGAACTCTTCTGGATCCTACTCTCGGCCATGGTGGTCAACAACTTCACCCTGTACTACTTCCTTGGCCTGTGCCCGTTCATGGGCGTGTCGGCCCGGATCGAAACGGCCCTGCGGTTGGGGCTGGCCGACATCTTCGTGCTGACCATCGCGGCCACGTGTGCGTGGTTCTTGAACACGTACATCCTGCCGTACGCACCGTTCCTCAGGCTAATCTCCTTCATCGTGGTGATCGCGTCCCTGGTGCAGATCACCGAGATGGTGATCAAGAAGGTGAGTCCCGTGCTGTTCCGTCAGCTCGGCATCTACTTGCCATTGATCACCACCAACTGCGCGATTCTCGGTCTGGCCATTTTCCAGACGAACCGCGGTTACACGTTCTTCCAGGGGTTGTTCTTCGCAATCGGTGGCGGGCTGGGATTGACGCTCGCACTGGTGCTCATGGCATCGATTCGTGAGGCGAGTGAACTCGCCGACGTCCCATCGATCGCCAAGGGTATGGCCATCGTCCTGATTATCGCCGGTAGTCTGTCACTTGCGTTTATGGGCTTCGCCGGCTTGTTGAGTTCGGCATGAGTGAAATACTGAGCATCTTTGGTTTGATCGCCCTGTTCGTGGGGTTCGGGTTCTTCTACCGGAACGGGCGCGCAGGAAATGGATGCAGTTCGTGCAATCACAAGGCTACAGTGCCCGAGTGCGCCTCCTGCGATCTCGTCCATGATACCACGGAGTCGTTCCATGGAAGACCGTGATCGTTCGACGCTGCGCCACCCGACACGCCGTGAGCTGATCGCCCTCGGCGTGGGTGCCTTTGTAGTTGCCGCCGTTCCGTTCGCGCGGAGCCGGCGCTCCAAGCTGGTACGACGATCGGTGCCGGTCATGGGGACGATCGGCGAAATCGGTGTCGTCCACCGTGACAACCAGTATGCCCATGCAGCCATCGATGCGGCGATCGACGAACTCCGCTTGGTGGAGAGGCTGATGACGCGGTTCACCGATACATCGGATATCGGCCGCGCCAACCGGCTGGCCTCGAGTGATGCCGTCACGGTGTCTCCTGAGACTGCTGCCGTCATCGAGGAGGCCCTGCTCTGGGCCGAGTCCAGCGACGGCATCTTCGACCCGTGCCTGGGCAACGCTACCGAGATGTGGGATGTTGGCCGTCGTCAGACGCCACCTCCGAGCAGCGACGTGCGACGTCTCGCCGGTCGCCAGCTCTACAAATCGCTCGACCTCGACCGCACCCGCGTCCGGTACATGGACCAGGATGTGGCGATAGACCTCGGCGGTATCGGCAAGGGCTACGGCGTCGACCGGGCTGTCCAAGCGCTGCGCGATCACGGGATCGAGAACGGCCTCGTGAACGTGGGAGGCGACCTCTATGCGATGGGGGGCTCGGAGGACGACGACCCGTGGAAGGTCGGCATCCGTTCACCGGACGATCCCACCACGCTGTCCGGCAAGATCGAGGTGTCCGATGCCGCCATCGCGACCTCCGGGGATTACTTGCAGTACTTCCGGCACGACGGGAACCAGTACCACCACCTGCTCAACCCGGCCACGGGCGCTCCGCGCCACACCGACATCCACAGCGTCACGGTGAAGGCCAATCAGTGCATGACGGCCGACGCGGCGGCTACCACTGCGTTCGGCATGACCCGCATATCTGCAGATCGCCTGCTTCGCGGCCGCGCATCAGACGCAGAGATCGTGACGGTGAGGTGATGATGTTGTGAAGCGTGGAATGTGAAGTGTGATCCGAGCGATCTTCCGCTCACCGCTGCTCAGCGTTTCGCATTTCGCATTCCACGTTTCACTCTTCTCTCGAAGGAGCCCGGGTTTCCGGGCTCCTCTTCTTTATGTTCCTACCATGGCTGCCGCGACCGCAATGGAGTTTCGGACGGCTGTAAACGCACGCCGTCTCAGGTCCGTCTCATTACCGGATGAGGCCGAACAGGAGCGCTCGTGAGCGACCTCTCCCGTCTCAATGAGGCCGTCGGGCCGCTCATCGAGCGCGCTCAGGCCGGAGATCCGGAGGGTTTCGAGGAACTGGTCCACCAGTGCCACCAGCAGATCTATCGCTGGGCGCTGGTACAGACCGGCGACTCGGACGACGCCGAGGACGTCACGCAAGAGGTCCTGGTTCGCCTCCACATGGGGATTCGCCGGTACCATGCCCGTTCACGCTTCACGACTTGGCTGTATCAGGTGACCCGCAACGCAGCGGCTGAGTTCCACCGCCGTCGGAAGAGCCGACAACGCACACTGGAGCGTCACCGCGAGCATGGCGCCATCGATGCTGAGCTCGCGACTGGCAATGCGGGCATGCCACCTGATGGCGGTCTTGCCGGGCTCGTGAGGGGCTTCCTCCATGACCTCCCGACCCGGCAGCGCGAAGTCTTCGACCTCGTGGACCTCCAGGAGTACGCCCCGGTCGAAGTGAGCAAGATGCTGAAGATGAAGCCGGTTACCGTGCGCGCTCACCTCTTCCGGGCCCGGCGGGCGATGCGTGAGCGAATCCTGGCACGTCATCCCGATCTGGTCGAGGAGTACCACCAATGAAGTGTGACGAAAACTATCCTCTGTTGCTCGAAGCCGACCCCACGGAACTTCGTGGCGAGGCCGATTCACTCCTGAGCCAGCATGTTCGCACGTGCGGCCGCTGCCGCGCGGTGGCGGAACGGATCAGTCGAGAGGAAGAACGACTCCGCACGGCGCTCGACGCGGTCCAGCCTCGGCTCTCCGCCCAGGAAGCAAGTAAACGGGCAGCCGGTGAAGCGCGTCTCAGGGGCAGGAGAGAAATCTGGTACGGGCTCGCGCCAGTCGCCGCTGCTGCAGGACTCGCCGGCATCCTGTTCGTGTCCACTGGCGGCCCGAAATCGGGGCCTCTCGAAGAACCGACGCAGCAGGTGGCATTACCACCAGTTGTAGAAGCAGCACCAGGTCGGCAGGTGGCCGTGTTTGAAACCGACAATCCGAACATCATGGTGGTTTGGTCTTTCTAGGAGACAACCGATGAACACTCCCAAATGGGCACTCGCGCTTCTCGTTCTCTTCGCCGCAGCCGGGCTTCTAGGCGCCATGAGATACTTGGCCAGTGGTCCCGAACTCGAGACCCAAACCTTTGAGCTGCAGTACCTCCCTGACTGGGAGGCGTCCCAGCTCGTCGAGCCATATGTCTTTGGGGACCGCCCAGACGCCCCCGGGTACATGAGCGCGGTCAGCAACATGCTCACCGTGCGCGAAACGCCGGACAATCTAGAGAGAATCCAACGCGTGCTCGCCGAATACGATCGCCCGAAGCCCACCATACGGCTGCACTTCCAACTCATCGAGGCAAACGGCTCGACCACGACCGATCCGTCCATTGCCGAAGTCGAAGCGGAGCTGCGCAAACTGTTCCGCTACGAGGGCTACGAACTGATGGGCGAGGCGTTTGTCGGGGGCGCCCAGGGATCGCACATCGAGCAGGTCGTTGGAGCCCAAGATCAGGCGTTCGTCGTCACAGCTGCAATCGAAAACATCCGTGTAACGGGCGATTCCGGCACTGTCCAGATTCGGGCCGGCGTGCGGAGCCCCAACTGGGGGGCGTTCGAGACTACCGTGAATGCACGGTTCAACCAGACCTTGGTTGTCGGCAACGCACAGATCATGCGTGGAGGCGGGACATTGATTCTGACGGTGAGGCCGGAGGCTGTAGGCGGCTGACGCCGCCTGTGGCGTCGGCCGCCAGCTGTCAGTTGTCGGTGATCAGTCGTCGAAGACAAGCGACATGCAGCTTCCCCCTGCCTCGGCTTTCTGCAGCTCCGTCAGGGGAACCGGACAGACTGCCCGTCCTGCCGCTTCGAGCTTTGCTCGAGTCTTGGGGAAGTTGTCGGCCATGACCAGCGTGTCGCCGACGAAGAAGGTATTCGCTGCTCTCGGCTCATCTTCAGCAACATCAATGACATTCAGGCCCGCGAACGCATCCGACGGTAACCAAGCGCAGTTCGCGAGCACGGTATTCTCCCCAACGTACGTGCACGCCGACTTGAGGTGGAGGCAGCTGGATACCTGTACGGCTCTGACCTCATAGCCGTGCGGCGCAGCGATCGCTGACAACTGCGCGACCGCCTCACGATTGGTCCTGCTCGAGACACCGACATAGATCGTGCGGCCGGCATGGAGCACGTCGCCGCCGTCGATCGTGCCCGGGGGGATGATGTGAGCCAGGGATCGATACGGCCTCAATGCACGAGCCACTGTGTCCACCTCTGGCACTCTGGACGCCGCACCAGGGTTCATCATCACGGCGATCTCATCGAGTACCAGAGCGGTATCCTCCACGAACACCGCATCGGGTAACTGCGGCTCCGGAGGAAGCGACACGACCTCAGCACCCAGTGCCCGCAGCGCTTCCTCGTATCCCCTGTGCTGGTCCGCAGCAGCTTGGAAGTCGATGGATTCCCGCTCCAGATGCGTCAGCTCGCAACGGAGGAGGGCTTCAGTCGGCGGCCGGGTGATGGCAACCAGTTTGTCGGTCATCAGTGGTCAGTGATCAGTCGTTGGAGGTTGGACGTTCGATGTTGGATGTTGGATGTTGGATGCTCTAGTCCCGCTTGTCCCCAAAGAACTCACTCAGCAGCTTAGCACACTCTTCCTCCATCACGCCCCCCATCACTTCCGGCCGGTGATTCAGCTGGGGGTGCCGCAGGAGGTCACCCACGCTCCCAGCCATGCCGGCCTTGGGGTCGTACGCACCGAACACGACTCGGCTCACCCGCGCCAGGACAATGGCCCCAGCGCACTGCGCGCACGGCTCGAGCGTGACACACAGGGTAGCTCCGTCAAGCCGGTCGGTCTCCAGGATCTGCAACCCACGTTGGATGGCCAACAGCTCCGCGTGCTGCGTGAGATCGTGGCGTGCGACGGTCTCATTGTGAGCTTGGCTCACCACGTGCCCGTCGATCACGACAGCCGCACCTACCGGAACCTCATCGGCTTGGGCTGCGGCCCAGGCCTCGGAGAGGGCAGCCTGCATGCCGAGTAGCTCTGGGTCCGTGAGCGGTGGTCGTGATGGAGACATTGTCAGGAAACATACCTCTGCAGCCCACAGGGGCTAATCGGGAGGACTAGCCGGAACGCGCTCGAACTCGAGCCCATCTCCGGATCGGGATACCCGGACCAGATCTCCCTCGGTGTAGTCCCCTTCGAGGATCGCCATGGCCAGCTGATTCTGGACCCGTCGCTGGATCACGCGCTTGAGTGGTCGCGCACCGTAGACGGGGTCGAATCCCTCGCTCACAAGCAGTTCCTTGGCCTCCGGCGTCACCTCGATCCTAAGTCCTCGCTCTCGGAGCAGCCCACCGACGCGCGCCAGCTGAAGTTCGATGATCTCTCCAAGATCGTCACGCGTGAGTGGCCGGAAGACGACAACATCATCTACCCGATTGAGGAACTCCGGCTTGAAGTTCTCGCGCATGGTCTCGAGTACCCTACGCTCCGCTTCGGCCCAGTCGTTCTCGCCGAGTTCGGGAATCCAATGCCCTCCGAGATTCGACGTCATGATGAGAACGGTGTTGCGGAAGTCCACTGTATGCCCCTGCCCGTCCGTGAGCCGGCCGTCATCCAGGATCTGCAACAGCACGTCGAACACTTCGGGGTGCGCCTTTTCGATCTCGTCGAACAGCACAACGGAGTACGGGCGGCGCCGGACCGCTTCTGTCAGTTGACCGCCTTCTTCGAATCCGATGTATCCGGGAGGTGCTCCCAGCATCCGGGCCACCGAGTGCTTCTCCCCATACTCGGACATATCGAGCCGGACGAGGGCGCGCTCGTCGTCAAACAGGAACTCCGCGAGCGCCCGCGCCGTCTCGGTCTTCCCCACACCGGTCGGGCCCAAGAAGATGAAGCTTCCAACGGGACGATGCGGGTCCTGAAGGCCAGCGCGTGCGCGGCGCACCGCGTTCGCTACCGCCGACACCGCCTCGTCCTGGCCGATCACGCGCTGATGCAGCTCTCCTTCGAGCTGGGTGAGACGTTCCCGCTCCGACTCGAGCACCTTGCTGACGGGTATGCCGGTCCACTTGGCAACGATCTCCGCGACGTCCTCGGCCTCGACTTCTTCCCTAAGGTATTTGGCCGTCAGCTGGATTTCATCGAGGCGTCGCTTCTCCTCCTCGATTTCCGCCTCAAGGGCCGGGATGTTACCATATCGGATCTCCGCAGCCCGCTGGAGATCGCCCTCCCGCGTTGCCTGGTCGGCATCGGCCCGGGCGTGCTCCAACACCACCTTCTTCTCTTGTAGCTGCGTGATGGCATCCTTCTCGGCCTGCCACTGCGCCTTCATTGCCTGCGACTGCTCCTCAAGCTCCGCGAGTTCCTTACGAAGGTCCTTGAGCCGTTCCTTGCTCGCCTTGTCTTTCTCCCGGGTGAGCGCCTGTTCCTCAATCTGAAGCTGGATCTTGCGGCGCTCGACTTCGTCGATCTCTTGGGGCAGGCTGTCAATCTCGATTCTGAGTCGACTCGCTGCCTCATCAATGAGATCGATGGCCTTGTCGGGAAGATGGCGCTCGCCGAGATAACGATCTGACAGCGTGGCAGCCGAAATCAACGCCTGATCCGTAATCCGCACACCGTGGTGGAGTTCGTAGCGTTCCTTCAGTCCCCGCAGAATAGCGATCGTGTCTTCGACCGATGGCTCACCGACGTGGACAGGCTGAAAGCGCCGCTCCAAGGCCTTGTCCTTTTCAACGTGCTTGCGGTACTCGTCGAGTGTGGTGGCCCCAACGACATGTAGCTCTCCGCGTGCCAATGCCGGCTTGAGCATGTTCGACGCATCCACAGCCCCTTCAGCGGCCCCGGCACCGACGATCGTGTGCAGCTCGTCGATGAAGACCACGAATTTCCCTTCCTGGCTCGTGACCTCCTTGAGAACCGACTTCAACCGCTCCTCGAATTCACCGCGGTACTTGGCGCCGGCTAGAAGCATGCCGATGTCCAAAACGATGATGCGCTTCCCCCGTAGCGACTCGGGGACGTCGCCGTCAATGATGCGCTGCCCGAGCCCCTCCACAATCGCGGTCTTCCCGACTCCTGCTTCACCGATGAGGACAGGGTTGTTCTTGGTGCGGCGAGAGAGCACCTGAATCACACGTCGGATTTCCTCGTCTCGTCCGATCACTGGGTCGAGCTTACCCTGGCGCGCGAGGTCAGTGAGATCCTTGGTGAACCGCTCGAGTGCTTGGTACTGCTGTTCGGGATCAACGTCGGTTACGCGGTGGCTCCCGCGAACGGCCGACAAGGCGTCCATCAGGTGGTTCGTATCCACGCCACGGGCAGACAACAGCTCACGGGCCGACGTGCCTTTCGTATCCACGAGCCCCACGAGCATGTGCTCCGTGGAGACGTAGGCATCTTCCAGACTCTTGGCAATCTGCTCGGCCCGGTCGAGCGCCTGGCTGAGTTCCCGGGACACCGTGGGACTGACGCCCCCGCTTTGCGTTGGCAGTCGGTCAATCTCTCTCTGCGTTTCCTGGCGGAGCTCGGTCACGCTGACCCCGGTCTTCTGCAGCACCGGGACGACGATCCCCTCCTCCTGCTCGAGCAGAGACAGGAAGAGGTGAGCGTCGTTGACCACCGGGTTGCCACGATCGGTGGCGAGCCTGCCGGCGGCCTGCAGGACTTCATCCGCTTTCACGGTGAGTCGGTCCGGACTAATCATCATTCAGTTCTCAGTCATCAGTCTTCAGTCGACGGTCGTTCCGCCTCCAGGATTCAGCTAGGCACGGGTTCGCCGACGGTCGCCATCGCAGGATTGAAGACTGACGACCAAAGACTCGCCGCACCACGAGCGACCTACTTGGGAGCAACCAGCGTTCCGTTGAAAACTGCACTGCTGACAGGAATCGGGTCATTACGACAGACGCGCCGGCTTGTGGCCGGCGCGTCGTGTGCTGATCTGACAGAATGATTTGTTTCGTCGCTCGTGTCCCTTTCTACTTGACGATAGTCATCCTCTTGGACTGTGCTTGTCCGTTGACCACCAACTGGTACACGTAGACTCCTGACGCTGCATCACGACCCGTACCGACGACTTTCCCGTCCCAGTACGCAGCGTATTCACCCGTTCCATTCCAACCCAGCGACACGTGGTCGAGTGGTTCTCCCGACCCTTGTAGTATCGGGACAGCGACCAACTGTGCCAGGATGTTGTAGATCCGAAGGCTGACTACAGGCTGCTCCCCCCCCTCCCAGAGAGCGTAGTCCAACGAGAAGGGGATCGTCGTCTCCGGATTGAACGGATTCGGGTAGTTCCTGTGCAGCTGCACCTGCTGGGTCGCAGCGTTATCCTGTCCTTCAACGACCGCCGGTACAGCGATCAGGAGCCCGAGCGACACCAGCCCCGCCCAGGCGAGCTTCATGTTACAACTCCTTCAAACGAATATGATCCTAGCGTCTGACTCCTTCTTGGGAATGGAGTGCGTATCTATCCACGTGACTGCAAGTTAGGATAGCAACGCAACCAGTGTCAAGAGCCTCCGTCACCAGCCTCAGCGGCAGGACCCAGACGCCGCCCATCCCCATCTCGAATCGTGTGGCCCGTTCCATCCAACCACTCTAGAAACGGGATGAGGTACTTTCTCGTAAGTCCAGTTTTGTCACGCAGTTCCGCCGGCATGGCTCGACCGCGTTCTCGCACTTCCTCGAGGATCGCGTCTCGCAGTTCCCGAGCCGCCTCCAAACTGTAGAATCGATCCCTGCCAACTCGAACCGCCATCCCGTCACGGACCAGGTACTCGGCCAAATCACGGACGGACGATTGAGGCGCCACTTCCACCAACTCCTCCACGGTCCGACCATGCGGTCCGGCGTCCCCGAGCGCCTGCCTGATGGCCATGACCCAGCGCTCTTCTTTCTCGGACACCGCGGGTCGGAAGGATGACAGCCGGATGAATCCACCGTCAGCGGCGACGCCTCCCTCCCCTCCCAACTCCGCCCACACGTGATCGGACAGGTCGGGATTCCGGAGCACGCTCCGGAGAAGCTCCCGTGGCATGCCTGGATCGAGCGGGCGATCCCGGTGGTGCACCTCGAGAGCCTCTAGCGTGGTTCTCCGCGCCTCGTGGAGCACCGCCTGCGAGAAAAGTCGGTCGCCCACGGCTACGACACCAAGGGCACCCGCCTTCACCACGACCTCGGCGACCTCACTTGGATGTACCCCGACACGCACGGGCAGGTCCCCCAGGCGCAGTCCCGTCCAGCCCTCTAGAGCCACGAACGCGGCCAGGCGGGCTGCAGGATCGGCCACAGCACGATCCGGGAGTGCCTGCGGCCGGCGTGGCCGCTGTGGCGGCATCGGATCGACCACCACGCAGCCACCGATCGTGCGGATTGGCGAGTACGACCGGAGCACCCCGCGGTCACCCGACCGCGCCACGACCGGCTGTTCGAGCCTGAGACGCACCGCCGCCGTCCCTCCGGGTGCAACCTCGTCGGCGGCTGGCGTTACCCTCGCCATGACTTCAGCCGTCCCAAGATGCAGTCGAAGCCTCGACCGTTGTGACAAAGCTCTCGCCTCGGGAAGCAAAGTGACCATGGCATCGATTGTTCCTGTCTCGTTCCAGCCTGTATCGGTGACGACCACACAGCCACGGGAGGCGTCCCCCTTCTCTACCCCCGGAAGTGCGAGCGCCGTCCGGCGACCCGGTTCTGCCTGCTGACGCGCTTCTCCATGGACCTCGACGCTCCGAACCCGGGCATGCGATTCTCCCGGGAGCACCCTCACGTCATCACCTGTGGCCACCGTGCCACTCCACGTCGTGCCCGTGACGACAGTGCCAGCCCCCGCGGCACTGAACACTCGATCCACTGGCATCCGGAAGAGATCGTCAGCTGAGCGCTGGACCGCCTGCGCGGCTGCTTGGATCAGCGCTCCCTTCAGCTCCTCGGTCCCCACCCCGGTGGTGGCTGAGAATGACACCGGGGATTCCCAATGCACCGATGAGTCGGCGATCCGGTCGACCACGTCGGCCTCTACGAGTTCGAACCAGTCTGACTCCACCAGGTCGACCTTGGTGAGCGCCACGACGCCCGACCGGACGCCTAGAAACTCGAGGATGGCCAGGTGCTCGACTGTCTGCGGCATGACACCTTCATCCGCAGCGATGACCAACAACGCGACGTCCACCCCAGCCGCACCAGCAACCATGTTGCGCACGAAGTCCTCATGCCCGGGGACGTCGACGATGCTGGCGATCAGATCATCGGTCAGCGGGAGGCGCGCAAACCCCAGGTCGATCGTGATACCCCGCCGTTTTTCCTCCTCCCACCGATCCGTATCGGTACCGGTGAGGGCGCGGACGAGTGCCGTCTTGCCGTGATCGACATGACCCGCCGTGCCAACGACGACGTGCTTCCTCATGCCAACTCCTGCCACAACGCCAGCGCTTTCAGCTCCCTGCCCTCCGCCACGTGGCGTTCGATGAATCGCACGACTAAGCGCCGGTGAGCCGCCGCATGTTTCGGAGAGATGGCGCCAATCACATCGACGGCCCCCTCAATGAAGTGCTCCAGTGTCTCACGGTCCGAAGCCGAGAGCCGATTGGCCTGCACCCCGCGTGCACACGACGTGCAAAGGAACCCGCCGTCAGCAACGGAGAACACGACTGACCCTCTTGGAAGTACCCGGCCATCCCGCGCGCACGCGTCATTGCGAGGTGCAAAGCCAAGCGCCGAAACGGCGGCCCACATCGCTCCCAGTGCGATGACATCGAGCTCTTCCTCGGCCGCCGAGGCCAACAGGTCGAGAACCTCCTCAGCGAGATCAAACACCTCAGGATGTGACTCAGCAGGCAAGAACCGCATGATGACTTCCGCGAAGCCACTGGCGGCGGCGTAGCGACGAACGTCGGCCGCCAACTCTTGCCGCTGTTTCACCACATCGAACTCGGCCAGCGTGTGGAGATCACGGTTCGCCTTGAAGTAGATCTGTGCGGTCCCGGTGCTGAGTACTTGCAGTCTCGCCCCGAACTTCCCCTTCGGACGCAGCGCCCCCTTGGCCATCACGCTCTGCACCCCGTGATCCCGCGTCAACAAACGGGCGATCTTGGATGTCTCGCCATACGGGAAGGTGTGGAGGACAATGGCCAGCGTGGACGTCGGAGGCATCGTGGAAAGATAGTGGAATGTCGAATATCGATATTCACCATTCTCTTAGAATCCCACCTTCACACCGGCGACAATCACCCTCCCCGCCGTCAGAAAGCCGAAGACCTCTTGGTACTCCCGATCCAGCAGGTTTGTGATCCTGGCGGTGACGTCCGTTCTTGGTCGGCCGTTGGCACCGCGCCACACGGACACCGCTGCAGAGAGATCGATCGTCACGTACGACGGCAGCACGACCGGTTCAGTCGGGTAGATCGAGAAATCACGGTCGTCGCGGTCACCCACATAGCGGACCCCTCCGGTAAGGGTTGCCCGTTCGCCGATATCCTGACCAACGAAGAAGCTGAGCGCGTGCGTTGGCCGCCGGAGGAGACGTTCTCCCTCGACAAATGCCCCGCCAGGGCCTTCGTCGAATCCCGCGTCGACGACTTCGGTGTGGAGGTAGGTGTACCCCACCCTCAAGGTCCCACCGAACCAGGGGGCCGCAACGGCCTCTAGCTCCAACCCTCGAGCATTTGCCGCGGCGATGTTGAAGTAGTTGGGATCCTCCTGATTCGGCGGCGCAAACGTGAATTGAATGAGATCGCGGAACTGCTGATCGAAGTACGTGACCCCGAGTTCGATTCGATCGCCCAGCAAGCGCTGCTCGACACCAACCTCCCAGGCAAAGGAACGCTCAGGAAGGAGGTCGGGATTCCCGCGCGCGAAGGGTGCATCTGCGAAGTTCTCGTAGAACGTCGGCTCCTTGAACGCTTTCCCGACGGACCCCCGTACACGAGTGCCACCCGACACACGGAACACAGCCCCACCACGGTAGGACACGAAGGTACCGAAGGTGTCGTTGTCATCTATCCGGGCACCGAGCGTGAAGTCGAGGGGGGAAACCGGCGTCGACCGCAGTTGCCCGTAGTAGCCCAAATTCATGCGGTTCACGTCGAACGAGCCGGAGGAGGAACCGTACTCGCTCAGCGATTCCGTTGCACTCCGTTCGCGCTGCTCCTCGAGCTGTACGCCCGCCGTCACCACTGACGAAGAGGGAGCATACGCATTCACTCGCAGGTCAGCGCTTCGGCGCATGACCGTCTGAACGCTGTTGTAGCCGAAGTACCCCAGCGTATCGGCAGGGCCGTCCGATTGGTCGTCGATACCGCCGTCGAGTTGGTTGAGCGCGAGCAGCAGGCGGCCTTCCAGGTTGGACGTGAAGTGTCGTCCGAAGTCCAAGGCTGCGGCAACGCGGTTGCGTTGTTGGAACGCATTGGCATCCACGATCTGGCCCGTGCCGTCGGTAGGATAGTGATAGCGGCCCTCCGTGTAGCGCAGGCCTAGATTGGCATCGGTCCGCTCGTCTGGAGTCGCTCTGAGCAGGCCGCTCCACACGATGTTGCGATACTCGTTGTTCTGAGGGTAAATACCGTCAGTGCTCGCCCGAGACGCCGTCACGGAGTAGTTGACCACTTCAGTCCCGCCCGCGATGCCTCCGAGTGCCTCGATCGCCGTGTAGCTCCCAGCCCGAAGGCTCAGATCACCATGGGTTGCACCCTGGCCTCGCTTCGTGAAGACCTGCACAACCCCGGATACAGCATCCGACCCGTACAACACGCTCACCGGTCCCCGAACGATCTCGACCCGCTCGACGTTGTCCGTCGTGAGGTCGGCAAGATCGATGGCACCGCCGGGGTCGTTGATCGGCACCCCGTCCACGAGCACCTTCACGTAGTCGCTCTCACCGCCTCGCATGAACATCGAGGTCTGCCCGCCGTAGGACCCCGATTGCGCCACTTCCAACCCCGCCACGTCCCGCAGAGCCTCGGATAGGGGTCGTATCCCCCGGGCCTGGAGCTCTTTGCCCGTCAGCACGGTCACAGTTGCCGGAGTGGACGCACGTGCGGTCGACACACGTTCAGCTGTGATGACGACGGGGTCGAGTGTTGTGGTGTCAGGGGGCTCCTGCGCACGAACCGTGGGCGATGTGACGACCACCGCTCCCAAGAACAACACCGAGCCCACCCAACCAGCTGCATTCCTCATTTGATCTCCCCGTGTTGGCGATGGGGGCGAGGAGAATCGCCCCCTCATCGCCTCTTCTTCAACGCCACAAACTGCGGCACCCCGTCCCACTCCTGGACGGCCACCGGCCACTCGAATACATCCTCCAGCACCGCTCGTGTAAGAACCTCCCGGGGAGCACCGATCGCCCGCGTCACTCCGTGATCCATCACGAGGATCCGATCGACATACCGGGCAGCGAGGTTCACGTGATGGGTCACCAAGACACCTGCCAGGCCGTCATGCTGCACCAGCTCTGCGACCAGCTCGTACACCTCCATCTCGTGGCGCATATCGAGGTTTGCGGTTGCCTCGTCGAGCACGAGGGCCTCGGGCTCCTGGGCTAACGCCCGTGCGACGCGGACCCGTTGCCACTCACCACCCGACAACGTCGACACCCAGCGGTCGGCCAGGTGGGCCACATCACACCGGTCGAGTGCCCGTTGGACCGCAGAGAGATCGTGAGCGGTCGGCGCCCCTAGCGGTCCCATGTGTGCGTACCGTCCGAACAACACGGCCTGGCGCACCTTGAGTGGAAATACCGGTTCTTCTCGCTGCACGACGACCCCGACGAAGCGCGCCAGGTCACGCTGATCCCATGCGGCTGCGCGCTGCCCGCCAGCCACAATCGCACCTGCAGAGGGCTGTAGTACGCCAAGCAGCAGACGAAGGAGCGTGGTCTTGCCGCTTCCATTGGGACCGACGAGTCCGACGAGCTCCCCGGGTCGAACCTCGAGTGAGACCCCACGCACGGCATCGTCGGTAGCACCAGGGTACCGGAAGTCCACACCGCGCGCCTCGAAGATCAGCTCGCCCATCGTCTCACCAGCAGAACGAAGATCGGTACGCCGATCAGCGCAGTCACCACGCCAACCGGGAGTTCGAGCGGCGCAAATGCCGTCCGTGCGAGCGCGTCGGCAATTACGAGTAGGATCCCACCCAACAGGAACGCAGCGGGGAGAAGATCCCGGTGGAGATGTCCCCACACCATCCTGATGGCGTGTGGCACCACCAGGCCCACGAACCCGATGATCCCAGCGATTGCCACCGCGACCGCAGTGAGTAACGAAGCCGTGACGTACAGCACCCGTTTCGTACGTTCCACGTTCGCACCGAGAAACCGTGCCGGCTCCTCACCCAAAGCAATGAGATCGAGGGTACGCGAGAGAGTGTAGAGCACAGCAAGTGGCAACGAGGCGTAAACGGCGAAGATCGCCACAGCACGCCACGAGGCTCGGTCGAAGCTGCCGAGGAGCCACATCAATGCATTGCGAACTTCAGGAGCCGGTGACAGGGCCATGATGGCACCCATGACGGATGCCGCGAATGCTCCGACTACCACCCCGCCCAGTAGCAGCACTCGTGCATCGAGCACACTCCCGGCAACGAGAGCAACTCGATACACCAGCAGGATGGCCAGGAGAGCACCGACCAGCGCAGCAGCTGGAACCGTCCACGCCCCACCAATACCGAGTGCGATGGCTCCCACGGCACCGAGCCCCGCTCCGCCAGAGAGGCCGAGCAAGTACGGGTCGGCGAGCGGGTTGCGAACGAGGGCTTGGAGTGCAGCGCCCGTCACGGCCAGGCAGCCGCCAACGAGAAACGCCAGCACCACTCGCGGCATTCTGAGTTCCCGCACAATAGCCACCGTCGCCTCGTCACCGGTGCCCACCAGTCCGTTCCATACGGCAGTGAGATCGATTGCGGCGGGCCCGACCGCCAGCGCCACAGCCATGGCCACGACCGATCCCCCAATCAGGAGAGCCCACTGTCTCACCGTAGCTCCTCCAGGGCAGATCGGAGGGTTCGCACGGCTGCTGGGGACCGGAACGAGGGCCAGCTGAACTCGGTCCCCGACACAACCACAAACCGCTTGTTGCGGACAGCTTCGACCACGTTCCACTCGGGACGATCGAGATAGTCCGGCTTGGTCTCTCCTACCAGCAGCACTACGTCCACATCACGCGCTGCGACGGCCTCGATGCTCACTGGAGCCGAAGGCTGTGGAAGGTCTTCAAAGACATTCACTCCACCGGCGAGCTCCACGAGTTCGCTCAGGAAGCTCCCGGCTCCGATCACGATGGGCGGCGTATCCCACGCCAACATCAAGACCTTTGTGGGCTCCGTAACTCTCGCCGTCTGCAGTGCCGCCACGTCGGTGTCGAGCAGCGTGCTGAGTGAATCCGCCCGGGCGCTGTCACCTGTCAATTCGCCGAGGAACCGGGCAGCGCGCCCGAGGTCCTCCAGCCGGTCGAGCCTGACACTCGCCGTCGCGATGCCCAGTCCGCCCAGCTGCGCGATTGCGGCCGCATTCTGGCTGGAGTGGTAGAACACGACGAGGTCCGGCCGCCGCGCCACGATCAGCTCGATGTTGGGATCGAGACCGTCCCCAACGCTCTGGACGGCGGTTGCCTCCGCGGGGTCCTCGCACCAACGTGTGCGACCCACCACGCGGTCACCTGCACCGATGGCGAACAGCAATTCGGTTGTGGACGGTGAGAGAGAGACTACACGCTGTGCCGGTCCGTCGAGGGCAACCGGACGGCCCGCATCGTCTACGACCGTGCCGGGACTCTCAGCACCGCCGCAGGCAAGAACGAACGCCGCCGCCAGCGGAGCGCCTCTACAGGCGAGATGCAAAACCGCTCATTCCTTCCACATCGGAAGGACAGTGAGCGGACGCTTTTCGTATCCTCTGAATTCGCGTAGCCACCTTCCCCCCCGCGAGGGATCGTGTGGTGAGCGAACACGTGGCGTCTCCTGGCTTCGGGCAGTTGGCTCGCCTTCCCGGTTTCCCAGTGGCACTGTGAGCCAACTTCATGCACCCGTTACAGTGGCGGGGCCGCGCCGGATTTCCACCGGCTTCCGCTGTCGTGTTCTCAGTTGTCAGTCATCGGCTGTCGGCCAGTGACTGAGGACGGTTAACTGATAACCGATGCGCCCTACATCGTCTAGCCCTGCTCCTCCAGGAGCTTGGACAGTCTCTCTTTGAGTTCCGCGCGGCGCGCCTGATACTCATCGTCTTGCTTCCCCGCGTACGCGGCATCGAGAGCGGCGATCTCGGTGGCCAGCATCGTGGGGTCGGCGGTTGATGCGGCGATGGGCTGCGTACCGTGCTGGGTGCGCCACCGGACGAAGCCGAAGACGAAGGCTGCTGCCACGACGGGAACCAGGAGCCACAGGAAGGCCGTTGGTGCGACCGGCTCCCGCCCGAACCGAAGGAGCACGGCGGTGCCAGCATCCACATCCTGAGCCTCGTACCGTTGCAATGGCGTGCCGTCGAGATCATCGACTCCGGCCAGTGTGAGCAGATCGGATAGCACAGACGCCGTCGAGTCCCCGAGGAGAACGGCGAGTTGTTCAACCGACTGATCGATGGGAACCTGCAACTCACTCGCACCGCGTGGCAGGAGATAACTCACGAGCATCTCCCGCTCGCCTGGTGGGATTGGTGCCACCACCTGGATGGCATTGCCGACTTGGAGGATGGCCTCTTCGCTCATGTCGCTCAGGCCGACCTCAAACTGCAGCGCCTCGTCCGGAATCCGTCCAACCCATGTGGGTTGTGCTGCCGTCGGCGCGATCCGAGTCTCCGTCCCACGGTTCGCTAGCACAAACAACTCGATGATGCGTCTCGTCCCGTCCGGCTCTCGCTGGTGGACGAGGAGGTGGCGTTCGGCGAGTTGGATCACCGGTGTCGTGGAAGAGGTGTCGAACACGACGACAGGCGGCACCGTGTGGAGCGCATCGACCGATGGTCGAAACGGGTCGCTGAAGTACCCGATGCTGTGGTGCTCCGTGCTCACGAGATAGCTCGCTAGCGTATCCAATGCCGAGACACGGAATGTGAACTGCCCTGCCCCGTCGGTCCGAACCGAGTCCACGGGTGCTCCGCCATCGAGAGCCACGGCGTGCAGTACGACCCACCTGCCGCTCAGCGCATTCGTGTCAGGCTCTGTGACGTGTAGGAGATTGCCAGTGACACGAAAGCCCTGTGCCTCCGCCGCACCGGCGAGGCACAGGGCCAAACCCACGGCCAGAAACGGGCTAAGGCGTGAACTTGCCGAAATCTTCGGGATCAAGTTTCTCGAGATATGACCGGAGCGACTCTGGATCCATCTTCTCCGCGTCAGGTGACATGGGCTCTACCGTGTCAATCGAGGTCACCTCGAGCAACGCCTCATCAGTGAAGATCGGCGCCTTGAGCCTCAGGGCCACAGCAATGCTGTCCGATGGTCGCGCGTCGATCTGGATCACGTGATCGTCGCGCTGGAGATGCAATTCGGCAAAATACGTGTTCTCCTCCACCCGACTGATCAGGACCTGGGACAGACTGGCACCCAGCCCGACGACAACTTGCTTGACCAGATCGTGCGTCAACGGTCGCGAGAACTTCACACCCGCCAACTCCATCGCGATGGCACTCGCTTCGGCTGGCCCGATCCAGATCGGGAGCACTCGTTCGCCATCCATTTCCTGCAGAATGACGACGGGTGTATTCGTCGCTCGGTCCAGACCGAGATGGGCTACCTTGACTTCGATCATTTCACCTCAAGTACCGACATCCCAGGATGCGAGGTACTTCTGCTGCTCTGCCGTCAACTCGTCGATGTGAACTCCCAGCGCGGCGAGCTTGAGTGCCGCCACCTCACGGTCAATCTCCGACGGGACGCGATGGACGGCCTTCGAAAGATCCCTGGCGTGTTTGGCCAGGAGCTCGGCCGCCAGGGCCTGGTTGGCGAACGACATATCCATCACGCTCGCCGGGTGACCCTCGGCCGCCGCCAAGTTGATGAGGCGGCCCTCCCCAAGGACGAACAACCGCTTGCCATCCAATATCCACTCGCCGACGAACTCGCGGACCGCGCGAGGCCCTTCAGCGACCTCGGCCAGTGATTCGAGGTCTAGCTCGACGTTGAAGTGCCCGGCGTTGGCGATAATGGCCCCATCCTTCATGAGTCGCATGTGCTCGACCCGAATGACGTGGGCATTGCCTGTCAGCGTCACGAACACATCGCCGATCTTCGCCGCTTCCGCCATCGGCATCACCCGATAGCCATCCATCCGAGCTTCCAAGGCTCGCAGTGGGTCGACCTCGGTCACAACGACATCGGCTCCAGCACCTCGCGCTCGCATCGACACGCCACGACCGCACCACCCATATCCACCGACAACGATCGTCGATCCCGCCAGCAGAATGTTCGTGGCGCGCAGGATACCGTCCATCGTCGACTGGCCGGTGCCGTACCGGTTGTCAAACAAGTGCTTGGTCTGGGAATCGTTCACGGCGATCACTGGGAACTGGAGCACTCCCTCTTCGGCCATGGCTCGGAGCCGGATGACACCCGTCGTCGTCTCCTCGGTCGATCCGAGGACGGTATCAAGCAAGGCCTTGCGCCCTTCCACGCCAAGTGACTCCACCCACTGCTGGACGACGGGCTCCAAGTCGCTGAGTCGGTCGAGCGCGATCATGTGGATCGCACTCACGAGATCTGCACCGTCGTCCATGGTGATGTCGGGACGGTGAGCGAGAGCCGACCGGAGGTGGTCGTAGTAGGTCTCTGTGTCCTCGCCTTTGATCGAGAACACCTTGATCCCGTGATCGCGTACAAGGTGTGCTGCGACATCGTCTTGCGTCGACAGGGGGTTCGAAGCACAAAGTGCTACGTCAGCGCCTCCAGCCTGCAGCGTCACTGCGAGGTTGGCTGTTTCGGTCGTGACGTGGAGGCAGGCTGACAGTCGCTTCCCCTTCAGCGGCTGTTCCTTCTCAAAACGCTCACGGATCTGGCGGAGGACCGGCATGAACTCCTCGGCCCACTCAGTGCGTCGCTTACCCTCGTCGGCAAGCGCGATGTCTCGGATGTCGTGGTCGATGTCGGGCATGGATGTAGGTGACTTCCCTGAGGTCATGTCAGTTCGTTGTGGTGTGATTGAGTTACCAGCGCCGTTCGTCAGCCGTCAGGCGCCGCTTTTCACGGCGTCCCGGAGATCGGGCGCCTTCGTGGGATCCTCCCACGTGAAGAGATCGACGGGTTTCCCCATGGACTCTACTCGCTCGGGATTGCGTCCGAAGTGCCCGTAGGCAGCCGTCGCACGATAGATCGGGTTCAACAGATTCAGTGACTCGATGATGCCGCGTGGCCTCAGGTCGAAGGTGTCTCGCACGGCCTGTCGCAGAGACTCATCCGGCACCGTTCCGGTCCCGAAGCTGTCGACCATGATGGAGACCGGGTCTTCTACGCCAATCGCGTACGCCAGTTGCACCTCGCAGCGTTTGGCAAGACCCGCTGCAACGATGTTCTTGGCGACCCAGCGTGCCGCGTACGCGGCAGAGCGGTCCACCTTGGAGGGGTCCTTCCCGCTGAACGCCCCGCCCCCGTGACGGGCGGCTCCCCCGTAGGTGTCGACGATGATCTTACGGCCAGTGAGACCCGCATCCCCCTGCGGTCCACCGATCACGAACCGTCCAGTCGGATTGATGTAGTACTGCACGTTGCTGGTGTCGAGCGGGTACTCGCTCAGCACATGCCTGATGACCAGTTCACGAATCCCCTCATCGATCGTCTCGTTGCTTACCGAGGGAGCGTGTTGGGCCGCGATCACGACTGCCCGCACCGCCACCGGCCTGCCGTCCGCATATTCGATCGTTACCTGAGACTTGCCGTCCGGCCGCAGCCAATCGAGTTCGCCGTTCTTCCTGACCTCAGCCAACCGACGAGTGAGACCGTGGGCAAGCATGATGGGCATCGGCATGAGTTCCGTCGTCTCGTCGCATGCGTACCCGAACATCATCCCTTGATCGCCTGCGCCCCCCGTGTCAACGCCCTGCGCGATCTC
>Ga0255055_10000271_pt1 | contig 41138 bp, 62 predicted proteins | sample JV7_2_27_MG_FD_188633 | JGI IMG/M metagenome (GOLD analysis project Ga0255055, IMG submission 188633) | Seawater microbial communities from Jervis Inlet, British Columbia, Canada - JV7_2_27 | ecosystem: Environmental > Aquatic > Marine > Inlet | place: Canada: British Columbia | collected... | reverse complement strand
GATATGTACTTGCCGACGCACGGGATCATCGGACGATTGCTACATTGTGCGATCAGCACAGTCCTGCAAAAGCTTGTGGCGAATATTTAATGATGGATACGGCCAGCCAGGATTACTTCTTCGAGTATTTGAAAAAGGAACAGTCGGATTGGTTGGACAACTATTTAGAATGCTAACAGTGAGGGCATCACAATGAAAACGAATACAGTAAAAGTTGGCGACACAATCATCCTGCAGAAATGCAAGCACAAGTGGATGAACGGTGTCTCGGTAGTTGTGACCGAGACTACTTATCCAATGCCTGCCGGGCCATATGCCGGTGAGTACATGGATGAAGACGAAGGCCGTAAGTTTGGAGTTTGCTTCGGTCCTGAAAATATTAAACAGTGAGGGCATCACAATGGCACAGTTTAAAAACACATACAAACCGCGCTACACGGTCCACGAGCATTTAACACGCTACGAGTGGATCGTTGCGGACAGCAAGTACCATGGCAGCAACGGCAACAGGACATTTAATACTGAGGCCGCTGCTAAAATTTACGCCGATGCGGAAAACCAGAAAGAGTTTTACAAGCACGACCGCGGCATGATGATGGGCGGCGTTACATTCGACAGCAAGTGAGGGAGATCGACATGAAGAAAGTAATTACAGCAAGCGTCACGTATGTGATACAGGATCGCACCGATCCCAATGACGAGGTCCGGCAATTATTTCGAACGCCTGGCAAGCCGTTCGAATTGCTGGATTCGGATAACATTCGATACGGCTTTGTGGATTCGGTTGAGGAGGCCGAAGAAAACGTCCGCGAATTTATTGTGGATGCACTCGGTCTGTCGGGCGGCGTAGCACTCGGAGTGGTTAACGTAGTGACTTCGGAGTGATCGCACCAAGCACATTGTTTCGGCAGTGTGCTTGTTGGGAATCATCCCATAACAAAGTGAGGGCATCACAATGAAACTTGTAACAGCAAAGATCGTGGCCGACATACAGGCCTTACAGCATGCCTTGTATCAAATGCATACTCGGCTTGATGAGACTGTCTCAGATTTGGATGAGAGGTACAGCGACAATCTCAAGGACAAGTGGCAAGGTGCAACAACGGCCGAGCTAAATATGCAACGTGAAGTTTGTACAGAGCTTGAGTGCATTGGCCACTCGTTACAGACCTTGCAAGGCATGGCGAGTCATGCGGCCGATGATGCATGGCATCTTAATCATAGCGAATCCAGCTCATTTGAACATCGGATTCTTAACCGTTCGGCAAAGTGAGGGCATCACAATGAAAATGACAGCAGATAAAATTAGGAAGCTTGTAACCGACACAATCGTGGCGGCGCTTGAAGCAGGCACGAACCCATGGCAGCGACCGTGGACTGGCACAGCTGGATCCGCTATGCCGCATAACTGCATTACCGGACATGAGTATCGGGGCATCAACGTGCCGTACTTGTGGGTCGTGCAGGATGCTAAGGGATACAGCACAGCACAGTGGTTGACGTTTAAACAGTGTAAGAAAGCTGGCGGCCACGTGCGGAAGGGTGAGAAGTCGACCATGGTAGTTTTTACCAAGCCGATCTTTATCAAGGACGACAACGACCCAGGTAACGAGGAAAAGAAGCGCAAGATTTTCATGCTGCGGACCTTCCCCGTGTTTAACATCGAGCAGACGGAAGACGCGAAGCTGCCGAAGCGTGAACAGCCGATGGAAGAGGACGACATTGTGCCTGCCGATGAGCTTATCATCGACAATACGTTGTCGTTTATGAAGGACGCCGGAGCCACTGTCAAGTTTAATGGTGGCCGCGCGTTCTACGCTCCGACTACAGACCACATTGAAGTGCCGAAACCGGAGCGGTTTAAATCGGCAGAGGGCTTCGCAGCAACAGGTCTGCATGAGCTTGTGCATTGGACCGGACACAAGGATCGACTAGCCCGAGTAGGCATTACGGGCTTCACCTCGTTTGGTTCTGAGGACTATGCATTTGAGGAACTGGTGGCAGAGATTGGCGCCGCGATGCTGTGTAACATACACGGTGTCAGTTCTGAGATGCCGAACCACGCAAGTTATGTCCAATCCTGGATCAAAGCTTTGAAAAACGACCACAGCTTAATCTTTAAGGCCTCCCGCCTTAGTGCATTCGCTGTGGAATTTCTTATTCCGGAACTCGCTGAGAAGCGGAAGAAGGAACAGGAAGAGTATCAGGAGGCCGCATAGGGCGGTCTCACTTGTGAGGGTAATATCATGGGATTTAGATTAAGCGAAGCGGCACTGAAGAAAGTAGCCGAGGACATAGCGCCGCATGTTGGCGACGTTATAGAGAGGGATGGCCAGCTGTCGATGAAGTCGATTGCGGCACTCGCTAAAGAGCATGCAGAGCACAGCATCTCTTCGGAGAGGTCCTGCAGGATAGTTGACGAGTATCTTTGCTCGCAAATTGAGGAGCCTATTATGACAGCAACAAGCAAAACCAACCCGACCGACCCTGCCGCAACTGATTACACGTGGCTGACAAAAGACTATGCCACAACCAAAGCGGGTAGGCTTTCGGACGGCAGGGATGTCTGCTATATCGAAGACTTGCAGACATTTTTGGAGCCGGACGAAGCAATCAGCCTTGGGACTGACCTACTCCGGTGGGCCCAGTTTATCAAAGAATGTGCAGACGAGAGGGAAGCGGTTGAGATAGAGGCAGGTTTCCTGAGGAAGAGACAGGCCGAGTGATCGCACCAAGCCCGTTCTAACGAGCGGGCTTGTTGGGAATCATCCCATAACGTATAGTGAGGGCATCATTATGAAATACCGAGTAGGAACGTTTAGAGAGGCCGGGCTGGAAGCTCGTTGGACAAAACGTGGATCAGGTCAGCCAGTAATTGTGGCGCGGGATCCGAAAGGCATGGACAAACATCAGCGAGAGACATGGTATGTTGTCGACCGCGATATGTTTGAGAACATGAGGAAGCATGGCATCCGCGTCGGTTTTGATAACTGTACGGCTCTGGCCGATATCTTTAGCATCCCGATGCGATAGGAGAACGACATGGCAGACCATTCATTTTGTCAAGCATTACTGAGGACGGTTCGGCAATCCTTAACTCGCGAGCAGCAGAAGCGTTTGAAGGGTGCCTGGTCCTATATGTATGACAGGCAGGGCGAGTTCCAAGTACCGAGCGAAGAATTTTATTGGCACGGCTCGGCGCATTGTTCTTGGGATGCTAGGCAGCAGGGTATAGCGGCCTGGTTACATCAAAACTATCCAGAAGATGAAAAGTGAGGGCACCATTATGAGCACACAACGAGTTACAATTTATCGCGACGGCCAAATCTATCGGCAGATTAACAAGCCGTGTTTGAAGTCGGCCATGAAGTTCGCGGCACACGAGCTCGGCAAGGCAGTCGAGCATCTCACGTTGGACAAGAAGTTCGACGTTAATTTGAACACGGCCTTCCTAACAAGGACTGAGTGGACGGCTACTGTTATGGTGACAGACGATGAGCTGTTTGGCATAACTGTTGAAAAGCTGAAGTAGGAGAAAGCTATGACAGTAAACACCAAGCAGATTACTAGGGCACTTGTTCTCGAGCTGATGGCCGAGGATGGGTTCGGCCCTGACGAGGTGCTTCAATTTTCCAAGGAATATGCGAAGCAATTGACAGGCAACACAAGCCCGACGGCGGTCGCTATTGTAGAGCGGCATGCTAGAGGAATAATCAGAGAAGCCAAAGTGAGGGCATCACAATGAGTAGTATTCAAATAGAAACTGGAAGCGAAGGCCCAACGCATGATCCTTATGCTTGGGAGGAAATAACTGTCTGCAGGCCGAACGGTACTGAGGTTACAATACACTACGGCCTTGACAATTGGGTGCGAGTTGACGAAGGCGAGAAGCTTAGGCCTGAGTGGGATGATGCAAAGTTACAGCAGGATCTGGATAGCATCGACCGCGTGTTCGAAACGCATGCTGGCTGTACTCCTGCGGTGGCTCACAAGGCCTACCAACGAGTGCAGTATATGTGTAAGAAGTGCGGAGTCTCGGACCTGGACGAGGTTGGTGGGATGCCAGGCGAGACTATGAATGTTTGCCGCCAGTGCGGCAATGTTGTAAGTGTCGATTTTAATCTGTCGGCAATAATCTGATGAGGGCAATTACTATGAAAGCTTTACCTGAAAAATTTACAACCTGGCCGCAACACTTGACCTTTGCTCAAAGCGAATTGACGGAGCATACGTTCCACCATGTCGTTGTAAAGGGCGAGCATTGGCTATGGGCAGCCGACGTTGAGAACTCGGCTGACTTTGTATATGCAGGATCGGACAGGCGCTCGGAGGCCGGTCGCGGGATGGGAGGTGCGGCTTGTACATTCAAGTTGGTCGATGGAGGTGTCGTGGTACTATACGGGCCCTTCAAATGTGCGCCTAGTTATTTGAAGGCGGCTGCCGGAATTGATTTGTCGAGTCGGCATTATACGAGAGGCGTCATTGCCTTTGCATATGCTATGTCTAAGGAAGGTGGCAGCTACTTTCAGCGCAAGGACTTCACGGACCTGTTGCACCTCGATGAAGATTGGACACTAGGAACGTTTGATCGGATTGAGGAATTGGCGCAGGAAATTGCCAACAGGGAAGGCAGGAAAGTTTATTATCACAGCCAGTCTAGCGGTGGTTCTACGGCGGCCTGGCAGCACCCTGAGGAGGGCGAAGCATGAGGACAAGTAAATCGAAAGTGATCAGCAAACCGGAGGAATACAGATTCCGCAGTAGCATTGAAGGTTGTATTCCAGATCTCCTGGAGGCCGACGACAGATTGTCAGACCCCTGTCCGGCCGACTACAGGGACAATCTCCGCGACTACGTTGCAGACAGGGCTTATGACACGTTTCCGAACGTACCTGCCGCAGACAGGACGACGTTGATCGACAGTGTCACGGATTACTTCTGCGGGAAGGAGGACAAGGTAGAGGAAGGTCCGATCCTGCTGAGTGAAATGTTTCCCTTGGGAGTGGATAATGACTAAGCTCAAACTGGAACTGTCGCAGTACTATGAGGAGGCACAGTGGCCGATGATTCGACATCCATTGGTTTATGCTGTGCCGTTTTTTGACACGCCGGAGGAAGCGGTACGTCTCAATCGGATGCTGGAGCAGAAGCAAGCGGCACTTAAGAAGGCTGAGGCCGAGCATCACTGGAGTACCTATGTATTCCTGCACGAGCGACCCTGGCGTGTTCACGCCTTCCTGCAGATCCATGCTGCTATGGTGGACTCAGTCTACTGGCCGTTGCTACGGGAGATATGGGTGGATTCGGAAAACATCTACGCCAACCACATGGACTGGTGGGAACTGTTGACAGTGCCGCGGTCAAAGCGGCGCCTGTTTATGGATGTTGAAGAGCGCAAGGCCTTCGACAAATTGCCGGAGTCGTTTCATGTGTACCGCGGCACCACGGCAGTAGAAAGAGAAGGATCCTACTTGGGGTTCTCATGGACGTTGGATAAAGGTCGCGCCGCTTGGTTTGCGACACGTTTCGAGAGACCCGGTAGAGGAGGACCTGTATTGGCCTCCACTGAGGTAAACAAGAAAGATTGTATCGGCCTTATCGCTTCGCGAAATGAGGAGGAGATTGTTATTCCGAATCATCGAACGGAGCATATTGTATGGGAGGACCTGTAAGCAAGACGCACAAATGGAGCGTATAGCTCTAAACTGAATGTGGGCAAACAACTTGGAGATAAATATTATGACCACACGAAAGAAAGCAAGCAAGAAGAAGGCCGCTGTTAGGGCCATGACGCAGAGTGCTGTCATTAAGGAAGTGGCAGAGTTTTGTGAGTTAACAAGGCAGCAAGTGAAGGATGTGCTTTTGACTCTAGCCGAACTGGCGGAACGGGAATTGAATCCCCGGTCTCGAGTGGCCCCTGGGAAGATGCTTATCCCAGGTATCTGCCGTCTTGTTGCAAAGAAGAAGCCTGCTAGGAAGGCTCGGCCGGGTAGGAATCCGTTCACCGGTGAGGAGATGATGTTTAAGGCCAAGCCGGCTACAACCGCAATTCGCATCCAGCCGGTCAAGGCTCTGAAAGATGCAGTAGCGGGTAACAAGTAAGGGTGTCACAACTTGGAGAAGGATTATGGCAGCACAGAAAAAAGTAAGCAAGAAGAAGGCCGCGAGGAAGGGCCCGGACAATACCGACAAGGGCATGGAGAAGCTTGCGAAGAACCTTAAGAAGGGTGCGAAGAAAGTAAGCAAGAAGAAGGCCACGGTAAAGAAAAAGGTCAGTAAGAAGAAAGCACTGTCGAAGGCGGCGGTAGCTAGAGCAGAGAAGGCCGCGACTAAAAAGGTCGAGCAGAAGATTGTCGGCAAGGTAGTGGTCGGCAAGCGGTCGATGTTAATGCTCAACCCGAAGAACATTGTCATTAGAGAGGGGTTCAACCCTCGCATTGACAAGGGTGACATTGTTGAGCTGGCCAAGTCGATTAAGGTCAACGGAGTGCAGCAGCCGATCAAAGTCAAAAAAGTCGGCAAGCATTACGAGTTGGTGGATGGCGAGCGTCGTTTGCGCGCGGTCCTCAAGCTAGGCCTCGATGCCATTCCTGCATTACCGGACGAGGGCAAGAAGACTGACGAGGACTTGCTTAACCTTGCGCTGATAATGAACGACACCAAGCCACTCGCTCCTGTAGAGGAGGCCGATGCTTTCCGACGTCTCATTAAAGGCGGCTGGACGCCTCGGGCAATCTCAGTGGCAACAGGGAAGTCTCTGCGGCTTGTTAAGGATCGGCTGACGCTGATTAGTGCCCACCCGGATGTGGCGAAGGCTGTCAAAGCTGGTAAGCTGTCAGTCGGGCTGGGTTTGGCCATTGCGAAGAAGGCCAAGGGGCAAGGTCGTAAGCAGAAGGGTCTTGTTAAGAAAGCTGCGAAGGGTAAGAAGGCTACTAAGAAAGTGGCCGCAGCACTTGGCAAGGCGTCGCTTAAGACCAAGCTGGAGAAACGTGCCGTGCAACTGCAAAATCGTTTGAACAAGTTGTTCGGTATAGTTAATAAGGGCCGCAAGCGGGCTGAGAAGGTGCCGAAGCAATTGAGCGCACAAGGCCCCTACTTCAGCAAGCACAAGAATAAGGAAGTTCGTATGGCCTACGTTGCAGGAGCCGCCTGGCTTATTGCAACAGAGCTGGCGACAGCAAGCGCACGGAAGACAACCAAGCGCGGTCGTACTGCAAAGGGCAAGCAGACGCGACAGGTCAGAGGAAGGTAACACACACTAGCTCCTAGGAGTGAGCGCGGGTGGCCGCCGCGTGTTTGATAAAATTAACTGGCCAAAGAATTCCAAGTGATCGCCCTCACGAGGAACAGGCGAACGCGGGCCTGGCTATCCCTAAGCGAACTATGCGTGACACTGGGAGAGACTAGACCAATTTTAAAGTGAGGGTAAAATGATAAATGTTAAAACCGAACTTGGAATCCTATCCGTATATAAAACCATTGACGGCGAGGCCAATTTATGGCACCAAGGAAATTGGTCAGTATTTGTTCGTACTGCTGGCTGTACTGTAGGCTGTCACTGGTGCGACACAAAATATTCTTGGAGTGCTAAAGGCGGAGCCCGCTTCCTACCTCCCGAACTGGTAGAGGTTGTGAAGCATGTAGGCGGCGGCATACATAAGGTGACACTGACAGGGGGGGAACCGCTAGAGCAGGACTGGGTTGGCCTGTACCTGTTTATAAAACTGCTGATCGAAGAGGACTATCTTATCACAGTAGAGACGGCCGGCACACAGGACACGATACAGTTTAGGAACGGCCTCGAAGACATGCTCTTATTCCGCCCGCCTTTCGGCATGCTGACATTCGTTGTAGATTGGAAATTGCCATCCTCGAAATTTAAAGGCAACATGGACCTCCAACATTTTAGTCATCTACAACATGGTGATGTTGTGAAGTTTGTCATTGACACTACCGAAGATTTTAATGAGGCCTGCAAGGTTGCTCGCCTTTTATATGACAAACGGACTTTTGGTGCCCGCATGTATTTTTCTCCGGCGCATGGCATGATGACGCCCGTGCGATTATTTAGGATGATGATTGTTGCAGGCATGCCTAACATTGGTGTGGGGATCAATTTGCAGATGCACAAGTATATCTGGCCGATCGACGTTAGGGCGGAAGAAAACTACGGGGTGGACTTTACAAAGCGAACGCTCGGCCGGGAGGAGTACCTTCGAAGGATAAGGGAAAGGGAAGGCGCATGAAAAAGAAAAACTTGCTGCTGGTAGATTTTAATAACCTTCTATACCGTTCCGTGTTTGCACACCAAGGCCTATCGCACAAGGGAAAGTTTACGGGCGGCGTGTACGGTTTTATAGACATGGTGTGCAGTACGGTTAACCGTTACAAGTGTGACAGGTTGGCCGTGTGTTTTGATAGCAAGCCCTATATCCGGTCCAAGTTTTACCCGGACTATAAGGCCGACAGGAAACAAGTACTGGAGGAGGATTCCGTAAAGCAACTGGCCATTAGTCGCAAACAAATAAACGAATTGCTCGCACGGTTTAAAATTCCATTGGCTAAGGCCCCAGGGCACGAGGCCGACGACTTGATCGGCGAGTTTTGTCGGTCCAGTAATAGCTACAAAAGTATTTTCATAATGTCCAATGACTCGGACTTGTATCAGCTATTGGACGGCCGCATATTCTTAGCAAAGACAGGCGGCCTGTATGGGCTCAATGATTTCAATAAGGACTGGCCCAAAATAACACCGCAGCTCTGGCCGAGGTGTGTGGCTTTGAAGGGCAGTCACAATGGTGTGCCGGGGATACACGGCGTGGGCGACAAGACAGCTTACCGGATGGTGGCACAAGGCGTGACAGACAAGGAGGTGTGGGTGAGGTGGAGGATGCGGCGCAAGGACATAGAAGTGAATACTGCCCTGGCAACGTTTCCCCTGCCCTTGGCATTGCAACCGCACCTGCCGCATGTAGTGCCAATCAACTACAATGCGAAGAAGATGGAGGAGGAGTGCGAACGTTATGGAATAAGATTTAGGGACGAATTCCATGATGCATTTATGAGACTGGCCACGTAATGGCCCGCCCCACCAAATTTACAGGAGCGTTACAGGAAAACATCCTGACGCTCTTGTGCTTCGACGCTGAGGCCGCACCAATAATCATTGCGGCAGTAGATACAGCATTATTTGAATCGGCCGTTTACAGGAATATAGCTGACCGGGCGATTGCTTATTTCCGAAAGTACAAGCAAGCGGCAGGCGAACACCTGCCCGACCTGCTCGAGGACTTCTTACAGTCGCACAAGCGGTCAGAGGTACGGATGTACTCGGAGGCCTTGCGGGATCTGTATAGCACAAGCAAGAGCATCAACCGCAAGTACATCCTGGATGAACTCGGCCGCTTCGTTAAAGGGCAATCGCTGAGGCAATCTATAACCTCTGCCGCTGAGGAACTACAGGCTGGGCATGCTGACATTGCAGAGCGGATACTGCTGGAGGGACTAAAGAAACGCCTGGTCGTATTTGAAAAAGGTCTCACTGTTTCGGAGGCCATAGAGGGTGTAGACCTGTACGAGTCGCAGGAGCATCTCATACGGACAGGAATAAAACCATTCGACGACGACGGCCTTTGTCCTTCTCCGGGTGAGCTGTTTACTGTTATGGCAGCACCGAACAGGGGCAAGACTTGGTGGTTGCAATCCATCGGGAAGTATGCGGCCTTGCAACGACAGCGGGTTCTGCACATAACATTGGAGATGAGCGAGCCGAAAGTGGCGCGGCGTTATGTCCAGTCATTCTTTTCGATGACTCGGCGGCCGGAGATATTTACTGTTCCGACAATAAAGAGAGACTCGAAGCAACGTTTCACCGGCCTCAGCTTTAAACGTTACCGCAGGCGGCCAAGCTTAGTAGATAAGAAAAGCCGATCCCGTTTAAAGAACCGGTCGAAAAACTTCGGCAACAAGTTTAAACGTATTTTGGTCAAACAGTTTCCGACTAATCAGTTAACCACAGACGGCTTGTACTCCTACCTCGAAATGTTAGAGCAGGAGGCGGCCTTCCAGCCTGAGCTTCTTATTGTCGATTACGCTGACCTAATGAAAATTGACGCTGCTAACCTGCGAGTAGATACTGGTCGAGTGTACAAGGATTTACGCGGCCTAGCAGTAGAAAAGAATCTTGCGGTCGTTACTGCATCGCAAAGCAACAGGCCAGGTGAGGACGCTAAGATCCTTACCATGAAACATTTCGCGGAGGATTACAGTAAGGCCGCAATTTCCGATAATATTATTTCCTACAATCAAACAAAAGATGAAAAAGAGATGGGGCTGGCTAGGCTGTTCGGAGTTAAGGCACGAGATGAGACAAGCGGCCAGACAGTTTTAATCACCCAAGCTTATTCCAGTGGGCAATTTGCCATCGATGCTGTGCGGTTAGGTGCCGCCCAAAAATATTGGGACGAAATTGAAACTAAGAAAAAGTCGTGACCGTATCTAAATCCGCCCTGGCCAGCTTCCTCAACAGGGAGTTAGATGATTTCACTTTCCTCAAACAGTGGCGCAGGAAGGACCTGCTTGACGAGCTGAGACGCTTGCCCGTACGGCCACGCATTACCTCACCATTTAAACACTGGCACCACCAACTGGTTGCCCTGTTGCTGTGCTGCCTGTTCGCGGGCTATCTGTTGTACCTGGACGTTGGCGCGGGCAAGACCCGGATCATGCTCGAAGCGTTCGCGTATCGGCGGAGACGAGGACAAGCACACACGATGCTGGCAGTAGCATTGAATGACACGAACGCCTATGTCTGGGAAGATGAGGCCCCTATACACGCGCCTCAGTTTCGGCTCAAGGTGCTAGTAGGCTCCGCAGTGGAGCGGTGGCGAGACTTTGAGGAATCGGACGCCCATGTATTCGTCATAAGCTACGCTGGCCTGCGAACAATGTGCTCAAAGAAAAACAAGCGCAAGGGCAGCAAGATGCTTATGGATCCGACAAAGGTCAAACGCTTGCTAAAGAAAATAGACTTTGTGGCGTATGACGAGATCCACAAGTGTAAGAATCCGAAGTCGCTGACCTACAAAATATGCAGGGCAATATCGAAGACGACACCATACAGGTATGGCTCAACAGGAACCGGGTTTGGCCGATACCCGGAAGACTTGTGGGCTCAGTTCTTGCTATGCGATAGAGGTGAGACGCTCGGCACTACACTCGGTCTGTTTAGGGAGGCCTACTTTGCAGAGTCGAAGGGATGGGGAGGCTGGCGTGTGTGGAAGTTTGACAATCGCACCAAGCCCGAGTTTCAAAAAGCACTACGACACCGCTCCATTTATTACCGCGACACGGAGATAGGTGACATGCCTAAGCGGCGTCGTAAGGTTGTGAGGATACGGCCGCCGATTGCATTGCAGGAGTATTACAACAAGGCACTGGAATCCTTGCAGCTTGCGACCAGGAATCGGGAACTCGAGAACAACTGGATTCGCTTGCGGATGATATGTTCCGGTTTTATTTCGTACAAGGACGAGGACAGTACCAAGGTACAAATAGAACTGCCAGAGAATCCGAAGCTGGAGGCCTTAGAAGCATTTGTCGAACAGGTGCCGCTAGACAGCAAGGGGATTATTGTCCACGAGTTTGTTTATAGCGGCCTGCTGATTGAAAAGAAGCTCGCAGAGATGGGGTATGAGTTTGTCTGCCTTAACGGTAGTGTTAAATCGGCCGACAAGAAAAAGAACTATAACAATTTTAGGAAGAAGCCTATGCCGCGGTTCCTGGTTATGAATTGGAGGTCGGGAGGCACCGGAGGGAACTACCAGGTATCTCCTCACATGCACTTCTACGAGACACCTGTCTCACCGATCGAGCGTAAGCAAGTGGAAGGCCGAATCCGGCGCCGTGACAGTAAGGCCAAGCGAGTTTATTACAGCGACAGTGTAATTAAGGGATCCGTGGAGGAGGATATACTCGGGTACCTCAAGGAAGGCCGCGACTTGTATTTGGACTTGATGGCATGGAGAGGGAGTGGCAAGCTTTTATGAACGTGATCGAAATATTAAATCGGTATAACATTGAGTACGTTGACCGAGGCAATAATGTAGCTAAGGGAAACGTTAACATTCAATGTCCGTGGTGCGGAGAGGCCGACCATTCTCAGCACCTGGGCATCAACTTGGAGACTGGAATGTGGGGATGTTGGAGAAACGTAAAACACCGCGGGAGAAAGCTGCACCGGCTCCTGTCGAAGCTGACTGGGCTGTCATCAGCAGAGGCTCGACGCGCGACGGGAGAGGGCGAACTGAGGGCAGTACAGCGGGGTGATATGGAGCGGGCAGTACAGGGGCTGACAGAGGGCCCTACAGCGCATGCAGACAGTACATACAAGGGCAGAATCCGCTTGCCGGACAAGTTTCGGGAAATATGCGCTCCGGGAGTGGATCCCTACCGGGCCGAAGCACGATTCCGAATGTACTTGCAGAAGGAGCGGGGCTTTCCAAAACACCATCATAAGAAATTGGCCAGACAGTATAACTTGCATTATTGTGTTAGCGGTCGCTTTGCCGATCGGTTAATAATTCCAATATATGAGGGCAGAGAATTGATGACATATCTCGGCCGATCCGTATATGCAGCCAGCGAGATGCGATACAAGGCCTTGGAGGAGGAGTATTCGGTCAAGCAAGTGAAGGATTGTTTGTACAATTACGACGCGGCAATGAAAGGCGGCTTGTCATTGTTTATAACGGAGGGTGTTTTCGACGCAATGAAGGTGGACTTTTATGGCCAGGCATTTGGTTCCCGTGCTGTGGCCTTGTTCAATATGAATGTGGAGGACTCGCAGCACGAATTATTCTACGAGTTGCGCGGAAAGTTTGATGAGTATATAATTTTCCTCGATGAGGGACAGGTGGCCGAGTCATTAAACATGCAATCGGCACTGTCCTATTTCGAGGACGTGAAGATTTGGTTTATCAAAAATGCGTGGGGAGTTAAAGACCCGGCCGACCTCACGCCGCAACAAGTTAGGAGATTGGATGGCCGATTATAGAGGAGCAAAGCCATGCACAGCAAATACGCTGGTAGGATGTTGGATGAGCATTTTAAATATGCTTACTACCTGGGTAGGTACCAGGTCGATCCATCAGAGGATGTTAAACCACACAAGTTCTATTACATCGGCCACGGCGATGCGTTCGGCGTAGCTATGGCCGAGTCCAGAGGGCGCGTGGGATATCAAATCTGGGGGATTAGTTGGGTTCGCGGCAGGTCCGCGAAGTTGGATAGGGCGATAGCCAATGCATTGAAAGGCAAGTTTATAAACTGCCGCCACAATGTGCAGGTTGACAACAGGGCGAATAAACATGGGACGCAATTCATCAAGCCAACGTGGGTACACGAAGCGGCGCCTGCTGCTAAGAAAGCGGCCAAACTCCCGCTCCGCAAGAAGACAGGCCGCCGCAGGAGGAAGCTACTCATATAGGCCGGAGTGGACGAGGGCCCTGGAAGGCTACACGGTTAGGATAATACACAGGAACTTGTGGCGCTTTAGTGATGTAATGTCATTCGATGATGCATACCAAGAGGCCTACGTCAAATTCCTAGAGCTGCGAATAAAGTATGAGAGTCACGTCGATTCCCCTAGGTGGTTTATGGCGCTGTATAAAACAGCTCTGGCCAACCGTATAACAGACTTTGCTAACCAGTCGAATAGATATCGGCGCCAGGTTTGCTTTACGGACTTAGGTGACACGATGGCTTTGGACGGTCAATTGGTGCCGTATCAGGAGCTCTTGCTAGGAGAGGAGGATACTGCTGGTCTATTCGAGCTCAAGCTTGAGGCAGCGCCAGCAGAGGTGCGGCAGGTGTTGACGTTCCTGGCTCACAGCCGCCCGGATATGTCCGAAGCTATAGCGGAGACGTGGATTGACAATGGTAAGAGGAAGGAAGATGGCAACCAGTTCTTGTGCAGGTTGTTAGGGTACGACCATCGCGAAGTCGATTTGGTCGAGAGGGTTATTGATTACTTAGAGGAAGAAATATGAGCCAAATAGTAGTGACAAAATGTATGACCACGGAAACGGCGCACCGCCTTTGTAATTATGCAGGCAAGTGTGCTCACATACACGGCCACAGCTATCGCTGGGAGGTGACAGCAGGCCTGGCTGGCGGTGGTATATCGGAGTTCAATGCCATATCGGTAGATTTTGTTGAGTTAAAGGAGGCCATGAGAAAGGTCATTTATGAGCCGTTCGATCATGCGCTTGTGCTGTGGCAGGACGACAACTTGGCCAGGGACGATCTTGTGCCGCGAGCGACAGACGGCAAGGTTCAAAAAGTTTTGATCCTTAATAATAACCCGACGGCAGAGGTGTTCGCTGAGTTTGCTGCCTACCATCTACAAAAGTTTTTCACGGAGATGGAGTGCGGTGAGGAGCCAGGCCTCGCAAGTCGGGACGACGCAGAAGGCACATGGATAGATATCCTATGTGTCAAAGTTTGGGAGACGGCCGATTCTTACGGTCAGTGGTCCAAAGGTAATGTATATGCAAGTGGAAGCAACCTGTCAAAACAAGCCAGGTAGGCCTGTATATATTTGTGTGGGGCGATACACGCCCAAATTCAACCAGTAGGAGAATGTAATATGGCAAGGCGAAGAAAGAAGTCTGACGTACAGACCATCGAGGAAGAAGTACTGGCCGCGGTGCCAAAGATCAAACGCAAGAAGAACTTGCGAGAAAATGCAGTAGAGAAGGAACAGTCTTTCTTGCTGCGGATTGTCAAAGCAATCGCACAGCTAGACGAGGAGGCCTGGGACGAATTGTCAGAGGAAGCGCAGGACTGGTATGACAATGCGGCCGAGGCTGTCAACGAGAGCGAAGACGTTCCAGAGTTTTCGGAGGCTGGTCAGGCTGACGAGGAAGAGGACGAGGAAGATGACGAGGAAGAGGAGGACGACGACGACGAGGAGGAAGACGAGGACGAGGACGAGGAGGAGGAAGAAGAGGACGACGACGACGAGGAAGACGATGAGGACGAGGACGAGGAGGATGACGACGAGGAAGAGGAAGACGAGGAAGAAGAGGAAGACGAGGATGACGAAGAGGAGGACGAAGAGGATGACGAGAGCCTCGAAGTAGAGGACCTGGAGAAAGGTGATTACGTTACAATCCAAACTGAGGATGACGAATTCACTGGCCTGGTCACCTCAATCAGTTCTCGCGGCGTCGTTACCTTAAAGCCTCTCGAAGGCGACAAGGTCAAAATCCGCGAGGCAGTCATGACGTGGATCAGCAAGGCCGCCGCGCCTCCGGAGAAGAAATCCCGTGGTCGCAGTCGTTCGCGAGGTGGCGAGAAGAAGATTCCAGTCGGCCAGTCAATCCGCGAGGTCATTTGTAAGTTCCCGACTCTCGCTGAGGAGAAGGTAGCTGCCAAGCTTAAGAAAGGCGGCATCGACGTTAACGCTTCCACCTTGCGAGTTGTCTATCGCGACACCCAAACGGTCATTGCTTTGTTAAAGGCCGAGGGGTGGAAGAAAGCCAAAAAGTAACAAGCTTGAATGAAGTTTAGTGGTGCCAACCTACCGCAGCCCGAGGCCCTAGTGGTCTCGGGTATTTTTTTTGGAGCGACGCATGATGCCTGATGAGAAAATTGATTTTAAAGAATTTACCGTCCGTCAATTGCTAAAGTGTATTGGTGACGATCCCGATCGGCCAGGGTTGAAGGATACGCCTGCCAGGGTAGTCAAAGCTTGGGACGAGTTGTTCGCCGGCTATAATATGGACCTGGCCAAACTTATAACAGTATTTGACGACCACGATGGCTATGACCAAATAGTTGTCTTGCGTAACATCGAATTCTTTTCCTTCTGCGAACATCACATGCTGCCGTTTATGGGCTATGGCCACGTCGCTTACCTGCCGGACGAGCGGGTGATTGGGATAAGCAAACTGGCGAGGATACTGGACGCCTGCTCGCGCCGGCTAACGATCCAGGAACGTATCGGCCAGAATGTAGTAGCAACGTTGGAGGAACATTTAAAGCCGCGAGGTGCCGCGTGTGTGCTGGTTGCTAGGCACACTTGCATGTCGTGTCGGGGAGTCAACAAGCAGGACAGTGAGATGGTGACGTCGAGCATTGCAGGCCTATTCAGGGAGCCGCAAGTTAAGACCGAACTGTTCTCATTGATAGGGGCGATTTAATGAAACGCTTAAAGGTGGCCTTGGATAGTGGTGCCTTCTCGCTGTACAACATGAAGTTCGCACCCAGCCGCAAAGGCATGGAAAGCGACAAGGACCTGGCCGATTACAAATATTACAAGACACCCGAGTTCAAAGAATACCTGGATGCCTATATCGAATACTGTCTTAAGCATGCGGCCAAGTTAGATATGTATGTGACGATGGACATTATCTACAATGCACCTGCCTCCCAGGAGGTACTGCATTACATGGAAGATTGCGGGCTGGAGCCGATGCCAGTATTCCACTATGGTGAGGACTGGTCCTACCTCGAGCACTACCTTGAGAATTATGAATACGTAGGGGTTGGCGGCCTGGGTCAGCGGACCTCAGTACAATCCTACATAACGTTCGGCGATGAGATTTTCAAACGTGTGTGCGACAAGCACGGTAGGCCTCGTAACAAGATGCACGGCTTCGCAATGACGTCTGTGCAGTTGATGAAAAGGTATCCCTGGTACAGTTCCGACAGTAGCACTTGGACAAGCTTATCCAGGAACGGGTGGGCACGGTTCCCTCGGCTAAAGAAGAACGGCGACTATGATTGGCTCCGCAAGCCTATCTCGTGGAGGTTTACAGAGAGGTCGCGCCATGCGCCTGTACATATTGACAAGCAATCGGAACTGTCGAAGATGTATATGGAAAAGTACCTGGCCGAGATGTTCCAATTTACAATAGAGGACGTGAGTACAGGTTACTTTGGCAGAGACGTTGTTAATGCTGGCCACACATTCTTGCTAGGCCAAGCATTGAAGAAGTACTACAAGGACAAGTGGGATTATGAAGAGGGTGCCAATATTTACATTGCGGGCCACCCCGGGTGCGGCATGTCTATCGGCGTGGTTAAACGTGAGATGACTTGGGCAGCCAGGCCGCTGCCTCCCGGCGAGCCGGTGAGGTATTTGGGATCCTACTTCTACCCCAAAGAGACCAACATATTATTTGAAGCAATGAAACCGTCGAAGAGGAGAAAACTAAAATGATATTCGACCGCGAAAAGATGTTGCAGGCACTGGACGTGGCCAAGCTTGCTGTAGACCAGCGTGAGTTTATTCCAATACTTGCTCACTTTTGTTTCCAGGGAAAGTCGGTAACGGCCTACAATGATTTTATAGGGATCCAGGTCGCCTTCTCAACCAACTTTGTCTGTGCGCTCCAGGCCAATATATTGTTGAGCCTTTTGAATAGCGTTGAATCGAAAGAAGTCGAGATTGGATTCACTGACCAAAAAGTGTATTTCAAATCTGGCAAGGTCCGAACAGGTGTGCGAGCCAGGCTGCCATACATGGAGGAGGAAGACTTCTTTTTCAAGTGGCCGAATTTAAAACGTTTGAGCACGTATAAACTATCGGAGGCACGGGCCCGCAGATTTTTTGACGGCATTGAGTTGTGCCTGTCCTCAGTAGGTGACCAAACGCCAGCGCAGATGGGAATAACATTGGGCCACAGAGATGATAAGCTGCGGATGTACAGTACAAACAACAAGGCCATAAGTACTTACAGCATGAAGGATTGGGGCGAAGGCTTCGATAACAAAATACTATCCACAGCCCTCTGCAAGGCCTTGTTGAAGGCGCGGGATGTTTACGGCGAGAAAGGTATAACGTTTTCTATGGCCGATGATTTTGTGCTTGTTGCTTTCGGCAATGAGTGCAAGATATATGGTAAGCTTGTAAACAACAAGGATCCGTTGGACTTTGAGAAAGTAATTGATACCTTTGTGCCAACCGAATACAAAAGAAAAAGACAGGAGATCGCTCCAGGCCTCGCTGATGGCTTCCAAAGAGCTCTGCTTATTCTGGCCGGGGATCTGTCCAAGCAAGTTACAGTGACACTCGATTTGAAAACTGTAACGGTTGAGGCCACTAGCCCGCTTGGAAAATTAAAATCGGGCGCTAAGTTTGCACACGAATGGGGGAGGGATAAGTTTTTGGTAGACACCGAACTCGCTGTTAAGGCTATACAGGGTTCTACTCATGTGTACTTTGGCAAGCAGGCCATTATCTTTTCCAAGGGAGCCTATATGCACTTGCTGGCAACACAGGCCGTAAGATAGATGAGTTTCTTTTATAACGAGGACGGGGCCAGCAAGAAAAAGAAGACTGGTGCTGACATGCCACTGGAGTTAATGCACGAGCACTCCTGCAAGGTTTGTCCGCGCAATAAGGATCGCAGGCTTACTACTCCAAAAATGGAGCCCACAGGTGCTGCCACTCGGAAAGCGGTTTATATGCTGGGGGAGGCGCCTGGGGAGACTGAGGACGTTCGAGGCCGACAGTTTGTAGGCAAGTCTGGAAAATATCTTCGGAACCAGATTCCTAAGAAGTGGCAGAAATTTGTTCGTTGGAATAACACGATAAGGTGTCGGCCTCCCAAAAACCGGAACCCGCTGCCACAAGAGATTGAGTGCTGTCGACCTTTGCAGCAAGCTGATATTGAAAAGCACAAGCCCACTGTGATAGTGCTGGTAGGCCTCGTGCCAACGAATTGGTTACTCGGCAGTTCCAAGCAAGGCATCTATGCATGGCGCGGTAGGTATATCCCTGTGAGAATAGGTCGCTGGACTTGCTGGGCCTATCCTATCCTGCATCCTGCAGGAGTGCTACGTCGTAGTGGCGGCAGTAAATACAAGTCCGAAACTGAAAAGATTTTTGAAAGAGATTTGAAGGTCCTGTTTAAAGCATTAGACAAAGGCCTCCCTAATCCGATAGTAATTGAAAAAAATTATTCGCAGGGCATCAGTTGGATTAAGAAGGGCGACAAGTTTGACATCCATACTGTACAAAAAACCTTACATAAGATGGCCAAGGAGAAAATTTGCTCGGTAGATATAGAAACAAAAAATCTTCGGCCATACAAAACGGACTCGAAGATTTTGTCCTGCTCTATAACAACTAAGAAACACGGCACCTTTGCCTTTATCCTTGCGCGAAAAGACTTTTGGCAGACAGAGGCCTTGCAGGAGGAAGCTTTCGAATTACTGCGAGAGTTTATTGCCACTAGCGGCATAAAGGTTTGCCACAATACAAAGTTCGAGCAGGAGTGGTTCGCATTTGTTTTCGGCATCGAGCTCGTGCTGGATACAAAGTGGGCTGACACAATGGCACAGGCCTATGCTTTGGACAGTAGGAAAGGCATGCTGAACTTGGACGTCTTAATACGCCTGTATTTCGGATTTTATCTTAAGTCCTTAACCGACGTTGATACTAGGAAGGATTTGGAGACGGCATACACGGTTGATGAACTGCTAGAGTACAACGGCCTGGATACAAAGTGGACATTGAAACTGTATTATGCCCTGCGGGCTAAGGTCCATCGGGAGAAGCTTACACGGGTGGTTAAAGAACGTGTTCGCGCTGGTGCCTGTATTGTCGGCGCCCAGCTATTAGGAGTGCCTGTAAACAAGCAGACAGCCTCCAAGCTTGAGCGCAAGCTGAAGCGGGCCATACACCAACAGATTAGGAGAGGCCGCAAGACTCGCCCGTGGCAGAGGTTTGTTAAGAAGGTTGGTCGGGATCCTAACCCAGATAGCCACAAAGACATGGTAGAGCTGTTTGACAAGATCATGCATGTGCAGGAATGTAGGACGGCCTCGGGAGGAGTAACAACTAAGGACGAAGTCCTATCAAAACTATCGCCCAAAAAGTATCCGGTGGCGCCTGTCATATTAAAATGCCGCAGCCTTAATACCATAAAGGGTACATTCGTGGATCCGCTTATCACACTGGTATATCCAGACGGCCGCCTGCACACTTCTTACGGACATCTATTTACATTCTCCGGCAGATTGAACAGTGAGGATCCTAACCTGCAGAACTGGCCGAATCATAGCTATTGGAAAATTATTCGGTCGATAATAGAAGAGGCAGGCCTTTACATTGTAAGCTTTGACTATGGACAGATTGAGGCTCGGGTGATTGCTATGGCCTCGCAGGACGATACCTTTGTGCAGATGCTGTGGGATGAGTATGACGTACACATGGAGTGGGCCCAGCGCATTTATGACGAATACCACGGCTGCCTACGTACTATGGGAATAGAAGGTCGCTTCCGCGATAAGGATGTGGCCAAGCAATACAGGCAGGAGGTAAAGAATAAGTGGGTCTTCCCGTTGTTCTTCGGAGCGAGTGCGTATTCGGCAGCAGGCAACCTCAATCTGCCGATGGATGTGGCCAACTATTTGTACAGCGAATTTTGGTCGGTGTTTGAAGGCATACATGAATGGCAGAAGGAATTGGTAAGCAAGTACGACCGGCGAGGCTATGTGGAGACGCTTACAGGCCGCCGCAGATATGCCCCGTGTAGCTACAATGAACAAATCAACCATCCAATACAGGGCACGGCCTCCGATATAGTTATAGATGCCTCAATTCGTTTGCAGGATAAGGGTATCCCGTTCAATTTGAACGTGCATGATGACCTAACATTTATAATGCCTTCGGATAAGAAAAGGATTAGGACTATTGCTCGGGAGATGTGCCGGCCTACTTTCGACTTTGTTAATGTGCCGCTTGTTATTGAGGTGAAGTTAGGGCCGAACTGGCATGACCAATCGCCAGTAGGAGATTACAGTAGCAATAAAACGTTCAACCATCACTAGGAAGTTAAATGGCCAAGAAAAAACGCAGAATTCTGGATCCCTATCATGTGCGCTATCGCCCTCAGACGCTCGGGGACGTGATAGGGCAGCCTAGTGCAGTAGCAGCACTGAAAAACCTGCTACAGGGGCAGACAATCCCGCATGCGTACCTATTCACGGGCCCCTCCGGGGTGGGGAAGACGACCCTCGCCCGGATATTGGGAAAACCCGATTATCTCACCGTGCTGTCACAGAACGTCCTCGAAATTGACGCGGCCACCTATAGCGGCATCGATGACATGCGGGAAATAAAGCGCCATGTTGAAACTCCGTCCTTCGGCGGCAACACAAAGAAGCTTCTTATCATTGATGAGTGCCATTCCCTGTCGAAGAATGCCTGGCAAAGTTGGCTAAAGATAATTGAGGAGCCGCCCGAGCATCTTTACATCGCATTCTGCACGACTGAGGCGGCCAAGGTACCGAAGACAATCAAAACTCGGTGCCACACGTTTAATCTGCAATCGGTAAACATTAAAGAGATCCAGCAGTTACTCGATGAAGTTTTGTTTGCAGAGCAGGCCGGTTCTAAGTTGTCAGAATCCAGCTTGCGAGCAATCGCAAACAAGGCGGATGGCAGCGTTCGCCAGGCGCTTGTATATCTAAGCATGTGCAGCGGCGTTAAGGACAAGGCCGATGTATTAAGGATATTGGAAGAGGCCGACGAGGAGGGAGATGTTCCGATACAGATATGTCGTGCCATTGTCAGTAACAAACCGTTTTGGACGGTCCTACAAATGATAAAGGAATTGGAGACCGACAATGTGGAAGGAGTAAGGATCCTTACGGTCAATTACACGGCCAAAGTTTTGCTAGGGATAAAGAAAGGCGCGGACAAAAAGAAGGCAGGATGGTTACTGGAGATATTGGAGGAACTATCGGAGCCCTTTAATCCGTCGCTAAAGAAGGCGCCGTTGATATTGGCGGCCGGGAGGTTATTATTTTGATGGCAAAGCAAGCAAACCAACACACATCGTCACAGGAGCAGATTAAAGCTTGTCTGACAGATTGGGAGGAGGAGACTAACAGGGTGGCCAGATTATATAAACCACTCGTTGATCATTTGATGAAATTCGGCCACCAATTAGATCAAGTAGGTATCCCAAAGAAAGACAGGGCGGTCAGTTTGGATGTAGAAGATTGGCCAAAACAATATGAGGCCGACATCAAGCGGTGTGGGGGATTCGAGATTAGATGGCGAGGTGGCAATGGATAAACAACTGCTATTCTACGAACGCTCTTTGCGAATAGACAAGGAGAAGCTGGATGACGAGGTGGCCGACCTGCCAGGTATATTTTATACAGTGTCGGATCATTACTTGGAGGCCTTAAAAGCATCGAAGCGTCTGCAAGAGAGGATGGATCGGCAGTTCGCAAGCTTGGCCTCTGCATTACGGTCAGCAGCACAAGAGGAGCATGGTGCAAGGGGAGTGACAGAGACACAGATAAAGCAGGAGGTCGCATTGCACCCGCAGTACAGGAAGATGAAGGCCAGGCATACACAGGCACAATACGTACAGGACAGATGGCAGATATTGAAGGAGGCCTACATACAAAAGAGCTTCGCATTGAAAGGCCTTGTATCGCTGGCTGTCAGTGAGCAATTTCAATCACCGCACTCAACTAAGAAAAGGCGGTAAACCAGGAGAAGTAAGATGGTAAAGAAACGAAGACGGAAAGGTAGGGATCGAGACGAGGAGCGCCGGCCACGGCGTGGCAAGAAGGAAGGAAGGGGCCGTAAGCGTAAAGGCTTCAAGTACGAGCGCCGTAGCGCGAAGAAGTGGAAGGAACGTGCCGAACAGTCTGGCTATTCTCGCCGCAGCATGTTCGTGGACGAAATTAAACTGTACCGGGTAAAGGATGGCGACAACCTTATTCGCATTCTGCCGCCCACGTTTGATGACGCCGACCACTATGGCTTTGAGGTGTTCGTGCATTACGGCATCGGGCCAGATAACGACGCCTTCCTCGATCTCAATAAGATGCAAAACGAGGCCGATCCGATTGTGGAGGAACGTTCGCGGGCATTGAAGGACAACGACAAGGACTATGCTGACAAGCTGACGTCGCGCAAGCGGGTTCTTGTGTACATTATCGACAGGGATGACGAGGCCGCAGGTTTGCAGTTGTGGTCCATGCCTTGGACGCTAGACGCCGACATAACGACGTTGGCAGTTGACAAGCGTTCAGGTGAGGTCCTCGATATCGATGATCCAGAGGGTGGCTACGATGTTGAGTTTACCAAAACAGGTACCGGGATAAACACGAAGTATGTTGGCGTGGCCATAGCCCGGAAGCCCAGCCCGCTTGACGACGATGCTGCACTGGAAGAGGCTATCGAGAGGCCGTTGCCAGAGTGCCTCAAATACTATGAGTATGACGAAATACAAAAGGTATTTGATGCAGGCGGCGGCGCTTATGACGATGATGACGACGAGGACGAGGAAGAAGCGCCACGTCGTCGCGGCAAGAAGGACAAGGCCAAAGGCGGCCGGAAACGTCGCAAGTATGATGAGGACGAGGAGGACGAGGAGGAAGAAGAGGACGAGGACGAACCGGACCTCCCTACTTGGGACGAAGTAATGGAAATGGATTTCGACGAGCTGGCCGATGTTATCGACGACAACGAGCTCGACATTGACACCGATGGCGTAGACGAGGACGAGGAAGACGAGCTCGACGACCTCCGTACTGAGGTAGCCGAAGAGCTAGGCCTCAAGAAGCCGAAGAAGCGCAAGCCTACGAAAAAGGAGAAGGGCAAGCTTCGCAAGCGGGGTCGTAGGAGATGACACTTCCAACACGAGGCAAGAAACGAAAGAGAACATCGGCCGCCGATTATTTCATTGCAAATAAGAAGCTGACCTTTTTTAGTAGTGGATGCGCCTTGTTGGACATGGCCCTGGGTGGAGGATACGCCCAGGGTCGCGTCATCAATGTTGTGGGGGATAAGAGCACTGGCAAAACGTTATTGGCTATTGAGGCCTGTGCGAACTTTGCTCTTATGTTCCCCACGGGCATTATCCGCTACAAGGAAGCCGAGGCCGCGTTTGATAAAGGCTATGCTGAGATTTTAGGCATGCCACTGTCGCGCGTTGAGTTTGAGGAAGACTTCGATACGGTTGAGGAATTGGAAAAGGATGTCAAGGCCTTTTGTGAAAGGATTAAGAAAAAACGAGTCCCGGGTCTTTACATCGTAGACAGTTTGGATGCATTGAGTGACAAGGCCGAACTAGATAGAGATATAGACAAAGGCTCGTACGGTACTAGCAAGGCCAGGCTTATGTCGGAGTTCTTCCGGCGTAATAAGCGCACTCTAACACGCGCCAAAGTTACCTTAATGATCATTTCGCAAGTCCGCGACAAAATCAACGCAACGTTCGGTAGGAAGTGGACAAGGAGCGGCGGCCGTGCAATGGACTTCTATGCTTCGCAGGTATTGTACTTGGCCGAGATTAAGAAGCTCTATAAAACTGTCCGTGGTGTGAAGCGAGCGCACGGTGTGGTAATACGCGCGAAGATAACTAAGAACAAGGTAGGCATCCCATTCCGGGAGGTCGACTTCAGTTTGATATTCGGGTACGGTATTGACGACGTACTGGCCTCACTCGATTGGCTGAAATCAATTAAGGCTTTGAGGAAGGTTAGCCTACCTGCATCCTGCCGCCCAGCACAGGAAGCTAAGAAGATAAAAGAGATGCCGCGCAAGCGTCGTCTTAAGCGCATGTGGGCAATAAGGGCGGCTGTGAAAGAGGCCTGGACTGAGATAGAGTTGGACTTCCTACCCAAAGAGCGCAAGTATTGAAAACTGCACACGATGGGGAGTGGGTGAAAACTTCTATGCTGTCTACTAAATTTAAAGTCTGGCCGTATTGCGAGATTTGTGGACGTGGAACGGCTGGCGCGGTTTGGCACAGTATAGAAACCGGAAAGACTCGATGTTTAAAATGTTTCACTCCTAAGATCCTGCAATGATTTTATCCATCGATCCCGGCAACTCAGGCGGCCTTGCTTTCCTCGGGACGCGGGACTCAGCCCTGCTTGCGCTGTATTCCATGCCCCTGCGGGATTCCCTGTCAGCAGGGCACACACGCCATTTCGTGGATGGGGTGCGGGTAGCACAGCTGATACGGGCTCATCAGCCCGTCTGCGCGGTTGTCGAGCGTGTCAGCAGCCGTCCGGGGCAGGGTGTCGCGGGGGTTTTCGCGTTTGGGCGTGGTATCGGGGTTTTGGAGGGTGTGCTGCAAGCTTGCGATATCCCGATCACTTATGTGGCACCGCAAGTATGGAAGAGGCACCACGGCCTAATTAAGCAGGGCAAGGATAAATCGCTTGCAATGGCTCGGCAGCTATATCCCGATGCGGAACTGCATTTGGTGAAGCATGAGGGTAGAGCGGAGGCCATACTTATTGGATTATATAAAATTGAACAATGGAGGGCGTTATGGGAATAAGTTTTGCTAGGCATGTGAAAGAGATGGACAGGTTAAAGAAATTTCACAATAAGGAGAAGGCGGTCCTCTTCTCCGTTCTTAAGCAGGCCAGGGAGAAGCTCGAGGTTTACCGCGACCACTCGAGCGGGGAATATCACGGTGGCATTGAACATACCGCGTTAATCCGAAATATAAATCAGGCGTTAACTATTGTGCCGCCGCCAGTATTCCACAAACCTAAGCCGCTCGATCCATATTATTTACATCGGCCAATACAGGAGGAACTATGTTTGAGGTATTTCGAATGAAAGCAAGACTGCCGCACAAAAAACGTCGGTTCGCTTTTAACTATGCCGACAAGTCCAAACCAGTTGTCTTTATCGACGCCACAAGCTTAGGTAAGGCCTGGATCGAGTTTCGTAGGCACCACGAGATGCATGCGAAGAAGAAAGACTTTATTGTGCTGGGGTAGACCATGTTACTGATTAGCGATTTACATTTGACAGACAATGAGGCCGATAAGTATCGGTGGCAGATATTTCCGTGGGCGGCCGAGTACTTTCGGAACACCAAGGACAAGAATTTGATAATACTGGGCGACCTCACGGATGCTAAGGATCACCACTCGGCCACGCTTGTTAATGGCATTGTGAGTTCCTTGCTGAACTTGCGCGACTTAGGCATGGAAATCTTTATTCTCAAAGGCAACCACGATTATATTGATCCAGACCTGCCGTACTTCGGTTTCTTAAATGGGTACGAGTATATCAACTACATCACGCGGCCGAAGAATTTTCTAATACAAGGCCTTGTTTGTCAGTTCTTGCCACATACTAGGGATCCAAGGGAAGATTGGAAAAAGCAAAAGGCACCGCATGCGGCTCTCACATTCATGCACCAATCGGTCATCGGCAGTGTTACTTCAAACGGGTATGAAATGACAGAGGGTTTGCCTCCAAGCTACTTTAAACGTTTCCCTGGCCAAGTATTTTCGGGAGATATACACGTACCACAAGTGATAGGGCCGGTGACCTATGTTGGGGCGCCTTACAGTGTACGCTTCAACGACAATTTCCGTGGCCGTGCCATAGAAATTAGCCCTTCAATGGTATCAGGCGACGATATAATGTGCCAGGCGTGGTACCCGGAAATACCTGGCCGCTGTACATTGGATATTAACTCGGTTGATGCTATTGACGCACCCGAAGGGTACCAAGTAAAGGTGAGGGTGCATATTGCAGACTACGGGGATTGGCCAACGTTTATGAATGATGTAATTGCTAAATGTAAATTAGACCACCTCGATTTGAGGTCAGTGCAGCTAGTTGTGGAAGGCAAGCTGCCGCTGAGAAAAAGAAAGAAGAATTATGACGTACTGCCTCCCGAACAGATTGTCAAACGTTTCGGCAAGCGTAAAGGCCTCAGTACGAAGAAGATAAACGTCGGCCAAAAGATAGTGCTGCCTATGCTGTTAATGATGTTAGGGTGCGCTCCTGAGGAGCCTCCCCCTCGGCCTCCTGATGTCTATTTAGGAGACGGTACGCCTTGTTGGTATGTACACGAGTTAGGCTATCCAAATAGCTTGCGGCTTGGCGAGGTGAAATGTGATCCTACACACAAGGATAAGGACAAAAGGCCACACCTTTGAGACTCCGCAAGATAGAATTTGAAGGCATCCGGGCATTCGCCGATAAGACCACGTTTCGTTTTGGTGCCGTCGATGGTCTGTATTTCCTGCAGGGAGGCGACAACGAGCAGGATCCCGCGTTAGGATCCAACGGGGTAGGTAAATCGACAGTATGGTCAATACTGTGCTGGATACTGTTCGGCAAAACTGCTGACGGCCTACGTGCCGGCGACTTGAAGTCGTGGCAATCCAGTAAGAAGGGCTATTACGGCAAGCTGTGGTTCGGCCGCAGTGTCGTGGAGCGTAGCTGGCAGCCAAATAAGCTTACGTTAGATGGTGAGGTTGTAGAGCAGGCCGTGTTAGAGGATAAGATAGGGATTAACTTTGACACGTTCATTACCACCGTATTGATCTCACAAGGGGAGCCAATGTTCTTCGATTTGTCGGCCGTACGAAAGCTGGCAATATTTACGTCGCTCTTGCAGCTAGATGAGTGGATGGAATACAGTGACAAGGCCAAAGTTCTTGCTGGTAGTATGGCAGCCGATATCAGTCATAAGGAGATCGGCATAAGCCGGGTGGAAGGACAACTAGATGGCCTGGATATTGTTACATTGAAGGAAAAGAAGGAGAACTTTAAATCCGAGCGATACAATGAAATGACCACCCTCCAGATGCAGTTACAGGACATGGAGGAAAACTACAAACCGATGGTTAATCGCCTGGCCAAGGCCAAGCGATTTAGGAAAACACTAGCGGACAAACAACAGGCACTCAATGATAATATTGACTCGGTCAAAAATAAGCTCACAACGACAAAGAACGATAAGATGCAGCCAAAGACCGAGTGGCTTGTGGCCAACAGTAAGGCAACGGAATTGGAAGGTCGAATAATACATCTACAAAAGCACAAGCGTCAAAAGTGTTTGGCATGCGGCCAGAAAATATCGGCTGCGGTGGCAAAGAAACAAATAGCAGGATTACGAGAGACCATCCATACACTTCAGTATGACAATGGTGCCAGGAGCTCAACTTTAAGGAAGCTGGACAAGCAGATTAAAGGCCTCGACAAAGAACTGAATATCCTGGTCTATGATTATCGGAAGGTGGTGCGCCGCCAACGCAAGATTGAAGGGGAATATGAAGTTCTGCAGGAGGACTGTGCCAATGTTAAATCGGCCTTAAAAGTGCTTAGGGAAAAGGTTAAGTTAATATATGCCAAAACCAATCCCTATGCGTCTATGTTGGCAGACAAATTAGAACAAGAGAAGGCCCTGTTAAAACGGTTGGATACTCGTAAGAGAGGCAAGGCCAAATTAGAGGGGAAGAAAGACCTCGCCGAGTACTGGATTAAAGGGTTCAAAGACGTTCGCTTGTATTTGATACACGAGGCCTTAGAGCAGTTGGAGATCGAAACAAATAAGGCGTTGGGCGAGCTAGGATTTAGCAGCGAGTGGCAGATAAAGTATGCGGTGGAGCGTGTAAGCAAGGCAGGCCGATCTATGTCCGGGTTCAACGTGCTAGTCAAAAGTCCTTACAGCAGGAAACAGGTGCCGTTTGCAGCATGGAGCGGTGGCGAGAAGCAACGGTTGAAGATAGCGGGCTCAATGGGGTTCATGTCGCTTGTGTCAGCCCGTACAGGGCTAGATCTCGGATTAGAGGTATATGACGAGCCCACCCAGCATTTGAGCCCTCAGGGGATAGACAGCCTGCTTGAGGCGCTGCGATTGAGGGCCCTCGAAATGGGTAAGCGTATATGGCTAGTGGACCACCACACGTTGGACTATGGTGACTTCACTTCTACGGCCGTTGTAAGCAAGGCCGCCGACGGAAGGAGTAGTGTATGGGAGAGTTAATGTCCGCGCATGATGAACTGTTAAGGTGGAGCAAGGCCAACCTAAGAAAGTCTCAGCAGGGCAGATTAAATTGGCACGTCACGCAACTTATACGGGAGGTAAATGACGCCTCGGAATTGGCGCTAATGAGAGGGCGCCATCGACATTTAGGTGAGATGCATATGCTACTTTCCGACCTGCTTTCTGCCCTCTCATTATGCCACCGTCCAATACAGCGGGAGGCAGCTTACAGCATAGTTAAGGACTCATTGAACAGGTACCTCGGAATAGAGTTGCCACCGCTTCCTGCCAAGCGGCCTCGCAGAAAGTTGTTGCCGCATGCGTAAAAACGGCTCTGTAATAGCTGTCCTGCCCATCCAGGAGAGTTTACGACGTGTCAAGGAAACCGGCAAAGGTCCGCCGCAAGAAGAAGAAAGTTTCGACAAAGAAGCGGCCACCACGTCGTCGCACAAAGAAGAAGGCGCGCCGAAAGGTCGTGCTTCCTACACGGGCACTTGCTCGCCCGAAGAAGCTTACCGACAAGCTTATCGAAGAGTGCTGCGAGCTAGTATTGGAAGGCCTGCCTATTATGCGGGTCTGCGATTATTTAGGCATTTCAAATGCTACCTACTACGACTGGAAGGATCGGGGAGAACGTTACCTAAACCAGCAATACAGCGACGCAGGACCTCAATATCCCGAGGACGAATCCTATGCTGTATTCGTCCAGGCCGTTGTACGTTCGAAAGCCGAATGGCAGTTGGCAATTTTACGACGTAGCTTCGGCAGCCTAAATAAAGCGACATGGATAAGGGATATGACAATGATGGAACGCCGCGACAGGGCTCATTGGGGACGTTCAGAGACAATATCCCACGTGGCACAGGCACCACTTCCCGACGAAGCCTACCTCTAGTATTTAAAACACTCCCCTCCGTATATTTAAGCATGCAGGATGGCCTGTATGTAGGCCTCCACTCATCGCGGGGTTTTACCAATGACATCGTTACGTAAAGAAGACCGGGAAATAGTCAAGCAAATTGACTTAATTGAACAACAGCACGGGGAACTGTGCCGCGAGTTTGCCGAGCTCAAAGGAGCCTTCGAAAAACTGCGGCAAAAGAAGCGCGAAATAGTAAAACAAATAGACAATATGCTGACCACCATTGAGGAGAAACATAATGAGCAGTGATGTAAGGGAAACTATGGATCCAACGTTGTATGTTGAATCCCTCGGCCTGGAAAATGTGTACCTAGCTGATGCAGGAGATCAGTGTTTGATCCTGCCTGACATAGCAGCCTGCTTCAAAGACTGTGAAATAGTATGTTTGCCTTATCCTTGTCCGGTATTGGCCGAGCATCTTGTGGAAGCTGGTAAGGCAATACGGCCTGGGGAAATATCGGCAGGTGCTGATGGTGTATATTGGGGCACACCTACAGTCGTTAACAACCAAGCACTCTTTGAGGGATGTCTTCAACATACTGAGGATGTCGAGATGTGGACAAAGGAGTTTGAGCGCACGACATCCAAACGTTGGGCCGAGGCCGCGCAAGCTTTCGGGTTTAAGACCATTGTCACAGGGCTAGGCACAGGGGATATATCCTGCGCGGAGCGGCTCCAGGATATGGGAGGCGGCCACGTTGTCTCACATAAGATGTTTGACGAGTTTGAAGATTGGGTATTGATGCGGAGGCTGTAATGCCCTATCCAACAAAGGCATTAGGTATCCCGTACATAGGCAACAAGTGGGCCCATATGAATATGTTCTCAGCGGCCTTGCCTGCTGGGGATCCTAAACGCAATCAATATTTGGATTTAACATTCGGTTGTGGTATTTGTAGTGTATTCATGTACGAGCTTGGATGCCGTACTTTCATAGCCAATGACGCCAGTCCCTATCCACGTTTGATCGCTAAGGCCCTGTTGGGAAATAATGCCAAGCCGTTAGCCAGCGAAGAAATACTGGATCGCGTGCATGCAGGATACAAAAGAGGATGGACGGCAGATAATGTTACCACCTCGGCAATACGACGGAGGACAGCCTGTACGATTGATGCAATGTGCGCGGCCAATCAGGATAGTCCTCTGATGCTTGTGTCAATTGCGGCCGTATTATCCAACGGGGCCATGTCGGACTTTAGATATGGCACGACTAAGCACTGGTCCGCTGATGATTTTAGGATGTTGGTAATAAAGAAGGCCGCCCGCCTAAATATGCGGATTGGCAAAGGATGCTCAACACGTATTACAACAAAGGACTATTTGAACATTGATGAGGACCTGGCCTCATTAAAGGGTTTCATTTGTTACTTAGATCCAGCGTGGCCTGCACAGCCAGAAGCAGGTAGAAAGCACATAGGCAATGACAAGGTCTATGGCTTCTATGCACAAAAGCTGATGTCAGTACTGAAGCAAGAAGATATGCCAATGCCTGCCGAGTACAGTGTCACCTTGGACGAGTGCTATGAGGGCATGAGGAGGACTATTGAGCTTCTGCGGGAGGAGAATACAGTTCTTATCGCATACCAATCCAGGCCAGATGTTGTAGACGAGGTCAAAAACGAATTACTAGGCGGCCTGAGCTATAATGAGTTTGAAGAACAACGTAAGCAGGGAACCAAACTTTGGGAATATCTTTGGAGAATAATATGAGCAATCCGAATAATAAGACATGCTACGTCACGTGGAGTGGTGGCATCGACAGTACAGGCGTCATCGGCTGCCTGTTAGAGGCAGGGTGGTTTGTTTATCCTGTCACACTGCTCTTCGGGCCCTTGGGTTATCGACAGCGGGAGAAGAAGGCCAGGGATGCCTTATCGGAGAGGTTTGAAATGCAGTATCCCGAACAGTGGTTTGACGTAATGGAATATGACGGGGCATTCCTGGAGAACTTTGCAGCTGATGGAGTAGAGGCCAAACGTCGCAACAAGAACATCCTGGACTTTATGATGGCCAAGCATGTGATAGCGAATGACGGCTATTACCTCGGCATGGGAGAGTACATCGGCGCCGATACATGGGCTGTTAAGGATCACGTTGGCGCACATGACGCTGACGCTCGGTACCTGGCGGCCTACTTGCTGTATGAGTACGGGTTGAGTTATAGGCTAATGACATTGGCCGACTTTGGGGAGTCCAGGTATAAGTCCGACCGCGTCAACCTGCTTGTCGGGAGCATTGGGCCTGATGCTGCATTGCTGACGTCAAACTGTATGGACAGTCTGCCAACACGACATTGTGGCATGTGCTACAAGTGCATCGAGCGCAATGTGGCCTTCGAAATGGTATTGGGGGAAGGTTGTGATACCACCCAGTATGCTGTAGATCCGAAAAAGGTTTCGTACTATGGTCAATATCAAAAACAAATGCATGGCGCGGCAGTAGACCTGCCATGGAACCGAGTTAACACACAAGCTGTAGGAGGAGTGGTATAATGGCAATGATCCAATCCGAGGCCTTATCCTCAGAGGAATTGGCTAAAATAGAGGACGAGTGGTCGGACAGTACTGTGGTCAAAAGCTTGCTTGGCCATATTCAGTATCTCACCGATGCAATAATACGACAGCAGGGAGAGCAGAAGGGAGAGGACCGTGGAAGTTGAAGATGTACGGAAAGCGAAGGCCGAGTTAGAAGGTTTACTACTCGAACGCATACAACGATTCGAACGGCGCACCGATTTGGCCGTGACACAGGTTGATTTAATATTGACGAATATGATAGGCCTCCAAAGATCACAAGTTGCTGCGGTGCAGATAAAAGTAGAATTGTGAAACACGTTTCCGTAACGTTGACCTATGTGACCTCGAGCCTTGCGGCCATAGCATTTGAACAGCCGGAAAGCTTTGGAATATTTTGGCTGCCAAAATCACAAATACAAAACCACGTGACCTTTAATGCTGCTGATTATGGCAACGGCGATTTGATAGAGGTAGAAATACCAGTTTGGTTAGCAGAGAGGCACGGACTGGATCCATACTGCGAGGAGATAGAAGAATAATGCTGTCAACAACTATGGAAACATACACAGGCAAGAAGGTAGACCTGGCCAAACCCGATCCAGCTACCATTAACATTGACGACATTGCATGGCACTTGGCCAGGATACCACGGTTTCTGGGAGCGACAAGGAGTGACAATGTTTATAACGTTGCACAGCACTCAGTCCTAGTGTTGAACAGGGTTAGACAGCAGAATCCAGATGCTAATATCTGCCTGCTTATAACGGCATTACTGCACGATGCACATGAGGCCTACATTGGGGATATTGAAAGGCCAGTAGGACAACTGTTGGACCTAGCGCAACCGATACGGAGACTGAAAGACAGAGTACAGAACGCAATACACCTCGGGCTGTTAAGAGAACATCGCTTTGAGGGCAAGAAGTTTGCAGCGTACATAGGATCAGCAGTGCGAGAAGCTGACAATTGGGCTGGCACGTATGAGGCCTATCATTTAATGCATAGCAGAGGCAAATGGTATGGCAATCCGAGTATGTTGGATGAAGAATTCATTATGCGAAATTTTATTGTGTGGGCCCCTGCACAGGCGCAAGCCAGTTTCTTAAATCACTATAGGGATTTGACGTCCTAGCTGTTTAGCAGTAACGCTGGCAGCCACCATTGTAAGTTTACCAATCCAGGTGTTATAAACCTGCTGACCATTAGTTGCGACCTGGTAAAGGAGAAACAGTAATGAATTTACAGAATGGGAAGTACTACACAACGGCAGATGGAACAGTAGTGAAGGCACAAACGGAGGCCGATGGATACCTGCATTGCTATAACGCACAGGGCAGTGAAGTGACCAAGGTAAAATCCGACGGGCATGTAGAGGGATGGCGCCCAGTAGGCAGGGCAGAGTATATGAAAGCACGTAACAAAGTGAAAGCAATACCGAAAGAGGGCAAGTTAAAGGCCTCAGCAAAGACAAAGGTCGTAACGACCGAAAAGAATGTGGCAAAGAAGGCCGAAAAGAAGTAGCCAAAAGGGGGAGGACAAATGAATGAGTAAATGGCGCGAAATCAAATACTATGAAAAGGGTACGCCCACGAAGACTGTGAAGAGGTTGAGGCGGCGGCATTTATTTGAGGTCGTAAGCATGTACAGATATAACAGCCCTTGTGGTCAATCTGTATGTTTTGCACAGTTGAGTGAAGGCCCAACAGAAGCACAGAAATGTGCAAATTGTTTGAAGGCTATAAGGGCCAGAAAGACTACGCCAAAGCTAAGGAGGTCAAAAGGATAATGACTAGGTGGAGGAGGTGTAAATGGTCCGAGGGAGGAGGGGAAATCGCAACCTCCCGCCAGAGGGAAAGAAAAAAGGACAGTCAAATTGGCCATAGCTGTCAGGCCATCCGTGTTGGAATGTGGCTGGCAGCGGGCCCCAGCGACGCTGAGGGTATCGACCTCCCCCGCCCAAGCGCCGCTGGGTTTTATTTGTTATGAGGCCGTGGGCATATGGTAGCCTTTATCGGGGATCGTTAAATGGCTTTGCGTCCTTAAGGCGCCTAAGTGCTTGCGGCCTCTCTCATGCCAACCGAGGATAAGATATGACAACTATAGCGTATAGAGAGGGGATCCTAGCGGTCGATCGACAAATGGCCCATGGACATTATGTGCGGCCTGTCGATTGTAAGCTGCATGTGATACACACAAGCTTCTCCGTGGATTATGCGATTGCCTTTGCTGGCACCATATCTATGGGCCTAGCATTTGTACAATGGATGGAAGCTGGCAGGGTAGAGGGTGAGTTTCCAATAAAGGTTATTGACCGTGAGCGAGGCTTCCATGCATTGGCCGTACAGCGGGTAGCAGCAGGACCGCCCTCCTGTCAATACTACGGCAACGACCTTATCGCCATATCTGAGGACGATGCTCCGTATGCGGCCCAGGGAGCAGGGGACGAATTCGCATTGGGTGCAATGTGGATGGGTGCCTCGGCAGTGCAAGCCGTACAGGCGGCCAATGCCCACTGTTCCTGGTCAGATTACGGCGTAATGTACGTTGACTTGACAGGCGACTTTTTGATCCACAGGTTGGAGGAGAATGGCGGGCTGGAAGGCTAGGCATGCATACAGAACTGGTCTACATACCTCGGTCAGGTATAAAGTGCTTATGGAAGGCGAAGGTCGCCGATCCCGCATACCTGGCGAGATGTGGTGCTTGCGTTGCTGTGGCTTCGGCATTGATCGGGCCAAGGTAGATACTGTGCTGTGCCTAATGCCACAATTTTATGATTGCGAGGCCTGTAATGGTACAGGTCGGAGGATAGTAGAATGACAATGGACCAAAGAGATTACCCGTATAGGCGTATGGGCTGTGGATTGATTATTGCTTGCTGGCTTGTGCTACTTGCGCTGGCTTTATTGCTTCCGTACGAGTCTGAGGCCGCGCCTGTCAACTTGTCCTGGGTCAATGCCACGTTGAACGAGGACGGTACCGATATTCCCTCGACCGGGGATGGTGCATTGGCGTCAACTACGATTGAATACGCGGCATGCATTGACGGGGCATTGTCCGAGCCGCGAATACCGAAGCTTGTCTTGCCTACCGAAACTGCCACGACCATTCACATAGCTACGCCTGGCGATTGGTGCTTTGAGGCCCTACATACGACAGAGGCTGGTACGGCGTCGGATTATTCGAACATGGTAATGAAGACAGTCCTGGATGGCCTGTTCGTGACCGATCCAGCAGTGTTTACGATTGTCAAACAACCAGGTATGTTCTTCCTTGTCCACATTGGTACAATCCCGATTGGTACGGAGTGCGACTCAGGCCAGCATGTCAATGACCATAATGTAGTACCGATCGATTTGGTGCAATGGACAATAGAGGACCACCCGGATACCGTAGTGGTGGTTGCGAGGTGTGAGTGATGAATTGGTGGGAAAGGTTTATAGCTTGGCTGAAGAAGATATTCGGCATTAGGATAGATCGGCCAGGTCCAGTAACGAACGTGACAGTGGAGATAAGACAATGAAGGATCTAACTATACGATGGACATTGCCTACAGTCCGCGAAAGCGGCCAGCCCTTGGCCCTGGCGGAGATTGGCGGTACGGAGGTTGCGATTAGTGCTGACGGAGGCCTCAACTTTACAGTGTTGACCCGTCTGCCGAATACCGACACCGAACATTTGGTGCCAGAGCTGGAGGAAGGCTATTGGGTATTCCGCCTGGTTTGCTTTGACGTGGATAACCGCGAGTCCTTGCCAGTAGAGGAAGGCTGGGACGGTTCCCCGCCAGGCATCATATCCGAAGTGATTATAACGGCATCTTGACATGGCACAGGTTGCTGACATAGCCGAGGCCAGGGCTAAAGCTGGCCCGAAAGTCTTTTCCTGCGGTAAGTGCCAGGAACAGGGCGCGATGATAATGAAGGACGGTCACATCCTGTGTGGTGCCAACGAGTGCCATGCTAGGATGGCGGCTGATTGGTATGTGCCTACCAACCCGAAGTCGATAGCCAAGCACATGCGGCCAATGTCTAAAGTGGTCGAGGGGACGGTCCGTTATTACTGCGCCTACTGCGGATATGGCTTCTTTCACATGCAGGCCGATCAATCGTTCACCTGTTACAACAAGGGATGTAGGAAGGCCCCGTTGTTTAGGTGGCATTGGCACGAATCAGGAGGCCGCGTGTTATGAATAAGGTCAATGACAAAGTATCCCCGTCTCACCAAGGCATGCGGATGGTAGGCGACGCAATAGCAAGCAAGCTGCCGCCCGGATGCCACTTTGTGTTGATTGTTTATGACGATGCCAACGTGGTAGGTAGGACGGTGTCGTTTGTGGCCTCCGAAAGCACGGAAATGGCGGTGGCTAGAATGAGAGAGTTTGTCGACCAACTAGGAGACTGAAATGAAGATCAATAAATTCCGAGGGGCCTTATACATAGCAAGCTGGATTCCGGTTGGTATTGTCAACATTGTGCTATGGATCCTGGGCGTGCCGATTGTCGCATGGTACGCCCGCGATGCTATGGACACCTGGCCACGTTGGACATGGATATGGCAAAACGACGGGGACGCCTCTGACCCTAAGCTTGGCGCATCCGGACATGATGTGCCGTGGTGGTATTACAAGAAGTACGGCCCCGAAGGGGAGGGCTGGAGCCCGTGGCGCCTACGCTTCGCATATATGGCCATCCGCAATCCTGTCAATAACCACCGGTTCTTGTTTGAGGATGTGACGTCCTGGCGTGTATCCGGAGATGCACGGGCCTTTGATACAGAGGGCTCCGATTTGGTGCGGCTTGGCATACACTCGGCGGCAGGCTGGCGTTATACAGGTTGGATTGCTGGGTTCAAGCGTACATGGTTAAACAGCTCTTCCAAATATTCCGAGTTCTATATCGGCTGGAAGGTGGGCAGTGGTGTACCAGGCCTCGGCTTCACATTCCAGCTTCGATTGAAGCGCGATTTCATCAGCCCAGTGTAGGAGACCAATATGGATTGGAAAAAGATACTGGAAGTGACTAAACTAGCAGCGGCCTGGACGAAAATTAAGTCTTGGTGGGTGGTGGCAGCTAAGTTCTTGCCATTTAATAACCCACCTGTCGCTGTGGCGTTGATTGTTGGCCTGATACTAGGCTTTGTCAGCATGCGGGCCTGCGAGGGTGCCGAGACCATGCTGGAAGGAGGTGCCGCAGTACTAAGCGGCGAATACTCCGAGGCACAGTACCTGGTATTGGAGGAACGGTTTGTCGAAGGCCGATATGGCATCGGTCTAATTATAATTGGCGACCAAATATGCAAGTGCCGGGAAGGCGACGTCTTTGTTGAGACCAATATGGGTGCCTACGTAACTCGCAACGTATTTTGGAAGAGGTTAGAAATAGGCATCGGCCTTATGAAGTGGCAAAACACGAATCGTGCCCTTAGCAAGGACTTCACGTTCCATCTAACTGTGGCCATAAACTTATGGCGAGAATTAGACCTACGCTTTGGGCATGATTCCAACGCCGGCACCGGGTCGCCCAATGTAGGCCAGGATACAATTGGCCTTAGCTGGAGATTTCAATGAGACCATTACCATTTAAAGAAAGCAACAAGACATTGACCAAACCAGAGGGCATGACCGATAAGCAATGCGGCACCCTGCCTATCCACCAACATGATGAATTTTGTATCAGTTGTTGGGGGGGTGGTTGGCGAGACAGACTGCGGTTCTTGCTTACTGGCCAGGTATGGTTGTGGGTATGGTCCGGTCAAACACAACCACCAGTTAAGGTCACATCTGAGAGCCCTTTTTAGTGGTTAAATTTTGGCGCCAAGAGGATCCCATCCTCAATGAGGAAGGGCTGCCGCTACAAGGCGGCATGTGGGAGCATCAGCGACAGTGGTGGAGCATGCCAAACTTCATAAAGGCCATGGTCGCGGGTTATGGTTCGGGTAAAACGTTCATCGGCGCCAAGCGGGCCATAGCCCTTGCTCTCCTTAACAAAGGCGAACCGCATTTTTGGGTGAGCCCTAGTTACAAAATAGCCAAGCGCACGGTGGTACCGACATTGGTCGAGTTACTGGAAGGCAAGAAGACCTTTGACTCCTCCTTCAAATACCATTACAACAAGTCGGACGCCGAATTCAAAATAAACCACCGCGGTCGCAAGGGTGTTATATGGCTAGGCAGTGGTGAGGAGCCAAACAGCCTCAAAGGGCCGAACATAGGCTCGGCCACAATCGATGAACCGTTTATACAGGACAAGGAAGTGTTTGACCAGATGCTGGCGCGTGTCAGATCGCCGAAAGCACGGCATAGGGAGATCGGTTTGCTCGGTACGCCTGAACAGCTGAATTGGGGATACGACATATGCGAGGGAGACGACCGTGACCGCTACGACATTGGCGTTATGCATGTGGCAACGGCAGAGAACAAAGCTCTGCCCCAACACTACGTGGACACCTTGTTAAGGGGCTATACCAAAAAGATGCAGGAGGCCTTCCTCCAAGGTTTATTTGTCAACCTGTCCAAGGGTGCCATTTATTACGGTTTTTCCAAAGAACGTAACGTAATGGAACTGCCTGACCCAGGTCACGAGCTTGAAGTTGGGATGGACTTCAATGTTGACCCCATGGCGGCCATTGTATTCTGGCGTCATGCCCAGCACGTTCACATAGTGACCGAGATTGAGATTGAAAATGCCGACACGGAGTATATGTGCGCCATTTTGGAGCAGGATAATCGACATAACCAGTCCAGGGAATTTCTGCGCGGCCAAGTAAAGAATTTTTTGTACAAGGACAAGACCCGCCGAGTGCAGACCGTATTCCCAGATGCTAGTGGTAGAAGCAGGCATACATCAGCGGCTGGAGGTATATCCGACTTTTCGATAATCAGAGGGCCGAGTAATAACAGGTTCCAGCTTATATCGAAGGCCGCCAACCCGAAGATACGCGATCGCGAGAATGCAGTTAACGGTAAGCTGAATCCAGTTAGGGGTAGGCCAACGTTGACCGTCGATCCCCGCTGCAAGAAAATCATTCAGTACATGCTGTCATACACACACGAGCTGCGACTCAAACAGAAGCAGATGTCACACTTGCTGGATGCCATGGGCTATCCATTGGCCTACCTGTTTCCAGTTAATAAACCGAAGATTGTAATTTCTGAGATCCACGGAGCATAAGGAGAACTACCATGCCAGCAGTAAATACACGGCACCACATCTACGAGAAGCTTATTCCAAGGTGGCAGATGGTGCGGGACGCGGTGGAGGGCGAGTATGCGGTTAAAGCGGCCGGTACCACTTACCTACCGAAACTAACAGGACAGGACGACACGGCCTTCACGGCGTATAAGATGCGCGCCCTGTTCTTCGAAGCTACTAGGCGCACATTGAACGGGCTAGTAGGAATGGTCACGAGGAAAGCGCCTGGCATTGAAGCCAAGCAGACTTCTCTGGACGGGTTCCTGCAGACAATAACTAAGGATGGCCAATCCCTAAACGCATTGGCATCCATTGTAATGCGCGAAACCCTCATGCTCAATAAGTACGGCCTGCTCGCTGACTTGCCGCCTGTAATAACGGTTGATGCGGAGCCATGGTTGATAGGCTATACAGCAGAGACCATGATCAACTGGAAGTTCGGCCTGGACGAGGATGGGCGCAAGGTTTTACATCGCATGGTGTTGGAGGAGGACTACGACCAGATAGATCCGGAGGACCGCTTTAAGGTTGACAAGAAGAAGCAATGGCGGGTCCTGGAAATACTGCCACGCGAGTTGGTAGAGATTGACAACATGGGCAAGCCGGATGTGGTTATGCCTGTACAGCCTGCCGGCACGGCTTTTATCTATCGGGTGCAAGTATGGCGCCTTAAAAAGGACTCTCTGATACGAACTGACGCGGCCGGTGCTAGTGCGGAAGAGTTTTTCCTGTTTGAGGAATTCTTCCCGGCCTTCCAAGGCAACGCAATGACGGCAATACCATTTGTCATTGTTACTGCTGAAGATGAGGACAAGGAAGACCAAAAGCCGCCGCTAGAAGGCTTGGCCTCAGTCAATATGTCACACTATCGCTCGAGCGCGGACCTGGAGCATGGCAGACACTTTACAGCACTGCCCACACCGTATGTCATCGGCCTGTCGGAACAGCAAGAACTGACAATTGGCAGCAGCAAGGCGTGGATGATTACTGGCGCCAGCAAGAACGAGGTTGAGGTGGGCATGCTGGAGTTTACAGGCTCGGGCTTGGAGGCGCTTGAGAATGCCATGGAAGAGAAACAATCACAAATGGCCATCCTCGGTGCGCGACTCTTAGAAGAATCTAAGAAGGCGAGCGAAGCGTTTGAAACACACCAACTGAGGGCAGCAGGTGAGCACAGCATACTGGCCTCAGTGACTACTGGCGTGAGTGAGGGAATAAACGAGGCCTTGTTGATAATATTCGAGTGGGATCCTAGCCTAGGCGAGATGTCCATACAGTTGAACACGGACTTTATCGTTATCGGCATGGATCCGCAGATGCTTACGTCTATGGTGGCCGCTTTGCAGGGTGGCCGTATGTCGTTTAAGACGTTCTTCTTCAACATGCAGCAACGCGGCATGTATCCCGATGGTTATACCGAAGAGGACGAGCTGGCACAGATCGAAGTTGATAACGTGGCCAACCAGGAAGAGGAGCCGGATGACCTGGGCGGCGGTGAGGAAGAAGAAGAGGAAGAAGAAGAGGAAGAGTAAATGGCCTTCAATGACATTGTATCGGATGCCTTAGTCCGGCACGACATCGACCTGCTAAGGTTCGACGCTAAACTGCGGCGACAAGTACTCGGCCGCCTGCGTACAATGCAGGAGGGCATAACTGCACAGCTGGCCAACGTAAGTTTCGCCAACGTTGCTAGGCGGTCGCGGCTTGAGTCGCTGTT
>Ga0255055_10000270_pt1 | contig 41171 bp, 40 predicted proteins | sample JV7_2_27_MG_FD_188633 | JGI IMG/M metagenome (GOLD analysis project Ga0255055, IMG submission 188633) | Seawater microbial communities from Jervis Inlet, British Columbia, Canada - JV7_2_27 | ecosystem: Environmental > Aquatic > Marine > Inlet | place: Canada: British Columbia | collected... | reverse complement strand
TTATCCGGAGCTGAAAAAGAAAAAGGGCCCCCGTTGGGGACCCTTTGTCTTTTTTGGCGCGCCCGGAGAGATTCGAACTCCCGACCGCCCGGTTCGTAGTTGGATCACTAAACTGTAACTTGTTGTTATAAAACAAAGTCTGCTGGGGCGCCCGTTGCTGATCTGCACCACAGTGCATAACGATGCAGGACTCAAACACGCAAAACTCCCGCAAATTTCCGCGGGTTTCACTTTATTCAGCTGATTTGTCTAACGAGGTACCTGCCTGAGCACGGCAGCGCTTGGTTGTCCCTCCTGAGTGATCATTATGCTTATTCCTGTTGCCTTTTTTCAATGAATCGAGCTAGCGTGAAATCATGTTCAGGTGGCTCCAAATAATTCTCGGAACACTTCAATCGAGCGCACGTCGCCGTCGTGAGTTGACGATTGAAAATCTGGCGCTTCGCCGCCAGTAGGCAACGCTTCAGGTGTTCTGTGGATTGAGTACCAAGCCCGGCAGCGAATGGCTTGTCGATGTCGGTCTGCGAACCGCCTCTAAGATCTGTGTCGCCGTTTGCATCGCGCAAGCCAGTCTGTCACGCACCGCAACACCGCCGCAGTAATTGGCCGTAATATGCAGGCCAGGTAGTGTTGCTAGCAATTGTTGCAGTTGCTGCGTGCGGCTGCAGTAATCTCCATGGTATAGCGGCAAGGCGCGGCTATGGCGGTCGACGTGGACCATTTCCGGTTCCGCCCGAATGCCCAGCAGCGGTTGCAACGCCGTGATCGCCGCATCGACCAGCCGCTCGTCGCTCCAAGTGACGGTGCCGGGGTGCCGCGCACCACCCAGATAGTTGCTTAACAAGGCTTTGCCCGGTGGTACCCGGTCGTCGAATAGCGAGCTCATCCACATCGAGCCAATCAACGGCGTGCCGTTAAGGCCTTGCACAAGGAAACCGTTACCGTCCAGAGGATGCTCGATTACACGTCTATCAAAGCCGGTATGCACGACGTTCAACGATGCGTACTCGATGCCGTTCAGAAGTCCGGCGAGTTCGGCGCTCTGTTCGCGCAACAGAGCGCCAGCCGTGTATGCCGGTGTACTCAACACGACCTGTGCGGCCTTAACCACGCGCTCGCCCGCGGCAGTGCGTGCCGCAACCTGCCAGCCGCCCCGCGTACGCGACAGACCGGTGACAGTATGGTCACCAAAAAAGCAAACCCCGTCCGCACTCGCCAGCATTCGGGGCAGCGTTTCCATGCCGCCCTGAAATGAAAACGCTTCGGTTACCGTGGCCGTCTTGCGCCTGAGCACCCGGTGCACGAAAGCGCCCACCGCAATGCTGCCGTATCTTTGCTCCAGCGCAACGAGCCTGGGCAGAACCGCTCTCGCACTCGCAAGGTCAGGATCGGACGCCAGCAAGCCTGCGACGTAAGGGCCCATGGCTTTGTCCAGCACCTCGGGACCGAGCCTGCGCGTGACGAACTGGCTGACGGTCTCATCCTGACGGCGGCCCTTCGGCACAAACGGTTCGAGCATCATGCGTAGCTTGCCACGCGTGCTCCACACGTCGGAAAACACCAGCGATCCCATTTTCATGGGCAACTCTTTGAGCTCACTGTCGCTGATGACGTGGCGATGGTCGACATCAGCACGCGCTTGCTTTGCGTTTTCGAGGCCCGCATCTGCGACAAAGCGGGTGACGTCGGGACGGAAGTTAAGCAGCATCGCCGCACTCTTTTCCGTCAGGTAACCGTCGCGAGTTGCGCTTTGAATTTTCCCGCCGGGCCGCGACTCTCGCTCCCAGACCTCGACGTTGAGGCCATCACGGGCGAGTCGCTGCGCAACCGCCAGTCCGGATATGCCGCCACCGATTACCAGTGCCTCGGTATCGTTCATGCGCCCGGCCTGCGTGGCGCGCCGTTGCCGAAGCGACGCGCTGTCAGCACGTCGAGGTGATCGGTTGTCACCGCGTCCTCACCGAGTTCGAAGACGTAGGCCTCGGCACGCTTGCGGATCATCTGCCGCAAGAACGCCGGTACTCTGGAGAGCCGGGTTCCGGCCTGCTCGGTCCAGCGGATGCACGGCCCCGCGAGTTCGGCCAGTGGTTCGATGACGGCACCACCCTCCGGCACGTACGCACAAAACGGATCTGCGTCCATAAGGTCACCACCGGCGGCCACCGGTCGCGCCCGGCAGCCACCGCAGAGTTTGCGGTATTCACAAGCACCGCAGGCGCCGCCAAGCCCGGCCATTCTCAGGCGCAGGAAATCGTCGGCATCGGTCCAGATGTCTGCGAACGCCTGCTGACGGATATTGCCCACCTCCTCCTCGATGTACGGGCAGGCGGTGACCGCCCCTTCCGGCGTAACCCGGCAATAATGGGTGCCGGCAATGCAACCGTCACCGTCGTTGCCACTGATCCGATTCAGCAACGAGTCCGGACGCCGTTGCAGTGCGACACGCTTGAAGTGCGGGGCGCAACGCGGACGAATGATCAGCTCCGGGTGGTCTTGCTGCGCATCGATAAGTTCTCCGAGTACCCGTTCGTAGCGCGTCGCAGACAGGTCAGTGAACGTGCTGCCGCGGCCGGTGCAAATCAGAAAGAAGACATTCAAGACGCGCGCGCCGCTAGCGCCTGCGAACTCGATCATCGCCGTGGTCTCGTCGACGTTGTCGTCGGTCACCGAGAAATGCAGCTGGAAGGACAATTCCTGGCGCCGGCACTGCTCGATTCCGGCCATGGTCCTCACCCACGACCCTGGTTTGCCTCTGAATTGGTCATGCTTGTCGGCCTGCAACGAATCGACGCTGATGCCGACGCCCAGCAGTCCTGCACTGTGCAACGATGCTACGCGCCGCTCGGTCAGCAGCATACCGTTGCTGCCGAGAACCATCGCGAACCCCAGGCGGGACCCGTGCGCCACGATTTCCTCGAGATCGCGGCGCAATAGCGGTTCCCCGCCCGTCAGGACGACCATCGTGCCGTCACCGCAAGCGATGATGTCATCGAGCAGTTCGCAGACTTCGGCTGTGGTCAACTCATCATTAGTCGAGCGCGACAGTGCGTCGGCATCGAGATAACAGTGGGCACAAGACAGGTTGCAACGACGCGTCAGGTTAATGGCCAGAAGCCGGAGCTGACTCATTGCTGCTGATCTGGGTTGGGATCGCCAGCCATGTTGCGCGGGTCACCAGGGTCGAGATGGAACACGCCACGTTCGGCCCACAGCTGCCGGACGGCATCGACGGCCGCCTCCGTCACCCGCTCCATGCTGCTGCGCTGCGCCCATCCCTCGATTTCTTTTTGCAGCATGCCGCGAACGAGCGGCGGGGCCGCGGCGATACGCAGGCGCGCAGCCTCGTCCCAGGGCAAGGTCTCCTCGACCGTCTTTGATCCCGCGGCAAGGGTGCGCAGAATGGTCTTTATGAAAGCCGTATCGATCCGGGCCAGGCCCTTTTGACAGGCGATGGCCTCAGCCGCGCTAACCATCATGTCGCGGCAATAGCCTTCCGGAACAGCCTGCAGTTCGTGGCGTGCGTCATCGGACCACTTGGGCGGGTCGTCACCGGTCGTGGTCATTGCCTCCGGCGTCGTTACGCCGACGCCGGCGAACGGACACTTGCCGTTCGCGGCTAGCTTCGCCGTGCTCTCGGCGCCCAACTGTTTCTCCATGGCGGCGCGCGCACTGCTCAGCCCGGCTTCCACAGCGTCAAGATCAACTTCGCTAATGCCGTTCGCGCGGGCGTATTTTTCGACGCGTCTTTTAGACAAGTCGCGCATGAATCCCTGCGGGGTCCGCATCAGGCGAGCCAGTGCAGCGGCCTGCCAGTGCAATGAAGTTTCTGCCGCCGCAGACTCGAGTGCGGTATTTCGGGAAACCTCGTTGATGAAGGCCGCAATGTGCTGCGGGCCGACTGTCTGCGAGCCATCCGTGCGTGCCTTTTTCTCGGCGCGCAGACTGATGTTATCGCGCAAGCTGTCGTCATCGATCGTCGCAAGCAGCGCTGTCGCTGAGTCATCCCGCGGCATCGTCCCGTCGCCGAACGCATCGACAATGTCACGCATCATATCTTCGGCCCGGCTCGGCATGAACTGCGCGGTTGCCTCTTCGACCAGACGTTCGGTTACGACCGTGTGACCTTGTTCCTGGGCGTAGCGCAGGATCGCCACTCTCGCCATGTTCTGTACGAAATCAGGCGCTTTCGCGAGACGCTGCTCCGCCTCGCACGTCCATGATGTGTTGGCATTCGCCAGTACGTCGATGCGCGGTTGATGTTCGCGCTGACTGAGCAACACTGAACAGTCGACGTTGCGCAGCAGGTTCTCGGCGTTGCCACCAATGTCGAGTTCGCTGTCCGCATGAATACCGAGCTTGCCGATGATCAGGAGCGACGGATTGACCTTGCGAACATAGCGTTCCACCGCGTCATGTGCCTTGCCATCGAGTAGCTCAGTATGAATTTCAACGCCGTGCTCGTCAGCGATGGACTGCGCTACTGCGAGGTGGCCGTCGTAGATCTTCGCGAGGCCGGAATCGATGATCTCTTCGTGCAGCTTTTCCTGCTCCTTGAAGCGGAATACCTTGCTCGCCTCTTCCGAGAGCACGCCGGCGATGCGGTTGAACGCCACGTAGTGATAATACGGGTCGAACGACGAGATGACGTGCACGGGTACCTGCCACTGTCGCGCGAGCCCAAGCGCGGTCAACAAGCCGCCGAAGGCACGGGTCGAGCCGTCGATGGCGGCAACGATCGGACCGCTGTCCAGATCGCGCTGCGGGTCGCGGATTACGAGCGTGTCGATATCCGCGCGCCTGACAACTCGGCCGCACACCGTACCGAGCCGGCTGCCGTTGATGGCGCCAAGGCCAAGCGCACCGATGATCAGCAGATCATAAGCACCGCAGTTCGCTTCGTCGGCCAGTGCCCGGTAGTTCTTGCCCTCGAGCGGCCGGGTAGCGAAGCAGATACCCTGCTCCCGGCACGCACGTTGCGCCTGATCGAGATACGAGTCGGTGATGATCGAGAGGCCCCGCTTGATAAGATCATCGTGTACATCCCGTTGCCGCTCGAGCTCACTTTCTTCGCGATACTGTTCCGGCAACCCACCTTCCATCTGGCGAAAGCGAAGATCGTGCATCTTTGCCGCAAACACATGGACACCCGTGATGTGGGCGTCGTTTTCGATGGCCGCCAGGCGCAACGCCATCGACGTCCCATGGTTGGCATGATCGGACGAGTCCAGCGCGAGCAGCATCGATTTATATCCTGCCAGGTGTTCCGCCGCAGAAACCTCGGAGATGGTCGCTGACGATTGCTGTGATAAGGTCATTGAGACGTGCTCCCCGCTGCTTGCTGGCTATAGCGTGATGTGTGGACCTGGTACACCGCTGACGTCCTCGAGGAAGTCACGCATTTCCTGCAGGTTCTGAAAGTAGATTTCGCGCCCGTTCTGTACGTGGCGAATGCGTCCACGCCAGCTGGTTTTGCCGTTTTGCCCATACTCCAGCCAAATCCGGGCAACAAAAGAGTCCAGGTAATGTGGCGTGCCCTTGGCCATTGGGTGATTCCGACAACAGACGATGCCGTATTGATACACCGCGGCAGTAACAATCCAGTAACGCCGGTCAATGGCCGCGCACAGCGCATTCCCGAGGTGTTACTGAGGTGTTACTGATGCGTGATACCAAACACACCTCGTAATGAGGAGATGCCAAATGAACAGAATTCAATGGAGTGTCGTCGTTTCGAGCGGTTTGCTACTGCTCGGCGCAATATCAGCCGGAGCGGCCTACCAGGTCGTCGAGGGCGGTGTTGCTGACGGTGGATCGGTGGCGGGTCGCGTAGTATTCGACGGCACGCCACGCACCCCGGCGATGCTTACGGTCGACGAAGACGCGGAAGCCTGTGGCGGTGATCGGCCTGCCGTGGACCTCTTGGTTTCGGCCAATGGCGGAATCCAGAATGTCGTGCTCGCGATCGAGGGAGTCTCGGCCGGCAAGGACTGGGACTTTTCAGAAGAATTCGTCTACGACCAGGACCAATGCCGTTTTGTGCCGCACGTGCTGCTAGTAAAGCCGCAGACGCCTGGAGTCGTAAAGAACAGCGACAGCATCGGGCACAATTTTCACTCGATCAGCAAGGGCATCTTTAATACCAACAAAAAGATGAATGCTGCTACCGAAATCGCTGTGCAGGGGAACAGAATCCGGCGGCCTGGAGTCGTCAGGATAAAGTGTGATATTCACTCCTGGATGTCTGGTTGGTGGTATGTGGCCGCAACGCCCTACACGGTGTTGACGGGTGCGGACGGCTCCTTCTCCATCAGCGACATTCCTGCCGGTACGTACACCATCAAAATCTGGCACGAAACGTTGGGCGAGTCCGAGCAGACAGTAGTCGTTGAGCCAAACCAGGCGACCGAATTCGATGTCAGCCTGAGCCTGTAGCACGACGGGTGATCCGACGCATGGTGCCGGCATTAATCACCCGCCAACAGCGCGATGGCGTCGTCGGCTTTCCCGTCAAGCCAGCAGAGAAAGGAAAGCTGATCGCGACAATCGAGAAGACTGCCAGCCACCACAATTTGACTGGGGTTAGTGCATGAAAGACAAGCTCGACAGTTTCGATCATTTCGTGATCACTGGCGGTATCGTAAATCTTCTTGTAATAGCTACCCTGATCGGCTATTGGTTGCTTCACTGACGGACCCCTTGCTTCCGCCGCTGGTTGCGAACGACCCCGAGGCCTGCCAGCAGCATAATCGACGCTAACGCAAGCGGAACCCCATAGATCCGGCCATTGCTGACTTCAGGTGGCAGCAGCAGCCAGTACCAAGGCGTAAATGTGTGTTTTGCGCCGATTTCGCCATTGTTGCCATCCCAGTTCGCGAATGACACCGGAATGAATTCCCCTTCGGCAAAATTGATGTCGGGCGTGTCGCCGGCACTACGTGGGCGTTTCATCAACACGCGCCAGCGGCCATTTAGCCACTCGCCCTGCGCCACCAGGTTACCGCCGGTAGCGTCTATCGTCGCAGCTCGCGGGATCGGTTTCTCATCCGGCCCCGTGGCGTCGAGCAGCACAGTCCGCGGTGCTGATGGTGGCTCGATGGAGCCTGCGTTCCAAAGCCAGATCGTTGTGTGGTGCGCCGCATCACCGTGCCGGTACAGCGGTTTCTCGACCGGCACACTGGAGTACGTGCCTGCCTGTGGCAACTGAATTGCGACGGCATCAGGATACATCGTGAGATCTGCACCGGCCGGAAAATACGCAGTAACCGGGCCGCCGGGCCGGCTCTCCGTGCGGTCGTTCACCTCGAGCAAGAAACCGATCTCGGTGTCGTTATAAAGGGCGCGCACCGTGATCGCGTTGTTGAGTGGCGTGAAGAGACGTTCTTCCGTAATCACGTTGGGTACCAGCACAAACGTGCTCGCCGATGCCCGCTCCCAAGCCGGGTCATCAATGCTGCTGGGCAGCTCACCTGCGACGCGCAATGCTTCGATCACACGACGCGTACCGGGCACGGCGGCATCGACGCCCAGCGAGTAGACAAGATTCGCCAGATGCCAGCGATCCTCCAGACCGATGGCATCTTCTTCGCCTTCCCCGGTGGCACGGTGAGCCGGCATCGGCGTCCCGGGGATACCGGCGGACAAGCGCCTGTAGATACTCTGAATCACGGTATCGCGGCCTGCCCTACCGCCGTGGTCCGCGACACCGGCGGTGCGCCATGTCCAGGGCTTGGTCAGATCACGAGCCCAGGTACGATAGCCCCAGTCATCCTCAAGGAACTTGCCTGACGTGATATCGCCGCGACCGTCGCTGCCGTGACATTTGCGGCAGTTCTCCTCGTAGATGTCGCCACCACGCGCGACGGATTCGGCTGAGTATGCGACCTGGCCATCGGTTGGCTCTTTTTCGGTAATAATCCGGAGATCGGTCTTCGTGTAACGGCCGTCGTCGTCAAAGTCCTCCCAATCGGCCTCCTCCGGCGCCCAAACCGCCGCGATATCGAATGTCTTAATCAATGTGACGAGGCCCTCGATTTGCTCTTCGGTCAGCACAGCGGACCAGCCGGGCATGCTGGTCCCGGGCAGCCCGCTTGCAATCGCCTTAACCAGATCTTCGTCTCTGGGCGGCAGGTCACCGGGTGATGATTTGTACTTGAACATGCCGAGCGTAAAATCACGCGGTCGCGGATACAGGTAATCCGCAGCCGGCCCATCGCCCGCACCGTCTTCACCGTGGCATACAGCGCAGCGGAACTTATAAATCTCTTCGCTGCTCATGTTCTTGCGCTCAGCGGCGATTTCGTCTCGCATGCCGCTGACTGCCCTGGACACGTCCTGATCCCACATGCGCGGTAACTGCTCGACGTTGTCGTAGAGAAACGTGATGACATTCCAGACGTCCGCTTCATCGAGCATCTCGTGCCAGGCCGGCATTGCGGACTTCCAAGGCATGCCGTCCAAGGGCAAACCGGGTCCACCGGTCGTTATGCGCCAGAAAAGGTACGACTCCTGCAGTTGGGCGATCGTGCCAATGTCACGGAAATTCGTGGGTACGGGATCGAGGCCAGCGGCAAGATGACCGGCTCCGCCGAGCAGGTCGCCGTGGCAAAAGAAACAGTTGCGGTAGTAAACGACACTGCCCGCCTGCACTACATTGCGATAAGTCTCCCAAGCTGCGTCCGGATCGCTGTCGAGTAACTTTAGCGCTTGCATGCGCAGCGGATTCTCCAGCGTCGCCAGGTCGTAGGTCTTGCCGTAGACCTGCACCGATGCCGGTGGTGCCGGGTGCACCTGACGCATCTCCAGTGGCGTCTCGAGCGATGGCTTGAGGACACTGTAGGCGGTATAGCCAACCAGCATCGGCGCAGTGACCACGAACAACATGCGCAGGGCCGCCCGGTCGTCGTCCCGTAGCGTTGCGATGATCGGTGCCCTGAACTCGGCCCACAGTTGATCGTTGCTCGAAAAATAAAGCAGGAGGCCAATAATTGTAATGATCATGTACGTGATCATCAGCGAGCGTGGTAGAAACGGCGGAAACGCCCAGCGAAAGATCACCCAGGCGATGATCAACGATGCAACAGCCAGCGAGAAAGCGCTGATTCTTGGTCTCATGTCTGGTCGTCCGCGGCTGCGGTGAGATAGGCCACGATCATCTCCAGTTCCGCAATCGTCATGTCTGGAAATTCCGGCATCATGACGATGAAACCATCACCTACGACGGCGGCAGGATTAACAATGCTCTCGCGGATCTCTGCTGCGCTCTGGCGTGCCGCAATGTCGTTCAGATCAGGACCGAGCGTCGCCTCGCTGGCCAGAATCGAATGGCACGCTGCACAGCCATAACGGGTGAGAACTTCCTCGGGACCCTGCGACGCTGCCGGAGGTGGTAGCGACTCCGCCGCCGCGGTGGTTTCAGCTGTTGCAACAGGCAGCGGTACCGAAATCGGCTCACCATCTTTTTCCTGCAGAAAGGCGATGATTGCGTCGATCTCCAGCGCCGACAGTTGCGCCGGCGCCTTGTCGATTGCGGGCATCGGCGATTCGGAATCGTTTGATCCCTTGGTGCCAAAACCTGCGACGACGAATTCAGTTGGACGCAGCATGGATTCGCGCAAGTAGCCTTCGGCGTCGACTGCGCTGCCCTCGTAGCGAGGATCCGCGATGCGCTGCAGCGATACCTCAGTAACATTAAAAGCCAGCATGTCGGGTGCACGGCCGAGTTCGTTATGGCACAGCGCACAAGCGCCTTTGCCCGCATACAGCTCCTTACCCAGGGCGACGAAGGACTCCATGGTCAACTCACCGACATTGATGACCTGTTGCTTGGGAGCCGGCCCCTCCATCTGCGGCAGCATGTAAGTCACACCACTAAAAGCCAACACGAGTGCAACGCTGAAGAGCAATGTCCTTGACAACACGTTCATGTGCCGACTCTTGCTCCAGCCGCGTCTGCGTCCACCGTGATCGGTAATTGCCGCGTACCACTGAGATTGGCTATCCAGAATATAAATAGCAGGAAGGCGAGGAACAGCAGCGTCACCAGGGTGACCATGTTGCCGACGGTCTGCAGCGTTGGAATAAAATTATCCGCGGAGTTGTCGCGCACGACCGTATACACGTGCCAGTGGGTACGCACCGAAGAGCGTACGTAGCCCATCAGTGCCATCAACCACGTAAAGGTGATGGGCAATGCAAACAGCGCATATTGGGATCGATCGGCCACCCTGCCCCAGGAGACGTGCAGCGTCCTGGCTCCCCTGAACATCAGGCTATCGATCAAAACACCTGCGACGATGACGACGAGTGTGGACATCACCTGGATCACGCTGGAGCCGACCTTGTAAACAGTGTTGGTGAAATAGCCGTAATAGACACCCGCAAAAATTATGTTGAGAATGGCCACGATGTAGATGCTAGCCATCAGTGCGTTGCCCCAGTTTTGCCACGACACGGCGATGACCTTGTCGGCACGTCTATACAGTTGAAAGGAGAGAAACGTACAGATGAGCATCAGGAACACGGCGATGTTCTTAGCCGGCATGATGCCCAGTGGACCGAGCACCGGATGGTTGCCACCACCGAGTTTGACGGCTTCTGCGGCCGTATAGATTACGTTGTGAGGAGTAACCCAGACCAGGAAACCGAGAATCAGGACCGTCGCGATATACTTAATCGCCCAACGGTAGCGTTCGCTGCCCTCGGAGCGAGCCATGCCGCTCCAGAGGTAGTAATTGGCGGCCAGCAGAATCGTGCAAATCAGCACAGCCTGGATCACGAACAGCCACGCAAGGATACCGCCCATTGCCAGAATCCCCATTTGCTGCGAGTAGGCATAGATCTCTGCCGTTAGCCAGTAGCCGGCAAACGGCAGCGGCAGGAACGCAAGTATCGCGATAAAATTCGAGCTGTAACCCATCCAGTCGTAGTGCGCTTTTTCCTCGGGCGTTGTCGCACTCAAGAACTTGAACGCGGCATAGGCGCCGACGACGGCGCCGCCGAATGCGACATTGGCAATCAAGCGATGCAGGTTCAGCGGATTCCACAGCGGGCCTTTCATAACTTCCCAGATGTTGCCAACGATGGCGCCGGTTTCCGGGTCAACACCGGACGGCGCCATCATGAAGGTCGTCCAGGAGTTCGCTACCACGAGCAGCGTCGTACCGACGGCATTGAGCAGCAGACCGAGCGTCAGATGTACCCATTTGCGATTGCCGTAGCGAAGCGCATTCCAACCGTAGTAGTAGATGTAGAGCAACATGCTCTCGAGGAAGAACAGCCCGGCATAGACGAGCACCTGGGAACCGAATGCTCGCGTCAGGTAAGACATCAGCTGCGGGTATAACAGGAATAAGGCCAGCGCCAGGGTGCCGCCGAAGAGCGCTGTAATTGCATAGGCGGTCAGACTCACTTTCATGAACTCGTGTGCCATGTCGTCGTAGCGATCGTCACCGGTTCTGAAGCCTATAATCTCGATGACGAGAACAAATATCGGTACCGCCAGCACCAGTGCGCCGAAAAACAGGTGCATCTGTGCGATGACCCAAACGATGCTACGACTACTGACACCGATATTTGGATAGTCGTCACGTTGCAGCACAGGCGCGGGCAACAACGACGCCGCGTTCGTGCTGGCCGCGCCCTGCTCATCGGCAAACACGATGAGCGTGCCACGGTCGCCGGGCTGCGCCGATGCAGTTGCTGCAAAGCCGAAGCAAACAAATCCGATCAGCGCGGCTGTCGCCAACAGTGTCCCCAGGTGCCGCGCCAGGCTGATGCGTATCGGTATCGCGAACATCATCATTGCGCCGGCGTCAGGTTCCAGTTGAGCGGCAGGCCCTGCATACTCATTACCGCGTGGTTCATCAGGTAAAAAGCGGCCAACGCGACAAGGATCGCTACCAGCCAGGTGATAATCTGGCCTGCCTTCTTCGGCTGTGTTGTCTCACTCACGAAAGCTCCAATGTAGGGTCCCGGTGCAACCGGGAATCTGAAACGGGTTCACTGCTGTTAGCCGTGCTGGACGGAGACGCCACCGGAATAGATGAGCAACCACCAGAAAAATAACAACACGACAAGCAATGTGCCCACGAACAGCCCGGCACCCCATTTCGATTGTCCAGCCTGCGTCATATCATCCTGCCCTCAGCCTGTCGTCACATGGCTGCGGTGGTAACACGTCCGAGTGACAGATCAGTAACACCGGGTTTCGTTACGATGCGTCGATACAGGCGTTGCGTTTCCGGCATCGGTTCCACACCAAGCTCTTGCGCCAGGACTTGGTGGCAGGCGTTGTATTGGGCGATCGCCTGATCTGTGTGTCCGAGTCGAGCGAGATACTCCATCAGTGCCGCGTGAAAACTCTCGCGACACGGCTCGTGAACCAGCGCCTTCCTGCAAAATCGTGTGGCTTCCGCATAATCGCCGCGAGCCGCGTAGCACTGCACCATATCGGCCAGCATCTCCAGGTGGAGTTCACGCAGGCGCTCCCGTTCTTCGGCACACCAGTCAGCGAATATGTCTTCCTCGAGGTAATCGCCTCGATAGAGGCGGTCGGCTTCGTTGAAACGATACAAGGCTTCATCGTTGCGCTGCCGGAATTGCAACGCCCGGCCTTCGGCGATGAGTTTCTCGAACATTTCTGCGTCGACGCAAATGGCATCGCGTCGCAACAGGTACGCTTTCCCGACCGTAGTCAGCGCATCGTGGTCCATTCCCAGATCGCGCAACTGCTGCCGCAGGTAGGATATCGTCACCTTAAGCCGGTCCCAACCGCGATGCGGGTCCGTCTGCGGCCACAGGCAATCGAGTATGCGCTCACGGTGAATGGGCCTGCCCGCCTGCGTGACAAGGTACTTCAGGAGTGTGAGCGACTGCTTGCGCACCCACTTGTCGATGGCAACACCCTTACCGGCCATGGTCAGGCCAAAGCCGCCGAGTGTGAAAACGCGCAATGTGTGTTCCCTGAGTGTCGATTCCTGCTCATTCTCTCCGTCGTGCAAGAAGACAACGGCGAGAACAGCGTCGTCCCGTAACCGTCGTACTTCTGTCGAAGTAACGAGCGATGAGTAACCGACCGTGCGCCAGTCACCATTCTTGCGCCGTATGCGGCAAGACCTGATGCCGTGCGGCTGGCAACTCTGGAAGCATCGGAAAGGTTCACAGTGGGGGGCGCACAGTGGCTCTCCACCCGGCAGCACGGCTTGGAGAATATCGCTACACGCCCGACCGATGACTTCGTCCTGTGCGTATCCGAGCATTCGCTCGGCCCGCTGGTTCCATGCTGCGACATGACAGCGACGATTGACGGCGAACGCCGCATCGGAGGCCAGATCAATCACTTCATGTATTCTGATCATGCACTCATCGACAACCGTCCTACAAAAAGAGATGAAACTCGAGGAAGTACTCGGTCTGGTTTTGTGCGTTGCTCTGCGGGATGCCCCGGTTCTCCCTGACACCGGCGCGGAACTGAGTGAATTGGTTCAAGAAGGGCTCCCACACCAGGCTAAAACGGTCACGCGCATTCTGCCCAATCACGTCGGATGGATCGTGATATTCGTAGGAGAATTTCAGATTATTTCCCCTGGACAGCAGGAGATTGAACTCAAGGATGGCGACTGACTCCTTATCCGTGCTGTCGTCGATGATATCCACGGCGGCCAGAATCCCCACGCGCCCGAGCTGCGCTCCGCCATGAAGGCCGTAGATGATGGTTTCGACACCCTGCGAATCCTTGTTAGTGGAAAAGGAGCCCCCCACGCGGAAACCCTTACGCACATAAGCGAGCGATGCGGTGAGACGTTTGTTGCGGTTATTTTCGAGCGAGGCCCCGGTGCCGTTGGTCGCCGCCAGATGCACGGCCCAGTGATCCGGCTCGTAGCCGATTTCCACGCCGGCATCGGTTGTCCCGTAGGTAAAACCGGTCACAGCACGCGTGACGGCGCTATCGTCCAGCAAGCGTAATCCGTAGGGCAGAAAGAATTCGCCCGCCTTGAGATAGTACGAATCCCATTGCACCAGGCCAAAGATCTCGCGGGCGTCACCGCCGCCTGCAAGGGTCTGGTAAAAGGTGACATGTTCCGGAATCAGATTGATTTCCAGGTACAGGTTTTGCTTGCGTTGGTTGAAGACGTCTTCGGTCGGGTTGTTCGGTGTATCAGTGCGTTCATACCGCATCCGAAGATCGCCACCGATCGCGATGTAGTCGTTCAGACGACCGGAAAAAAAACTGCCGCGGGAATCAGTCTCGATCGGATTGTCTTCGTCTATCTCCTCCTCATCATCAAACAGGCCCCGCCAGTCCAGGAATTTATTGGCCAGTCGAGTCTGAACATAGATGTTGCCGAAGTCCGTACGCTTGCCGCCCCCCGTCATATTGGCGTGACACTTGGAACATTTGTAGCCCTCCTGAATCGCAAGGTAGGCCTCGGCACGGACCCCTGATGTGGCCAGGAGCATGATTGCAAACACGCCGAACGCTGCCCACTCGCGTTGCCGCCTCGACCAGTGGCCATCTGTTATTGTTTCTTGTTTCATGTTCGATTACCTGCGTTCGCTGGGAGTTGTTTGAAATGGCGCTCCGTCGACGATCCAGTTAAAGAGGATGTCTTGCTGTTCCTGAGATAGTGGCGCCAGGCCGTAAGGCATCCGATGGTCGGGATCCATCTCGATGACCCGTCTCCAGAGACGGCTGGCACCGGGATCGAACGGTGCAACGATGTCGCCGTCAACGACGCCGAAGTAATTATCGATGCTCAACACGACCCCGGACGGCGGACATTCCAGTTCGTTGAGACACGCTGGGCTCGTCGGGTTAATGCTGTGGCAGGTTGCGCAGAGCTGAAGGGATTCGTGCCAGACATTGGTCCATGTGCCCACCGGATAGGTCGAGCCACCTTGGGGATCACCGCCACCCGGCAAGTCGAACTTTGTTGCGCCAGAGTTGACGAATCCTGTCGATTGCTGCGTTTGACAGCCGAGAGTACCGTCAGCGATCCAGTCCCGCATGTTCTGGATCGCCTCTGCTGTTAGCGGGGGGTTAGAGAGTGGCATCTGGGCGCCGACGATGGCCTCGTCGTTCGGGCCTGTACCCTCGACTTTCCAGATCAGGTAACTCTCCGCCGGATTGCCCGACTCGATCACCACCATCGTTGGCATCTCGCCGCTGGTTCGCCCCACGTTGGCACAGGATGCAGACTCCGAACTCCAATCCACGCCCAGCGGAGCCGCTGCTCCCGTGTGGCACTGAGTACAAGTACCGCCAAAGACATTGTTTTGCAGCCAGCTGAGCGTTGCGTTCGGGTTGCCGCTGGCTCCTCCGTTCCCTCCGTCACCGCCCCCGGGATCACCGTCAATTGGATTGCCATTCTCGTCAAGACCTTTACCACTGCCCGGCCCACAGCCACCTAGGAGCGAAAGAGCAGCCAGGCAGATGAGAAGCCTGACGAATGGACCGTGGAGTGTTTCCGGCGCTTGTGTCATAAAATTGACTCTCTTACTTCAACTGCGTGAGCATCATCCGCCCGTGTTGCACACCCCGGCCTAGTCGGGTTCGGGGTGTCGAACCTGGTTCGGGTTTTCCCGGAACAGCCAGTACAAAAAACCTTTCTTTTGCTCCAGCGACTGGACGTAATCGACCAGTTGCCAGCGCTGCTCATCGGTCAGGTCGTCGAAGGCCGGCATCGGCGTGCCGTTCAACGCGGTGGTGAAAACACGATAGATATCCTGATCCTGCTTGCCACCAGCAAAATAGGACCGGGTCAGGTCGCCCGGTCGGATGGGGACGTCCCAGTCGTCCACCAACTCGTCGGCCTTCGGGCCGTTGCCGTCTCCGTTTTCGCCATGACATGCGTCGCATTCCTGCTCGACATAGAGTTGCCGCCCCGCAGCAATGGATGCCAAGCTCGATTCGAACGGGCGATCGTCTGGGAACTCCAGGATGTCCTCTGACTGCGGCAGCGAATACGGGTCTTCGAACTGTGGAGAAAAGGTCTTGATGTATTGCACCACCGCCTTGATATCGTATTCCGAAAGTACATCCTTCCAGCGCGGCATCTCCGTTCCCGGCATGCCCTCACGGACCGTGTGTTCCAGATCCTCGTCGATGGGCAGAGCACCGCTGATCGTAGTGCGGAACTTATAGACGCCCCGGCGCAAGTTTCGCGGGGCGGGATCGAAGCCTTTCGCAGCCGGGCCGTTACCGTCGCCGCGAATGCCATGACAGGGCGCACAGGCCTGAAAGTAAATATTCCTGCCGCGCTCCAAATGCACTTTGTTGCTCAGACCGTCCACCCTGGTTTGCAGGGCCGCAACGATCTCTGCCATGGGCTCGTCCTGCGGTACCCCAGCTGTCGGCATCAGCAGCACGATGATGAATCCGACGAGAATGGCCAGGCGGATTCCCAAGGTGGAAGCTGTTCTATCTGCCAGTTCCATCTCTTGTGTCCTTTGTGTTTCAGACGTATCTGGTTGCCAAGTACCGGTCGGGTCAGGAATGTCTCCTAACCCGACCTTGGTACACTGTTAACCGGGCCGTTGATCAGGGCACAAACGGCACGGCGCGCGCAGACCCGTCAGGAAGTATGATTAGATGCGTAGCATCCGCGCCCGGATCATCCTCAGCCATGAAGGCCGGCAGGGTGCCCGCAGCATCCTTGTTGCCGCTATCCACGCCACTTCCGTCGTCACCCTTGCGGGTCCCGGTCGTAGTATCGTTAAAGCCATCGGCCCAAATGACATGCTTGTCATCGGCAAAACCCAACGGGTTGGAACGTGCCGCCTTCCAGTGCCACATGTCCAGCGTCTCACCGGCATTGTTGGTCCGCATTCGCCCATCATGCCCCGGCGTTTCGCCAATGTGACAATAGGCCGCACAGCCTCCCGCACCCCAGTCGCTGGTATTGATGTCGAACATGAGCGCGATGCGGTCTTCGTTACGACCACTCGGACGGCTCCAGCTGGTGCCGTCAAATTCCCATTGATCCTTGGCCAGACTCTCGTTACCAGTCAGGTCGGTCCACACCGCCAGGATATAGACATTCTTACTGTCATAAGCTGCCTGCAGGGTAACCGACGCTACATCGGCCGGAACGGACGGGCTGGTGATCAATACCGGCCCGGTAAAGTCGTCCGGGCCGGTGGGCTCACTTGCCACCGGCTGTGCCTGTAAATCGGCAGCGGAGGTCTCATTACCCAGGGTATACGCAGAGCTGTCCTGAGGAAACATGGTGGTGAGCTCGCCACCGGCGTTGTCAAAAATAGCCGCCGAGAAGCCATACAGGTTGGTGTCAGCCGATAAGTCAAACTGTACGTCCTGCGTCGGTGTATTGGTGGTCTGAGCCCGGCTCAGGATTACCGTCCATGCCCCGTTGCTAAAGCTCCCTTCGGCTTTGAGCTCGGCGCGACTACCGTGCGCCGCTTGCAGGACATTACCCGCAATGGTGTCACCGGCCTGATGCGCAGCGCTGGGAACAAACGGAACGGCGCGCGCAGACCCTGCAGGGAGATTGATCAGAAACGTCGCGTTCGCGCCAGGGTCATCCTCAGCCATGAAGGCCGGCAGGGTGCCCGCACCATCCCGGTTGTTGCTATCCACGCTACTTCCGTCGTCACCCTTGCGTGTCCCGGTCGAAGTATCTGCAGCATCAGCCCAGATGACATGCTTGTCATCGGCAAAGCCCAACGGGTTGGAACGTGCCGCCTTCCAGTGCCACATGTCCAGCGTCTCACCGGCATTGTTGGCCCGCATGCGTCCACCAGAGCCGGGCGTTTCGCCAACGTGACAATAGGCAGCACAGCCTGGCCCACCAATGGTCCAGTCGCTGGTATTGATGTCAAACATGAGCGCAATGCGGTCTTCGTTACGACCACCCGGACGGCTCCAATCGGTGCCGTCAAATTCCCACTCATCCTTGGCCAGACTCTCGTCACCAGTCAGGTCGGTCCACACCGCCAGGATATAAACATTCTTACTGTCATAAGCTGCCTGCAGGGCAACCGACGCTACATCGGCCGGAACGGCCGGGCTGGTGGTCAATATTGGTCCGGTAAAATCGGCCGGCCCGGTGGGCGCACTTGCCACCAGCTCTGCCAGTAAATCGGCAGCGGAGGTCGCGTTACCCAGGGTATACGCGGAGCTGTCCTGAGGAAACATGCTGGTGGGGTTGCCGCCGGCGTTATCAAAGATAGCCGCCGAGAAGCCATACAGGTTGGTATCAGCCGATAAGTCAAACTGTACGTCCTGCGTCGGTGTGTTGGTGGTCTGAGGCCGGCTCAGGATCACCGTCCATACCCCACTGCTAAAGCTGCCTCGGGCCTTGAGTCCGGCGCGACTACCATGCGCCGCTTGCAGGACATTACCCGCGATGGTGTTACCGACTCCTTCAGGTTCCGACGGTTGGCAGTCCGAGACATCCACCACGCCGTCCCCATTGACATCCTCCCCCGGATCCCCGATTCCGTTCTCATTCAGATCCCAGCAGGAAATGCCATCGGCACCGGAACCACCATCAGCACCATCAGCACCGGGAGGACCAGCAGCACCAGCAGCACCATCAGCACCATCAGCACCATCAGCCCCGTCGTCACCCTCACATCCTGAGACCAGGAGAATAGCCATGAGCAATAGTCCGGCCCACGACCTTGTGTCATCAAATAATCTGATCGCATTCATCACTTTCCCTCCCAAGGGAATGATGCGGACGTAATGCCCGCTCAGCTTACGTACGATGTCCACGCGAGAGTTAATCCCATAATTCTCCTGAACGATTTACATTCGTACACTTTTTCCTGCCTGATGAATGATATACGTAGTTTTACGTGCATCAATATGAGTATTAATACGTAGTTATAAATGGGTACTAATACACGATCTCGAAGATTTCAGTATAATCTCTTCATAAAGTGGGAAGGGTTTAACTACGGATCGAGCGGTTCCGCGGCGATGCGGGAATTTCGATAATTATCTGACTTCTATTGGACTGATGAAACTCAACGTGCATTATTGCCGATAGACGGCCTCAACAGAGTGCACTCCGGCAGGCGATGACAGGCGACATAGGTTGGCCACAGTAAAAAAGCGAACTCTGATCGTCGAAGATCAGACCATCATGCGTGACGGGCTACAGGCGTTGCTGGCATCAGAGCCCGATTTCAAGGTCGTAGGGGTAACGGTTGAAGGTGAATCCGCGGTCCGTGCGGCCACTACGCTGCACCCCGATATCGTCCTCATGGACTTGTCGATGCAGCATATGAGCGGAACCGACGCCATTACTCGGATAAAGCGCACGCATCCGGAAATAATGATCGTCGTACTAACGTTTCACAAGGAAGATAAATTCATCCAGGCAGCTCTGCGGGCGGGGGCCGATGCATATGTCCTTAAGGATGACAGCCGAGAAGAGTTGTTCGCGGCTCTGCGCAGCGCAGTAACTGGTAGACGCTATCTGAGCCCAAGTATTCTCGAACGGGTCATTGTGAGCTACCTGGACAGGAGCACTGAAACTCCGTCCTGGCAAATCCTGACCAATCGCGAGCGAGAAGTAATGAAGCTCATCGCGGAAGGCTGTCGGACCAAGGATATCGCTGTGCAACTTACTTTAAGTCCAAGGACGGTGGAACGACACAGAACGAACCTGATGAAGAAACTGGACTTGCATAACGTTTCAGCCGTAACCGCCTACGCCATCGCTAACGGCATCATCAGTCAATAACAGATATTGTCGTTCCGGCCACGGGCTGGGAATCGTCGCGTTGTGTTCAGCCTCGAAACAACCGCAGAAATTTAGAGCTGAATAATTCCAGATTGCGTTTAGCCCGCGGTAAGGTCCCTGATGGCCTTTATTAGGGCTTCGCGATCAAAGGGCTTCGATAATATTAGGTCCGCCCCCGCTTCGTCAGCGGCCGCCAGGTAAGCCGTCGTCTTTATCGCATTCGGTTCATATGCGTTAGAACCGAAGTTACCTCCACCCGATATGGCAATGATCTTGGCACCCGAAAACTCCTTGCGAATCTCCTTGATGGTCGCGACGCCATCCTTTCCGGGCATAATGATATCGGTAACAATCACGTCTGCGGGTTTACTGCGAAGTTTATCGATGCCTTCGTCGCCCGTTGACGCAACGTCGACCTCGAATCCGGCGCGGTTCAATACATCGTAAAGCGCGTCGCGGATATCTTCTTCATCATCAATAATCAACACACGCGGCATAATTTCATCCTCTTACATTGGTCATTATTTTGATATTTCTAACATCGAGTCATGCGCTTCAATCTAGTCACGACCGGCGGGCAACTCAGATGATAACGTGGCCTGCGGTAAGTAGACATGAAAGGTGGATCCGTGGCCTGGGGTGCTGTCCACCAAGATGTCGCCACCATGACTTACTACTATGCCGTGAACGACCGAGAGTCCAAGTCCCGTGCCTTTACCAACTTCCCCTGTTGTAAAAAATGGTTCGAATATTCGCTCCCGGATGACGGGATCGATCCCTTGTCCGCTATCGCCGACGCTGATCCGTACATAGTGGCCGGGTACAAGTCCGCGCGAGATGTGGTCGGAATCTTCATCAATTGCCACATCACACACGTCTATTGTCAGCCGCCCGCCTTTTTCAGCCATGGCCTGGAAAGCATTGCTGCATAGATTCATTATCAGTTGCTGAACCTCTGTTGCCTCAACCAGTACTCTTCCACTCTTCTCGTCAATGTTCGTCTGGATATCGATTGTTGCCGGTATCAGTGCGCGAACAAGGACCAGGGTCTCCTTGAGAATGGACGCGACATCGCTGGATTCCCGCCCTGGCTCCACAGTCTTGCGGCTGAATGTGAGGATTTCATCAATAACCTCTTTAGCCCGGTTCGCCAACTTCTTGACTCGTTCCAGGTTGCCCCGAATCGGACTGTCTTGCGGCAGATCCTCGAGAGCAAGATCAGTGTACAGAATAATTGGTAGCAGAATGTTGTTGAACTCATGTGCAATTCCGCTCGCAAGTGTTCCGACCGTTTCCAATCTCATGGCATGATGGAGCTGCGCCTGAAGTGTCTGTCGTTGTTGCTCGGTGGCTAGGTGCTCCGAGATCTCCGCCCGCAGGCGTTCGTTTACTCCGACCAGCGTGTCTCGCATGAGGTCGAGATCAGTCGCCAGTTCACGGAACTCCCTGACTTTCGTGCTGACCCTAAGTCGCGTATCGTAATCGCCTGAGGCAATGGCCCGGGAATCGCGCTGTAGTGTTCTGAGCGGACGTGTCAGTCGAACAGCAAGCAGCATGAGAAGCAGCAAAGATATGACCAGATACGCTGATAAGCCGTAGATGGTCCGCAGCCGCGTTCGCCGAATTTCCTCGAGAATCAGGCCCTCGTCGAATCCGAGGCGCAGAATAGCCTGATGGCGCGGTATGTCCAGTGGCATCGATAAGTAGTAGACATCATCTCCGTGGTCTCCAAAACGGAAATCTTCCTGGAATTTATCGAAATAAGCTTCGTCCATTAACGTGCTGAAAAATCTCTGCTCCCCAATCAGAACCTCTGCATATACGCCGTTACTGCCGAGAAACACGCTATCCAACCAATCCAGCCACGCAATGAGATCCTCAGATGAATCGATGATCTGCTGGGAACTAAGTATATCGGCCAGAAACCGGCTATGAGTGCGAACGTCATTGACAAATACGTCTCGATGGCTATTTTCCACGATGAACATTACACCGAAGAACAAGGCGGGCAAGAGCATGGCATGTACTGCCAACGCAACTACTATCAATCTTGCCCGCAGTGTGCTCAGTTTTCCTGCCATAACAGCTTGATGACCTTGATACCTATTAACCGCTCTGCATCGCTTCTCCACATATATGAAATACAGTACGGGTAGTCGCGAAGAGCGCGCACAAGATCATCCTGATCTGTGAATTCTTCCGGTCTGGGTCTGCCGGACTTGAGCGTCAGCAAAAATAGGCGCCGTTCGTATGACCTCTCCGACATTGCCACAACAGATTGCAGAAATATTCGATTGAGCTGTGAATCAGATGAATTTCGAAATGGCCTGATAATCTGATTGTCATACCGGACCACGATTCCGAAATAAGCTTTTCGCAACTCAAGGGGACTCAATTTCTCGATCGGACTATTTTCGCCGGCAACGAGAACAACTTCCTCCGCTCCTAACACCGCCGTCCAGTAGAGCACCAGACTCAGAGTCAATGAGGCTGCGAACAATCGGGACATCACGGAAATACCGCGCTCCACTGCAAGCGATATTGGCCGAACTCACTGGTTAGTGTTTCAGTGTCGGCTATTTCAAGGGTTAAAGCATGGCTCGTGGCGATATCCCATCGAACGCCAAATAGGTTTCGGTGACCAATAAACTTTGGAAACAGCCGGAGATATTCCGTGTCGTCTTCACCGGAATCATTTTCATGGCGACCATAGGCTGTCCAATACGAACCGATAGCGTATTCAGCCTGTATATAGCCGGACCAGAAGTCATCGGTGAAATCTCCGTCGGCACGAATGTGTTTATTTTCCAGATAATTGACTTTGAATATGATTCGCAATTGCTCCCAACTCCAGTTCATGTAGACACCCAGCTGTAATTGTTCGACGCTCTCGGTACCGATCTGCGATGCGAAATTATCGCTGTCAATCTCAATATCACTCCAACCACCGAGGATGCCGAACTGATCGTTACCAAAATAGTCCGGTAGAAATGCAAGTCGAAAGTTAAATGCGGTTCCATGATCCGAGTTCGGGTCCCACGGCTCAAATGGCTCGAGGCCACTCTCGGTCAGCACCGGGGCAAACCCGGCAGAAACTGCAAATTGATATCCTGACGAATCCTTGCGTATCTGACCGGTCTCGAGCAGTAAACCGGTGATATGGGTTGGAATAAGACCGCCCTCGTCCTCCCATTCCTCGATTCCAGGTCGGCTGATACTCGTTTGCAGGTACTGGCCGTGATGGTGCTCTGTGGTCCAGTACTTGCTGGGCTGGTGAAACCGGCCAACCCAGAGCATTGTCTGCTCGCCGAATAGCCATCCGGCCGCGAGGCGTTCCATGTCACTTTCCTCAGTTGACAGGACGTATTCGCCCAGGAATCGAAAGCGGTGTCCGGAGTAGCTGTACATGAAGTCTGCGCTTACTATGTTACCGGCGCTATCAAACAGCTCGTCTTCAAGACCAGTGTTGTCGAATAATTCTACGCTCGGGAAAAATAGAAACTCATGCTGGGCTTCATCTCCAGCCTGCGATGGTATGGCCAACAGCGCGAGGAGAATACCGGCCAGAGTATGCTTCCAATCAAATGGGTTCAGAAGCGGGGCAAAGATGTTCTTCATTGAGACAAAGGCCTCCGATATTCCGGTGAACACTGGCGCCGTGAATACCCGTCGGATTATTTTGACGCGAAGAAGTCGCATAGACCTTACAACAAGCGAGAATTCATACACAGATTTGCCCCTTTGCTCGTAGCCAATGTCGTGCTCTGTACGTCGTCAAAGGATTCCGGACAGAGGGCGTCCTGGTTTAAGAGAGACTTTCAGCTCATCAGGTTCATGCCTATGCGGCCTTCTGTTTGTAGTATAGCCGACGCCGCTCGGCGATGGTTTTCTGTTTGATTCTCATTCGTCGGTTCAACACCGTTTGTCCTCGACCGGTGTAAACGTCTTCGGGTGTAAGATTATTCAGGCTCTCGTGATAGCGCTGGGTGTTGTAGTAATCGATGAACTCACCGAGACGTGCCTTCAGGTCGCCGGGCAGATAATAGTTTTCGAGTAACACTTGGTTCTTCATCGAGCGATGCCAGCGCTCGATCTTGCCTTGCGTCATTGGATGATACGGCCGGCCGCGTGTATGGCCCATGCCGTGATCGTCGAGCCAGTCCTTCAACTCTGCCGATACGTAGGACGGGCCGTTGTCTGATAACAAGCGTGGCCGATGCTTGACTGTCGCCGTTTCGAGCCCGCTGGCTGCGAGCGCCAGATCGAGTGTGTCGCTGACATCACGGGCTGTCATGCCATCGCATAGCTTCCAGGCCAGGATATAACGTGAGTAATCGTCCAGCACAGTAGACAGGTAGAACCAACCCCAGCCGATCACCTTCAGATAGGTAAAGTCGGTCTGCCACAGCTGGTTTATTGCCGTGGTCGGTTGCTGGAACTTGTCAGCTGCCTTCATTAACACAAAGGCCGGGCTCGTGATCAGATCATGGGCTTTCAGGAGCCTATATACACTGGACTCAGACACAAAGTAGCCACGCTCGGTATAGCGCACTGAGAGTTCTCGTGCCGAGAGTTCAGGCCGCTCCAGAGCGAGTGCCAGGAGCGATCCCCGGATCTTTTCCGGTAGCTGATTCCAGACACGACCGCAGTTTGGGCGAGCATCGGCAAGCGCTTCATCACCGCCTTCTCGGTAGCGTTCGTACCAACCGTAGAAGGTCGACTTCGGGACACCCAGCTGGCCGAGTGTGCGACGGACTGGCAGTGAAGAGCGTTCCACTAGATCAATGATCTCGCGTTTCTCAGAAGCCCGGTATCTCATGTATCGTCGCCCCCAGCCCCGTAGGTACTTTTTTTGAGCAGGCGATTCTCAAGTAGCGTCTCGGCCAGCGCTTCTTTGAGTTGCGCCGCCTCATTGCGAAGACCTTTGACTTCTTCGGTGTTGGCCTCTCGTGCTGTATCGCCGGCCAGGCGCTTCTTGCCAGCCTCCAGAAACTCCTTCGACCAACGGTAATACAAATTCTGGTTGATGCCTTCTTTGCGACACAGCTCAGCTATGCTGTCTTCACCGCGCAGACCTTCCAAAACAATACGGATCTTCTCTTCGGCTGAATATTGTCGGCGAGTTGCTCGGCGAATATCCCGTATGGCCTTCTCGGCGCTGTCTTTCTTCTTTGTCATCATCGTTCCTCTTCAGGTTGACGATGAGCTAAATGTCTCTCTTATTCAAACACCCACTTTGGTCCGACTACTGCTGACGGCGCACAGTGCTTGTCTACGAGATCATCGTGCAATGGAGCTGATCGTCACCAGCATACAATTTGTTGCCGGCAGCGCAGTCGATGTGCTCCCGATAGCGGTATTCCTGTTTGCCTTCCAGCGGCTGGTCATCGGCGGGCCGATGCCGAATCGGAAACAGATTGCGGTGGGTTTTATTTTCGTCGTTGTCGGGCTCGGGCTGTTTCTGGTCGGATTGGAGCAGACGCTGTTTCCGTTGGGTCGCCTGATGGCACAGCAACTGACGAACCCCGAATTCCTGCATGAGGCCGTGGGGCGAGGAGCGTCGGCCCTGGTTTGGCAGGACTATTACTGGGTCTATCTTTTCGCGCTCGCCATAGGCTTCAGCGCGGCGCTTGCGGAGCCGGCATTGCTCGCAGTTTCAATGAAAGCGAACACCGTATCAGGCGGCGCGATCGGCGTGTGGGGTCTACGCGTCGCCGTTGCTATCGGTGCCGGCGTAGGGGTGAGCCTCGGTTGTTATCGCATCATCACGGGCTTACCCCTGCACTATTTTATCGCCGCAGGATACTTGGTGGTCATTGTGCAGACAGCAATGGCGCCGAAACTGATTGTGCCGCTGGCGTATGATTCCGGCGGTGTCACGACATCTACCGTAACGGTTCCCCTCGTTACCGCACTCGGGCTTGGACTCGCCGAGGCAGTGCCGGGGCGCAGCCCGTTGCTTGATGGATTCGGCTTGGTGGCTTTTGCGGCCCTGTTTCCGATAATCTCGGTGCTCGCCTATGGGCAGCTTGCAATATTGAGAGAACGCGTCTCATCATCCGGTCCGGATGAACGAGACAGAACACAGGAAGAGAATCATGCACTTTAAACTTATCGTTGCCTTCGTTGAAGACAGCAAAACTGATGACATCATGGAAGCTGCGCGTGAAGCGGGTGCAACAGGATGCACGGTCATTAGTAATGCCCGCGGAGAAGGTATTAAGGAACACAAGACATTTTTCGGCCTGACCCTGGCCACACAACGTGATGTTGTGCTACTGCTGGTCGAGCAGCATCTGAGCCGGCATATCCTCGAACACATTGGAGAGGTCGGCGAGTTCGACGCGAAACCGGGCACCGGAATCGCTGTTTTAATAGATGTCGAAGATGCCGTCGGCGTGTTGCATCAGACCGAAGAACTCACCGAAATTGTGGAGGAAAACCTATGACTATTCAAAGCTGGGGACCCGTACGAGATTGTATGCGCACGGATGTGACGGAAGTTGACGGTCAACTCGACGTTCTAGCAGCGCTGAAAATAATGAAAAAAGTCGGCGCGACCAGTTTGATCGTCAAGCGACGGGACGAGCACGATGAGTACGGGATGTTGCTATTCTCTGACATTGCTAAGGAAGTAATCGCAAAAAACCGTGCACCGGAACGCGTTAATGTGTATGAGATCATGGCGAAACCGGTACTGACGGTGCGACCGGATATGGAAATCCGCTACTGCGCGCGCCTGTTTGAAAAATTCGGCATCAGTCACGCACCCGTCGTTGAGAAGGACAAGATTGTCGGTATTGTCAGCTTCTATCTCCTGGTGCTGCACGGCTTGCCAGATCTCGACTAAGTGATCAGGTATCACCAGAGGCTAAACTTGGCTTAGTTCAGTTCACGGCCTTTCCGGCCTCCATACAGTTAGCGTCAACTCACTAAAGCACTGCCTGGGATCAGCGGTAGAGTCCGGAGAACCACCTGGTTCGTAGGCCGCTGCCTCAGTAAATTAGTGGTCGAGGCGTAACCTGTTGCGGGCGAATTACAGTAAGACGAATGATTGCGGGCAAAGTTAACCATTTGCCATACACGGCCAAATCATCAGAAAATCTCGTATTGTTTCTCCATAAAAATCGGATTTTCCTGTGTAAAATATTGCACTACAGTCCACCTAGTCGGCGCTGGAAGTTGGCAGCCGCACACTCTTATCCAATAGCGACTTCTGCCAAGCTCGAACGATAACTACTCTCCCCTATCGGTATCGTTGCGCGGTAGAAGTCGCAAAGGACGTGCTGCTAACGATTAGAATTTCGGGCAGCAAGGTGCGTAGTCGGCGAAGAGACTGCTCACTGGCACAAAGGAAGAGCGCGATACCTAAGTCAAAACACCAAGACATCCCTTCACAGGCGCACAATAGATCGCCGCAAGCGCCCTCTCGAATGGGGCTTGTGATACTCGCACTTGCGAACCTGTTCGTCTTTGCTGGATTCATTTATAGCATTGCCAGGGGGCTGGGCATCTGAGCGGCAGCATTGTGTTCCGTATGTCCGCTTGGTGTCCGGAATCTCGCCGATTCTGGTTTCAGCCCACCCACGACTATTGATCAGTGAGCAGCAATGTACGAGCTGTCTCTACTACCGTGGTCACGACAGGGTGCAGAATTTTGCGCTCAGCCGATATGGCGTAAAACCGCTCTTTTACCTCGTCGACCCGGCCGATCGCAGTCACCTTGTACTGCTGCTCTACCTCTGCTTTGATCGCCGCGGGCGCGACGAAGATGCCTTCGCCCTTTTGCCCAAAGGCCTTCATCAGCGCACTGTCATCGAATTCGGCAATCATGCGCGGCCGGATGCGATGCTTGTCCAGCCACAGGTCGATGCCGGAGCGCAGCTGATTATCACTGCTGGGCAATAGTATCGGTGCGCCGTCCAGGCAATGGGGAAATGCACCTTTCAAGCTTCTCTTGATTTTCTCGGTGGCGAAAAAGCTGACCGCGCACTCACCGAGTTTGTGACTGGAACCACGCATGCTGACCGTCGTGGGAATTGGGCGGTCCGCAAGCAGCAGATCCAGGCGGTGTACAGCCAGTTCCGCCAACAGCGAGTCCAAACTCGCCTCACGGCAGATCATTCGTACCGGCTCCTCCATGTGCAACGCGGGTATCAAGAAACGGTGCGCGATGGACTTCGGCATAACATCAACCACCCCCACCCTGAACACATGTGGGCGTCCGCCGGGCAACTGATGGACTGCCTCTTCCAACTCGCCGCCGAGCGAGAAAATCTCATCGGCATAACTTAGTACCAGCCGACCGACCTCAGTGAGTTCCAGGTTGCGTCCGACCCGCGCGAACAGGTCCGCGCCAAGATAGTCTTCCAGGACACCCAACTGTCCGCTGATGGTTTGCGGCGTTACGTGCAGCCGTTCACTGGCGCGGGCGATGCCACCTTCCCGGGCCACCGCGCAAAAGTAGCGCAAATGCTTGTAGTTGATCATTGGCTTACGATTACTTCGTAATTTTCGATGAATATGCTCACTATAATCGACTTTTCTTGTCAATTAAACCTGCCTAACATATCAATGCAAGTGCAAAAAAAGATGACCGCGGAGGACCCCATGCAGATCGTTATCCACGCACTCGACTTTGGTTTGACCGATGCCTTACGCCGCCACGCCGACCGGCGACTGCGTTCTGTGCTGGCGTGTTATGACGAACACATACAGGGGGTGGTGATGCGGCTATCCGGCTACGGTGGTGCACGCGGTGGCGTGGACAAATTCTGTCATGTGCAGGTGCTGCTGGCCGGCCTGCCCGATGTCGTGGTTGAAGATGTCGAAGCCGATCTTTATGTCGCGATCAGCCGCACCGTCCATCGCACCGGACGCACCATTAAGCGCCGGCTGGTGCGACGACGCGACAAGGCTCGTATGTCCGGTCAACCCGGCAAGGTATCGGTTGCCGAAAGATCCGCAACCACTTGAACAAACTGATTTATGGCGATAGCGGGGTGATCCGATTTTTCGTACGATTTTCTTTGACAAGCATCTGATGATACGCCGTTGGCTTGCGAGGACCTTCTATCAGCGTGAGGCCCAGCAGTGAAAAGATTCTGCAACATTTTGCTGATTGCCGATGAAGGCACAGACTATTCGGCTGCACTGAAACGTGCGGTCACACTGGCGAGGAACAACCAGGCACGTCTGACAATATGTGCCGTCATAGATGCGGTTCCCGGCGACATGCGGATGGCCATCACCGCAGTCACTCCGGCGGAGTTGCGTAACACCGCCGTGACTGAGAAGCGTGACTGGCTTGACGAGCTTGTCAAATCAGTCGCAGCAGACGGATTGCCCCTCGAGGCGAAGGTTCTTATCGGAAAACCCTTTATCGAGATTATCCGCCAAGTACTGGGAAATGATCACGATCTGATCATCAAGTGCGCGGAAGTGGCCGGGGGCCTGAGGGGTATGCTCTTCGGTAGTGCCGACATGCACCTCATGCGCAAGTGCCCATGCCCGGTATGGATAATTAGATCCGCAGAACACCACAAGTATCGTCGCATACTCGCGGCCGTTGATCAGGATCCGGAGGAGCCAGTCACAGGTGTGCTCAACCGCCAGATACTGGAGATGTCTACTTCACTGGCGCTGGCCGAATCCAGTGAACTGCACATCGTGCATGCATGGTGCTTGGCCGGTGAAGACCTCTTCAGATCTGCGCGCACGGCTTTTTCCGACGCCGAAGTCGACGCGATGGTGGAAAAGGAAGCCAGCACGCGAAGACTCGGGCTGGAAAACCTCGTGAAGACCTACGGTAGCAAGGCGGACACGAACGCCATTGAGATGCTTGATCCCGAGCTTCACTTAGTCCAAGGGCACGCCAGGCAAGTGGTGCCGGCCAAAGCAAACGAGCTGGCGGCAGATCTTGTCGTCATGGGGACCGTAGCACGTACTGCAATCGCCGGATTCTTCATGGGTAATACTGCCGAGAGCATTCTCACGCAGCTCGACTGCTCCGTCTTAACAATCAAGCCGCCAGGGTTCATTAGTCCAATCACATTGGAGGCATAACGGATAGCTAAAATATCTAGGGGCACGGCCTTCGAGAATGACATTTTCTGACCCTTTCTCTGAAATAGCCGCCGTACTGGCAGTTGCGGCCGCGATCGGCGCGCTCGCGTTCTGGCTGCGCCAACCCCTAATCATCGCATTCATTTTCGTCGGTATCTTGCTTGGTCCTGCGGGACTGGACTGGGTACATGCCCTTGATCAGGTAGACCTCTTTGCGAAGCTCGGGATTGGGCTGCTGCCATTTCGTGACGCAGCGACAGAAGCCGCGAGTTTGTTGACGTCCCAACAGCAAGATGAGCCTAAGTGATGGGAGTACCCGCATGGCATGCGCAGCCGATACAGGATGTTGCCATCCGGCTTGGTGTTGATTGTCGAAAGGGTTTGGCCATTGCTGAGGCGCTAGCGCGTCTGAAACGAGACGGCGCCAATCGGCTAATACCAAAGCCAAGGCGGCCCGCCTGGCAAGTCTTTGTTGACCAGTTCAAGAATCTCTTGATCGTCATATTGCTCGGTGCTGTGGCCTTGGCGTGGGCGATTGGGGATCTGATCGATGCGTTTGTAATTCTGGGGGTCGTTACCTTCAACACCCTGCTCGGTTTCCAACAGGAGTACCGCGCCGAGCAAGCGGTTGCGGCTTTGAAGCGTATGCTGGCGCAGCATGCCACCGTGCGTCGTGAGGGGGTCGTTGTTGAAGTCTCGCGTCTTGACCTGGTCCAAGGTGATGTGGTGTTACTGGATGCCGGCAGCAAAGTGCCGGCCGATGGGCGAATCATCGTCGCCCCGGGGCTCGAGATTGACGAATCCACGCTGACGGGCGAATCGGTTCCTGCGGTCAAGACCACTAAAGTACTTGACGATGTATCTACGCCGTTGGCCGAGCGGGCCAACATGGCGTACATGAATTCGATCGTCACTCGCGGAAGAGCGGAACTGTTGGTGACGGCAACGGGTATGGCTACTGAGATGGGCCGTTTGGCAACGATGCTCGCTGAGGATGTTGAGCCACCCACACCGCTGCAAGTCCAGCTCGATTCGCTCGGTAAACGAATCGCCGTCATTGCAGGTGTTGTCGTGCTGGCAATATTGCTCGCCGGCCTATGGCGCGGCGAACCCTGGGTTCAAATTGTTCTCACTTCAATCGCCCTGGCAGTTGCCGCCATTCCGGAGGGACTGCCGGCGGTGGTTACGGTCACGCTCGCCATCGGAATGCATCGTATGGCGCGACGTGGCGCTATTCTGAAACGGCTCGCAGCCGCTGAAACACTGGGTTGCGCAACTGTCATCTGTTCAGACAAGACCGGTACCCTGACGATGAATCAAATGACTGCGCGCGCATTGTTTTTTCACGGTCTACGATTCAAAGTTAGCGGCAAAGGCTACGAAACAGCGGGAACCATTGAGGCAGAAGACGGCTCTATCCCGAGTCCCGAGCTGCAAGAACTTCTGCTGCCGTTTGGTCTTTGTAATGACGCCGAACTACGTGACGGCTCCGTCATCGGTGATCCGACCGAAGGCGCACTTCTGGTGTTAGCCGCAAAGTCTGGGTTCTCGATGGAACAACAGCGGGCCCGTCTGCCGCGAATCGCTGAAGTTCCCTTCGACTCTCAACACAAGTTCATGGCGACCTTTCACCATGACGGTTCACATGTAAGAGTCTTTGTTAAAGGCGCTCTCGAAGTCTTGCTCGATCGCTGTGACAGAATTCACACTGCTCAAGGATCTTCACCTCTACTGGACGATGAGCGCAGCGAGCTTCTAAACCAGAACGAGCTAATGGCTCGTGACGGTCTGCGCGTACTGGCGATTGCATCCACAACGCTGCCCGCCGATGTATTCGATCCGGCAGGCAATCTGCTTGAACACCTCCAACATCTAACGATTGTTGGTCTCGCCGGTCTCTTAGACCCACCGAGGACGGACACGCGTGAAGCAATTGCTCTGTGCGAGCAGGCCGGCATTCAGGTAAAGATGATTACGGGAGATCATAAGACGACAGCTAGTGCCATCGCCGAGATGCTCGGCATTAGCGGCAGCGCCGTTACCGGTGCCGAGATTGACGCCTTGAGCGACGAGGCGCTTTCGGAAGAGATCGAGTCGATCGGAGTGTTCGCCCGTGTGGCGCCCGAGCACAAGGTGCGTCTGGTAGACGCCCTGCGGCGGTGCGGCCACGTGGTTGCTATGACCGGCGATGGTGTGAACGATGCGCCTGCGGTGAAGCATGCACACATGGGTATCGCAATGGGAGCCACCGGAACCGATGTCACCAAAGAGGCGGCTGACATGGTATTGACGGACGACAACTTCGCCACCATCGTTCGCGCCGTGCGCGAAGGACGCACCATATATGACAACATTGGTAAGTTCGTGCGCTTTCAATTGTCGACCAACATCGGCGCGCTGCTGACAGTCGGAATTGCACCAGCATTGGGAATGCCCCTTCCATTTACGGCAATCCAGATCCTGTGGGTGAACATCATAATGGATGGCCCGCCGGCCATAGCACTCGGCGTTGACCCTACTCGACCCGGGATTATGAACAAACCTCCGCGGGGTCTGAGACAACGGCTATTGGATGGGCAATTGCTAATTCGACTCGCCGGTTTTGGCACTATTATGACGCTCGGTACTCTGGGCGTTTTGTATCACGCTTTGGGGACAGGTACTGCACTGCACGCGACGACGCTGGCGTTTACGACATTCGTGCTTTTCCAGGTGTTTAACGTTTTCAATGCACGTTCGGGATCGGACTCTGCCTTTACGTCCTATTTGTTTACGAATCGAAATTTGTGGCTTGCACTGGTTGGCGTCCTCAGCTTGCAGGTAGTCGCTGTCCATTGGCCACCAGCACAAACCGTATTCTCGACCACGGCGCTGTCCCTTGGGGATTGGTTACTGGCTCTGTTGGTCGCCGCGAGCATCCTGGTAATTGAGGAAGTCCGAAAACTGGTTCTTGCAACCCGGATTCGGCGGGAGTGATTTGTCCTGGAGGGGTTCATGCAGATTTTCATCGCCGCGGTATCCGTGGCACTCATCGTGTCATTTCTGTGTTCGATATTTGAGTCAGTTCTACTGTCTGTGAATCACGCACAGGTCGAGTCGCTCGCCCGGCAGGGCAAACGATCCGGGCGGCTTTTGAAAGAATTCAAAGGCCGGATCGAAATGCCAATCGCCGCCATTCTCATCACCAACACCGTCGCCCATACGATGGGCACCACAGTGGCCGGCGCGACCTATGAGGATGCTTTCAGTGCAGAGACACTGTGGATTTTCACGATCGTATTTACGACGGCCATCCTGCTTTTCACAGAAATTATACCGAAGACCCTCGGTGTCACCCATGCGAGAAGACTAGCCACGCCGGTTGCCTATGGTATACACGCGCTGTCCGTCGCATTGCGCCCTCTTGTTTTCTTGAGCGGGGCCGTTTCCCGAATGCTGCCGAGGGGGAAGGATGTACCGGTGACCTCCGTTGACGAGATTCGGCTGCTGGCCGCACTTGGACGTACCGCGGGAGTGGTCGGTGCGCAGACTGAGGGAATCATCGTCGGGGCATCAAGACTGGGCAAGCTGAGAGCGTCGGATGTGATGCTACCCCGGAAGCAGGTCGTCTATTTTTCGGCCAAGAGCAACCGGCAACAGGTGCTAAAGATAATGAAGCAATCTGGATATAGCCGTTTTCCTTTCTCAACGACGGATCAGTTGGACCAGGTTTCAGGCGTCGTAATGGCGAAGGAACTACTTTTGCAGTTACAGGATGGATCCGATGCGACGATTGATTGGTCACACTTGGTCAATGATCCAATCGTCGTGCCAGAAACCGCCCGCCTCGATTCGCTGCTGCGGATGTTCAAGGAAGCGCGCCGTCACATGGCCATCGTCGTCGACGAATACGGTGATGTTCAAGGCATTGTCACTCTCGAAGACGTGCTGGAGGAAATCGTTGGTGACATCATCGATGAAAGTGATCGGCCGATAGAGGATCTGTGGTCTCAGGATGACGGTTCATTGCATGCACTGGGGACGATTGAACTTCGCAAGCTCTGCAGGCAGCTGGAAATCAGGATACCGTCCGACACAAAAGCCAGCAGGCTCTCGGGATTGGTTATGGAGTTGCTCGGACGGGTTGCGGTGAAGGGAGACACGGTGGAATGGAATAACTGCCGGATCGAGGTGCTTTCCGCAAGCCGATTGAGCGCGGAGTTGGTTTCAATAAAGAAGATAAATTGACGGCCCGAACAAACGCTGGTCCGAGCGCCGGAAAATTGCCGGGACCAGTGCGGGGGCCGTAGTGGCATGTTGGGAACTCGTATCCACGGGCGTCTCCTGTATTCCTACTAACGACAATTACTTATAGACGCAAGAATGTCTTAGGTACCAACCAGGTCTTTACTCAAGAGACCCGAAGTGATTCAAGGTTGCTGCGTGATTGTTACGTGACAGACCACTCTTGGCTCGTCACCGGGTTCCCCTGCCGACAATCGAACGGAACGAGGACAGCGTTGCGGGAAATCTGCGGGACATTCCGACAACTAGATTACTAACCAAGTGGTCTGAGCAGCAACGCTGCACCATGCGGCCACTCCTTGCGGTTCATTTGCGTGTCTCGGGGTTCTTGTTGTAGCTGACCCATCGATATACGAATGACCGCTTTTCCCCAAAGCGGTCATTCAGATGGCTTAAATATGGGTTAGTTGAGTGGCTGCTTACGGCCACAAGCGGTCATTCCTGCTTCGAAGATAAATTGACCCGACATTTTCTTTGCTGAGTCAATGGTCTAGCCGATCACCAGCCTCAAATATTGGCTGAAAAATTTCGAGTCGACGCAAGCTCGGAAAAGATTGAATACTTTCTCTAAAGTATGGAACGGCTTTAGGGTATGCGGCCAACATACTACGCGAATCCTCCAGGTATACCTGATAGGTGTCGTCGGTGAGTTGTCCTTCCTCGTGAGCGGTTTCGATAACAAACCAAATATTTATAAATATTGTAACGAACGCGTGCGCACGCGCCTGATCTCCAGGACTAAGGGCTATGTCGTCTGCGATCTTAAGTCTTGCTACAAACACCGCCAGTTCAGGGTCGGCCAACACCTGACGATGATACTCATTATAATCAGAAAGAATGTCGTGTTGGATTGATGCAATAGCGATTTTGTTTGACTGATTAATCTCCACCGCGAGCAAAACGAGTGAGACAACAATCGCAATTATTCCTGCAGCTTCGGCCGCTGTCCTTATCATTGCTCGTTTCATGTGTCGTCCCTTGGGTTAAGAATCCGCCAAATTGCAACCGACATCATACAAACAGGCATCGTCTCTCGCGACCGGCTGCTTTGGGTCAAAAGCAGCCTCTCAACATTCTAGCAGGCGAGCGGCTGCTTTCGGGGGTACACCAGCCGCTCAGGAGCCAGCATGTCATGCATTGAGAGAGAACAACCTGGCTCGTCACCGGGTTGTTCTGCAAGCCATCAAAGGCAACGCGCATTGTGCTGCGGTAGTTTTGCGTGATCGAATTCTTTTGATAATCGAATAACTAGCCATGTCGTCGATACGGGCATTGCTTCGTCGATTTCACCTTTGGCACAGCGTGCTCGATACATTGAACGCAAAATCGCGTGTCCATGTCAGTCAGCAGTGCCAATATTGGGTAGCGAGCTGGTAGAGCTCCATCAGAATAGCAAACCCACCGACAACGACAGCGATCCAAAACTCAGTCGACCGCCTGTTTCTCGGCAGCACAGCTCCGGCCGTTGCAGCTCTTTGCAGCCGTTTGGCGTCGTTAGTGTAATTCCGAAAATCCTTGACGAGCAGGAAGACCGCCGAGATCTCAAAAAGGACTGCTACATGCTGAAGACCGTCGGATATCTGTTGGTCGAAAAAGCTGCAATCGAGCACATGAACCTCCAGTTACCAATCAGATTCGTCTCGATGAGATTTCCTGGCTGGTGGCAAAACCGCAACGACTATAGAAATCATAACGCCGACGATCAGACCTAAACCTCCGGCGAGAATGGCTCCGATGATGACAGACGACGCACCAAGCAGTGCGACAGATAGTGCAATCCCGGGCCTCTCCGAGTAGTAATTCCGAACGGCACGTCCGCCTAGTTTGCCAGCTTCGGCCCGTACTTCCGCGCCTTCCAATTCGACTGCAACGTCCTTTCTCTCTTCCGTGTTCACGTTAGTCAGCGCCACGGCCTGAATGTCTGTTTATCGGCGGTCGCCTCAATGCCGGATAAGTAGTTGTAGCCCACTACGAGTAACAGAATGAAGAAAATTAGTGAAAGCCCGACAAAAACCCAGTAGCCGACCGTCCCCGCTCTGAAATAAAAGCTGCGTTGCTTAAGATTGTGGGTGGCTGCGTGGTACATGTCGTTGTATGCCAGACGCCAGAAAATACCAAATATCGCGGCCAGGCCCGCTAGCAAAAAAAGAGTATTGATGTGGCCCACGTCTTTGAGTGTTTGAGCGCTTAAAAGTATGTAGCCACAAAAAACCAACTCTGCGCTAATTACGAAAAACGCCAATTGCTTTGTTAAGTCGTAGGAGTACTTTCGCCCCCGTTCCAGACGTTCCTCGTGTCTCAGATGCGCTTCTGGTGGGCTGAGCGGAGTTCTGTTGGCCATAGTCAGTTGTTGCCTTGATACCCGGGACCGGCCGCACCCACTGCTGCCGCGGGAGACACGATTCCTTGGGCGCCATCTTCGGTGTAATCATCGGTTGCCTGCACCTGAGTCACCCTGACGAGGCCAGAATAGTCCCATGGAGCGATCTTTACCTCCTCACCGAATACTTGTTTCGTCGCAATGCCGTAGGCTCTGGCAGCAAGAAGTCGAGCTGCACCTGAGTTTTCGGCCCTGACGATAACGTCTCCTTTGTACGTACTGGCTTCCCAGTTACGGTCGGTTGGGTCTATCGGTTCCAATTTCCATAGTGGCATGGCCATCTCCCAACGATTATGGAGTTGGAATTGTACTCTAGAACGCTGTCCGCTCCGGTCAGTGTCGACGAGACGACCATAAGCGAATCCATAGGTGCCGACTACATGGCAACTATCCATGTCGCCGATGGCTTCACCTCAAGCGTTCACTCAGATGTCGCGGAACATTTGCGTGGGTGGTCTGAAAAATCAAATCCCGATCACCATTTCTTGATGTTTTGACCAGTTTTGTGACTGGCAAGCCGTTCTCGGCTGTGTAAAAAATACGCGACGCAGTGTCAAAAGCTGTGGACGCCATGCCAACCATGCTTGGCTACTCAATGTCCGCTTCACTTGACTCGGTCAATCGGATCAGACCCTGAGTCAAGTTAAGTTGACACAGGGTCTACTCAGGATCCTTGGCGCGATGTCGAACGCAGACACTGATCTCACAAAGAGGTGTAATCCGTAGTGAACTTGTCAAACAATATCCGAGGGCTCCGATTCAAGCACGGCGAAATGACGCAAAAAGAGTTGGCCGACTTTGTCGGCGTGAGTCGCCAAACGATAAACGCGATCGAGAACAACAGGCATGCGCCAACAATTGACGTAGCGATCCGGATAGCCGACGTATTTCGGGAGGCTGTCGATACCGTCTTCGGATACGAATACGATGGCAAGCCCAAGTACTTGATGGTCTGTGTGGGCTTTGCGGGTCATCTTGATCAAATCGGGGCAGACTGCAATGACTAGGCCGCGTCACTACCAGCTTTGCTGTAGTGACGCGGCGCTCTGAACCAGCAATGGCGCCCGTTCTGGCGGGATTTTGCAAGTTCTCCGTGAGTGACGCGATACTAAATGCGTGCTTTCACCTTGATACGAAGGAACGTCTCCGCATCCCACCGGATGCCGGTGTATTCCCGCGGAAAAAACCCTGCATCGACTTGATTGGCTTATCTATAGACAGAACTTGATTTTTGTACTAGCGTGATTTGCATGATACGCAGCCGCTGCGTCTAAAGCGGTACTGGGCAGGGGTTACCTGCCAGGGTCGACGATCTGTTTTTTTGGCCGATCGACTCAGCGACGCGCTAGCGTCGATTAACTCAGCTGAACCTTCGTGTTCGGCATCTTTGACAAAGCCGGAGCTTCTCTGCTCGGCATCTTCAAGCACGGCTGGACTGTGGTGTTCGGCTGCGCGTTCTCATACGCCTTTGGCGTTTCTTTGACTCATACCTAAAGGAGGTAGATATCCACTCGTTTTGAATCTGGCCCGAGCGGCCAACTGGTAGCCGCCAGGAGAACTCAAAAGAGATCCCCGGCGAACCTGATTGAGGCTTCAGGCCTTAAGGGACTGGTGTCCCGTGACCGTTTCCGATTCTGAATCGGACCTCGCTAGCCCACAGGGCTGCGAGCTGGTCATCCAAACTCACCGAATAGGAAGTACGCACCATGAAAGACCTGAATTACCAGTTGATGAAGCTCTGCCGAGATAACCGAGACGGGGGATTTTCGACCCAAGCGACACGGAGAAGACTATTGGATCGGATCGCGAACCAACTCCATGAGCTGGGATTTCGGCGTATGCAGCCGAGATCCTTGAAGCCGAAACACGTGGATGCCTTGGTCGGTCTTTGGAAAGACCAGGGCATCAACGTCGGTACATTGAAGAACCGATTTTCGGCGCTTCGCTGGTGGGCGAAGAAGGTGAACAAGCCGAGCATTATCGCCAAAGACAACAGTGTGTACGGAATCGGTAAACGTGAGTGCGTCGCCAAAGAATCCAAGGCTCAGGATCTGGATGAAAAGAAGCTGTCTTTGATCTCGGATCCGTACGTGAACTTGAGCATACGTCTGCAGGCTGCCTTCGGCTTGCGTCGTGAGGAAGCGATCAAGTTCAGCCCGTCCTATGCCACGCAAGGCGATCACATCAAACTTAAATCGAGTTGGACCAAAGGCGGTCGGACGAGAACCGTACCAATCACAAACGAAAGCCAGCGCCGGTTGCTTGAAGAGGTTAAAGCGTTGGCCAGGGGCGGTTCACTAATACCGCCCCACCTGAACTATGTAAAGCAACTTCATCGCTACGAGAAACAAATAAGAAATGCAGGGCTGTCTCGTCTTCACGGCCTGCGCCACGGCTATGCTCAGCGGCGGTATTTGGAGCTCACAGGATGGGTTTGCCCAGTTGGAGGTGGATTGCCATCCAAAGGACTGAAGCCTGCTCAACGAACGCTCGACCACAAAGTACGTACTTTAATCAGCAGCGAACTTGGCCACGCTCGAGTGGAAATAGCGGCTGTGTATCTAGGTCGATGAAATCAACAGGTACAAACGTTGTTTTGTTACCGCGGCTCGTGCGTCTTCGCGACGCACCTGCGTATCTCGGCATGGACCGCAACCGCTTCAACAGCGAAGTGCGGCCTCATCTCACAAGAATTCCCATCGGCCAGCAAGGCATTGCTTTTGACCGGCTTGAACTCGACGCCTGGGTGGAGGACTATATCTCACGCAACGGGCGTCCCGCGGCTCGAAGGAGAAAGCCATGGGACGAATAAGACCAGCCGGACTCATCAAACGCGGTGATATCTGGCACATCGATAAAACGATAGGAGGAAAACGCCTGTGCGAGAGCACAGGAGAAAGTGAGCTAAAACTGGCGGAGCTTTATCTGGCCATGCGGATAGAAAGGGCCCGCCGAGCGTCGATTTACGGCGAACGACCAAAGCGACTGTTTCGAGAAGCCGGCGAACGATACGTACGAGAGAACCAACACAAGCGAAGCATCTCTGTCGACGAGCTGCACCTAAAGCAACTTGATTCGTACATAGGTGACCTTGACCTTCGAAGGGTTCACATCGGCACGTTGCAGGACTTCATCGACGACAGACGTACTCGGGGCAGGAAGACAAAGACCATCAACCTGGCCCTGGCAACCGTGAGACGCATATTGAATTTGGCCGCTTCCGAGTGGCTGGACGAATATGGCCTCACCTGGTTGGACCGACCGCCGAAGATCACGTTGCTCAAGGTGACCGATGCGCGCAAGCCCTACCCGCTTTCCTGGGAAGAGCAAACGCGGCTTTTCAAGGAGCTACCGGACCATTTGGCCCGGATGGCGCTTTACAAGGTCAACACCGGTTGCCGCGAGCAGGAAGTCTGTTCGCTTCAATGGGATTGGGAAGTTGAGGTTCCTGAACTGGATACGTCCATTTTCATAGTCCCCGATAAGCTCGTTAAGAACGGTGAAGAGCGTTTGGTTGTCTTGAATCGCACGGCGATGTCTATCGTCAACGATGTGCGAGGCAAGCACCGGGAGTATGTCTTCACCTACAAGGGCAAGCGAATCCGGAAGATGAACAGCTCAGCATGGCGAAAGGGACGGTTAAGAGCGGGGTTGCCGCAAGTCCGGGTGCATGACCTAAAACACACGTTTGGCCGCCGATTGAGGGCGGCTGGGGTGTCGTTCGAGGACAGGCAGGATTTGCTGGGACACCGCTCGGGAAGGATCACAACCCACTACTCAGCTGCCGAATTTGGCAATTTACTTTCGGCAGCTAACCGGGTGGTTGGCCAGGGGTCACGCAAAACTCCCGCACTGTTCATTTTAAAGAAAAAAGCAGCTAGCGCCTAAGGCACTAACTGCTTGATCTAACTTCGAAAAGTTGGCGCGCCCGGAGAGATTCGAACTCCCGACCGCCCGGTTCGTAGCCGGGTACTCTATCCAGCTGAGCTACGGGCGCATTGTCTGATTATCGCGGCTAAGACCGCTCCTACAATATAATGTGTGGCGGAGAGAGAGGGATTCGAACCCTCGAAGGGCTTTTAACCCTTACTCCCTTAGCAGGGGAGCGCTTTCAACCACTCAGCCATCTCTCCACATGGTCTGGCGGTAGTGGCCCCACCGCCGTAACGGCTTTCGCACCAAAGGTCAATCCGAAGCAACCTTGAGCGCACCACCAAAGCCCGCCTACGGACTGGGGCGCACATAGTACTGATCGGGATACTTGAGGTAAAGCCCTCAGGCACTATTCGCCCGAGCTGCCCTCTTTCGCCTCTCCCGCGGCTTTTTCGCTCTGAATTCGCTCGTAGATCTCTTCACGGTGCACAGCTACTTCTTTCGGGGCGTTGATCCCGATACGTACCTGATTCCCTTTGACCCCCAGGACGGTGATCGTGACATCGCTCCCGATCATTACCGTCTCACCAGCGCGTCGCGTCAGAATTAGCATGACATCCTACTCCTGCTTTCTCGGGGCTCCGCCCCTTTCTTGTTACGCGTCGTACATCCTAAACCGTTGTAATACTAGTCGATTTTCGGCTCAGATGCCCATTTCAGGAGAAAATTCCCCCGAATCGGGCCATCTCCGAATCAGACCGCCCGCTCCGTCAGGGTGTTCCACTCATCGATTCCGGCCGCACTTTATTGGGCGAGTTGTTTCGCGACCCACGCTGAAACTGATCCGAGGGCCTCGTCGA
>Ga0255055_10000269_pt1 | contig 41180 bp, 38 predicted proteins | sample JV7_2_27_MG_FD_188633 | JGI IMG/M metagenome (GOLD analysis project Ga0255055, IMG submission 188633) | Seawater microbial communities from Jervis Inlet, British Columbia, Canada - JV7_2_27 | ecosystem: Environmental > Aquatic > Marine > Inlet | place: Canada: British Columbia | collected... | reverse complement strand
CTTCAGCCAATATTTTACCCATAGCTTCTCTTGCAGGGTAGAGTAGTTTGCCCTGAATGATGCTGTCGGGACGGGCGAAGTAAATGTATTCAAAGATACATATGGCTTTTTTGCCATTTCTCTTCTTCAAGCTCTTTACTCCGTGCTTATTGATGATTACGATTTCCCCGGGTTCGATTTCCCTTACGAATCGGGCACCTATATGATCCAGGGCACAGCTTTCCGAGGCGATGCTCCACCCACCGTCAATAGACCCAAGACAGAGAGGACGAACACCGAAGGAGTCGCGAACTCCGATCAGTTCATTTTCAGTTAAAATTACCAGGGAATAAGCTCCTTGGAGCCGCGACATGGTATGTTCTGTTTTTTGCTGCCAGTTACGGCCGGGCGAGGCCAAAAGTAAGTTGGCGATAACTTCGGAATCACTGCTAGTGTGAAAATGAAAGCCACGCTCCTGGAGTTCATCGCGAAGCAATTTGGAATTGATGATATTGCCGTTATGTGCCAGGGCAATCGTTAATCCATCTGATTTCGCTACAATGGGTTGGGCATTCATAGGTTTGCTTGAGCCTGTAGTGGAGTAACGGTTATGCCCGATGCCAATATGTCCTGTGAGCAAAGAAAGATCAGTTTCCGTGAATACCTGGGAAACTAATCCCATGTTGGTGTGTATTTTTATTTCGTTGCCATCGGTGACAGCGATGCCGGCACTTTCTTGACCACGGTGCTGCAGAGCAAAGAGGGCAAAAAAAGTCGTCTGTGCTACATTTATGTTTGAGGCATAAACCCCAAAAACGCCGCAACTTTCGTGCATAAAAGTTGGCTTTACCGCCTCATTATAAAGCATCCAGCTCTTTTGGTCAATTTCACAATATTTTTTTATCGTGCTATGATATACGACATTGCTAAATTAGGAGTCTATAACAGTGGATAAAGAAAAAAAACAGGAAATCATAAATCAATTCAGGGTTAAGGAGAATGATAGCGGGTCTGTCGATATTCAGGTGGCCGTGCTTACCGAGAGGATAAATCGGTTGACTGAGCATCTTAAGTTGTATCCTCAGGATCGGCACACCAGACACGCCCTCCATGGGGTGATAGGGAGAAGGAGGCGGTTTTTGGGTTATTTGAACAGGACGGCACCCGAGCGGTATCGTTCTCTTATTACTAGACTGGGTTTGAAGGAATAGTATGGCAGCTGTTTTCGAGCGTGTAATAGCTGGTAAGACCCTTAGCATTCAAGTAGGGAAATTCGCTCAGCAAGCCAATGGTGCTGTTACTGTTCAATATGGCAACACAGTTGTCCTGGTTACTGCCTGTACAAGCTCTGAGCCCCGAGAAGGAATTGATTTTGTGCCCCTAACAGTGGATTATGAAGAAAGGCTCTATGCCGCGGGTAAAATACCGGGCAGCTTCATCAGGCGAGAAGGACGCCCTACGGAGGAAGCAGTCATAACTGATCGGCTCATCGATCGCTCCCTGCGCCCTCTTCTTTCCAAGGAATTTCATAATGATGTTCAAGTTGTGGCGACAGTGCTATCTGTTGACCAAGAAAATGACCCGGATATTTGCGCCCTTATTGGCGCTTCAGCAGCTTTGACATTATCGGATATCCCGTTCTTTGGCCCTATATCAGCAATACATGTTGGCTATATAGATGATGCTCTAGTGGTGAATCCCACCTTGCCCCAAATGGACGATAGCTTGCTTGACCTGATTGTTGCTAGTAGTAAGGAAAACGTTGTAATGGTGGAAGCAGGTGCCAGGGAAGTCTCCGAAGAAATATTGCTGGAGGCAATTAAGTTGGGACACGAGGCAAATCAGGAACTCATTAAGCTTCAAGAAGAGCTACAGCGAACCTATGGCAAAGCCAAGGTAGAAGTTGAGCATAAGGAACTTGCTCCTGAGCTTTCATCTCAAATCGCTTCCATGCTTGGTGAGAAATTAAGCCAGGTTCTAGAGGAACCAGGGAAACTGCAACGAGATAAGGCTTTGACGTCTATCAAGGAAGAAACAAGGAGCAAGTTGGTTGATTCTTTTTCTGAAGATGAAATCAATTTTGCCTTTGGAATCCAGCTTAGAGCTGCGGCGAGGGAAAAAATATTGCAGACGAAGCGACATTTGGACGGCCGCCAAGCTAAAGAAATTCGTCCTATTAGCTGTGAAGTTGGTATCCTTCCTCGCACACATGGCTCAGGTTTATTTGCCCGTGGGGAAACACAGGTGTTGACTATTACCACTCTGGGGTCTAGAAGCAGGGAGCAGTTATTGGATGGCCTGGGTCTGGAGGAGACTAAACGCTTTATGCATCACTATAATTTTCCACCCTTTTCTACTGGGGAAGTGAAACGAATAGGAACAACGGGGAGGCGAGAGATTGGGCATGGCGCTTTAGTGGAACGAGCTATTGCGCCAGTACTGCCGTCGGAGGATGATTTTCCTTACACTTTACGCCTGGTTTCCGAGGTAGTTAGTTCTTACGGAAGCACATCTATGGCTAGCGCTTGTGCTGCGACCCTCTCCTTGATGGATGCCGGTGTACCTATCAAGGCGCCTGTGGCTGGGATAGCCATGGGTTTAGTTACCGGAAAGGATGATGGCTATGTTGTTCTAACTGACATTGTGGGTATGGAAGATGCCTACGGGGACATAGATTTCAAAGTTGCTGGCACAGCTCGTGGGCTCACGGCTTTGCAGCTTGATATCAAGCTGCAGGGGATAAATTATGGCATTCTGGCTGAAGCCTTAAGCCAGGCTCGTGAGGCAAGGTTGGAAATACTGGGGAAAATGAGTTTAGCTATTAGTGCTACTCGCTCTGAACTTAGTCCCTATGCTCCCAGGATGTATGAAATGACGATTGATCAAAGTAAGATCGGGAGTGTCATTGGTCCTGGGGGTAGGGTTATCAGGTCTATTATAGAGGAAACCAAGACAACTATAGATATAAGAAACGATGGTACGGTTCTCGTTGGTTCTTCAAACGAAGAGGCAGCCCAGAAAGCAATCAAAATAATAGAGGATTTAACCCGGGAAGTGGAGCAAGGTGCGATCTACACTGGAAAGGTGAGCAGGCTGTTCAATTTTGGTGCCATGGTAGAAATTTTACCGGGGAAAGAGGGCTTAATCCATATCAGCGAGCTTGCTAACTACCATGTACCTCAAGTCGAAGATGTGGTTAAGGTGGGTGACGAGGTAATGGTGAAAGTCATTGGGATTGACAATTCTGGCAGGATAAACTTATCGCGCAAAGCAATATTGGAAGGGCTTTCCAATCTCCCTGGTGATAAAGCTAAGAATTCCTCGGCTCCCGAGGACCATCGGAAGAAATTCGTTCATCCACGTGATAGAAGTGAGAATCGTGACAACCGTGGTAAATAGATTTTTCACTAATGAGGGGTGAGAAAGAAACATGACTTCTTCTTTAGAACCCATACGAGTAGTGATTAATGGCGCTTTAGGCAGGATGGGGCAGGAAATAACCAAAGCTGTGGTTTCCGAGCCCGGATTAAGGCCAGTTGGTGCTGTGGAAAAGGAAGTAACTCAGCAATATCTTCCTTTAGCTGAGGCTTCCGAGCTGATACTCCTTTCTTCTGATTTAGAATCGCTTTTAAAGAGCTGTGACGCTGACGTGGTGGTAGATTTCACTAATGCCGATGTCTCTATAGCAGCAGCTCGCATTGCTATAAAACAAAAAGTTAACATGGTTATAGGAACTACAGGACTTTCTGAAGAAAACTTGGCAGAGATCGAGAAATTATGCCAGACATATAAGGTAGGGGTGATAGTAGCACCCAATTTCTCTCTGGGGGCAGCAATCTTGATGCATCTATCGAAATTTGCTGCTAAATTCTTCGACCACGCCGAGATTATCGAAATGCATCATGATAGAAAAGCTGATGCTCCTTCAGGTACTGCTATAGCTACTGCCAGAGAGATGCTGCAAACGCATGGTAAACCATTCGTTTATCCCGAAGTTGCACGTGAAGTAGTGAGCAATACCCGGGGAGGACAGATGGATGGCATAGCTCTCCATAGTTTGAGGTTGCCGGGATTTATGGCCGGGCAGGAAGTCATATTTAGCGGAGCGGGTGAAACTCTAAGCTTACGTCATAATACTATAAGTAGAGAGTGTTTCCTCCCCGGCGTCATCTTGGCAATTAAGGAAGTGACAAAGCACAAGGGGCTAATTTATGGCTTGGATGCCTTGCTAAAGCTGTAGGAAAAGCCATGGAAGGATTCAATATTGCTGTTGTTGGAGCTACCGAGATCGTAGGTCAAGAAATCATTAAGGTACTTGAGCAGCGTAAATTCCCGGTAGCCTCCATCCGATTGCTAACAACCGAGTATTCTTCTGAGACAAAAATCCTATTCAATCACAGAAGAATTGAAGTTAGAGAAGCGAGACCAGAGGCGTTTCGCGATGTTGATATTGCCTTTTTCTCTACCGATGCTGATATCAGTCGGAGGTTATCGCCTTTGGCTGTAGAAGCTGGAGCAGTGGTCATTGATAATAGTAGTGCCTTCAGAATGAAACCTACAGTGCCTCTGGTAGTCCCAGAGGTCAATCCCGAGGATATAGAATGGCATAAAGGGATAATTGCCAGTCCGAATTGCGCCACAATCCAGATGGTGGTAGCACTTTGTCCATTGCACAAGACCAATCCAATAAGGCGAATTGTAGTGAGTACCTACGAGTCAGTATCAAGTAGTGGTGCTGCTGCTCTGAGAGAAGTGACAAATCAAGCACGGTTAGTTTTGGAAGGGCGCCGCATTTGTCCGCATGTCTATTCACATCAAATAGCCTTTAATGTACTGCCAGAAATCGGTGTCTTTCTGGACAATGGATATACTAAGGAAGAACAGCAAATGATTGAAGAGACAAGGAAGACACTACATGCCGAGGACATAGCCATTTCGGCTACTTGTGTCCGAGTTCCTGTTTACTTTGGACATAGTGAAGCGGTCAATGTGGAATTCGGTTCACCCATCAGCCCCGAAGAAGCAAGGAGGATTCTGGCTCAAGCTCCTGGGGTCAGGGTGCTTGATGATCCCACCGTCAGTTTCTATCCTCAACCCTGGGCTGCTAGTGGATCAGATCATGTATTTGTGGGTCGAATCAGGAGAGATATTTCGCATCTCGATGGACTTGCTATGTGGATAGTAGCCGATAATCTGCGTAAAGGTGGCGCTTTGAATGTTGTACAAATTGCTGAAGAAGGTATAGGCAGGGGTTGGATAAGTCTTAAGGAGAGTTTAGCTAGTTAAATAAGCCGAGAGTTTTAGGGGACTCTTTGAATTCGTGGGACAAAAGTAAGCTGGGTCGTTTATTAACGGCCATGGTTACGCCTTTTAATTCTCACGGCGAAGTTGACTACCAGCAGGCTAAGAAGTTGGCTCTAGCTTTGTTGGATTCAGGTAGCGACGGTGTTGTGGTCTCGGGCACCACTGGCGAGTCTCCTACTCTGAGCAGGGAAGAGAAGCTACGGCTTTTCGCTGAAACGAAATCAGCGGTAGCCGACCGCGGAGTCGTAATTGCTGGCACAGGCAACAATGACACCAAAGAAAGCCAGCAAGTAACTAGGGAAGCGGAAAAAATTGGTGTCGATGCCTGCCTTTTAGTAGTTCCGTATTACAATCGCCCAACTCAGCAAGGCTTGTGGGAACATTTTAGGAACATTGCCCAGAGTACTACCTTGCCTTGCATCATTTATAATGTGCCATCGCGCACCGTTACTAACCTCACTGCCGATACGCTAATCAAGCTGAGCCAGATTGATAATATCGTAGGTGTGAAGGAAGCCAGTGGCGATCTCGGCCAGATATCTGCGATTATTCAAGGAACCCGGGAAGATTTCTTAGTTTACAGCGGCAATGATAGTGATACCTTTCCCATGCTTGCCCTGGGTGGTTATGGTGTGGTTAGCGTTGCCTCTCATCTAGTAGGAATCCAGATAAAGGATATGATGGAGAGATTCCTCAACAGTGAAGTTCGAGAAGCAGCAAAGATTCACCGACATTTATTACCCCTGATAAATGCCCTGTTCATCGTTTCCAATCCTGTACCTGTCAAATGGGCTCTGAATTATTTGGGTTTTCCAGTAGGTAAACCTCGCTTGCCTCTAGTTGAGCCTGATGAAAGAACAGCCAATCTCATACGGACTGCACTAAAGAACTATATGATAGATTTGCCTATCCCCAAGGGCTGATAGCTGACGGTTATCAACCGAAGAGATCTGCAATCAATATTATTTGTCTTCTATCTGGTCCTATGGAAACAAGACTGATGGGACAGGAAAGGAACTCCTCAAGGCGGGACATATATTTGCGGGCTGCCACAGGCAGCTTTTCAAAATTCCGAACTCCACTTATTGACTCCTGCCAGCCGTCCACTTCTTCGTAGATAGGTTGACACTTTTCCAATACGGCGACATCGCTCGGGAATGCAGTCAGAACCTCGCCTTTGAATTTATAGGCGGTGCATATCTTAATCGAGGTGAAACCATCGTAGATATCGAGGTGGGTTAGGGCTATAGCACTGAGGCCGTTTATCTGAACACTGAAGCGACCTGCTACGGCATCAAACCAACCGCATCTTCGCGGCCTTCCTGTGGTAGCACCATACTCATGAGCCTTTTCCCGTATTAGATCACCAGTCTTGTCTTTCAGCTCTGTGGGCATGGGTCCGGCACCAACTCGCGTGTTATAGGCTTTGAATATACCCACCACACGATCAATTCCCCGCGGACCCAGGCCTGATCCAATACAGCCGGCTGTAGCCAATGGTGAAGAAGAGGTCACATAGGGGTAGGTGCCAAAGTCAGGATCAAGTAAAGCTCCCTGGGCACCTTCCAGTAACACAAGCTCTCCTTTTGTCGCCGCTTCGCGAATTATAGAGCCAGTTTCCCGGATAAGAGGAGTTAGCTGGTCCCCGTAGTGGCAGTATTGCTGATAGACATCCTCCAGTGATAGAGGCGAAACTTGGTACACTTTGGTCAGGATAGTATTCTTAAACTCAAGCGCGGCGCTCAAACGGCTACGAAATGTATCCTTATCTAGTAAATCCCCGGCACGAATTCCCAGGCGAGCTACTTTATCAGCAAAGACAGGACCGATTCCCCTGAGGGTGGTACCAATTGCTCCCCTACCGCGCCTTTTTTCTTCGAGTTCGTCGAGAAGGATATGATAAGGCATGATTAGGTGAGCACGGTCACTAATGACAAGGCGACTCGTATCGACACCATGATTGTGCAGGTTGTCTATTTCTTCAAGAAGTACTGCTGGGTTGATAGCCACATTATTGCCGATAATGCATGTTACCTGGGGGTAGAAGATACCTGAAGGGACAAGATGCAACTGAAACTCGCCATAAGGGTTGACCACAGTATGGCCAGCATTATCTCCTCCAGAGAAACGAGTTACTATCTTAGCCTTCTCAGCTAACAGATCGATTATTCTTCCCTTACCTTCGTCACCCCACTGTCCCCCAACAATAACTACAACAGCCACTTAATTACCTTCAATATTTCCTTGCTTACTTAGGTAAACTAACCTCTGAACTACAGTGATAAAGACAAAGACCACCAGTACACATAAAGCAATAAAAATCTGATTTGCCAGCAGACCTATTGCTAATACTATAACCCGTTCTGCCCTAGTAAACAAGCCGACCTGACACTGCCAGCCGAGTCCCTCTGCTCTAGCTCTTATATAGCTGATCAGGAAGGAACCAATTAAAACTACAAAAATAAGTACGATTTCCAGACCGACTCCCTCTTGTGGTATATACCAAATCAGGAGACCACAGAGTATCGCTGCCTCAGAAATGCGGTCAACTACTGAATCCAGGATAGCTCCAAACCTTGTAGTTTGCTTATTGAAACGAGCTAGGGCTCCGTCAAGGAGGTCAAATAAACCTGCAACCAGGACTAAAACCCCTCCAAGGAGGAAATACCCGGCAGCGATAACATAAGCGGCGATTATATTCAGGGCCAGGTTGATAAAGGTAAGAGCATTGGGCGTTATCCCGATTTTACTCAGAATCCTGACTACAGGACCTGTAATACGATAGGCTAAATTACGTCGAATGTCTATTAAATTCATTCAGTTCTTCCAGCTAGTTTAGCACCCCCCTATTTTGAAGAAATTCAACTACTCCTTGTATTTGCTCTTCGTTATTCCATTCGCCGATTTCGCAAACCTTTACTATTTTCGGAGGCAGATATTTGACCAACATTTCCCAGTTTATGGCTCCCTTCCCTGGGGCATGGTGATCGGAAATGCCAAGAACGTCATGCAAGTGGATGCCGACCATCCTGTCTCTGAACCGTGAAAGCCATTCTTCATGCAGGCCAAATCCAAGCCGCTGTTGCACTTCAGCATGCCCTACGTCATGCCAGTAACCCACTAGATTTCCTGATACGTTGCCGAGTAGCTCTGCCATTTCGTTTATGTTTGGTATCTCGTGAAAATGGAACCTGGTCTCAAGCCCTAAAATTATACCCTTTTGCTGGCTATATTCACTAATATCCTGAAGACTTTTTTTCGCTATATCAAGGTAATGAAGAGCTTGGAAATTGCGTTGGTAAATTAGCTCTTCCTTAACCTGGTTATATTCTTTGCTTTGAGCATAGCCTCCTTCGTGAAGCTCATACAGCCTATCTTGTAAACTCAGGTCAACTGGCACTTCACCCATATGGAGAATAATAGCCCTAGCTTTCACACTTGACGCAAGATCTATCGTTCGCTTGGTAAAGCTAACGGCTTCCATTCGATCGCTCTCGTTCAGAGAACTCAAGGGAAGGCTACTTATGGGAGTTCCTCTGGACGACGATGTCGCTGGACAAGGAGAATGGATACTTGAAATAGAAACTTTGGTCTTGAGAAGCTCACTGAGCATTTGTGGAGAAACTGAGGCGTTTGCTTCTATATGGGTAAAGCCGAATTCTTTAGCTTTGGCAACAAATCCTGCCATGTTGCTAAATCTGCCTTTAGCCCACATGGTGGAGAGGGAAACTTCGAACAACTTGTTACCTCTAGCCCCTGTCGAACTGAAAATTTTGCTTTTGGCTCTTAGCCCACGTTGTTTGAAGCTAGTATCTTTGCCACGAGAATGACTTATACTTCGACGTTGACTGAGTCCAACTCAGGCAAGGAAATGGGACCCTGTTGCTCTTGTCCAGCGATAAATGTTTCAGTTCTTATACGGGCCTCATCATCAGAATACTGAAGCGGCGGAGATTTCATAAAATAAGATGAAGGCCCGACTATGGTCCCGCTTAAGCCACGGTCCATGGCTAGTTTACAGCATCTTATGGCATCAATGACCACCCCAGCGGAATTAGGACTGTCCCATACTTCCATCTTCAGCTCTATATTCAGAGGCACATCACCGAAGGTGCGTCCTTCCATTCTTAGATAGCAAAATTTGCGATCAGCTAGCCAGGGTACGTGGTCACTGGGGCCGACGTAGATGTTATCAGGGTCGATGACATAGTCTAACTGTGAAGTAACGGCATTGGTCTTGGAAATCTTCTTAGATTCCAAGCGCTCTCGTTCTAGCATATTATAGAAATCAGTATTTCCACCAAAATTCAATTGGTAAGTTCGCTCTAACTTGACCCCGCGATCCCGGAAAAGTCTAGTTAACAGCCGATGCGTGATAGTGGCACCAACCTGGGACTTAATATCATCGCCAATGAGGGGCAGCTCGTGCTGGGCAAATCGATTTTGCCAATAAGGCTCACGTGCAATAAAAACCGGTATACAATTGATGAAGCCACAGCCAGCAGTTAGTACTTGTTCTACATACCACTTAGTTGCCTCCTCGCTTCCTACAGGCAGATAATTAATTACCACGTCAGTTTCGGTTTTATTGAGTATATCTACAATATTGGCAGTGGGGCCCGGTGCCTTGGTGATAATTTGAGAGAGATACTTACCTAATCCATCGTGGGTCATACCCCGCTCGACTCGAATCCCTGTCTTGGGTACATCACAAAATTTAATTGTGTTGTTTGGTTTGATGAAAATGGCCTGAGCTAAATCCTTGCCTACTTTGTTTTTGTCAATATCAAATGCGGCCACGAAGTTGATATCCGATATATGATACCCCCCCAGGTTGACATGCATTAGACCAGGGACAAATTCATCTTCCTTGGCATCCTTGTAGTAGTGAACGCCTTGCACTAGGGAAGAGGCACAATTACCAACACCTATGATGGCTACATTTATTGCTCCCATTCTCACCTCCGTTTTATGAATGTAGAGAACTTACTATGGAAATTAGGCTTCACCCATTCTAAATACCTTTGCTCCGCACATAGGACAGATTCCATGAATCGCTAGTTTCCTGTTAGTATGGATTACACTCTGGAAGGTTCTCAATCTCCCTTTTATACATATTTATAGATACTAATGTCAATACCTTCGAGACGGTCTCAGTGAAAGTTGAAAAAGCTACTCAGTAGTAGTTAGGCCCCCCATTAATTTGAGCAACCTTGCTCCTCGCTCAATGGAATCATCGTAATGAAAACTGAGTTGCGGTGCATATCTCAATTTTAAGTGCGAGGCGAGTTCCCTGCGTAAGAATCCTGAAGCGTTATTGAACCCCGCCAGCATTTCTTCTTTATTGTTCCTTTCATCGCCCAACGTGCTAACAAATATCTTGGCATACTTCATATCCGGTGATAGTGCGACTTCTGTTACTGAGATAAGCTTGCTCAGTCTGGGGTCATTAACTTCACGCTCAAGCAGTCCGCTGATTTCCCGCTGTATTAATTTACTGGTTCTCTCACTTCGCCTGCTCATTTGTATCTCCTATCCAGTAAATGTAATCACCCGATTCTTTCCTTTCGGTAAAATTCAATAATATCGCCAATCTGAAAATCTACACTCCCTTCTACACCCAAACCACATTCGAGACCAGCAGAGACTTCAGTGACATCCTCTTTGAAACGCTTTAAACTGGAGACCCGAGCGTCGCTAATAACCTTATTTTGGTGTAGTATTTTAACTTGGGCGTCCCTCCATACCTTTCCCTCCGTAACATAAACTCCGGCTATTTTCCCAAGCTTACCGCTTGGGAAGACGGCCCTTACTTCGGCGCGCCCACTGAGGACTTCGGCATAAGTTGGCTCAAGCATTCCCTTCAATGTCTTGTCCACATCTTCTATTAGCTTGTAGATCACATCGTATCGTTGGATGCCCACTCCTTCTGTGTTGGCTAGCTGTGTTGCTCCAGGTGAGGGAAGCGTGTTAAAACCGATGATGACGCCTTTTGAGGTTGAGGCTAAAAGGATATCACTTTCCGTGATACTCCCGCTAGCAGCATGAATAACTCTAGCCTTTGCCTTCTCTGTGCCGAGCTTTTCTATGGAACTTTTTATAGGCTCAATACTACCCTCGACATCTGTCTTCAAAACTATGTTTAGTTCTTTTAACTGCCCGTCACTTATTTGGCTGGAAAGAGCACTTAAACTGAGAGCAGTATGTGGCCTAGAGGATTTTTGCTTTTCAACAATGTTTCGCGCTTCATGTTCATCAGGAAGCACAATGAAAAGGTCTCCTGATTTTGCTACCTCATTTAAGCCTAGGACTTCAGCTGGAATGGATGGTTCAGCTTTGTGAACCTGCTTTCCTTTATCATCAAACATCGCTTTTATTTTACCCCAAGTACGACCAGCTACCACAACATCGCCCGGTCTAAGGGTGCCCTTCTGGACAAGGAAGGTAGCTAAGGGACCTTTAGTTTTGTCTAACTTAGCCTCAATGATTACCCCTTCTGCTGGGCTATCGGGATCAGCTTTTAGTTCTAATATATCAGCAACTAGAAACAAGTTTTCCAATAAATCCGATATTCCTTGTGCTTGCTTGGCTGATATAGGTACACAGACAGTATCGCCACCCCACTCCTCAACAACTAAACCTAGATCGGTAAGCTGCTGTTTTATACGTTCAGGATTAGCATCAGGTTTATCAGTTTTATTTATGGCCACCACTATGGGGACTTTGGCAGCTTTTGCGTGGTCTATAGCTTCCACAGTCTGAGGCATGACACCATCATCAGCAGCAACCACTAAAATTACAATATCGGTTGCTTGTGCTCCTTGGCCTCTCATGACAGTGAAAGCCTCATGTCCCGGTGTATCCAAAAATGTAATGTCGCGCCCATCAACTAACGCTTGATAGGCGCCAATATGTTGAGTAATTGCTCCTGCCTCGCGAGCAGTTACATTAGTCTTTCTGATAACATCCAGGAGAGTAGTTTTGCCGTGGTCAACATGTCCCATAACAGTAACAACTGGAGGTCGAACTGATAGTTTCCCTTTCCCCTTGCCCTTTCGGGAAGGCGAAGTTCTAGACTCTTTTATTGTTTTAGCAACGTAACCTAGGTCTGAAGCTGTTGTGCTTGCAGTTTCGAAGTCGATGCTCTGGTTAATATTGGCCATTATGCCTTTACGCATGAGTTGTTTAATTATTCTTGCAGGTTCTACTTTTAGTACGTCAGCCAGCTGACGCACAGTTATGGAATGTGGAATTTCAACTTGTGGTAGGTCTTTCTTCAACTTCGGTTTGTTATCATCCAAATTTAACATTCCTCCAACAAGCTATGACTGTACTCAATTAAGGTTTGCCGATTGCCTTCATCAAGTTTTGTTCGCAGGGCGTATTCCAAACGATGTTTCTTAAGAGCCAATTCCCAACAAACTTTATTAGAGCATAAATAAGCACCCCTGCCTGGCTTCTTCCCAAATACGTCTAACTCAGCAAATCCGTTCTCAGCGCACACTAGGCGAATTAGGGCTTTCTTTTCCTTAACCTGTCGACAGGCTATGCAAGTACGCTGAGGCGGATATTTACTCTTCGACTTCGTCATCTATAGAACTCTCATCCTGTTCTTTATACTTTATCACCTTTCCTTTTCGTTTGCCTTTAGGTCCGCCTTGTGTCTTGTCCGGCTTTTTCGCTTTTACTGCCCCCTTTAATATATCTTCAGCAAAGCGAATGTGTTTTTCTTCGGGCTTCTCAGGCGGGGCTTCGGGGAAGCCTGAAAATTCAACTATCTCTTCCACCTCAATGTCCTCAGTTGGCTCTGCCTCAAGTGACTCGCCTTCCTGAACTTCCGGGAGAATAACTTCTGCTGCTATTTCTGGCTCTTCTATGACGGCTTTTTCTGACTCAATAGCAGAGACGCTCTTGATATCGATCCGCCAGCCTGTGAGTTTCGCTGCTAGCCTGGCATTCTGTCCTTCTTTGCCTATAGCTAGAGAGAGTTGCTTATCAGGGACGACCACAGTACATGTGTTTCTTTCCTCGTCGATTCTGATGCTTGCCACTTGAGCTGGGTTAAGGGCATTAGAGATGAATATTCCAGGGTCGGTATGCCACTGGATTACATCTATTTTTTCGCGATTTAACGCATTAATGATACTTTGGAGCCTTATGCCCCTAGGGCCAAGACAGCATCCTACTGGGTCAACATTTTCCTGAGTAGTTGCCACTGCCACTTTCGTTCGATGTCCAGCCTCCCGAGCTATGGCCTTTAATTGCACAACGCCGTTGTGAATTTCAGGGATTTCCAGCTCAAAGAGGCCACGTATCAAGTTGGGATGGGATCGAGAGACTATTATTAGGGGCTCTTTGTCTCTCTGAATCATCTCAAGAATATAGAGTTTAAGTCGCTGCCCTCGATAATAATGTTCATTATGAACTTGTTCATTCGGAGGAAGTATGGCTTCTATTCTGTTCAGCCTAACGTAAATTCGTTTAGGTTCGATGAATTGAATTATTCCAGTAACAACATTTCCCTCTCTATCGGTAAACTCTTCATAAACAACACGGTGTTCTGCTTCTCGCAATCGCTGTAGAACAACTTGCTTTGCTGCCTGAACAGCGATACGGCCAATATTGTCGGGCGTGCATTCTATATTGATCGCGTCACCTAGTTGTGCTGTAGCTCGCAGTTTTCTAGCTTCTTTAAGGGAGATTTCATGATCTGGATTGGTAACTGAGTCAATGACCACTTTTTGAAGGTAGAAATTTATTTCGCCGATATCAGGGTCAACCTTCACTAGAACATCCTGTTCCAGAGCAGGCATGCTTTTTTTATATGCAGAGGCGAGTGCCGATTCCAAGGCAGCCAAGACTACTTCTTTGGGCAAGTTTCTCTCAGCCGAAAGCTGAGTAATCGCTGTCCTGAGCTCTGTTTTCATCTTCTTATTCCTATTGAATTTCTCGTATTTTATTTAATAAAGAAGGTGGGGTTCACCCACCTTTAGTTCAACTATTTTCCTCCAGTTTACCATATTTGGGTTAGAAATGCAAAGGATTGCCTAAATAGCTTATAATGGGCAATTAATCAATCTGGGGGAAATATGTTAGCTTTGGAAGGTGTGAGAATTTTAGATTTATCGAGGTTGGTTCCAGGTGCATTTTGCACCATGCTACTGGGAGACTTAGGTGCTGAGGTGCTTAAAATTGAGGCACCAGAAATAGCCAAATTTATGGGTTCGGCGAAATCGCTTCAGGAGGAAGAAGACCGTAAGCAAGTGGCTTATTATGCCCCTGATCGCAATAAGAGGAGCATCGTGCTTAACCTAAAGTCGGAGGCAGGACGAGAAGTGTTTTATCGCCTTTCCCGGCATGCAGATGTTATTGTCGAAGGTTTTAGACCCGGAGTGGCCAAACGCTTGGGTATAGATTACAAGACTATAGATAAACTAAATCCTAAAATCATATACTGTTCGCTTAGTGGCTATGGCCAGGACGGGCCTTACCAGGCCTTTCCCGGGCATGATATCAACTATATATCTATGGCGGGCATCTTGGACTTAATTGGGTCCAGTGAAGGACCTCCGTCTATCCCCTTAAATCTAGTTGCTGATTTTGCAGGGGCTGCCCTGTATGGAGCCTTGGGCATTTCGATAGCCTTGGTGGCTAGAAACAAGACGGGTGAAGGGCAATATATAGACATGGCTTACATGGACGGAGCAGTATCCCTTATGACATGGTTCAATTGTGGTTATTTTCTCAACGGGGCAATGTTGAAGCGGGGTGAATCATGGCTCCATGGTGCTTATCCCTATTATGCAGTTTATGAAACCAAGGACGGTAAGCATATTACCGTTGGCTGTCTTGAGCCGCATTTTTGGGAGAACCTATGCCGATTTATAGGAAAGGAGGAATATATTCCCTATCACTTTGCTCTGGAACACACGTTTCATAAGCCAGAGGATGAGAAATGGGATGAAATCCGCTCTTCTTTGAAGAAGATTTTTCTAACTAAGGCAAGAGATGAATGGTTTGAATTGTTGATTCGTAATGATATCCCTGTGGGCAAGGTTTACACACCGGACGAAGTTTTTAATGATCCACAGGTACTTCATCGCCAAATGGTAATAGAGATGGACCACCCTACCTTGGGCAAGATAAAACAGGTTGGCATAGCTCCTAAGTTCTCAAACACACCGGGCAAAGTGAGAAGTCTGGCGCCACTTCCCGGGGAACACACCGATGAAATATTAGATGAGCTAGGCTATGAGCGGGAAGAGATTGAGAGTTTACGACAGGAAGGTGTAGTATCTTAAAGGAGTTAGATTATGACCGAAGAATGTATTTTTTGTAGAATCGTTGCTGGTGAGGTGCCCGGTGATATAGTCTATCAAGATGAGGATTTTCTAGCCTTCAGGGACATATTACCTAAAGCACCTACACACGTGCTTATTATACCTAAGACTCATATTACATCTGCTGCTGAACTCGCCGATGGGCACCAAGAACTTGCCGGGCATCTAATAATCATAGCTAAGAATCTGGCTGAGAAAGAGGGGATAGCCAAGAAAGGTTATCGCCTGGTTATAAATTGTGGCCCTGAAGGTGGGCAAGTGGTGTCTCACCTTCACCTTCACCTTATTGGTGGCAGGCAGATGGATGCCAGGCTTGGCTGAAGATCATAAAGACCTGAGCCTGTCCATCAATTCTTCTACAGCTTCGTCTGGCGTGGAAGCTCCAGCGGTAATGCCAATATGATCCTTACCCACGAACCAAGAAGTGTCGACTTCATCTGCTGTTTCTACTAAGTGGGTTTCAACTAAGGGAAAACATATTCCAACAAGGTGTGTGGTATTGGCACTATTCGCTCCACCTATCACTATCATAACTTGACTCTTTCGAGCTAATCTGAGGGCAGCTTCTTGGTGGCCCTGTGTTACTTTACATAAAGTATTAACGAGCCGTATTTCATCAATCTTAGGTCCGAACATATCCATAAGCTGCTTGGCAAAATTGATAAAGTCCGATTGTGTTTGGGTTGTCTGGGAGACAATGCCTAGGCGTGATGGTGATTTTCCTGACTTATATGTTTCGTTTATGTCGAGGGCGGCTATGCCTTTGTCTCCTGCCCAACCAAGTAGTCCTTTGACCTCGGAATGCATTGCGTCTCCAAATATGAAGACGTCAAAACCAGCCTCGGCTAATTCCTTTGCTGCGTCTTGAGCTTTGCGAACTATGGGACAGGTAGTGTCAATGATACGGATGTGACGAGCCTTGATCTCGACTAATACCGATGGGCTTACACCATGAGTTGTAATAGCCAGGATTCTGGCCCCGGCCTGATCCAGATGGGTTATTGGTTTTATTCCCAGGTTAGCCAGTGTTTCCACCAGCAGGCGATTGTGTGCGAGTGGTCCCAGTGTTTCTATTTCTCCATATTCGCGAGCTGTTTCCTTCAGCAGCGTGATAGCCCGTCTAACTCCAAAGCATAAGCCCAGCTTATCAGCTTTCTGAATCCTCACGTTTTTCATAAGCCCCTCGATATTCGGATGGCAAGAGAGCGGATATTTCCCCCATCAGTTGCGTGGTCAGTAATTGCCTCTGCGATTTAGTCATCTTATTGTTGGTTGGAGGCAGCTTGAATGGTTTGCCAACCTTAACGACTATATGAGGGCGTTTCCATAACCAGCTTATGCCATGAATTCTGTCTGTTCCGGAGATGGCGACCGGAAGAAGAGGGACATCTGTTCTTGAGGCTATAACTGCGGAGCCCGGTTTACCCTTTCTGAGTTTGCCGTCGTGACTTCTACCCCCTTCTGGGAACATTCCCAGTATTAGTCCTTTATCCAATACCTTTCTGGCGCTCTCAAGTATCCTCAGTTTTTCTACCACTTTGCCATCGCGTTGTAGGGGTAACGAGCCAGCCCAGCGGAGCCAGAACCTCAAGAAGAGAGAACGAAAGAGTTCCTCCTTTGCCACGAACACAATCCATCGCGGAAGGCTAAATACGAGGAAAATTGGATCGAGGATATGGACATGGTTGGCCACCAATATCAATGGGCCAGTTGATGGCATATTTTCTCTTCCCTCTACTTTCCAGGAGAAGCAAATACTGAGCAAAGGTCCTAATGTAGCTAGGAAGATTCTTTGAGAGAGGGTCATAGATTTACTGCTAGAGTATATATTTTGTCTACAACTTGTTCCAGGCTGACGCCTTCCGTATTGATGATTACAGCGTCTTCAGCGGGTTTAAGCGGTGATATGGTTCTCTTGATATCCATCTCGTCTCGCTTTTTTAAATCAGTGAGGACGATTTCCAGACTCGGATTCTCTCCTCGCCTTAATAGTTCCCTGTGACGGCGTCTGGCCCTCTCTTCCGTAGAGGCGGTGAGAAAAATCTTCAATTCCGCCCAGGGCAAGACCACCGTCCCGATGTCTCTGCCTGCCATAACAACCCTTCCCCGCTCGGCTAACTTACGCTGTTGCGATACCATCGCCTGGCGTACCCCCGCTACTTTTGCTATCAGAGCAACCACTTCCTCTATTCCAGCGCAGAGCAATTTGGATGAGATATCTTCACCGTCAACAAAGAGCGAGAGGGCACCTTGTTTAGATGGAATGAAGTCAAACTCGGTTGTAGTGGCTAGGTGACAGAGTTTCTGTTCATCTTCTGGCGAAATACCTGATTTGAGGACCTTCCAGGTGAACGCCCGATAGATCATGCCAGTATCGAAGAAAATATAGTCGAGCTTGTTTGCCAGTCGCAGACCGACACTACTTTTGCCAACCGCTACAGGACCATCTATGGCAATTAGCTGTGGTTTCAAAGTTTTATTCATAATACCATCCTAAGCCAGGCTGTCAAGCTTTTCAGATTGAGTTAGACGTCGCTTTTCAATCAAGCCAGGGACAACTTACTCCTAGAAGGCTTCAAAATAGCCAGTCGAGCCCAAAAACATTTGACCTGATTATACTAGAAAATTCCTTAAATAGGTGTACCATCGAACAGATTTGATGATAATTCCGGGAGGTCAACGATTTGCCTTGGTTCCGTATTCAGGTTAAAATAACCTGCTTTGCAGGTACTTGATTCGTGAGAAGGATTTATATGGACACGAATGTTGACCGCTTGAAAGAACTGATAGATAGGGAAAGAAAGATAAAGGGCTTGGGAGGTCCGGAGCGGGTAGAAAAACAGCACAAATCGGGGAAATTAACTGCTCGTGAAAGGCTCGAACTGCTTTTTGATCATGACAGCTTTCACGAGCTTGATTTGTTTGTTCAACATCGAGCCACTCTCTTTGGCATGGACGAAGTCATCGTTCCCGCAGAGGGAGTCGTTACTGGATATGGCATGGTAAATGGTCGCCCTGTATGTGCTTTTTCCCAGGACTTCACCTCCATGGGAGGCTCGCTGGGCGAGATGCACGCCAAAAAGATATGCAAGGTAATGGACTTAGCCATGAAGTGCGGTGTTCCCATAGTAGGCTTTAATGACTCTGGGGGGGCTCGGATTCAGGAAGGAGTTGACGCTCTTTCAGGCTATGGGCAGATATTTTTCCGGAATTCTGCGGCCTCAGGGGTTATCCCCCAAATCTCGGCGGTCATGGGGCCTACTGCTGGTGGAGCAGTTTATTCACCTGCCATGACAGATTGGGTGTTCATGGTAAAGGGAACAAGCTACATGCACATAACTGGTCCGGCAGTTATCAAACAGGTCACTGGAGAAGAAATAACTTCCGAGGAGCTGGGCGGAGCTATATCTCATGCCACTAAGAGTGGTGTGTGCCATTTTGCTTGCGATAGCGACGCCCAAGTTATTGAACTGATAAGAAACCTTCTGAGTTATCTCCCCTCGAGTAACAGGAAAGGGGAAACCCCTCCGTTAGTTGAGCCCACTGATGATCCAAACCGTGTTGATCCTGCTCTTGACACGGTAATACCAGGAGAACCCAACAAGGTTTACAATATGAGGGATGTTATCAAATCCATCGTGGATAACGGTGAAATACTTGAGCCCCATTTTCATTATGCTCAAAACGCCATTATTTGCTTTGCCAGGCTTAATGGTAGAACAATAGGCATTATCGCTAATCAATCGATGCATCTTGCAGGGTGTCTTGATGTCAATGCCTCGGATAAAATCACCCGGTTCATCAGATTCTGCGATGCCTTCAATATCCCGATGCTTACCATTGCCGATGTTCCCGGTTACTTGCCAGGGAAAGACCAGGAGTGGCTGGGAATAATACGACACGGAGCTAAACTTTTGTGGGCCTACTCAGAAGCCACGGTTCCTAAAATTACCCTGGTCACTCGCAAGGACTATGGAGGTTCATACCTTGCCATGTGTAGCAAAGACCTGGGCGCTGATTTTGTTTTTGCCTGGCCCACAGCGGAGATTGCTGTGATGGGTGCTGAGGGAGCCACTCCGATTATCTTTCGCAAGGAAATAGAAGGTGCACCGGATCCTGAAGCAAAGCAGCGAGAGAAGATTCAGGAATATCGCAACCTATTATATAATCCATACATTGCTGCCTCGCGGGGATATGTTGACGAAGTTATTCTACCTCGTGAGAGCCGACCCAAGATAATCAAGGCATTGGAACTTCTTTCTACTAAGAAAGAGACGAGACCTCCGAAAAAGCATGGAAATATTCCTGTCTAAAGAAATTCAACAATTAGTAATTGAGAAACAAGAAAGGGACAATAGTTACCTTAGTTACTGTTGTATCTGCCTATACAGAAAAGGCTCTGAAACCAACAACACTCCTTTGGAGGTCAGTAGCGATCTCTACCTCGTGGAGTATTAAGAAGATTGAAGAGATAATGCGAATGCTCTATTAGCAAAGCATTGTTGCTAGAGTGACGATATTTGACTGTTGTGCGTAACTGCTACCCTAGCGAGAAAGAGAAAACTAGCAAAAGGTCTGGATCCTTAGTTACGCTTAGAATGACACGGTGCGAAAGAGTGCTAATAACGGAAAGGAGATAATTTGTGAATGCAATAGGAGAGCGTTCTATTTTGGCTAAAGATTTGACTGCTGATAAGGTCAAGGCTAGGCCGAAAGTCAAGACCCCGGTCAAGATTTGTGACACCACTTTTCGTGATTCGCATCAATGCACATTGGCTACTAGGATGCGAATTGAAGATATAGAGCAGATGGCCCCTGAAATGAATCGATGTGGCTTTTATTCTATGGAGGTCTGGGGTGGGGCAACATTTGATGTAGCACACCGTTTTCTAGGCGAAGACCCCTGGGACAGGCCCCGAAAATTAAAGAAGCTCATGCCTGATACTCCATTGCAGATGCTTCTACGGGGACAGAATTTAGTCGCCTATCGAAACCATCCTGATGATTTGGTTGATGCCTTTGTGGAACAGGCTGCCGAGGTTGGTATTGATATTTTCCGAGTTTTCGATGCCGTGAATGATGAACGCAACCACGAACGTGCTGCCGTGGCAATTAAAAAATGTGGCAAACATTATCAAGGAGCAATATGTTACTCGCTAACCCAGCCCAGGATGGGTGGACCTATCTTCAATCTGGAATATTATATTAAGAAAGCACTTAGTCTCCAGGATATGGGGGCTGACTCAATATGTATTAAGGATCAGGCCGGACTTATCTCACCATACGATGCCTATGAACTAATAAAGGCTCTTAAGGAAACCTTGAAGGTACCCGTTGAGTTGCATACTCACTACACCACTGGACAGGGTTCTATGTCGATACTGAAAGCCATTGAGGCCGGCGTCGACATCGTCGACACTGCCTTGTCTCCCTTTGCTTTACGCTCCTCACAGCCAGCTATCGAGCCTCTTGTAGTTGCCTTATATGGTACAGACAGGGATACAGGGCTGGACATTGAACAACTATTCAAGTGTGCTCAAATGCTGGAACAAATCGCTCCTAAATACAAGGATTTCTTAGATTCATCGGCCATGTCTGTCATCGATACGGGAGCTCTGGTGCATCAAATTCCTGGCGGTATGACGACTAACCTCGTGGCTCAGCTTAAACAAATGAGTGCTCTGGATAGATTGGCTGAGGTACGACAAGAGACTGCTAGAGTCAGGGCGGAATTTGGTTATCCACCTTTAGTTACACCTACCAGCCAGATTGTTGGTGTACAGGCAGTGCAGAATGTACTGCTAGGACGCTATAAGCTTGTCTCCAAGGAAGCAAGGGAATATGTCTACGGTGGTTATGGCAAGCCACCGGCTCAAATTGACCCAGAAGTCCAGACGGCTATTCTTAGAAACAAGGAGCCTATCACCTGTCGGCCGGCAGACCTGCTCGGACCAGAACTGGAAAAAGCCAAGCAGGAATCAAAAGAATTTGCTGAGAATATACAAGATGTACTTATTTATGCTCTTTACCCTACTACTGGTGCGCGCTTTTTGAAATATAAATATGGTATAGATAGAACCATCCCGGACGATTGGAAGCCACCCTATGCTCCTGGGACCGTTGAAGAAGTGGACGGAGAAAATGAACTTATCGATCGAGTTGAAGCTGACAAGCCGAAGAACAATTAAAGGAAACACGATCTCCGAACAAGGACAGGTATCACAGAGCCCGCAGTACTTTTATTGGAGATCGTAAGTAGATGCATATGTTTCGCATAGAGGGAAGAGAACCAGCAATATAGGAGGAGGTAGATATGAAGATAGACGTAGAAAGATTAAGGGAGATTGTAGGGGAGAAAGGTGTCAGAGATAATATTGCCGATCTTTACGTCTATGGCTCTGACGCCTCGGTTCATGAAGCTAATCCTTCGGTTGTCGTCAGACCGGAAACAGTAGGGGCAGTGCAGGAGATTGTGCGCTATGCTAATGCTTGCTCGATACCTGTTATCGCCCGAGGTGCCGGTTCCGGCGCTTCGGGACACACTGTTCCCATAGATGGTGGTATCGTATTGGATATGAAGGGAATGAACCGAATCCTGGCGATAAGACCGCGAGACATACTGTGCAAAGTTGAGCCAGGAGTTGCCTGGGATGATTTGAACAGGGCTCTTCAGCCCTATGGTCTCTGGTTTCCTTCGGCTCCAGAGTCGGGTAGAATCGCCACCATCGGTGGTGCAATTGCCAACAATGGCTCTGGGGTAAGGGCAATAAAGTACGGAACAATGCGGGACTATGTGTTAGGGATGAAGGTTGTTCTGGCAAATGGAGATTTAGTTACTCTTGGTGCTGATACCCGTGCTCAATCGTCAGGTTATCAACTTGACAGGCTTATGGTCGGCTCTGAAGGGACTCTGGGCATCATTGTAGAAGCGACAATTTTGCTTAGACACCTACCTAGATTTAGGGCTATGGGAATGGCGAAATTTAATAAATTAGAAGATGCAGGTGAAGCAATATCAGACATCGTAGCATCGGAAGTAACACCCTCATTGCTTGAACTTATAGACGATATAGCAATCACCGCTCTCAACAAAACACTTAACATGAATCTTCCCCAGGTGGAAGCAATTGTAGTATATGAGTGTGATGGACGATCGAAAGAAGCTGTAGACTATGATATGGAGACCATCAAAGAGATATGTGAGAAAAATAACGCTTTTGGAATTGAAATAGGTAGCGATGCCAAGGAAATGGAACGGATCTATAGCGGGAGGAAAAAACTCTTTGCTGCACTCTCAAGATATAGGGATGGATTAGTGTGCACATCATTGGCTGATGACATGGCTGTGCCTAGCTCAAAGATAGCGGAATGTGCCCGCAAGATTCACGAAATCGGAGAACGAAATCACGTGGTGATGAATGCTTATGGGCATTGTGGTATAGGATTGCTGCATACAAAGATTTTGATGGAAGCTACCAAGAAAGAGCAGTGGGAAGATGCCAGGCGGGCAGTTGATGATGTGTACGCTTATGTCCGAAGTGTGGGAGGGACAACCTCCGGGGAACACGGTATTGCCATTTCCAAAGCGCCTTCCTGGAAAAAAGAAAAGGCAGATTCACTGCAGATGATGAAAGCGATAAAAATGGCTCTTGACCCCAACAATATATTGAATCCGCACAAATTGATGGACGCACCGGATGACTGGGTTACGGCAACTACACTCAGATACCCTGTGAAGCTATAAAGAGAAATGGAAACTGAATTCCCGAAGGGCCCGTGCTTCTTCTTGTTTAGAAGACTTGGATGAGCGAGAGGAAAATGGAATTTAATAGACTAAGTCAGTGGGTTAACGAACTAAATCTATGTATAAGGTGTGGCTATTGTTATGAGCATTGTCCTCTTTATAAGGTGTCCGATTGGGAAATCGATACTCCCAGGGGGAAGCTGTTGCTTGCTTATGGGCTACTCACGGGCGCAGTTGAACCTTCTACATATGTTGCGGAAAAGCTTTTTCAATGTTTTTATTGTAAAAATTGTAGTAAAAGTTGTTCAGCAAAAGTCTCGCCTACTGACATCTTTACCGATGCCAGAGCTGACCTTCTGGAATCTGGCTTCGAAGTACAGGGTACGACCGTTACTAACAACGAAAAATTATGTATATCCTGTGGAAGATGCGTATCAGTATGCAAATCTGAAGCGCTTTCTATGGATACGGAGAATATGAGAGTCCTAGTCGACAAGGTTAAGTGTAAGGGTTGTGGGGTGTGTGTAGCGGAGTGTCCTGTTGGAGCAATGTCACAAAAGCAGGGATTTGGAGTATCAAGAAAAGAACTCTCTGTAAAAATTGAGAGTTCCCTCGAAAACACGAATGGAATGCCCAAAGTAATTGTATTCTGTTGTGACTGGTCGATATACCCTGGACTCCGACTGTCTCGGACGGAACTGAAGGAGGCGGAAAACACGTCTAAGTTTCTTGTGACAGTGTGTGCTGGACGCATTGACCCGGGCTTGATATTGGACGCTTTTTACCAGGGTGCGTGGGGTGTGTTGATTGCCTGTTGCCCGCTCGGTGAATGTGAACACGATGGTAACTATAGGGCTCAAGAGAGATGTGCCTTGGTTGACAAATTACTTAATATACTTGGTGTTTCATCACCAAGGCTTAAGTTGGAACATTTTGCTACCGGTGAGACTCAAAAACTTAAGAGTGCGGCAGATAGTTTTGTGAGTGAAATAGCATCCTTGGGGCCAATATGAAAATTGGGAGACAGGATTTCAATGTGAGCAGATTATAGAGGATGAGCGATAGTGAAACAAAGGGAATCCCCAGTGTTAAGCTATCTCCGCTGACGGGAATTAACAAAGAGAGACGAAATCAACTATGAGAATCAGAATACCTTACGGAAAGGAAAAGGTAGATGTTGCAGTTGAGGAAAGTAAGATTGCCGGAATAATTGAACCAAATGTTGTTTCTGTCGGCAATGAAACAAAGACCGTCCGCAAGGGAATTGAGCAACCTATTGACTCCAGCAGTTTTGATGAGTTCATAGCCAATGCTGAGGATTTGCTGTTCATTGTTAATGATTACACTCGACCCACTCCTACAGCAAGAATACTAGAAGCGATTTACCCTAGAATCAAGGATAAAAATGTAAGGTTCATCATTGCCACCGGAATTCACCGTGCACCAACTGAAGAAGAATTCGAGTTTATCTTTGGCAATTACTATGGGTTGCTAAAGGACAGAATCTATGTCCACAACGCCCGCAAAGATGAAGATATGGTGTATTTGGGAATCTCTTCTACTGGCACTGAGATGTATGTAAACAAAATAGGTGTGGAAGCACATAAGCTGATAACTATCGGTTCAGTTGAACCTCATTATTTCGCTGGCTATACTGGAGGCAGGAAATCATTTCTTCCCGGCATTGCATCTTACAGAACAATAGAGCAGAACCATAAGCATGCTCTTAATCCCCGCGCACAGGCGCTGGTTTTAGAGGGCAATCCGGTTCATGAAGATATGGTTGATGCCCTCAAGACGATAGCAGGAAAGGAAATATTTTCCATCCAGACTGTTCTCGACGGCGAAAAAAGGATTTACCATTGTACGTCGGGGCATATTCATAGTTCATTTCTGATGGCTATAGAGAAAGCTCATGAAGTTTATTGTATAGATATCGAGGAAAAGGCAGATATCGTTGTCGCTATCGCTGGTTATCCCTCCGATGTGGATTTGTATCAATCGCAGAAGGCGCTTGACAACGGGAAACTGGCTCTGAAGAAGGGAGGTATTCTTATACTTATCTCTGGGTGCAGGTCTGGGATAGGAGAGGAAGCATACTTTAACCTGCTGGCCAGTAGTGAAACTCCTCAAGTGGCTCTGCAGAGAATCGAACAAGGCTACAAACTGGGTTATCATAAAGCTGCTAAAATGGCTGAGATTGTCACCTGGGCGGAAATCTGGGGAGTAACGGGGCTTGCAGATAAAGATATGGAGCAGGCATTTATCAAGCCCTACTATGACATTCAGGAAGCGCTGGATAGAGCAATTGAAAAGAAGGGAGAAAAAGCAAAAATCCTGTTCCTGATGGATGCTAGCCTCACCGTGCCGAAGATGATGGTATAGAGAAACTAACATTCTACGTCGGGAAGACAGAATGAGCCGAGAAACAAAATGAAGGAAATCAAAGCTTGCGATGTAACGAAAACTGTAAGCAGTCTATTTGAGCATTCTTGTCATTATTTGCCGCCGGATGTGATGATTGCATTAAGACAGGCGAGAGAAAAGGAGAAATCTCCCGTTTGTCGTGATGTTCTGGATAGAATCCTGGAAAATGCAAACGTTGCTGGTGAGGAACAAATTCCTCTTTGCCAGGACACCGGTGCCGCTGTGGTCATGTTGGAGTTGGGCCAGGAAGTCCACATAACCGATGGGGACCTGAATACAGCAATCAATGAAGGTGTACGCCAGGGATATGATAAGGGTTACTTGCGTAAATCCATTGTTAGCCGGCCTTGTTTTGCCAGGGTAAACACCAAGGATAACACGCCAGCTATGATTCATACTGATATAGTTCCTGGAAACAGGCTGAAAATTAGCGTCTTGCCTAAGGGAGGTGGCTCAGAAAATTGTTCTCGGCTGACTGCTCTGACTCCAGCCAAGGGGCGCCAAGGGGTCATAGATTTTGTTGTCAACCTTGTTGACGAGGTTGGCGGCAATCCCTGTCCACCGGTTATTATTGGTGTTGGTATCGGTGGGACGACAGACAGGACTATGTTTATAGCAAAGAAGGCGCTGTTACGCAAAGTTGGCGAACCCAGCCCTGACCCTGAGGTTGCTGATTTAGAGAGCGAAATTCTGGAAAGAGTTAACAATTTGGGCATCGGTGCTATGGGCTACGGCGGTACAGTTACAGCCTTGGCAGTTCATGCGGAGACCTTTCCCTGCCACATTGCCAGCATGCCTGTGGCAGTCAACATGCAATGTTGGTGTGCGCGTCGTGGAGAAGCAATCCTGTAAAGTAGTTTAGGAGAGTGAAAAAGGATGTCTGTAACCATTTCGCCCAAGAAGCTACGCCGTGAGTTCGTGAAAAAGGTCAAGGAACTCAGTGGACAAAACCTTCAGCTATGTTATCAGTGTGGTATGTGTTCTGGAAGCTGTCCAATGGTTTCTAATATGGACGTTTCCCCTCGGCAGATTATTGAACTGGCGCGATTGGGATTGGAGGAGGAGATCACCAATTCCAAAACTTTTTGGATTTGTGCCTCTTGTCTTGCCTGTACTGTTAATTGCCCTAGAGGATTTGATCTATCTAGGATGATGGAGGCAATAAGGCTTCTCACCCTGAGGAAGAATATTGACCACATACGCCCTGAGGATATTGCACCGGAAGAGCGCTGCGGACTTCCTCAAATAGCTATGGTCAGTGGTTTGAGAAAATTTACCGGCTGAAGAAATAAGAAATGAGCTTGGCTTATTATCCCGGATGTACCCTGAAAACCAGAGCCAGGAACCTGGAGCAGCCGGCAGTGGCTTCGATGGAAGCTCTGGGGTTTAAGCTGAATGAGGTACCCAGGTGGAACTGCTGTGGGGCAGTCTATTCCCTGGCTGAGGACGATTTAATCCATCAGGTAGCGCCTGTCCGCAACCTCATCCGCGCTAAAAAACAGGGAGAGACCGAGTTGGTTACTCTATGTGCTTTTTGCCTCAACACTTTGAAGAGAGCCAATATTTTAATGAAGGAAGATATAGCAAAGAGGGACACAATCAATGACTTCATAGATGAAGAGATAGACTATGCCGGGGAAGTAAAGGTGGTCCATCTTTTGGAGGTATTGAGAGACGAGCTGGGATGGGAAGCTCTTTCACAGAGGGTGAAGCTCCCTCTCCAGGGACTGAGGGTGGCACCGTATTATGGATGCACACTGCTTCGCCCACGGGAAGTGGCTATAGATAGTGTAGATGACCCTACCATCTTGCGAGAGTTTCTCGAAGCTCTCGGAGCCAGTCCCGTCGATTTCCCTGAGTCTACAAGGTGCTGCGGTTCTTATCAAGTAATAAGCAGTCCCGATGATATTTCCGAATATGCGCGGCTTATATTGGACTCGGCACTGAGTCATGGGGCAGAAACCTTGGTCGTCAGCTGTCCTTTATGTGATTATAATTTGGGTCGGGGGCAGAAGGAGTTAAGCACGAAGAGCGGATTCAGGGAAATGCCGTTATTGTATTTTACTCAACTTCTGGCTCTTGCCTTAGGGCTTGATCCTCAGGTATGTCATTTTGAGTTGAATTATGGTAGTCCGGAATCACTTTTGAGGGAAAAGGGCTTGCTTTCTTGAGGCGAAAGGACCGATTGGGGGTTAAGAATGAGCATCAAAGAGGAAAAGAAGAATCCAGCAGAAACAACGATTAAGGAAAAGGAACGAGTAGCGGCTAAGCTGATTCCCATATATATCATGGGTAAACGCTATGAAGTTCCCGAAGGATTTACCATTATGAAAGCCATGGAGTATGCCGGCTACATACTTATTCGGGGCTGTGGATGTCGTGGGGGCACCTGCGGCGCCTGCGGTACGTTCTATCGGAAGCCCGGCGATTATAAATTACAGGTAGCGCTTGCCTGCCAGAAGACAGTTGAACCGGACATGTACATAGCCCAGATTCCCTTTTTCCCCGCCAATCGGGCCCTCTATGCCTTTGCCGAACTGACTGCCGCCCCAGAAGAGGTTTTTAAACTATATCCTGAGCTATTTCGCTGTGTAGCCTGCAATTCCTGCACGAAGGCCTGCCCCCAGGGCATAGAGGTAATGGACGCTATCTCAGCTTTGAAGCAAGGTAATATCGCCAGAGCTGCCCAACTCAGTTTCGATTGCATTCAATGTGGCTTGTGCACCAGTCGCTGCTTTGGAGAGTTAGCTCAGTATCATATGTTCCAGCTCGCACGCAGAGTTTACGGAGCCAGAATCGTCCCACGGGCGGAGCATTTAGCCGAGATGGTGAAAGCAGTTGACAAAGGCAAGTATGACCGGTTTCTGGACGTGTTGAAGCGGGCTGAAGAAGACGAATTGAAGAAGCTATACCAGGAACGGGAGGTAGAGCCGTTGGTGGCTGGGGAGGATTGGCAGCCGAAAGACACGACGTACCTTTAGGAGGCGACATGAGTTATTTGGGATATCCGGATTTCTTCGAACCCTATATCAAGGAAGTGGAAGCGACCAGACCTGCCCGCGTCGAGAAAAGGAAAAAAGGGGAAGAGTTTCCCTTCATGTCCTTGCAGGAAAGACAGGAGATGTTGAAATATCACCCCGATTACAAGGAAGAGGGAAGGCGGGAGATAAAGATCGGCCCGAGCAAGGGTTATCGAATAGCTCACGAGTTCGTTGACCTGCTGGAGGCTAAGAGCAGAGTTGAACCCGACAAAGTGGACCTGTCCAGGGTTGATTATGAGACCGATGTACTGGTTATCGGTGGTGGTGGGGCTGCTACTGTCGCTGCCCTTATAGCCGAGGAGAATGGTGCTCAGGTTCTCATGGCTACCAAACTGCGACACGGTGATTCCAATACCATGATGGCTGAAGGCGGGATCCAGGCTGCCTCAAAAGGAGAAAAGGACTCTCCTTACTATCACTATCTGGATGTGGTGGGTGGAGGGCATTTCAAGAACGACCCGGATATCGTAGCTACTTTTGTGAAACAAGCTCCTGATGCCCTCGAGTGGCTGGAAAGCCTGGGGGTCCTGTTCTCCAAGTTTCCGGACGGCAGACTTGGGACTATGCATGGTGGGGGGACCTGCCGCAAAAGGATGCACTATTGCGCTGACCTCAGCGGAATGGAAATCATGCGTACTGTCCGTGATGAAGCCCGCAATCGGCCTAACATCAAGGTTCTGGAGTTTTCCCCGGCGGTGGAGCTTATCCTCGATGAGCATGGGCAGTGTGCTGGAGCAGTGCTATATAACATGGAGACCGAGGAGTATCTTGTTGCCAGAGCTAAGGCGGTGATTTTAGCTACCGGCGGTGCCGGGAGGCTCCATGTCCAGGGTTTTATAACCACCAATCATTACGGCGCCACTGCCGATGGTATTGTCTTAGGCTACAGGGCGGGTGTGCCGTTGTCTTTTCTGCATACCGTTCAATATCACCCCACAGGCGTGGTTTTCCCGGAACAGATAGAGGGGTGGCTCATTACCGAGAGGTTCCGGTCGGAGGGGGCGGACATTTTGAATGTGAACGGGGAGAAATTTGTCAACGAGCGCGAGCCCCGGGATGTGGAATCAGCCCGTTTTATCAAGGAATGCCTGGATGGCAACGGTGTCCCCACTCCTACCGGGAAGGTAGGGGTCTGGCTCGATTCCCCCATGCTTGACATCCTCCATGGTGAAGGGAGGGTGCGGACCGCCTTTGTGGGAAAATGGAAGGTATACGACCGCTTAGGAATTGATATATCCAAAGCACCCATGCTGGTCTATCCTACACTCCATTATCAGAATGGGGGGCTTCAGGACAACGCCGAATGCGAAACTGGTGTGCCCGGGCTTTATGTTGCCGGGGAGGTGACCGGCGGACTGCACGGGGAAAACAGGCTGATGGGCAATTCGCTTATGGATATTGTAGTATTTGGCAGGACTGCCGGTAGAAATGCTGCTATATTGGCCAGGGAGAAAGCAAAAGAGGGGAAGCTAACCTTGAAGCACGTAAAGAGATATCATGAGGAGCTCAAAGAGGCTGGTATTACAACTGATAGAGTGGCCCCGATGCTTCTGCCCGACTATACTACGCCCGAAGTAAAGGAAAAACAGCTTACCGTAAGCTACTTGGGAACCTTGAGGTAGAAAGCGAGTCCAAGACATACCAAAAATCCCCCTCTTAAGGTAAGAAAGGGTAGGGGAGCTATGAATGACTAGCAAGAGAGGTGAGACCTATGGCAAAGAAGATTACGCTGCCGTTAAATGACGAAATCTTGAAAGACTTCAGGGCCGGGGACAATCTCTTCCTCACCGGTGTCATCTACGTTGCCCGCGATGCCGCTCACAAGAGGATGGTCGAGGCTCTCGACCAGGGGAAGCCCCTGCCTTTTGATATCAAGGGGGCCACCGTATACTACATGGGGCCCAGTCCTGCCCGCCCGGGGAGGGTAATCGGCTCGGCCGGTCCCACCACCAGCGGCAGGATGGATGCTTACGCTCCCCGCTTGATGGCTGAGGGACTGAAGGGGATGATTGGCAAAGGGTTGCGGTCAGAGGCGGTGAAGGATGCTATGGTGAAGCACAAGGCGGTCTATTTGGGGGCAATAGGGGGTGCCGGCGCCATAATCTCCAAGAGCATCAAAAAAGCAGAGGTGGTAGCCTACGAAGAACTTGGTGCTGAAGCCCTTCGCCGTCTGGAGGTAGAAGACTTCCCCGTTACAGTAGTAAACGATATCTACGGTGGCAGCCTCTACGAGGAAGGCAAAGCCAAATACCAGGTCAGAAGCCCTTAATCATAGTTAACCGCAAGATTCCCTTTTGTAGCTATACAGAAGAGAGAAGCGAAATTTTCGTGGGGTCCTAGCTAGGGGAGCTTCCTATAGCTCTGCTGGAGGAGTAGGGCATCATTTTCCAAATAAGGCACGCTCTCGCAAATGATTACTCCTTTTGCTTTCCGTTCCTTCAGGGCTTTGAGTAGTTCCACATAATGGAAGTCTGAGTCTGGGAGCATTAAATGCTTGATTTCTCCCTTCTTACCGTAGGCAATCCCGGCGAGATGGATATGCATATTATCTAAGGCTTGCCTGCCCAGTTTTCTTTCAACCTGGTCTAAGATACCGAGAAATTCTTGATGGGAATTAGCTTTCCCCGTCCGGGCATGCCAATGAGAAAAATCAATGCAAGGGGCAACTCCCTCTATTTCGCTACTAAGCTGAAGTATTTCCTCTAAAGTGCCAAATTGAGACGGTTTTCCGGCAACTTCGGGGGAAATCGTCACTTTGTTTCCCTCTTTCCGCAGAGTGTTAACCACCTCCTGCAGATGCCTTCTAACCATGGCGTAGGTCTCTGCGGGGGTGTTTTTGAGATAGAAGGCAGCATGGAAGGTAATACTTCTGGCGCCGAAAAGGCCAGCGATGCGAGCAGTTTGCAGTATCCTTTCTTTGCTCATGTGTACCTTTTGCGGCTCGACGGCATTCAGGTTTATAAAGTAAGGTCCGTGAGCAGTGAGCACCACATTCTTTCTAGCGGCTAATTCTCCCACCGAGACAGCAACCTGAGGGCTCATCCTTACTCCCTGGACAAATTCCACCTCCATGCAGCCTAGGCCGAGCTCGGCAATACGTTCAATGCCGGCCTCAGTGAAACGGGATTCGGCACTGAGGGGAACACCACCTGTTCCGAAAAGGAGCTCGCTCGTTTCGTTTGAATTCATGACTTTCCTCTGTCTAATCTTTCTGCTTCGTCTACGAGTTTTTTATAAGCAGCCAGCAATTCTTCGGTCAGTAGGCCTGGCTTGCCTGTGCCGATAGGTTTGTCTTCAAACCAGGTCAGGGGCATAAGCTCCAGTATGGAATTGGTAATAAAGGCCTCATCGGCCTCAATTAGCTCTTTAAACTCCACCTGTCTTTCCATGGTTTTGATATTTGCAGCCCGGGCTATTTCCAGGACTACTTCCCTGGTGATTCCAGACAGTACGCCACTTTCCAAAGAGGGCGTGATTAGCTCTTCATTACTTGCCAGGAATATATTGGTTGTACTGCCTTCAGCAAGGTATCCCTTTTCGTTGAGCAAGATGGCTTCATCGCATCCAGCAGCTCTGGCTGCCACGCGGGCGAGGATATTTTCCAGATAGCAGGTAGACTTTAGTCGGGATAAGGGCGACTGGCTATTACGGCGCAGGGAGGATAGGGCTGCTTTAAAACCTGATTCATATTGTTCTGGTGGTAAGGCAATAAGATTTCGGGCAGTGATTAAGACAGTGGGGCTGGAGCATGTGCTCGGGTCAGGCGTCATATCGCCTTCACCCGCCGAAACAGTGAGCCTTATGCGGGCATCCTTGAGCTTATTGGCCTCCAGAGTTGCCATGCAGGCAGCTTTCAAAGATTGCTTCCCTTCATTTGTGCGCAGGATGCTATTTGTCAGTCCAATGCTATCAGCGGAGCTGCGAAGGCGGGTGACGTGAGAATTGAGGCGGAAGATGTGCCCGTTGTAAACCCGCATGGTCTCGAATAGCCCGTATCCGTAAAGAAAGCCATGGTCAAGTGGAGATAGCTTAGCCTTGGAGCAGGGGATAAGCTGGCCGTTAAGATAAATAATTCCAGTCATGATTTCAACACTGCCTGTAATTGCGAGGCCCCCAAGTACCGTAGCAATCCCCAAGAGTATCCTGCCACTGAAATTGCTTCACGTTGGCAAAATACCATTTTCGTCCCAAACTGCTCCGGTGAAACGAAGGAAGTTGGCTAAAATGTCGTGTCCTACTTCCGTGAGGATCGATTCAGGATGAAACTGGACACCCTCTACTACATAATCCCGATGTCTCACGCCCATTATTGTACCCTCGGGAGTCTTGGCTGTGACTTCGAGACAGGATGGAAAACCCTCAACTTCGATAATTAAGGAATGGTAACGTGTTGCCGGAAACGGATTGGGTAAGCCCTGATAGATAGTTTTGGCATCGTGGTGGATAGTGGAGGTCTTGCCATGGACTGGCAAAGCTCGACCTATTTTGCCCCCGTAGACGTAGCCAATACATTGATGCCCCAAGCATACACCCAGTATGGGGACTTTTCCGCCAAAATATCGTACTATTTCGTTAGACATGCCTGCTTCTAAGGGTGTACAGGGGCCTGGGGAGACAATGATATGACTGGGGGCTACCTCTTCGATTTGAGCCAAAGTTATCTGGTTATTACGATAGACTATTGGTTGCCAGCCCAATTCCCCCAGATATTGGGCCAGGTTATATACAAAGGAATCATAGTTATCTATTATCAGCACCATTATTAAGCTTGTTGTCAGGATAGAATAGTCCTGCTCCTCTCCTTGCAGTTAATTGATGGTACCAAATTATGTCTCCACCTGACCGTCATTGACAAATTCGTCCTTGGCGTTTATCCTATTCATCGTTGTCTCACTACACGCAAGTGTCTGCCCTGCGGGCACAAACGAGCCTTTTGGGTGCAGATGTTATTTACCGTATCATAGCTGAAAAGGGACATCTTGGCTAGGGCTCCAAAGAATACATGATTCTTTATATGTTACCTTGATTTAAGAGAGGAGAGACAGCATCAGAAATAAGGATAGAATCTGCTGGAGAAGCAATAGATATTACCCATTCTGTTGACGCAGAAGGTCATGGAAAAGGTCATTATTTTCGACACCACGTTACGAGATGGTGAACAAGCCGCGGGAGCGAGCTTGAACCTTCAGGAGAAACTGGGAATAGCCAGGCAACTGGATAGACTTGGTGTTGAAGTTATCGAATCTGGTTTTCCTGCCAGCTCAATTGGAGAGTTTGAGGCTGTTCGCCTTATTGCCCGGGAACTTGAGCGTCCCACAATTTGCGCTCTTACCCTTGCTAATAGTGAAGCCGTAGACAGGGCATGGGAGGCGGTTAAGGATGCTGCACATCCCCGGATTCATGTTTTCCTTTCGGCTTCAGACATTCACCTATCTCACCAGCTCAAGAAGAGTCGGGATGAGGTTCTAAAGATATCTCAGGAAATGGTAACTCGAGCTAAGAGTTATTTAGACGACGTTGAGTTCTCACCAATGGATGCCAGTCGTGCTGATCCTGCTTATATCTACAAAATTCTGGAATCAGTGATCGACGCTGGAGCAACCACGGTTAACATACCGGATACTGTGGGCTATGCTACTCCTCAGGAATTTGGCGGTTTAATCCGGGGAATATTGGACAACGTGCCCAATATCGATAGGGCTGTGGTCAGCGTACATTGTCATAATGACCTGGGGTTGGCTGTGGCTAATAGTCTCGAGGCAATAAGGGTAGGTGCGCGGCAGGTTGAATGTACTATTAACGGCATCGGTGAACGAGCTGGCAATGCTTCTCTAGAGGAAATCGTCATGGCCTTAAAAACTCGCCAGGATTTCTTCCATCTCACCACTGATGTGGATACGACTCAAATTTACCGGGCAAGCCGTTTAGTTAGCGAGCTTACTGGTTTTTCCATCCAGCCTAATAAAGCTATCATTGGGGCAAACGCTTTTCGCCATCAGTCAGGTATCCATCAAGACGGTGTGCTCAAAAAGTCTATCACCTATGAAATTATGGACCCCAAATCGGTTGGCATACCCTCGAGCGCCTTAGTATTGAGTAAGGTGAGTGGCAGACATGCCTTCAAGGAGAGACTGTCTGAGCTTGGCTACACTTTGAGCGAAGAAGACTTAAACCGTGCCTTTCAGGGATTCAAAGAGTTGGCAGATAAGAAAAAGGAAGTCACAGATCGAGATATTGAATCTCTGATAGCGGAAGAACTGCGCACTGTTACCGAGGTGTACCATCTTGATCATGTTGAAGTTTCCTGCGGCGACCATAGTATCCCTACGGCAACAGTCAGGCTCATCGGTCCAGAGAGGCAGAGTTTGGCTGATGCTGCTTTGGGCACCGGTCCTGTGGATGCTGTATATAAAGCTATCAACCGCATAGTTGGGATACCTAATAAACTCACGGAGTTCACCGTTAAATCGATTACCGAGGGGATTGATGCAATCGGGGAGGTTTTAATACGAATAGAAAGTAAGGGGGTAACCTATACCGGGCGTGGTGCTGCTACTGATGTCATTGTTGCCAGTGCCAAGGCATACATGAATGCCCTGAATCGTTTGTTGGCGGCAAAAATGAGTGGCAAGTGATATCGAAGGCAACACTTTTAAATTGAGAGATAAGCTCTCTGAGATTTTGTAAATACGGAGGTGATGAATTTGAATCCCTTACTAGAAATGATATTGAGGCTTTTGTTGGCTTTTGCCTTGGGGGCAGGCATTGGTTTTCAACGGGAACGGGCAGGTAAAACAGCAGGAGTGCGTACGCATATATTGGTTAGCGCCGGGGCAGCCCTTTTAACTTTAGTATCTATATATGGGTTTAATGGTGCAGCGGTTGATATCTCTCGAGTTGCTGCTGCCGTTGTAGTTGGGGTCGGTTTCATCGGTGCTGGAGTTATCTTCCGGGGTCGGCAAGAAGAAGAGGTGGCAGGATTGACCACCGCAGCTACCATCTGGATAACTGCTGCTATAGGTTTAGCTGCTGGGGCAGGAATGTATTTGGTTTCCGTTATAGCAACTGCTATTACTGTCGGTGTCTTGCTGCTCCCCAAGATTCGTGGCTAAGAAAGTCATTGCGAACAGAGCTAAGGTATCTTAGTAAGGATTTTGCCGGGGCAAGAATCTTAAAGGCACTTCTGGCAAAGGGGCGTTTGTCATGGTTAGAATTCTGCACACCGCCGATATTCATCTAGGGGCGAAGTTCCCGGGCTTGGGAAATAATGGGGACTCCCAGCGGGAGCAATTGAGAACTACATTCAAGAACATCATAGCCACCGCAATAGACGAAAGGGTTAATATCGTTTTAATTGCCGGGGACCTATTCAATGCTAACCAGCAGTCGCAAAAAAGTATCGAGTTAGTAATAGAGCAATTCAATTGCCTTGGGGCAAATAATATCCCAATCTGCCTTATCCCCGGCACTCATGATTCCCTTGATTCGTCATCAATTTACAGAAAAGTCGACTTCAAGGGGAAATGCTCTAATCTAACAATCTTTACTGATGAAAATATATCCTTTCAGGAATATCCCAGCCTTGATTTAACGGTATATGGGAAGCCAAACCTGAGTAATAGGTCTTATACAAGCCCACTGAAAGGGCTCAAGCGTTCGACTGCAAGTAGATTTCATGTCGCTATGGCTCACGGGTCATTCTATATCCCGGAAAAGATAGCGGAGGATGACCATGTATTCAGGCTCGAGGAAATTAAGGCCAGTGGTATGGACTATCTAGCACTTGGACACTGGCACCGAGTTTATAGCTGTTCGGAAAAACCTCCAGCCTGGTATTCCGGCCCGCCGGAGTGGATACCTGACCAAAGAGAAAGAGGTGCTGTGATTTTGGTTAGTCTTTTGGACTCTGGCGAAGTCAGGGTTGAACCCAGAAAACTTGGACTTCGTGATTATGACGAAATAGAGATAGACATGAGTGAAATACAAGATCTGGCGATGCTAAAGGCGAGAATTTCCGATGGGGCAAATCAGAACCTGATAAGAAAAATTACTCTTAAAGGGCTTCGCAATGCCGAACTTATGGCAAATCCTGAGGAATTAGAGACCGATTTGAGGGAGAATTTTTTTCATCTTGATGTTATGGATAAGTCTCATCCGCGGTCGAGAGAGATCACAGCACATGAAGAGCGGTTGATTATGAATAGATTTATTAGGCTAATGAAGGGGCAAATCGAAAGCTCGGAGGGGGAGGAAAAAGATATTGCTGAAAGTGCCCTTCAGTATGGTGCAGCTCTTCTGGATGGGAAGGAAGTCTTATAATGTTGTTGAAAAGGATCGAGCTGAGAAACTTCAAGAGACTTGTTGATTTTCAAGCTCAGTTTCGCCCTGGGATAAATGTGGTCAAGGGGCCACTAAATGAAATGGGTAAGTCCACTTTACTTGATGGCATCATTGTTGCCCTTTTCAATAATCCTAAAAGCACTGCGAAAGAGCTTAGAGATTATATTTCCTGGGGCTCAACCAAGCAGTGTCAAACTAGTCTTGAGTTTGAAGATAAAGGGAACAGATATTTATTGGAGAAGGATTTTGACAAGGGAACAGTCAAGTTTATTGATGGTAATACTCGAGAAGAACTTGATACTTTCAAAGAAATTTCAAAGAGATTGACTGAGCTACTGGGCACTAATTCCGATAATCTCTTTATATGTTCTTCCTGTATTCGTCAAGACCAAATAAGCGAAATATCATCGGGTAAGAAGGAGATTAGTGAAAGCCTGGAGGAAATTGTGAGTGGGGGTAAAGAAAGCACACTTGCTTCACAGGTGATACAGAAGTTAGATGATAAAATCTCTGAGATGAGGAAGGGATTGGATAGGCCGGCGAAAATGGACGGTAGCTTAAAATCTCTGCAAGGGCAGCTGGAGAATCGTTCACGGGAATTTACTGACATTGAAAACGAGGTCTCCAGAGTTGAGGCACAAAAAATTGAGCTATTGGAAGTGAATAAGCAACTGGCTCAGATCAAGGAACAATATGAGAAGGCCAGGGCGCTGCTGGAGAAAAACAGCCAGCGTAAAAAAGCAGAGGCATCCATAGAAGATTTGAAACGTAAATATGATGAAATGGAAGAGCTACTGGGCGGGATAAATAAACTTGTTACAGCACTGGAAGAGGCAAACGAGGCACTTAAATCCATTGAGGGACTTGAAAATGAGCAACAGGTCTGGGGATTAAGGAGGAAGCTGGACGCAATCCAGAATAGGCGTGGGGACATCGAAGAGGACCTGGCTATGCGGGAACTGGAGTCGGTTGAAGCGAATGAGAAATTGAAGAGGGAAAAATTTGTGAGATTTCTTAATTCCGGGAAAGGGATAGCTACTTCGATAATAATACTGGCAGGCGGGATAATAGGAGTGTTGGTTGGTCCTTTTTATCTCCTGGGGTTGATAATTCTGGGCGCAGCTCTCCTTGCCATAGCTGCTCTTTTCCGTGATAGGACTAGCATTTCTGGTATTGAAGAGCGTATTCAACAAATGAAGGAAGCTCTCCGTAAACGTGCCGAAGAAGAGGAGAAGTTATTGGCCGAGGTTAAGTGTAGCACGGTTGTTGATTTTGATAATAAGGAAAGAGATTTTGGCTCTAGGCTTAAAGAAAAGAATAGCTTGGAAGCCCAGCTAAAAGGGGTGTTGAGAGGTAGGACAATCGAGGATCTCCAGAGGCAAGAGAAAGAAGTAGCAAGGGGTTTGGCGGTTGAGGAGGCGAAACTTACTGACGATTTGAAGGAAACGCGCCTGAGCCCGGAGGAATACGTAGAACTAGAAAGGAAGGTCCAGAGCTTGGGGGCCGAGCAAGCTGAACTTGAGAGGCAAAAAAGGCGCTGCGAAGTAATCATCGAGCAAGCAAGATTTAGTATAGAGGACCAGATTAAATTAGAAGAGGAACTGGAAAGCCTTCAGGAAACTTTGAAACGTGAAGAGGGAAAAGTGCAAGTATATGCATTAGCGAGGGAATTTATCTCTCAGGCGAGAACTGAGATACTTTCATCAACTGAGGAAGCTTTGGAGAAAGAAATTCAGAGATACTTGGCTGTCTTTACTAATAATAAATATAAGCAGGTAAGAAGAGTCAATAAAGAAGCCCTGGAATTCTGGATATATTCAGATGAGAAAGGAGACTGGGCTAAGCCGGAGGATTTAAGTGGAGGAGTGATTGATGAATTCTATCTGGCGTTTCGACTTGCCCTGGCTGGATTGATATTTGGCGATAAGAAGCCACCATTGATATTGGATGACCCTTTTGTTAATTTTGACTCTCTACGCCTAGCCAATACACTAAACTTTTTCAAAACGATAGCCGCGGATTATCAGATAATAATGTTCACGCTGGGTGATTTATATGATAAGGTGGCCGATAACATTATTTTGTTAGGTGAAAAAGATAGACCTTTGTAAGGAGGTGATTTTAAATGGGTTATATTTCCCCGACATTAGCTGTAAGGAATATGAAGCAAACTATTCAATTCTACAGAGCTTCTCTGGGATTTAAGACGGGGATGACCTTCCCTAATGCAGATAATCCTGAGTATGCCGATCTTTCGAAGGATGGGATGGTTCTCATGTTTATACCAACCGAAAATATCGGTATAGGGAAGGAGGAAAAGTTCGGCGTGGGCGTGAACATATATATGCAAATCGATGGTGATATAGATAAGTACTACAATGAGTTGAAGGACAAAGGCGTTAAGATTGTGGTTGACATAAAAGATGAACCCTATGGAATCAGGGATTTTACGGTCGAGGATATCGACGGATACAAGCTGACGTTTAACCAAGCAGGATAATTGGTCGGATATACTAGGGCTGAATTAGATATGTAGGTAGTATGGAATTTGATTTAGCAGTTTTACCAGGTGACGGTGTCGGCTCAGAGGTAACAAATCAGGCGCTAAATGTTTTACAGGCCGTGGGTGAGAGATTCGGACATAGCTTTCACCTCCATGATGGGCTCATAGGCGGTGCTGCTATAGAGACTCTGGGCACAGCCCTTAGTGATGAAACATTGAAGATGTGTAGACAATGTGACGCTGTGCTGCTCGGCGCGGTTGGTGGCTCTAAATGGGATGACCCTCAAGCTAAAATTCACCCCGAAGATGGACTTCTGGCTTTGCGCAAAGGGCTCGGACTGTTTGCTAATTTGCGTCCCGTGAAAATCTTCCCTATGCTGGTGAATTCCACTAATCTCAAGCCGGAGGTGGTTAAGGGAGTTGACCTGGTGGTGGTTAGAGAACTCACAGGCGGACTTTACTTTGGTCAGCCTAAGAAACAGTGGCGGACTCGGGAGGGAAGGAAGGCCGTTGATACCCTGGTCTATTCAGAGGCAGAAATTGAGCGCATATTAAGAGTTGGCTTTGAGCTGGCTCGAAGGCGCCGTAAGAAATTAGTTTCGGTAGATAAAGCCAATGTGCTGCAGTCATCCCGCCTATGGCGGCAGATTGCTATAGAAGTTTCCACCGATTACCCTGACATTGAACTCCAGCATATGCTCGTTGATGCTTGCGCTATGAGATTTATTCAGCGTCCTGCCGAGCTGGATGTTTTGGTCACCGAAAACATGTTTGGTGATATTCTTACGGACGAGGCTTCAATGCTGGCCGGCTCCATGGGCATGCTCCCCTCGGCCAGCTTGGCAGGAATTCCCAAGGGAAGAACCTTCGGCATGTACGAGCCAATTCATGGCAGTGCTCCCAGTCGAGCGGGGCAAAACCTGGCTAACCCTATTGCCACTATCTTAAGCGTAGCCATGATGCTTCGCTATTCTTTTGACTTGGAAGCTGAAGCCGAGGCTGTAGAAAATGCTGTCCTCCATACATTGGACCAAGGTTACAGGACTTACGATATAATGTCCGAAGGCAAGATGCGGATGGGAACAGAGGAGATGGGGGATTTGATCGCTCAAAAAGTGAACGTATAAGGAAATCTTCAATGTCCAAAGTGCAGCTTTATGATACGACTCTAAGGGACGGCGCTCAGCAGGAGGGCATTTCTTTTTCTGTTGAGGATAAGCTGAAGATCTGTCAAAAGCTGGATGAACTGGGTATTGACTTCATAGAGGGTGGCTGGCCTGGTTCTAATCCCAAGGATACCGAGTTCTTCGCCAGAGCGCAGAATTCGCACTTGACCCGTTCAACCCTGGTGGCATTTGGTAGCACCAGACGTATTGATTCTCGGGTGGAAGAAGACATTAACCTCCAGGCTTTACTCCATGCTAAAACCAAGGTAGTCACTATAGTAGGGAAAGCCTGGGATCAACAGGTAACTCGAGTGCTGGAAACAACGCTGGAAGAAA
>Ga0255055_10000268_pt1 | contig 41246 bp, 48 predicted proteins | sample JV7_2_27_MG_FD_188633 | JGI IMG/M metagenome (GOLD analysis project Ga0255055, IMG submission 188633) | Seawater microbial communities from Jervis Inlet, British Columbia, Canada - JV7_2_27 | ecosystem: Environmental > Aquatic > Marine > Inlet | place: Canada: British Columbia | collected... | reverse complement strand
TAGTGCTCGTGTTTTTATCACACCCTTTAGACCAGCATGTAGAAACCAACTTACATTGATAAGAAAAATAGCGAAGAATGCTGAGCAACAATTAAAAATCAGACATGTAGCCAGTGGTGAAGCGTTACTTCAAGACCTTTCCAGTCAATGGGGGATTATTGATAATGCGTTCCAAGCAACATCGGACCACTTTAATCTTTTAGCTGATACGAAAATCACTAAAGAGACTATTGCCGAAGTTCTTAACCGTATCGCTCCTATCACTGATAAATTGTCAAAGAGAGCTAGGTCAGTAAATGAAAAGAAACAATTAGGGATTGCCCAATTCGTTTCAAATGCTGATGATGGCTTCATAGCTTTTGACACTGCATGGAATTTAATCAATGCTGTAACACGCTATACATCACACGTTCAAACTGGATTCTCTAACAAGGAAAAATCATTGTTAGTTGGTTCTGGTCGGGATTCAAACTATGACGCACTTGACATCGTAACTGATGTATGTGGTCTTACATTCTAACATACAGGCCCTTCGGGGCCTTAACAGGGGAACCTAATGAGCAAGAGCAAAAAAACATACGAAACAAAACTACAGAGGGCTGAGAGGGTTGCCCTTAGTGGTGCTACCGTGACACGAGTAGTGCAGAGCAAAAAATCCTATTCAAGAAAAACCAAACACAAGGGGGCATTTTGAAAACATTTATTTTCCACACGGTAATTGGTAGGGCTGGTAAAATAACGGCAACGATATTTAGCGTAAAGAAAAATATTCCTAGAGAAATATCTCAGACCGAATATTACACAGCCTCTTACAAAGGGCATGAAACAGAAGTCCTCAAACGTCTTCGTGAAGAGGGTTTTATTTCTTCCAAAATAGAAGGCTACTATTATCATGACTTCCCAGAAAAGCATAACATCAATATATTTCACTTATATTAACAAGGAGCGAGCTATGTATCAATTCAAAAGAACAATAAAAATAGCAAGAATACTTCTAGGACGAAGTGCCTTTAACACCGATGTTACTGGAGACATTGAGCACTACTTTGAAAACGGTGTTGAGTTGGGTATGTATTGGACTGGTCAGGAAGAAATCAAGGGCCATGCCCCTTCTTGCACAGTATTTCTTGAACCCAGAAAATGGAGCAACGAGATTTTAAACAACTACAAAGTAACCAAATATTTTCACATTTATAAAAACGAGGTACTAACATGAGCACAACAACATCAACAACAATAAAACTGAACGTGAAGCAGTTTGAAATATTAAAATGTCTTCACCACGCCTGTAGCGATGACACTTACAGGGCCACACTTCAACATGTATACTATGACCACAAGAAAAAGCAATTTGTTGCCACAGACGGCCACATACTACGCTCAGAATCTTGGGACTATGTATTCGATGACAGGAAAGCTCCTGACTTCTCATTCTACTTGAAGAAAACAGCTTTCATCAATACCATAGCTCAGTTTAAAAAGCTGTACACTGTGAAGAGTGATGAAAAAATTGCTAACTACGAGTTCAATGTTAGTAGTGATGTTAGCGAGATAGGTATTTACCCAGACTACCCGAAAGTGTATGAAAACAAGGAAAAGAAGGCTGTGGAAAGAATAGGGTTTGACCTTGATTTGCTTTCTAGGCTTAGGAAAACTTTTCCAAAGTCTAAGGATTGCAATATCAAGTTTGAGTTTACTGGCGAGCTGTCTGCATGTTTGTTTTCGGCTACCAACGGTGACTTCACAAGGGAGGCTGGCGTAATTATGCCCATAAGATTATTTGACTAGTTTATTTTTCAATTTAATTTTAACTTAACAACGAGGTATTCAAAATGAGCACTGCAACAATTAACAAACCTAGAAGCCGTAACGAGTGGGATGGCTACCTACTACAGCTTGGGCTGGACCCCAAGAAGCACATCTTTGTATGTAAGCATTTAGATGAGCTGGATGATGTGAAACAATTAAACCAAATCCGAGCTGAGCTTGATAGACTCGGACAGAGAGGGCTGGACCCCACAGGGTATTTAAAATATTTACGCTTTGGCTTTGAAGCTCACCTTAACTATATTGCTTAACCCACCATTAACATCGACAAGGAACCGATATGAATATAACATCAAAAGGAATGCAAAACGCCAGACTTAGAGCTGGCCACACACAAGTTCAGACTTCAGTAGAAGTTGAATGTTCACCTAACATTATTAACAATTTAGAAGTGAGGGACGCTATACCAAAGTCAGTGCATTTACAGAAGGCATTGGCTACATACATCAAAAAATATGCGAGGAAAAAATGACAATAAATCAATCGCTAGAAAAAATCGGTGTAAAAACCATAAGAACAAATGGAACCAGACTAGGCAAAAAAATTGTTCACCTAGAGTACAATAAAAAAAGAGTTGTCAGGCCATGTATTTATGACCTTGACGAAGCATTGGAAGAGCTGGGTGTTCCAGCTCAAAAAAGGTCCAATATATTTAACTAACATTAAAATTAACGAGGTAAAAAAATGAGCAACGAAATAACACCATTACAAAAAGACATCAATCTTGCTGTCACAAATGCCAACGCTTTAATCATCACTGATGGCGAAGGTTTGCAAACTGCGTCAATTTATTTGAAGGAATGCAACCTTCGTATAAAAGCTATCGGGGTTGAGTTCGATGACATCATCAAAAAGGCCCATGAAGCTCACAAGGCTTCAACGTCCAGACGAAAATTGCACTTGGACCCAGTGAACAAGGCCAAGGCTATTATCAGTGCAAAAGTTTCCCAGTACAATGTTCTCGTGCAGAGAAAACGTGCTGAGGCTGAAGCTGAAGCGAAGCGTAAGGCCCAAGAGGAACAGGATGCCCAAAAAATTGCCGATGCAGAGGTGCTACAGGCCGAAGGGGAGACTGAGCTGGCTGAGGCTGTCTTGACTGAGGAACGTCCTCTGGAGGTCGTACAGGCCCCTGTAGCTGAGCCTGAGCCTGAAGGCTTGTCCTATCGAGATAACTGGCAGTTTGAAATAGTGTCCATTAAGGATATACCTACAGAATACCTACAGGTTAATGAGAAGGCTATTCGTCAAGTGGTCAAAGCCCTTAAAGGCAACACAAAAATTGCTGGAATTAAGGTAATCAACAAAAAAACTGTTATACAAAAGGTTTAAATGTATATTCGGATAACAACAACAAGTGGGTGACACCAGAAGGTAGGTGTGGTAAATAGGAGATACTTTTGAACGACTATCATAGAAACTGTTCATTATGTAGGGTGACTTTACGAGTAACAAATTGCGTAGATGTAAAACTAATCGGGGACACTATCTCACGCCCCACCTCGTCAATTCCCTACCCCACTTTTTTCACAATCAACAAGGAGCACATCTTCAATAATTTAATACTCAAAAAAATCAGAGCCATCATTGGTTCACAAAAAAAGGGACCCCTCACCTTATCAGAATTGCAGACTATCTACGGCATTCTGGTACAGAGGGCAAGGCCCAATACCATCATCCGAGCAGTGGTACTGGCCCTTAAAAATTCTAAGCTCGCAACAAAAATACTTATTCAAGGAGCGTAACCCATGGCGAATAATTTGCCCTCAAACATACCAGCAGTAAAAACTTTGCTGGAAAAAAATCAAGTGGCCTTACAAGAGGCCCTACCCAAACACATACCAGTAGCCAAGCTCATCCGTGTGATGGTCACCCAGATGAGTGTTAACCCAGCACTTCAAAAATGTACTCAGGTTTCCCTTATAGGCTCACTATTGAAGTGCTGTCTGTATGGCCTCGAACCTGATGGCAGAGATGGTGCTCTGGTCCCATTTGGGAATGTTGCTACATTCATACCGATGTATCAAGGCGAATTAAAAATTGCCAGACGTACAGGGGAAGTCTCCCTTATTTATGCTGAAGTTGTTCGAGAGAATGATGAGTTTCACATGACCAAGGGCCTTAACCCAGACCTACAGCATACGCCTAGCCTTAAGGATGCTGGTGAAACTATTGGAGCCTATGCAGTTATCAAGTTGAAATCTGGTGAATCCGATTTTGTCTGGATGACTAAAGCAGACGTTGAAAAAGTTCGCAATAGTTCCAAGGCAAAAAATTCTGGACCATGGACCCAGTGGTGGGATGAAATGGCCAAGAAAACTGTGCTCAAGCGTATGCTGAAGCAAGCACCAAAAGCCAGTGAAGTTCAGAAGGAATTTGACGAGGCTGATGTGAACGTGTTTAGGGCCATGGATGTGCTTAACCTCCCAACGCCACAGGAAGAGGCTCAAGCGAGCATAGAGGCCCCTAAACGTGTGTCTGAAGCAACTCCAGACGATGGTGCTAGAAATACTGATGGAACCCCATACGAAGGTGTGAGTGGTGGACCAGCTACACAAGAAAAAGTGGACACTGAAACTGGCGAAGTAACACAGGGACAGCCAGCTCAGAATAATGACGTACCCTTCCCGACTAATGAGTAGCACACTCACCTTCGATGAAGTTGAACACAAGTACAGGGTGGGAGAAAAAATTCTCCCCTCTGTCACTCAACTCATGGGAGAATACGGAATTACCAACAGTGATTTTTACGACCTTCAAGGCTCGGTTCGTGGGACCCATGTTCATACGGCTACTGAGTATTTTGATGAGGGTGACCTTGAAATTGAAGCACTAGATTCAATATTAAAACCCTTCATGTATGGGTACGAAAAATTTTGCAATGAGTCAAACATTGTCTGGGAGCACAGCGAGCTACGCATGTATCATGACCTTGACTGGTATGCTGGTACATTGGACCGTACTGGTCACCGTGGCCCCAAGAGAATTTTACTGGACATTAAAACTGGTGGGATGCCTAACTGGGTACACATACAGCTGGCTGGCTACAAGAGATTATTGGAACGGCATGAAAAAAGATTAGGGACCTACAAGCCCCTTGAAGAATTTTATGCACTCCAGCTTAGGAAGGATGGAACCTACAGGCTAGTTCAAATTCCTATTAAAAAAATCTTTGAAGGCCAGAAAATTATTGACTCAATACTACAAATTAACCAATTTAAACGCATTAACGGATAACAACAAGGAGCGAGCAATGGGTGTTAACAACATCAAAATGAAACACGTTAAGATAATCCTGAAAGATTTTGGTAAAACGATGGCAGACTTGTCTCGTGAAACTGGAATATCTTACAGCTCATTGAACCATTACATCAATGAGTACATGAAACCATCCAAGGACCCAGCTGAACGAATAGTCAGACAGCTGGTCCTATGGGAAGAAGAGCGTACACTTGCAGAGGGCCTTGCTGGCCTTAAGGTGGAAAAATAAAATGAAAACAGACATTTGGATGCCAATTTATATTGGTGATTATCACAAGGACACCAGACATCTTTCTACGGTAGCTCACGGCTGTTATTTCCTCATCTTGATGGAATTATGGGTAAAAGGTAGCGTGCCGTTAAAACGGCTGGAAAGAGTCTGTATGAGGCCAGAAAATTGGGACGAAATCTGGGAAGACCTTGAAGAATTCTTTGAAATCGACAAAATAAACCTACAGGTTACTCAAAAGCGTTTACTTATTGAAAGGGAGAAGTGGGGAAAATTCAGAGAAGCTAAGCAGACAGCTGGTTCTAAGGGTGGAAGGCCAAAAGGGAGCTTAAATAAACCTACAGGTAAACCTACAGGTAAACCTACAGCTAACCTACAGGCCAAGCCTTCACCTTCACCTTCAACAGCAGAAACAATATCCACCAAAAAGGATATTGTTAAAAAGAGTATTTCTAGTTTCCAAAAACCAAGTATTCTGGAAATCAAAGAATATTGTGATGAACGGAATAATGGCATTGATGCAGTAGAATTTTTCTACCACTATGAGGCCAATAATTGGTTCAGGGGTAAAACCAAAATCAAGAGCTGGAAGGCTTGCGTAATCACATGGGAAAAATCAAATAAAAATAAACCACAACAAGGAGCACGAGCAAATGGAACAGTTAAATCATTCAGTCAACAAAGCGATGACAACTACTCAGAAATCAAAAAGAACACGAGTGCAATACTCAGAACAGGAGAGGTATCAGAGACAGGGCTTAATCCAGAAGAGCCTAACAGCAATATACCTACAGGCCAACGAGCCATTGAGTCTGGAGAAGGTACAGGACCTGACAATGATATGGATGGAGGACTTGGTGGTAATTCCTACGAACTCTCTGGAGAACTCCTTCAGATTAGCGAGGAAGAACAATCGGACTCGGAAGATACCCAGCCCACAGATGGTTCTGAGTTCTTTTGATTTTATTAAAAAAGTTACAAACAAAAGTCAATCTAGTGGTCATTACTACGACATCAGGGGTATACTAACATTGGTAGGTACATGGAGGCCAATATTCACAGCTGAGAACTTTCAAAGGTCAGAGCGAGAGTCTGAATTGCTAACCATGCACTTTGATGGTACAATGACAGCTGAAGACCAACCAGAGTGGGAACGATTGAAAGATAAAAAATTCTACATCCCCAAGGGTGCATTACAAAAACCCAGAGACAGCTGGTCCGATGCTGATTACAAAAATTACTTTGAAGTACAGGAGCCTCAATTATGAAATGTAAAAATATAATGTGTCTGTTTAGTGACAGAGAGCTTGCTAATGGTTGCAAGTATTATTATGACTATGAGGTTGTAGGTTGTAGTAAAAGGATTTCATTCGATACATACTGTAAAATTTTAAAAAAAACCAACTACGCTGACCCACTTAGGTGGATGGGCGAAATCATTCAACAACAAAAGGAAAAAACATCATGAGCAATGAAACATTCACATACAGCAAGGGTGACAAGGTAAGATTAAAATTACCAGAAACACCAGAGATGTTAATTAACATGGTATCTAAAGCTACGGAAACTAAGTTTGGAACTATGTATCAAGCAATTTACTTCAATGCTGAAACAGGTAACCCTGTGATGATTGACGTACATCATAACTGCTTAGAAAAAGTAGTAGTAGAATCCACAATTCAAACTTAAGGGAGGTGAGGACGATTAAATATTTTAAACCAAAAAGCTCAGCATGGTGGTCAGGTCTGGCGTTAATTGCATACGGTGCATTTACAAAAGATATGAGTACAGTGTTGGAGGGGTTAGGTGTTGTTGGAATCCGTTGTTCTATATAGCCTATCCATACTAGCATACATAGCGAGAGTTGCCCTTGTGGCTTGGGTGGCTCTTGTTATCGTTGGTGCTATAATTACTAACATGAGGAAAAAATGAAATACACACCTAACCATATACCCAAAGCTGGTAACGCTGGAGAGGCTTATGCTGGTAGAGTAAAAAAAAGCCGTACCAAAAAGAATGAGCAGTTAAAAACAAAAAAGAAAATGCGAAAATTAAAAAAGGGCAAAAAATGAAAACAAAAAAGAAATTTGTAAAGAAAGGTTATAAGTTTGGCAAGCGGTCCAAAGCTGTATTAAAAACATTACATCCTGACCTCCAAGCTGTCTTACTGTTTGCAATCGGTACAGGCAGATATGACTTCTCGCTATTGGAAGGTCACAGAGACAAAGCTACCCAGAACAAATATTATGATGAAGGTAAATCTAAATTGAGATACCCTAAAGGTAAGCATAACAAATGGCCCTCTGAAGCTGTTGACCTCGTACCCTATCACAAGACCAAACCTCATATTGATTGGAACGATGTTACTAGCATGAGAAATCTAGTCTTCTGGATTCAAGGTGTTGGTGATGCGATGAAAGTTAATCTAAGATTAGGTTGTGATTGGAATGGAAATTTAAAATCAGACCAGAGCTTTGTAGATGCCCCTCACATTGAGATTAAATTATGAAACCACACTATCAAATGTACGAGAGTCCTCACGCTGGAGACAGCTGTGGGCTTTGGAATCCACCAGTAGGGAAAAATGGCAGTAAGAAAAAAAGCAGTAAAAAAGAAAGTGGCTCGAAAAAAAGTAGTGAAGAAAAAAGTAACAAAAAAGAAGACAGGGAAAAAAACTCCTTCTTCAATCACTACGCAAGCCACAGAAAATAAAGAGCTGGCTGTGTCTCCAGAAGGCATGGAAATTATCTGGGATGAAGAGTGTGCTACTGTATGGGCCACCCTGAAGCAAGAGCACAGGGATGTATTCATTCTATGGATGCAGAACGGCTACAATGGTTTTGAGGCCGTTAAAGAGGTTTACAAGTACGGTGAGAGTGAGCGTGAGAAGGGCCTTGCATACGTCCAGTCCAGTAGGCTGTTAAATTCCGTTAAGATTATGAAGTTACGGACCAAGCTGGGCCAGAGTACATCATGGGAACTACAGACAGCTCGCCAAGTATTTATTGATGCCATGAGATATGGCACTTACGGTGAGAAAATTGCTGGAGCCAAGGCACACATCGACATGCTGGACCGACTCAATGGGACCAAGAAGGAAGAGCCAGTTGGTACTGTTAATAATATCCAAAATAATAATTTGATTATTCTTGGTGAAAGATTAGATTCTATTCGAGATTTATTAAATACACCCTACTTAGAGGGTGAGAGCAAAAACAAATAACAAGGAGCAGAGCAAGTGGTAGATTTAAAAAAATACAGAGTATATCAAGTATGTATGATGAGCAACCTCGGAGTGCCTGAAGAGATTGGTGTGGCTAGACTCAAAGAGCAAATGCGTCACCAGATGGCTGAAACCATTATTAATAATTCTTCTGTCACTACGAGTAGTGAGGGGTTTGGTTTTGTTGAAGTAAAACTCAGTGGCATGTTCTTTTCTATGGAAGAGTTCAGTCAATTAATGAGAGATATGGAAATGGACATGAGAAACCAGATTTCACTTGGAAGGATGGGTGCTAATGGATGACCAATTATACGGCCTAATGATGGATGGTCCTTTAGAGGGCCTTCAAGTACCTATCCCAGCTGGTGGTAGGCAATGTACGTTTGTGCAGATGCAACCATGTATCTGTTGTGATGAAGTAGAGCAAGTTGAGGTCACATACATCATAGACAGAGTACACGACCTCAATACATTTGAAATGATAGTTAAACAAGGAGATGAGCAAGATGAGTGAGCCACTAGAGTACCAATTTGAACAGACAAGTATGTTTGATGGTCCAGAAGATAAAAAGAAGTATAAGAAACTGGCTGATGCCATGCCTATTGAACTACCACACTTCAATGGGCCAGCGTACAAGCCTGAGCACGACCAGAAAAGACTTACAACACAACATGGTAGAATCCGTGATGTTATGAGTGATGAAAAATGGAGAACCTTATCAGAGATTGAAACACTCACTGGTGACCCAGCCAGCTCTATATCTGCACAACTTAGGCACTTGAGAAAACCAAGGTTTGGCTCTCATGTTGTTGATAGGCGTAGGCGTGGTGACCGTGAGCAAGGTTTATTTGAGTACCGTGTATCTGGAGGTGAATAGTATGGATATATCAGAAATATTTGGAAAGCAGTTACATAAAGATGCGGAGAAAATTGAGTCACTAGAAAATAAACTCACCGAAGCCAATAAGACTATAAGCGAGTTGAAGGGGTTAGCGAAAGAACAAAACGAACTTCTAAATTCCATTAATACAGATGGTGACGCTCATCATGATAATTGTAGTGGTGGGGATGGGAGATGGTGTTTATGTGGTCTTACACAAAGAGAAATTCTAGATGAAAGATTTAACGAACTTCTCACCCCACCCACAGAGACAAGCAAAGACAAAACCCCTTTAGAAAAAGCCTACGATTTTTTATTGCCCAAAGACGATAGCGAGAGGGGGGAGATTAAGAACGGATTTATTGAAGTTGATATGATTTCAGAAAAAGTTGATTGGACTATTAAACAGGCTTTAGAGGTTAATATCGAAAGCATAGCCCATGTATTGGATAAACATTATTGCGACTGCACAGGGCATGAGGAAAGATTTTACGGCTTATGTGCTTTAAAACAAATGCTGAACGATTTAAAACCTTTCCAAGACACCCCACCCACAGACACAAGCAAAGACGATAGCGAGGTGTTCGATGACATCTAAAAAGAATAGAAACTGGAAGGAATACAGGGCCTTCTCCGCTACTGAATCCTGTAGGCACTGTGGGTACACTATACATGCTAAATATCGTAAAATCGTTTACAAATGCCCTTGTGGAGCACTGAAGACTCAAGGTGACCTTGTATTCTTAAATAAACCTAAACCTATGGGAGATGTGCTTTATGAACTCGGATGCTAGAATCAATGGGCCAGCTGTCCATGAATTAAAGATTGACCCAGTGCATTTTGATGCTGTGCGTGAAGGAGATAAGCGAGCTGAGATTCGTGATACCACTGACCGTGATTTTATGGAGGGTGATTATATTCTTCTTAGGGGTTATGACCGTGATAAAAAACGGTACACAGGACCCACGTTAATGGTTATTATTACTCACATTTTAAAGAACATGGATTATTTGCAAGCACGCATGGCAATGTTATCAATCAAGGTGGTAAAATGATGGAGCTAAATACGCAAGAGAAAATAGATAGACTTCTGGATTGGGTACAGGAATACAGGCACACGTTCACAGCTGAGGCTATGGACACAGGCTCTGGCGATTACCTTATGAGAAAGTTGGACTCAAAGAACCTGATGTTACTATCAATGAAGTTTGAGAAGGTGAAGCCTACTGAGTTGGTAATAGGTAGGTTTTGTAATTGGATGCAAATGGACCCTATGGAAGACTCTCGTGATTACGATACTGGCTGTGGTAAGGCTTTCTCTCTTATTGACGGTACGCTGGGTGAGAATGATATGAGGTATTGTACTTACTGTGGTAAACCTATTAACGATGTAACGGTAATGTGATGCCGATATACTTTGAACTTATACTAATGGCTGTCTGTCTGTCCCTGTCAGCCATTGCATTATCAAAAGCTGGGACATTAAAACAACATAACAGGAGCAATCGAAATGAGAGCAACAGGAAAAAGAATAGTGGTAAAAATGAACGAGCCACTAGAAAAAACAAGTAGCGGTCTGTACATACCAGAGTCAGCTATGAGCACGTTAAGAAACCTAGCTGAAATTGTCAGCGTGGGAGAACAGTGTACTGCTAATATTAAGGATGGTGAGTTCATCCTTGTGCGTGGTGCTCGGTCCATCCCTAACCTTCCTTACGATGTTGTTGAAGAGGCAGATGTTATCTGTGTAGTCAGTGACAAAGATATTGAAGACATCAAGAATGGTGTATTCGCTGTTGAAACTCAAGCCAAGGTGGACTAATTGAAAATACTTACATTCGACATCGAAATAAAAAAGTGCATCAAAGGCAAGGATGAAACGTCCGACCATAGATACCAATACTGTGATGGCTGGGGTGATTATGAAGGCATGGGAATCTCTGTGCTTTGTGCTTATGCCAGCTGGAAAAATCGGTACATGTACTTTGACGAAAAGAATCTACTTGGTTTCATTGCCCTCATTGCTGAGGCTGATGTTATCACTGGGTTCAATATCTTTGGATTCGATACCGCACTGTTGAAAGCAACACTGACACGGCTGGGCATGTCCGATAAGACTGGCATGGCTGGAAAATGCTACGACATCCTTCGGGACATCAAAAAGAATTGTGGTGGTTCTAAAGGCTGGAATCTTGACGCAGTAGTCGAGGCTACCTTTGGTGAGAAAAAGAACGGTGATGGCTCTGAGGCCCCTAGAATGTATCAGGATGGTAAAATAGCGGAGCTGTATAACTATGTTACTCAGGACGTTTATCTTGAGCACAAATTATTCATGCACGTTCTTGAAGGTATGCCTGTTTCAAATGGTGAAGGTGACCCTATCACTCTCACTGGTATTGAGAAGTGGCAAGACTTGCAAACTGCTGAACAATACTAAGTTAAATCTCACATAGAGTTGGGGGAATGACCCCCCAGCTCGCCAACATTAACATAAATCATGGAGTAACATGAATAACTTAAACTCAGAAAATTCAGAAACAATGCCAGCTGACAGTGAAACTGGTAATGATGGCATACATGGTGGTAATGGACCCGAAGGTGCTGTTGAAAACCCACCTCACATTGATGAAGTGAATACTGTTGAATCAGTGGACCCAGAACCACAACCCGAAGAAGTATTCACTGAAGGACAGCAAAAGAAACTGGCTACTCTTGAAGGTGATGAACGTACTGCATACATCGCTAGGATTCGTGCTAACAGACTCAAACCAGCAACAGACCAACCATAATGGAATTTGTCTTCGAGCCACCCAAAAAGAAAGTTGTCAAAGCTACAGAGCTACCTGACAATCATTACACCCCTAGCTGGGTGGTTCGAGATAAGTTAGCAAGATACAAAAAGGCTTTACATGGGCTTGACACTACAGCCCAAGTAAGCCTCATCCGTGATATATGCAAGCGTGATTTATTTTACCTATGCCATGAAGTGCTAGGTTACACGGACCTTGAAGAACCCCTCCATAATGACATGTGCGACTTCATGAGTAAGTCCCAAGATAAAAACTCATTGATATTGATTCCTCGTGGTCACTTCAAGTCAACCATAGCTACCGTTGCCAGAGTTGTTCAATGGATTATTCGGGACCAAGATATTCGCATTGGTTTATTCAGTGGTGATATGAAGAACGCTCGAAAGTTTGCTACAGAGATACGCAACCAGCTGGGTGGCAATGATAAATTAAAAGCACTTTTCCCTGATGTATTGTTTGAAAACCCTAAGCGTGAAAGTCCACAGTGGACAGCTGATGAGTTTATTGTGCGTAGAACAAAAAAAGGTATCAAGCAGAAGGAAGGGACCGTGAAAATATTCGGCCTACTTCAAAGCATACCTACTGGTGACCATTATGACCGACTGATTGGTGATGATATTGTGGACCAGATGATTGTCCAGAGTGAAGACCAAATGGAAAAAATTGCTGACCAGCTCCAGTATCTAATACCACTACAGCAGACACCAGATGACCCTATACATCTTGTAGGCACTCGCTATCACATCCGTGATGCCTATGCTAAGCTCATTGAGGACCCTGAATGGAGAATCTATTTGCGTAGAGACATTGAAGATGACAATGTTATTTTTGGTGGTAGGTTCACCAAGGCGATGTTAAACCGTACACGCCTTAAGATTGGAAACTACAAATATAATTGCCAGTATAAACTGGACCCCCAAGACCCCTCGGACAAAAAGTTCCTTGTCAGCTGGCTCAATTATGCCAAGCCATTCATCCCCCACCAACATGCAAACCCTTATCACAGTTTTATTCTCATTGTGGACCCAGCTAACAAGCAAAAGAAGGGTTCTGATTTTACTGCTATGTTATTGCTGGCTGTTGACCATAACTGGAACATACATCTAGTTGATGGCGTGCATGATAAGATAAATCCCAAGCAACGTATTGACGCTGTATTCAGGCTCGTAAAAAAATGGTTCATTCGTAAAGTGGTGTATGAAACTATTGCATTCCAAGATACCGATAGATTTTGGATTGAAAGGGAAATGCCAAAGAGAGCTGTCTTCTTTGATATTATTGAAGTATCACATAGGAAGCAAAACAAGTTCGATTACATCATGAGTTCACAGCCAGTTTACCAGCAAGGTAGATTCTTTTTACCTAACAAGCCTATCGAATATAAACGTCTATGGGCAAACCCTGATGATGGCCTCTCTGAAGTGGTGGACATCGTAAAGCTGTTTGTGGCCCAGTACGATTTATACCCCAATGTTGTGCATGATGATTTAATGGACAGCATGGCCATGGGCCTTAGAGCAATCACAGCTGGTAACCTTCCCAGACCAGAGAAGGCCCCCACTGATTTTGTAGGCGTGTACAAAGAGGCTGATGACGATTACAACCCCATGGTGGGGTAGTTACTTATTTCCACCAGCTGGCAAATAACTAGCAAAGGGCCTACTAACATCAGACCGTTTACGATTTACTTTTGGTCTTGGCTTTGCTGGCTTTACTGCTCGCACTGGTTTGCTTGCCATTACCGACTTCACTCTTCTTACTGGTTTTACTCTGTTCATTTTTGACCTTGGTTAAACGTGGTAGTCCTTTCTGGATGAGTCCTTTGGGACCAATTACAAGATAGGGTATATCGGGATGTAATGCACAAAATAATTTGTACTTCAGTTTCCAACCCTCTGTCATGGCCCCCTTGTACTCATGGACCTCTTCAGGCTTGCCATTCCAAGTGACCATAAAATCGACAATGTGAGTGCCTATGACCTTGCCATTGATTGGTAGGACGAAACTGACTTGTGTCCTGTACGTTAACTGGCCAGCTCTCTCTAACATTGCCAGCTTGTTACAATAGCGAGCTTCCCCTACTGAATCGTGTAGGCCCTTGCATTTCCATGGCTGACTACAGGGGGCCTTCCTGTTGTTGTACTTAGCCACTCGTCTTAACACCACTGTTGGCCTCATCCTTCTCCATTCGCTCTAATAGGGCCTCCTGAACGAAGTGTGATAGGCTCCTGTACTTTATCTGGTTCTTTCCGACATGGTCAAGGGCTTTTTCCTTGAACTGGTGAGTGCATTTCATTTCTATTTTAGGCATACAGCTGGCTCCTTGCATGGTGATGGTATTATGTTGGCATGAATGTAGCCACTAAGTTGCTATTGGACAAGATAAATATTGCTTATATGGATGAGGGCCAGTACATTCGGTTTATGGCTGGACAATCAGTAACCCGACTTTATGTCGATATGCAACCCAAGAGCAAGGAAGACGAAAATTCGTTGCCTAAATTGGTATTAGAATCTTATTGGGAAAATAGACGGTTACATGATAGCAGTGACAATGAAAAAGAACGCTCCATTAAATTCGTACACCAAGAACATTGGGACCCTGATGTTGAAGCTCAGCGTACAGCTATCGGCCTACCATCCATGGTGGCTGATAAAACTCTTTCTGTATGGAAGACCCTTGACGGTTACGCTCGAAAAAATAAAGTGGACATCAAGTTCACCAGTGTAGGCAGTGATGACTACGGACAAAAAGAATTACATAACAAGATACATTCATTCATTAAGAATACTAAAGAGCTACATCATTACCAGTCTGAAGCCTATGGCCTCTCAGCTATCTGTGATGAAGCATTTTTTCTTATGGAGCCTGTGCTCAATAGCCTTGGTGAATTGGACCCAGACTTCTCTGTCATGGACCCATTTGAATGTTATCCTGATGCAAACTTTAAAGACCCTATTGAAATGCGTGACGCTGAGTTCATTGACTTACCGTTCTGGATTAATCCCCAGAAGGTCCCTCGTGAATTCCGTGGTCACATGGGTAGAATATTTGAGGAACGCCTTGAAGATTACTCGCCATCCCAGACATTTAACGATGAGCGACCAAGGAATACCAACAAAAACCGTGATGGACAAACCATTGTCTCAAGCAATGGCCTCCTTCTCGGAATCAAACGCATGTATAAGAAATACCATCTTGAGCAATATATTGTAGATGATAAAGGCAATGTGATTGAAAAGTATGATAGAATTGCCAAGCAGACAATTACCAAGAAAGCTATCCGTAACATGGGTTACGATGTTCTTGAAATAGATAGAGAAGAGCTTTGGAATTGTGTTATAATCCCAGAGATTACTGAAGACCATTTTGTGTATAATGAACCAGCTGACTTTCAACCAATTAATCCTACTCGCTTGGGCCATGTACGTTGGAATGTTACTCGTACAGTATTCACTCATGTTGCTGGTAAAGCTGTGGGTGCTATTCGTGGTATTACGAAAATTAACGAAATGAGAAACTTAATTCTCTCTGCATTGATGCACCATTTGCAAACTGCCAGTAATGGTGGCTTGCTTCGAGAACGTAATGCTTTTGGTGGTGATGAGAATGAAGAACATAAATTCGATACCCAGAGAAACAGAGCTGGCTACACTGGCATAGTTGCTGATGGAGCACTTAAAGAACAACGCATTGGACAAGTACCCAGAGCTGAAACTGCTTTTGGTGATGGTGGTGCATTCCTTGAGGGTGTCATGGTTGACATCATTAAAGATGTTAGTGGTGCAGAACCTATTATGAAGGGCCAAGCCCAGAAAGGTTCTCCAGCCTCTTTATTTCAGCTTCAAGTAGAACAGTCTCAAAACCAATTAATGAGTTCTACAGAATATTTTAAGTTTTTTCAGCATGTTGTTGCCGACAACCTTTATGCCTTCACCAGACAATTCTGGAATGTTGACCGTATTCTTAACATAGAGGGTGGCATGGGTGCTCAAGATGAACGCATCCAATTAATGCAACAACAGGGCGAAAAGTTTTTAAACGACCCAGCACAGGGATTATACACAGTTTACAAAGGCTCTGGCCCTGTGACTGAATCTGCTCGCAGAATGAAATTGAATGACAACATCGAAGTAGCGAGAGGGCTGGCTGAGTTAGGCTTGCCTTTATTTGCTCAAGATGTTGGTAACATAGTTGACTCCATTGATATGCCTTCAGAGGTTAAAGCCTCCATGATGAGCAAGGTACAGCAATGGCAGAAGACTCAGGGAATTTTGAGTGAACAAGAGTTACGACTTAAGGAAGCTCAAATTAAACAAGCAAATGCTGGAGCACAATCGGCCCAGATGGCTAATCAGCCTCAAGCCCCTCAAGGGGTTCCAGCATGATAAATTTTAATAACCCTAACGAGATGTTTACGAACATCCAAAAGGAGAAATATGACCAAGCCTGATTTATTATCAGAGGATTTAGGTGCAGTGGGTACAATCACTGGACCTTCAAGCCCAGATTCCAATGGACAGAAGGATGTAAGCACAAGTGCCGATGCTCCTGAAGAATATAGAACACTGGCTGAGCTGAATGACCTTGCGTCTTCTGGCAGTTCTTCATTGAAATTAAATGACACGGAAAAAAAACGTGCCAGCATTGCTGTTCAAAGGGGCCTTGGCTCTGATGAAGAGATTGATGAAATTCTCAATGGACAGAAGGAAGACAAAGATACATCAGTAAAAACGGAGGTCAAGGACAGAGTTCCTGTGGAAGACAACACAGATGACAATGTTATTGACACCTCGACACAATCAGAAGAAGATACTGAGCTAGGCCAGAGTGAGCCAGCTGGGGACGATAACATCGACTCCCAACTACTCAACGCTCTCGGACCACATCTCAAGAACGCTGAATCCATTGATGACGCTGTTCAAGCCATTAAGGACCTTGAATACGGAGCTAATCGGAAAGGTGAATTTGTCAATAAGGCAGAGAAGTTAGGCATAAAAAACATTCAAGAGTTGGAGCAAACTGTAAGTACGCTCAATAACATTGATAAAACAATAGCCGAAAGACTTCAAAGCCCTCAAGGACTACAGAGTCTATACAAGGATTTTGGTATGCAAATGCCAGCTGGTGTCATGAATGGCACAGCCCCTGTAAACAATGGCCAACAAGCACAAGAAAACCCTGTTAACAACGGTGGTGAAATGCCACAAGAGTTAAATCAGTATTTAGAAAATATTGAACAAGATGGTTTTATTGGTGCTGGGGATTTCAAAAATCTCATCCCTATGTTAGCTAATAGCATCCAGAAAAATCTCGAAACAAAATACCAAGAACAGAACTCACGTTTTGATAAGGTAGGACAGTATGTTAATGGCCTAGCTCAAAAATCTGCTAGGGAGCAAGCTGTCCAAACCACGTTTCAAGAAGCAAGGGAAATTTCCTCAAAGTTTAGTTCCTTCGATGAAGGTCTAGTTTTGAGTGAGGACCCAAGCATAATCTGGAAAGAATCTGTAAACTCTAAGAATCAGGTACAATCGAACACTCATCCAGAGTGGCCGAAGTTACAACATATCCTTACTATTCGTAAAATGGCTATTGATGAAGAACGAGCCATGTACAAAGAAAAGGGTATCACTAACATGCAACCTGATGTTATGGCAGTTTTATCCAAACGATTTATTAATAATGGACAGTTATCTAAGATACAGAAGAACGCTGGTAAAATTGCCAAAAGCAATTTAGTCAGTCAGCTCGCTTCTAAACTTCAACCATCATTACATGGTAAGAGGTCATCTTCCAATGAAAGTTTTAAGACTCCGAAATCAAGCAGTGATGTCAAAAACATGTCCAAAGGTCAACGCAAGCAATTCTTCAATAAACTGAAGCGTGGCGATATTCGTGTTGGTCTATAATTTAATCGGAGACTATAATGTCAACACAAACAACAATTAATCCAAACCTCATCTTAAAGGCCACAGAAACGGACCTTTATGAAGAGTTCATTGACGAAACATTCTGGGACGCTTTAGCAGTAGATTCTGCTCTTGAGCAAGGCGAAGGTGGCGTAGCCCCTGACTCAGTTATGACCAGAAAAACTGAAAAGTTAACCATCGGTGCTAAATACATCGAGTTTGGTGTGACTCTTCAATTAGATGGCGAAGGTATTTTTGAAGGTGGTACACTTTCAGGTGCTGAAGAACCCATCGAAACCAATGACAATGCGGTACATTTTACCACAGCTCGTCATGGTGTTCCTTTCCCCTTAAAAGAACTTGAAGCTCATTACCAAGAAGCGTTCAACTTGCTCCAAAAAAGACAGCGTTTACTCGCTATCTGGAATGGCCGTTTAGCTGAACAATGGCATTGGCAATCATTTATGAAGGCATGTCCTGACCAAGTGAATACCGACCTCGGTACTGCTTCTCCCCAAAGTTGGCATCCAAACATCTATACATTGGACAGCACCACTGGTGTTACCAAAGTTGTATGGAGTGCTACAGACGCAACATACCAAACGAACATCGACACAGCTATTACTGCCCAAGCATCTGGTGATAATGTAAGTGCCGAACAATTCTGGCGTATGGAAGTCGTAATGGCTGACTTGCAAATTCGTAAAATTCCTATCAGCATTGATGGTTCATCTGAAGGACTTTGGCTCTGGGTTTATCCTCGTGCCTCTCGTGTTCGTATTCGTGTTGCTTTGAAAGATTTCTTCTTGCAAGGTGATGTTCGTGGACCCAACAACAGAGCGTTGAAAGGTGACAAATTCAAATTCGGAAATTTCCTTTTCTGTGAAAGTGCTCACATCCCAAGAGTAAAAGAAACAGGTGCTGGCACTGTCAGTCTTGAAGAATCTTGGGCTTATGATGCAACAGTAAACAAACGGAAAGACAACCGAGCCACTTCTAAAGGTCTTATGCACGCTTTGTTAGGTGCTGACTCTCTTTGTCTTGCAGAACCAGAAATGGTCCAGTACGACTTCGAGCGTAAAGATTACAAAGCCAAAGAGGGTATTGGAACATACCGACTTTTTGGTTCTCGTAGAGGTGAATCATTTGATGACCGTAACAATGTTACTGCTGTCCTCAATCAGTCTTCCGTAGCAGTTATCGAATACAACGGATAAGTTGTACTCATAAAGGCAAAAAATATTTAAACGAGTTGGGGGTTTAGTCGGCCCTCAACTCATTAACTTTCACTCTTTTTTAAGGAGAATTTATCATGACTGTAATAGACAAACAATTCGATTCACAGCCTGTAGGGGCTGGCCTCGTAGGAACAACAAAAATCTTCACTACCACTCTTAGTGCTGGTGTAGCAAAAACAATTTCATTCGGTAAATGGAAACTGAATGATGTTGATAACGTGTACATTGCGTTTGGACATAGCGGAACTGCAAACGGTTCTGGTGATGCTTTTCAAGGCGTACCTGACACCACAGCTGATATTAAAGCTGATGGTACTGGTATTGATTTGGAAGATGTTGCTGGCGGTGCATTTTCAATCGCTGTTTCTGGCGAATGGACATACAACAAATAATCACATCAACCCATTAGATTGGAGGCATATACATTGAAAGATACACTCAGAATCCGTGAGGTGACCGTTAACGGTACACCAGCAACATACAACGGCATCGACTTAGGCTCACAAGGCTTAACAGTCAGTCGTGGTGCAACTACCCCAGCCTTGGTGAGAGAGCTGTCTGCGAACGATAGGGAAACAATATCGTTTGTTCAGGACACCCCTCATAATCGTGCATTCTTTTTGCAGAGGACTGGCGTTGAAACTGCATCGTATCAAGACGGTGAATGGGTTGTCATTCAATCTGATTGGCTAGACATGGCATTTGCACCAGCAAAAGGTGCAAGTGTCCCTAGCCAGCCTTCAGTTCCCAAAACGGCTAACCCTTCACAGGGCGTGTCAACAGTACAGAATATTGAAGGGTTTGAAAAGATACATAAGAATCAGCAAATGAAAGCTGTCAAGTCACTGGTAGATTCTGGTGCTCCTGAAGATTTCAAACAAAAATTGCTGAATGATATTGTACTCTCAAACCATCCTGATATGGCGAAAACCGTAAAGGAATACGCTGAGAATCAATTAAAGGTAATGGCAGAATAAATTATGTTGGTATCAAGTTTCATTGATGTATTCAAGGGCGTAGAGACAAACTCCGTCCTTGGAGGTATAGGTTATTTAGAAATTGTTCAACAAGTTCTTGATGATATATATAGTGATGATGTGTTCAGTAGATTGGAGCGACCTTCACCGAAGGCCACCACTGTAGCTGGCACACTCTCCTATACATGGGCTGAAATATTGCCAGCCTATACAGACATTAATGGGGTGACCACAATTCGTAGAATACGAGGCTTGTGGGACCCAACTTTGTCTCCTGATGGGCCTAGTACGGTCACTGACTATGGAAGACAACCAACTCCCTTCTTTGAACAGAAGGATATACATAGGCGTGTGTATGATGGCGATGTATATGTTGACCAAGAACGCAAAACCATTGTTTTTAAACTTGACCCTCTTGCTACAACGGAAAAATGGTGGGTAGATATGTACCTCGATGCACCACTGGTTGCTATTGCAGACCAGATACCGTTGTTAAAAGGATGGGAAAAGAAATTGTTACTCACAGGATGTAGAGCTTGGTTTGAAGAGCTTGACAAAGGTAGTGCTGGCCCACAAGCATCAATATTCCATGAAATGAAAAAGAAATATCGTGACGCTCTCCAGAGAGAGAATCGTGTTTCCAATAAAACAACAGACCTTGGAATTGATGTAGATGGACCTCAAGTGCGACCTTTATGAAACCAGAAATAAGAGAACTCGAATATCGTAAATTTTTAGGGCTTGATACAAGGGCCGACAAATCCCTTGTGCCAATGCAAAACCAGATTATAGCTAATAACATGGTCCTTGAGAAAGGCGTGCTTAAATCTCGTAAAGGTTCAATGGTCTGGGGTACTCTTGACCATTCTACCATTCTTGGTCAACTCCATCAAATGGAGACTTTTGACATTGGTACTGATGAGTATGTTATCATGCACAAAGGTACTGGCGTTTATTACGGCCTTAAAGATGATACATCCTACACTCAAATGCTAGACTTATCTGGCTCTCCTGTTGTACTGGGAGACACTGAGAGCGAGCTGGCCCCATGGGGATATAGTGCTGGCTCTAATGGTGAAATGCTTTACAAGGTCCTAGTCAAACAGCAAGCACAATGTAAGGTCCTTGAATTTGATAATGGTTCTTGGATAGGCAGAGGTACTGGAATAGATACATCGGGCCTTAGAATATCTGTCAGTGATGGTGGCTTTGGCAATTCCATAGCTGGTGAGTATAGGCTTAGGGTTGTGGCCAGAAGAAAGACCAGTGGAGGTCGCATAAATGAATCTGCACCCACTGGAAAAACAAGCTCTGCTGATGACGCATCTTACCAACAAATTTCAGTACCGTCTGGTGGTGGCTTAATTAACGCAGTTATCACAGACAGCTCCCCCGATGAACAGACTACTCATTATGGCATTCATGTTACTAAGGTGCTTAATCTTGTAGATGGCTCTGATTATTCAAGCAATGCAAATGACCCTACAGTATATTATGAAGTGGCAGAGATACTCAAGAGTGAGCTTGGTGACACTATTGCAATTCCCACTGATATTAGTGACCTTGGTTTGATTGCTCCAAACTTAATAGGCCATTTGCCATTGGTAGGGCATCTCATTTCTGTTGTGGGTGGTAACCTTACGTTTTTTGCTGGCGTAGCTGATAACCCTAACAGAATATACCACTCAGGTACATCGGGTTTCTTTTATCACTCGGAACTTTACGACCCATTTACATATCACTCTGGTGGTGATGATGATGGTCAATTAATCATAGGCTTAGGAGCTGTTCAGGACCATTTGCTTGTTTTGAAGGAAGCTAAAACAGGTATCATACCTAATCGCTCTCTTCAGAGTAATGTTGTCTGGCGTGATTATAGATTGGGTGCTAAACATCGTAATTCATTTGCAAACTTTAGTGAAGATGAAATTATCATTTTAAATCAAGATGGAATTTTTAGAATATTTAATGGTATTCGGTATGACAGAGAGGCCCAAGCTCTGGAAGCTACATTCGGCTTCTCAGAAAATATTAGGACACTGTCTGAGACTATAGATTCAAGCACGCTTGACTTCGTGTATGTTGACGAGAGAATGCACATTCTGTATGGACCCAAAGAAAATCGTAATGTATTAGTATTTCACCCTAGAGATTTTTATGGCTGGACCCTTTGGGAAGACTGTGAAATGAACATCCCTCTTAAGGCTGTGAACAACTCTGTATGGCTTTATGAAAAGGATGGTGTTTTATACGAGCAAAATGTTAACATCATCAATCCAGAACTTAATAAAACAGATAACATTGTTATTGATGGTACGTTTTACACTGACAGGAATGGCCCTCACTCTGATGGAGTGTCCAGTGGTGAACGATATTATTGGGAAGTTGAATTTGCATTAATGACATCTCAAATTACCAGAAAAAATAAAGCCCTCATTAAAATTGTGGGTGTTGACGGTGAATTTAAAAAACCAGATGTTGATGCCCTAGAGATTATGAAGTCTCGCTTTGATGTTGACTTTGGGAGACAGCTGACTCCGTTTACCCCAGTGCTACCAGACCCTACAGACACAGCCAACGCTGATATAAAGTGGTTTCAAGTTAATGGTGGTGATGAACCTATTGTTGGTAACTATATCAAGCTGGCCCTCAGAGGCACAGGGAAGGCTATTATCCGTGGTATTTACTGGGGGTACATTGAGAAGGAATCTGGAAACTTAGGCTGGTCACAGCCTGTATATGAACCACAAGACTACGTTCAAGCTAACTACCTCTCACTAGATGCCCTTGAAGAAGAGCGTGTAGATGAAATAATGGTTGCAAATGACGCTGGTGATGAAAATAGAGATGAAACTGAATACATAGAATATACTAGGGAGGGTATCTAATGCCACCATTAAGGACCGACAAAGCATACATGCAACATCTTAGGACTGACACTCTTGCTAACCTAGTTGGCAAGTTGAAGAACGGTGAGATGGGTTGCGTAAGAAATGAGAATGTTATTGTTTTTAATAACAACGGAAACTACCAAAAAGTTGCCATGGCTAGTGGGTTACCAGCGAATGCTAATCACAAGGCCCCTATGTTTGACAATGTATTTGTCAACAGTGCGACCTCCGTATTGACGGACGGTGGGCCATTGGCCACGCCTACTGTAAAATCTTTCTCCACCTTTGAAAACAAGGGGTACATTAATTTAGCCCCAGCAACGGACATTACATCATACTGGGAGCTGGGTACGTCAAGTGACAGTTATTACAAGGTTCGTGTTCGTAACTCTGGAACTGTGGCTGTAAACTTGGTGAACAATATTTCTACTGGTAGGGATATTTCTATCCCACCAAACACTATTGTGAGCATTGTTTATTTTAATAACAAGTGGTGGCCTGAAATAATTGCTTCTGATGTTATTAAGACTTTTGAACCTACTTTTGATGGTTTCGGTACTTCAACAGTATCACCATTTTTATGTACCTATCAGATTATAAATGGTGTAGTTCATTTTCACATGAATGCTGTTAGCGATACTAGCACTACCAATCAATTTAAAATCACTAATATACCAGCTGAGATTCAACCCAGCTTGACTAAGCTCGTATTGGGCATGGTTGTGATTAATGATGGTACTGAATATTTGGGTGCAATCAATGTGAGTGCTGGAAGTGCTGAGTGGACCATTGAATACCAAGCGAATGCTGGTGGTGTTCAATTTGACAATATATTTGTGGCCTCTGGTGTTAAAGGCATTGCAAGAAAATTTGAAATTTCATATAGGCTATAAGGATAGATATGAGTGACGTTACTAGGGAAGAGTTCAACGGCTTGGGGGGTAGATTGGCAAAAATCGAATTACTGACACCCAAAGTTGAACGAAATGAAGAGGACATTCAAAAAGTGTTTGATGCTTTAGCTAAATTGCCTGAAGCGAACCAAAAGATGTTAAATAAAGTTATTATTAGCATGGTGGTAGCTGTGCTGATAATGTTTTTAAAAGAATGGGCTGTGAAATGAGTAAGTCAGAAAAAGAAAAGTTCCAAGAACATTTTGAAGGCACTCTGGGCTTAGTTTATTCACTGTGGAAAAACAAGTATGTATTCGTTGTCATGGGTTCTATCTGGGCTACTATTGGTGGTACTATTTTGCATGTTGCTATTATACCTATGGCGAAACCCATTGTGACACCCATTATCACTAACATGTGGAATGCACAGATAGCTCCCTACGACTCTATAAAAACCAATTTTGATACCAGACTAAAGAATTTAGAAGGGGAAATATTCCCAGAGGCAAAACCATAATGGCACTTGAAAAAAGAATTGAAAACGGATTACCGATAATTCCCTTTATATCAATGCTAGGGGAGTATGCAAGAGCAAATATAACCAAGCAAAAAATATACGATGTATTGGATGATAATTTTTTAGCCGATGGTGAGGTTGTCCTTACTGACGATGAAAAGGTTAACATTACTCAACATTGTGATGAAGTTGATGTTATTGTAGCACCTAGCGATAAATCAGCGTATTTGTTCGAGGTGCTTAATGTGTTTGTGCTCAGAGAAAATGACTCTCTAGGTATGTATGCAGATGACCAAGATTTTAAAGACCGATTGGGGTACACTGTATAATGGCTGTACTGTCTCACAAAAGCAAGTTCGTTCTTGCATCTACGGATTCTGGTAACAAGTCTATCACTGGTTTAACCTTTTTGCCAAAACTCATAATGGTTATGCCTGTTCAGGGTACAGCATCGGGAGGCAGAGATAATAACGCTCTAATGGCATTTGGGGCTTGTACTGCTACCGATGAAGAATGGTCTTGGACAGTTAATGACCAAAATGGTGTAGGCACTAGAGATAGTCATCGCAGATATTTTAACGACAGGTTTATTGCTATCATGGACACGAACAATGAGAGTATGCAATACTCTGCTGAGTTTGTGAGCTTTGATGATAATGGTGGTGGGGATTATGGCTTCACTATAAACATTCTCGATACTGATGGTGCTGATAACGATGTTTTTTTTATTGCTCTTGGAGGTGATGACCTTGAGGATGTTATTGCTTACACAGGACAGACAGACTCTACTTTGTCAGGAACACCGCCACTAACCGAAGATTTTGTTTTCCCTATTGGACACCAATTTCAACCGACCTCTGCAATTTTTGCTGGTGTTGGGTATGATACTTTAACCACCCATGCAAACGACCTTCATGTTCAGTTTGGTATGACCGATTTCACCACAGAGTTTACAATGGGGTGTGCTGGTGACAATGGTACAAGTGCAAGTGCCACGGACGATGTAAACCATATAGCCAAAGATGACCATGTATTTGGTAGGCTTAATGTTGATGGTGGCACTCCGTGGGACACACAGAATCCTTATGCTAACTCTAATGGGTTCGGATGGGAAGTGCCTGATGTTGCACCCAATAACTATTACTTCGGAGCTATCTGTTTTAAGGTGTCAGGCAACTATGCTGGAGACTTTGATACCCGAACGAGTACAGGGGATATAACTTCAGAAAACACAGCTCTGGGTTTCTCAGCTGATGTTGTTTTTGCTATGAGTGATTGTTCTACAGCATATAACCAACAGGTGAATTATCACATTATGTTTGGCTGGACAGATGCTGTTAATGAGGGTTACTGTACAGGCATAACCGCAGATGATGGTGGCTCTGGAGGCAATACAGAAACTGGCAGAACTAAGCAAGAAACATATTTGATTGAAACGATAAACGAAAATAATTCAATGCAAGGTATCGTAGAACTAAAAACGATTAACGCAACAGGGCTTACTTTCGAGCAGACCAATGGAGACAGCTCTACAAAGAAAATTCAATATTTAGCTTTGGGTGGTGGGACAACCACCGTTCAGCGTAGGCATTCAGTATTAGACGGTGCTCGTAGGGGTGTCGGAAGGGGAATATTCTAATGGAAATTCATAGACTAAAAAATGTAGAGGCTTATTTTTCATGGCCCATGGTGGCAGATGATGTGCCAGCTGATTTTAAAACAGGTCTAACTGTAGCTGTTACGGCTTACAGAAAAACAGGTGCTGGTGCTTGGGCATCCTTTACCCCAGCCAATGCGATTGCTGAAATAAGCACTCTTGGAATTTACATACTAACATTAAGTGCTGGTGAAATGAATTACGACCAGATAATTCTAAAATTCGCTGTTACTGGAGCACAGGACACTGCTATTCTTATTTCTACGATTCCAGTAACCGCTAATGTTACGCTCGTTTCTGGTGTTGCAGAGGACATTTCCACAGAGACTAAGCAAGATGTTATTGACAGTATTGTGGATGACATTCTTGCTGACACTAATGAGCTACAAACAAACCAAGGTAACTGGTTGACCGCTACAGGCTTTAGTACGCACTCAGCTCTTGATGTTTGGCACGTTCTTGAATCTGCCATCGTAACAGCGAGCACTATCGGTGCTAAGTTGAAAAAATTTGTATTCTCAGTGACTGGCCAAGTAGACTCAAATGTGAAAGGCATTGAAGACGATGCTACGACTCCGACCCTCCTGAATAAATCAATCAGTGCGACTGAGGTTGGAGTTGTTGGAGCTGGTGCTCATACTGCCAGCCTAGTCTTCGCCAGTGACCTCACAGGACTCACTGCTGACGCTTTGAAGTTTGGTGTGATTAATTTCACCTCTGGTGGGAATAAAGGCCGTAGCTGTCCTGTAACAGCCTATGATGCTGGCACTGGAAAACTGACTCTTGACCCTACATACTTACTGCCAGCTGTCCCTGTAAATGGAGACACCTTCACGGTAACCTGATATGAGCGTATTTGGATTTGACACTGCGATTACAACCCAGAGCCACTTCGGTACTGGGTTTACTAATCTATTTGATATTAGTAATGAGGTTCCTTGTACACTTGACCTCTGTGATTTAGCTGTGATGATTCAAGAATGTTGTGATACAATCGTAGCACCAGTAATTAATGTTTCTGGCAGTGTTGTAAATATGCGTAGGGATATTGAACAAATGAAAGTAGATTTAAGATTATTAATTGCATCTATGGAACGGATGAAGAAAGGGAGACTATAATGCCTAAAAATACTCGGAGAATGCACCCCTCAGATGGTACTTACGAAAAAAATGTGTTGCTGGATGAAGAAGCAGAAGCACAAGCAAAGAGGGATAAGATTTCAAGTCAAGTTCGAGCTGGATATGGTCGTACTGGTTTCGATAGTCCATGGGTGAGAAGTGGGTTTGGTAATAGTGAAAACGTACCTGTTAACCCATCATCTAATCCTTTTGCAAGCTCTATACAAAATGAGAAATCAGAGCAAGATGTTATTGATGGTTTTATTCCAAGAACAAGGGAAGAAGTCGATGCTGGTTATGAGGATTTTATAAATAGTCGGCACACCAAAAGAGACTGGATAAATCCTGATAGCACTAAGCCTTTTTCTCTGGATGATAATAGAACTAGCAGTTCATCTACTATTTTTGGTGGTGGTGACGATGGTAGTGGGAATGTATCAACTAATCCAGCTGGATTGGATGATGATGTAGTTACCACCGAATCTTCTTTCATTGAAAATGGACAGCCTGAGTATGATGGTATTAACATTGACGAATATCTTGATATGGATATGAACAAGTCTCTCAGTACAGTAGAACAAAGATACATGGATATACTTGATGGCAATGACCCTATTGCACAGCAAAATATGAATGCTGGTATGACAGGCATTGACCGTATGAGTCAAAATGTTGAAGAACAAACTCGCAGACAGGCCCAGCAAATGGGAATACAAATTGGCTCGGACCAATACAACCAGCTTATGGAGCGTAACCAACAAGGTGTTATGCAAGGTGGTTCTAACATCATGGCTGGAATAGCCACACAGAACATGGCTGGCCAGCGTGAAGCTCTAGGAGGCTTAACTCAGCTCGGTAAGTTTGAAGCTACACATGGGCTGTCTGTAGGCAAGTTCGATGAATCCATTAATCGTTACGGCTACGAAGCTACCATGGCAAAAGTTGCTGATAAAAACAAAATGCGTGAAAATGTTATGAACAATCCTAACATGTTCAGTGTAGCTGTTCAAGAAGCTGTGAGAACGGATTACTTTAAAGAAATGAATATTGATATTAGCACTCTACCAGAAGACCCGACTGATGCAGAGCAAATGAAAACTGAAATTGGAGAATGGCTTACCACAGCACATCCAGATTGGACTGATGACCAAATTGAAGCTGAGTCTTTAAGACGCATAACCATGGTGAGTCCATATACAAATGACTTGTTTGAAAAAATGTATAACGATGCAATAGGTAACTTACCACCAGAAGTACAAAATACAATTAACCCTGAAGGCGTTGTTGGCGAGGGTGCTAGTGGTGGTGGTACTGGTGATGTTAACCCTAATTCTATGGCTGACCCTAATTTTGAAGCGATGATGGAAGACATACTTAATCCCACTGGCTCTGATGTTAGTGATTTTACTGGGACATCTCCCACAACAGGCCCTACATTTGACCCGACTCGTGAGCCATGGGATGGTGGTGGTTATGGTGGGAATTATGAAGGTGGATTTAACTTTTAAACAAAGAGGAAAAAAATGTTACCTATAAATAAATATTTCAGAATGTTCCTATTAATGATGACTGGAGCTTTCTATCGCAAGAATGTTGCTGACCCAATTACAGCTACAGCCATGTTGTATGCTGGTGCAAAAGGTTTGAATGCTGTATCTAACTTTTTGAATGCTGGAGAGAAAGGTGAAATTGCTGAAAACCAGCTTGAGTATGACAGGGAACGTGATATTATTGAAGACCAGCAATGGGAAAAGAATTTTGGTTTGAACCAAGAGAGAGTTCAGAACCAAGAGAGACAAGCTGGTTTTAAAAGGACCGTTGACGCTCTCGGTGCTGGCAACACTCTCGCCAATCAAGCCTCTGGAGCACAGAGACTTCGCCAAATTCGTAACGCTGGCCACAGGGCTAGATAAATTTAAAGAGGATTATTATGGGTGCTGGACGCTATTTTAAACTAGGTGCTGATTTAATGGAAGTTGGCGGTGATGTTAGTAGTCACTTTGATAAAAAAAGAGAAGCAGAAGAAGCTGAAAACAAACGAGAAGAGGCTGAGCAACATCAACAACAAGTTGTTAATGATATTTTTGACCTTTATAAAAATAACGGTCTTGACCCAAATGAATTGCAGAAAGGTTTAGATAATCCTGATGAAATAATGGGCCTCTTAGCTGACCCAGAGAAACGAGCTGAAGTTGACGCAAACCTTAAGGCAATGGGTGTTCAAGGTATTGAGGGTGATATTGCTGGTGATGTAACTAAAGGTCAAGGTGGTACACAAGGCGTTAATGAAGCTGGTGCTGGTGCTAGTGCTGGTGCTAGTGCTGGTGGTAGTGTTCGTGATGTTGGTCACCTCTTAGGTACATCGGCAGATAGTTCTATAAGTAAAGAAGACCAGCAAGTGGAAATGAAAAACAACTTTTACAAAGGGCTTCAGCATGTTTATAGTCTCCCAAAAGAAGACCGTAAAAGTGCTATGGAATTATTGAACACTCTCAATAATAACATCAATCCTAAAGATAAAGAAATGAGCTTCAAGGAAAAAGAAGACTACAAGTTATCCAATGCAAAAAAGAGGGCTGACTACAATGACAAAAAACAAGACGAAAACCGTCAAGATGCTCACGATAAAAAATTAAAGGAAATGGACGCACGACACAAATGGGACACGGATGCCCAGAACAACTCTTCCAAGAGGGCTATAGAATCGAAATTAGCCACAAAGAGATGGATTCAATTAGAATACAAAGCTAAACAAAGTGCCGATGAAAAAGGTCCTGATGCTTATGACAGTGCGTTAGATTTTGGGCAACAGACTATAGACAAGTTGAACATAAGCATCAAGGAAGGGATGGACAACTTAGAGAGTGGCAACCTAACCAGCAAAGGTGCTAAAGCTGTTGTGCAAAATAATCTTAACGAATTGAAAGCTGACCTTCGAGAAGTGGAAGAATCTATGCACGCAATGAAATTTGAACAGTCTCAAATGAGAGTTGAAGCTGGTGGCAAGCAAACCGATAAAGGTCCAAATAAAATACAACAACTAAAACAATTAAATTTACTTTTGTCTAAGACAACGGACCCGAACAAGAGACAACGTATTCAGGCCCATATTACAAAGTTAAAGCAATGAGGAAATAATGAGCGAACTAGATGACTTTCTTGCAGAAGCAGACTCCCTTGAAACATCCCAAAACGAAACTTCAGAGTTAGATACATTCTTAGCTGAGGCAGATTCTATTGAATCTGAAGATACTAACATGCCTGAACCAGTTAAGGTTGAAGAGGCTAATGTTAATACCCCAGCTCTACAGGGTTATACTATTGGCACTATGGGGCCAGCTATGTATAAGCACCCTACATACAATCCCGATGCAAAAGAAACCATCAATGGTACTGAGTTCATGAAGTTGGTTGACGAGAATGGTAAAGGCTCGGAGCATGATTTAACCAAGTATGAATTGCGTGGTCAAAAAGGTTTGCCTGAAGGTGATATGCAAAAAGTTGCTGAAGCTATGAGGGAGTCTGAAGAAAGTAATCGTGTTCGTGGTCGTGAATTTTATAAACACTTCGAGGAAAATTATTGGACAACCCATACTCCTGAATCACTTGCTCTGGAGAGAGATGGAATTGAAGGGAATGAGATGGGTTTCTGGGGTAAACTCGGTGGACATCTAGCTACAACCATGGGTCCAGTAACATCATGGATGGATGGCATGAGCATGAAGGAAAAGTATGGCCAGCGATACAATAACGCATTACAGGAAGGTATTAAGCAACATGGGTTAGAGCAAGCTGAGGCTAAGCTGGATAAAATTTATGATGAAAGATATGCTGTACCAGAGTCTTCCTCTCTTGACGCTTTTGATGATTTAGATAGTCAAATGAATGATGTTATGAGTAGGGAAGATTTTAAAGCTAACGCAAGAAAGCAGTTCAAAGCTCAAAGAAGGTTCGAGGCTGACTATAAGGCTGGTTTAGTAAATCAGTTTAATAAGCCGATTTTATCTGAATCAGAATATAATAACACTAGTGATGCTACTGCTAAAATGCTAGGTAAATTACCTTACGAGCAGTATGTTAAGGACATGTATGCAGACCCTAAAAGCCTTTCTGATGAGTCTATTGATAATATTCTAGGTAGAAAGCCTGAAGAGCTTGAGTACATTAAAAACTCTAGTGAGAAGGAAGTCTCAACAGAATCTGGTTTGAATAAAGTTCATAACGCTATTAGTGGTGAAATCACTGACGAGCTTAACAAAGAAGAGTACGACTCTCTTATGAAAGACCAGAGTTTTGGTGAAGAGATGAAGTTGCTTGGTACAATGTTAATGGAACAGCCAGAAGAGGCTACCAGACAATTTGGTATAGCTTTGGTTGAGCAGTTACCTAATATGATTATCGGTTCCAAAGGTATGTCGATGGTTTCAAAAGTTGGCTCTATTGTGAACAAGTTGAAGACAGCTGGCCAGCTAAGATATTTGAACAGAGCCAGCAGTGTGTCTAGGTATAAGGATGTTGCTACAGCAAAAAAGACCGCTGACCGTTTTGGTGCTATAAAAAAAGCGAAGCAAGTATCTGATACCGAAAAGAAATTAATAGCCAGACCAACATTGGCTAAACTATTCAAGCAAGAAGAGCTTGAGGATATTGGCATGATGATGACCTCTGGAGCACTTTATGAAGCTGGGAAGGGTTCTAAGTATGGCATGAAAGAATTAGGGCGTGACCTTGTAATGGGTGTAGGGTTTTCTTCCGCTATAGCACCTATAAGGCATGTATTGAACCGAAATAAACCTACATGGGACCAAGTTAACAGAGCTGGCAAAAATCTGTATTTTACTGAAGGCATGAGTAAACATCCTGAAGTTGGAAAGATGGTTAAAATGTTTGCTTCTCTTAGTGATAACATTGCATTCAATAACATGCGTGCCAAACTTGATATGAAGCACAGTGGTTCTGAGTTACTTACTAAGGCTGATGTTGAGGCTCGTGGCTATGCTGGTGAGGCTGGCGTTTATGATGTAGCTGGCTGGAATGATGGTAACTTGGTTACATTGACTAAAAAATTTGATGAAAGCACTGTTGTAGAAGAATCAAGTCATTTCCTTTATAATCACATTAAAAAAATGGCCGACAAGGAACGTAAAAACTCTACCAGAAAATCTGGTGATATTCCTATTGAGGGTGATGGACCATACAACCAGCTGAATGATATGATTACGGTTTGGGAATCTCAGGTCTGGCATCAAGCGAAAAAATTAGGTCTTGAAGTTCCAGAGAAATCTGAATTATTTGCCCAAGTATTAGTTAGTCACATGGGCCATGGTGATAAGCTCATGATGAAAAATGCTGTGTCACGAATTGATATGCCTGACGAACTTCTTACTGGTCTTAGACGTATATGGTCTGATGACCCAATCATGCAAGGCAAGGATGTTAAGGCTGGTAACATTGACCCTCTAGGTAACCCAATCAGAACAGAGACTCCTGAAATGAAAACTAAGAGGGAGAAGGCTGAGACTGAAGCCAATGCTAGGGCTGAAGAGCGTGCCAATGTTCGTGAAGAGGCTGATGTTTCTAAAGACATGGATTCCGTTAAACAGGAAATGGCCGACCTTGACGAAAATCTGCATAAAACAAAAGTTGAAACGAAAGCTGATAAAGAATTAAAAGTTGCTTTGAATGAAAAATATAAAGACCTCTTGAGAGAAGAGCGTGTCATCAAGGATGTTAGGAAGCAAACTATTGTTCCTACTGTTGGCAGACTTCTGGATATGCTTGAAGCTAATCCATCTAAAGAAGCCTTTGATGATTTAATCAAAGAAATAGACACGGAGCTAGCTAGCCCTGAAAACAAGAATATACATGGCGTTCTTCGTGGTTACAGGGACAGAGCGACATCCCACAGAGCTAAGGCTCCAAAGGGTAGGGCGTACCAATTAAAACAGCCTACAAGCCCCTCTGTGCCTCTGGCAGACAAACAAGACGCTCCAATGTTTTACAGTAAAATGAGAGACTTGATTGGTCCTGTTATCAAGCAAAAAATGGAACTTGGTCAACTCAAAACCACTTTATTGAACAAGGGTATTTCTAAAGAACAAATTGAGTGGATGGGTCTTGATGATTTAATTAAATCAAAATCTAAAGATAAACATGCACGAATCACTCCTGAAGAATTTGAGACTATGATTGAATTACATAGCCCTAATTTGGTTATGATACCTCGTGGTAGAATGCCTAAGACTAATGTGAAGGAATTATCTAAAAATCATTTTGAAGTTAACCCAGAATTTTATTCTGGTGACAAATCAATGGATGCTGTCGATAAAAAACTTGATGTTATTTATGATAATGAATCTAAAATATGGAGAATAACATCTAGGGAAAAAGAAGCTGAAGGCTTAGAGCTTTCCACTACTACAACTTTTGATGAGGCTATGGATTATGTTGATGATGTGTACGCTAGTACATACGCATCCAGCCCTAGATACCAAGGCCAATATCGCCTTGAGGGTGGTGCGAATTATGAAGAACATGTACTTGCAATGCCTAATCAAGTTGAAGGTTACAAACCTGATAACATGCACTTTACTACTGAAGGTGGTGGTTCGGCTGTAGGCTGGGCTAGGTCTGATGACCGTAATTTGATTGTTGATGGTAATATAACTGGTGAGACTCGATACATTGATGAGGTTCAATCTAAACGTCATCAAGATGCTAGTGACAAAGGTGGGTATAAGGAATCGTCTTCAGCTGATAGACAATTCTTAGCATCCTATGATGAAGAAGCGAAAAGGATTAGCGATAAAATCAAATCCCTTCAAGATGAAATTCCTACTGATGCTAGTAGTCAACCAAAATTAGTAGAGTCACTAGGCCAGCAATGGGAAGAAGTTTATGCACAAAAATATTTGCTTGAAAGCAAAAAAATGTTTGTGGACCGAGGTGGTCGCTTAGCGGAATACCCTGAAGTAAAATGGACTGAAGACGCTACAGGTACTCGCTGGGAATCTGAAGATGGTAGCTGGCATTTACAGGATGTTACTAGCGAAAATAGGACTAGCAAACAGTCTCATTGGTCCAAGGACATTGCTACATACAAAGATGGTAAAGTTTATACACATAGCCCTACCGTTAATGAAGCGAAAAAAGATATTCAGAGGCATGTTGTAAAAAGAGCCACTGATAGCCATAAGTACGCAGAGCAAGGAATCCCTGACGCTCCATTCAAAAGTAACTGGGCTGACATGGTTATGAAGCAAGAGCTTAGGCTTGCTGTCGATGATGGTATTCAAACACTAACATGGTCCACTGGTGCTATACAAGCCAAGCGTTGGTCCCATAGAGGGCAAGTTGCTGAGGTTAATTATTTTAAGCAAGGTAACGCTTACAACGTGTCTTTTGTTGATGAAGACGGAAATCCATTTATCAGTAAAACCCTAAGAGCAGAAGAGCTAAGTAGAGATTTATCCCCAGAGATGGCTACGCACATAAAAGAAAATGCTACGCACACTCGCCAGAGTATTACTGGTGATAACATGGATGTATGGGATGAGGATATGAAAGCTGGTCTTGAAGGCTTCTATGACCGTGGTGGACAGAGTGCTCAAAACATTACACGCTCCATGGAGAAGTTTGCCAAGAAGTATGGCTCTAAAGTTGAAGAGATGGAAGTCGAAACTGGTGCTGGTGAAGTTGAGTTTAAAACAAAAAAAATAACAGAAGAAATGTTTGACAAAGTTGTTGCTGATATTAATAACATGGATGGTGGCGGTCCTGTTAGGAGACAGATTAAAGATAAGAGAGTTTACAAAGCATTCCTTTCTAATGTATATGACCACTCTGGCTCTTCTTTTGATGGTCACAATGTTAATTATAATAGTGCTATCGTGAATAAATTGGAATACTTGGAAGGGTATGAGACTCCTGAAGTCATGAAAACTATTAAAGAAAATTTGCTGAGAGATTTTGGTGGTATGTTTTTAGTATCACCACCTAAGACTGAAAAAGTCATGGGTATGCGTATCAATAAGAAAATGAAAAAGGTTGCTCAGAAAGGTTTTGACTTCCAGTTAAAAGAGGCTTCAAATGAAGGACATGTACCAGTATCAGGCAAAGAGAAAGGTAAGGGCAAGCGAAAGCGTCTGGACCTCTCTCTACTTAAGGTACAATGGGCTGGTGGCAAAAGTGAACAACTCGCTGGAGCACCAGACAAAATCAAAGCCATTGGAAAAGGGAAACTTGCCGAACAGAAAAAAGCTGTAGTTAAATTAGCGAACCAGCTGGAGAAATATGCCAAGGAAGGTGTCAAAGCTAAGTATTGGTACGAGGACAGCTCTGACGCTATACTAACATTAGCTCATGGTAATAAAGATAATGCTGATGTACTTGCTCGCTTAGTAGCAATGACTTCTCAGCAAGATGACGTACATCATAATTTTGGTGAAGCTATTCGCTTGTATCATCAATACATGGACCAAAAAGCCAAAGGTGTTCCCCCTAAGAACATGAAATTCTCTGGTGGTATGCTTAAAAAACAAATGAGTGAGAAAGCAAAATTAATGCTTACTGAAGACACTCTTCCCACTGGTCCCAAAATAAGTGAGTTCTATAAAAACTTGATGGTTAGTATTGATGAGACTATTGAGCAAGGTACAACAAACGATACATGGATGTTGCGTGCCTTTGGTTATGCTGGTGGGACTACTGACGCTCGCCATGCCTTCATGACTGAGACAATGAATGCCGTGGCTAACCGTATGGGTATTAAGCCTTACCAGTTACAAGCTCAAATTTGGACCTCTGTAATGACTCGCTGGAACCAAGCAAAGCCAGCTGTAATGATAAAAGGTTTTAGAGATGGCTGGGCTGAAAAAGTTAAAGGCCAGTATCGTGTGCCATTGGTAGAAAAAATTGACAAGACTACTGGTGAAGTAAAATTGATACCAGAACCTGAAAAAGAAAAAGAGTATTACAAGGCTATGCTTGAAGCTACGCCTAAACTCAGGGGTGAAATAAATCCAGAGTCCTATTCATACGCTAATGTATTGAATGACATGGAAGGTCGATTTGCATGGGAAGCAGTACCCTCTGTTAATTCTGGATTCCTTAAGGGAGCTGAGAAGTTGCCTTATGAAAAACAAATGGGATTGCAACGTGCCATACTTGATGTTATGACCAATGATGATGGTGAAAATATCATCCTTAAAGAAGTTGGCTTGCTCGAAAAAAATAAAGATTTTGTTCAAGGTATCTGGGAAGGTGAAACAAACCCCAGTACCGTGTGGGAAGTTCCTTTATCAAAACAGCAAGGCTTACATGGTGCATTTGGTGATGTTGATGATGACCTTGAAAACATGATGGACGTAGCTACGGCTATAATGGGCTACTTCACAAAACAAGAGGGTGTTGGCTGGAATTACATGCAAGCTACCACTAAGGTGTCCGATGCCAATGCTGTGAGCGTACCACTAGCAGACCATTTAACAAAGCAACAGCTTACAGGCTTAGAAGTTGCATTTAACGAAAAATTTAAGGATTACAACAACGACTGGGGTGGCCCTATCGTGATGTTACCGAACCATGATGGTGTTCGTTTTAGAAACTTAGCCTCAGCTGAGCAACGTGCTCGTGACCTTGATAAAATCCAACGATTGAAAAAAAGTGGGAAAAAAGGGGCCAAAGAGCGAGCTGAAGAAATGACTGACAATCTCTGGCCAGAAGATAAATTGCTATCAAACAAGCGATTCCAGAAAATGATTGGTGATGTTGTAGATGAAGTGTTGCCTGATATTGAAGCTGAAGGTATATTAATGAACGCTTCTGGGAATTTGAAATATAATTCTTGGGGTGAAGATGGGTTTAAACAAGGAGAAGGTTATGAAAATGCGATTAGGAACTACGGAGGAAGTGAAGTCTTCAGGAGGCTTGACGGTCTTCTCTCGCAAAAGCTCAGCAGAGCCTATGAAAAATTCGCTGGAGAAAACGGACTCCCCTTCAACGACCCAACCATCCCAAGAAACCAAACCAGCCCTCCCCCTCTCGGAAAAGAAGGAACCGATGGAGCCATTGAAGGCACAGCCTACCAGCTCAAGCGACACACAGAAACCCCTCCAGACCGACACTCAGGGAACGGTGGGCAATCTTTTGATGTAAGTAGTGAAAGTGCATGGGATGCGTTTAGACGTACATTCCAAGACCGTTTTGGGCCTGTAGCCAGATTACAGAAAACTTCAGAGATAGCTGGCAATAAAACTATTGAGGATGCAGATACATACCTTTCTGAAGTAGTTTATTATGGTCGTTCTCAAATGGCTGTAGAAAATGCTGATGAAACAATAGTTGCCCCCATGATTAAGTTCATGAAGAAAAATAAAATCACCACTGAGGAAGTGGATGACTTTTTGTATGCCAGACATGCACCAGAGCGTAACAGAGTTATTGCTGAGAGAAATCAAAACTCAGGGGTTAACACTGAAGCTGGCTCTGGAATGTCCAATGAGGATTCTAAACTCATTTTAGAGAATTTTCAGTCTGAAGGTAAAATTGAGAACTTGCAGAAAATCGGTAACATGGTTAAGCGTATTTTAGATAAGCGTAATGATGTTATGATTGAATCTGGGTTACTTGGTGAAGAGTATTTAAGCAATTTACCAGATTTTAAATACTATGTACCCCTTCGTGGTTTTGAGGACCCTCATCATCCATTACATGAGCAAGGTATTAGGCCAGACAGCAAGTCTAAAGGTTTTGCTACCAATACGAAAGAGCGTAAAATGCTGGGCCGTAAGTCACGAGCAAACTCACCACTAGCAACAGCTGTGTCTATGATGAACACTGCCCTCGTGGATTCTGAAAAGAATTTAGTCGGCAAAACTTTTCTTAACTATGTACTGGATAATTCTGAGGCAACATATACAAACCCAGCTGGCGTACAGCAAAAAATGTTTGAAGTGGACCCAGTACAAATGACAGCCCACTTGGATGCAAATGGTCAAGTAGCCTACAGGAAAAAAACTCACATGACTTTAGCTCCTAACGAATTTACTGTTATGACTAATGGTCAGCAACATGTTATTACTATTGCAGAACCTAACTTGGCCAATGCCATGAAGCAAATGGGAACCAGCAGTGGTAACATGATATTGCGTGGTCTTCAATTCTACAATAGATTTTTAGCAATGATGTCAACCACCATGAGTCCAGAATTTTTACTGTCTAACTTTTCTCGTGATGCCCAGACAGCTACAGTGCATTTGTCAGCTGAACAGGGTAACAAAGTCACAGCACAGGTTACCAGAGATGTATTCCCAGCGATGGCTGGTATCATTAAGCAAGCCAATGGCAAACGAAGTGATGACCCTAAGAGCTGGACAAACTGGGCTACTCAATATAAAAACGAAGGTGGTCAAGTTGGCTGGTTTGGTTTGAAAGATGTTGATGAGATGGTAAGTGAAATGCAAGCCAAGTTAGGCCGTAAAGGAAAATGGGGTAAAACTCGTGATGGCATGGATGCCGTTGCTGGCTTCCTTGGTTCACTCAATGAAGGCGTGGAGAATAGCTTCAGGTTAGCATCCTTTAAAAATTTAGTTGAGAATGGTGTAAGCCCTAAAGAATCAGCTCGTGTTGCAAAGGAACTCACGGTAAATTTTAACCGTAGGGGTGAAGCTGGTCAGGTTGTTAATGGCCTATATTTATTTTTCAATGCTTCCCTTCAGGGTACAGCTCGAATGGTTCAAGCTATGGCAACAAATAGAAAGTTGCAAGGCATTACAATGGGTATCGTGGGAGCTGGTTATGCTAATGGTCTTTACAATTACGCTGTTGGTGGCGAGAACGAAAACGGCTACAAAAATTTTGATATGGTCCCAAGTTATGAGACATCTACCAACATGGTGTTTCTGGACCCTTCTGAAGATGGTGGTCGAACCAAAATACCTATGCCTTATGGTTACAATTTATTTTGGGGTATTGGTCAGTCTATGGCTAAACTTCAACATGGCTCAATGACCAAGGGTGAAATGGCTAAGGACCTTGCCATCAATACTTTTTCAGCATTTAATCCTTTGGGGACTATGAGCAGTAAAACTCCCATGGGTGCAGTTATGAAAACCTTCATGCCCACTGTAGGGCAAGCTGGCCTTCAACATGTAATGAATGAAAATTTTGCTGGTTCTCCATTGAAACCAGAGCAAGCTCCATGGGGACCTCAGAAGCCAGAACATGAAATGTACTTCAAAACAGTAAGGGGAGCATCCAAAAAGCTCGCCAAGGGCCTCTCTGATGCAACAGGGGCCACAATACACCAAGCTGGTGATATTGATGTGAGTCCTGAAGTTCTTGACCACTATTTTGAGACTTTGATTGGTGGCGTGGGTAACTTTGCTACAAACTTGGGCAATGCTGGCTATACCATGTATAATGGTGAATTGCCTGATGTATCTAAAACTCCATTCTTAAGGAAGTTTAGAGCTACCCAGAATGAATACTGGAGCACCAGCAAGTTCAGGGATATTAACAGCGAGCTAGGGCTTATGGTGGGTAAAGAGGCTCTCATTAAAAAGCATGGTTCTGAAGTTGATATTGCTAAGCTGGCGTTTGTTGACAGAGCGAAGGAATTACGAACAGAGCTGTCTCAGTTATCTAAAAGCATTAGGGAGCAAGAAGGCAAGGGTGCTCCTAATGAAAAAATTAACAAGCTAAAAAAGGCAAGGGAGAACCAGATTACAAAATTTTTGCGTGCTTGGCGTGAAGATGTTGAAGGTAAGAAGCTGGACCCGATGCCGAAAAAAAAAGAGAAAAAAGACTAGGCCAATGATTAAAGCCTAAATTATATTTTTCATTGCTCGAACCCTTAAAGGGGTTCACCTTGTTAAGAGGCCCTCGGTTGCTCGCTGAGGGCCTTTCTCATGCCCATCCAAAAAAAACTTTCATTTATTTTTGCCGATTCTGGCTCAAATTCGCAGTTTATTAATAAATTTAAAAATAAAGTGAAAAATCATTTGACAAAGAGAGCTGGCGGTGTTAAGATTAGAGTCCAGTTGGTTTTTAACCTTCTGGATTAGTTCTTGAGTTCGTAGCTCAAGAGAAGCGAAGGCCGACATCCCTTAGCAAAGCGGAAACCTGACCACCCCAGCGGAAACTGATTGAGTGGCGAATAGGAAGCACAAATTTAGAGTAGGAACCCTCACACAGAGCTGAGGGAGGAAAGCCTAACAACATCCAGCTGAGAGGAAAATGATACCAGCATCCAGCCATGGGATAACAACATGGTATTCGGCAAGGTGTCCTTAAGCCTTGTGCGTTCCCTTACAGGGAGGTGGACAAATTTTAAAACAATCAATCAATCAATCTAACAAGGAAGGTAATCAAATGAGCAACACACAATTAGAATCAAAAAAAGATGGCTTTTACCAAGGCGATAAATCAAAGGCCAACGGTGATGATATTTCATCCAAAATCATTACATCTGAAAGTGATGTACATAAGTTTCTGGCAGAAGAAGAGCTTGACTACACTGTTCAAAAGTATCAGGAAGTTAACCCTTTCACCAAGGAACCTTTAAATAGTTATGGTTCATACAGAACGGACAATAAGCATGTATTTAAAACTGGCTTAGGTAATGCCTACACGCCTTTTCAAAATATTGACGCTTTCAGGTCCATCTCTGAGCTGGCCAAGAACGGTGAAGTATCTATCGCTCGTGGTGGTGTTTGGAATGGTGGTGCAGAAACCTTCATTCAAGTGGACCTTAATGGTGGAATAAAAATTGGTAACAAAGGTGACGAAGTAAAGCAAAGAGTAACATTCACT
>Ga0255055_10000267_pt1 | contig 41629 bp, 41 predicted proteins | sample JV7_2_27_MG_FD_188633 | JGI IMG/M metagenome (GOLD analysis project Ga0255055, IMG submission 188633) | Seawater microbial communities from Jervis Inlet, British Columbia, Canada - JV7_2_27 | ecosystem: Environmental > Aquatic > Marine > Inlet | place: Canada: British Columbia | collected... | reverse complement strand
GGCTCGGGTTCGGGCTCGGGCTCCGGCTCGGGCTCGGGTTCCGGTTCCGGTTCTTCATCAGCGTGGTTTTCGACCGTTACCGCATCTTCATGGGCGCGGTCTTCGACCGCTACCTGCACTACCACCGGCACTCTTGCCTGCGGTTCGGGTTCGCGCTCCGGCGGCTTGGGTGCCTGCAGCGCCTCCACCTCGGCCGCCATCTGCAGAGCATCCACCGGGACCGATTGCACCACTCGGGTTCCCGACACGATACGGACCGAGCCTTCCTCATCCTTCCACTCAGCGGGTTCGGTGTCTGGCGCGATCTCCGGCTCCACCTCGGCGTCGATCGGTTGGGCCTCAGGATCGTTCTCCAGGTCTCCGATGGAGGCCCGGGCCGCCTCCAGCTCGGACATCAACTCGCTGCGACGCTGCTCGAGAGCTTTGGCTCGTTCGCCCGCTGTCTCCGCTTGATCGCGGGCCACAGCGAGCAGCGATTCACCCTCGCGGCGGGCAGCTGTGACGATCCGGTCCCCCTCGTCGCGAGCTCGCCGCAACTCCTCGTCACGATCTCGTTTGGCGTCTCCGGTCAACCGAATGGCCTCACGTTCGGCCTCCGCTCGGATGAACAGTGACTCCTGGGTTGCCTCGCCGAGCATTCCGTCACGCTCGGCGACCGATTGGTCGAGAAGCATCGAACTCTGCTCCCAGGCACTCCCTCGCGCCTGCTCGGCGTCGGCTTGCGCCTCGCGTCGCAGCTGCTTGGCGTCGGCATCGGCCTCCGCCCGCCATTTGGCAGCGTCGGCCGCGGCGCGGGCGCGCATCTGCTCGGCTGCCGCTCGCGCCTCGTGCAGGATCCGTCCGACTTCCTCGGCGACCGTGTCGAGCTCGACGGCGAGGTCACGCGGCTCATCGAATCCTGACTGGCGGAGGGTTTGACCCATTCGCTCGACTTGGAGGTGCAAGGCCGCCAGGGCGTCGGCAACCTCCACCCGGAAGCCATCGACCGCGGCACGGTCGTAACCCTTTCGCGACAAAGGGAACTCGCGGGCGCGGACGGCCTCGGGGCTCAAATCCTCCATGTCTTGCAGGGTACCTATGCACCCCGGTTCCGGTAAGGATTACAGGGAGCGCAGGTAATCCAGAGCGTCGTCGATCGTTGCAACCCGCACCACGATGATGTCGTCGCCGGCAACCGCGACGGCATCGTCGTAGTTGAGCGCCGGCACGAGCGCCACGGCGGCTCCGGCATCGATCGCGGCATACACCTTCTGTTCGATGCCGCCGATCGGGCCCACCGTCCCATCAGCGCCGATCGTGCCGGTACCCGCGATGCGCAAACCGGCCGTCAGCGGCTCCTCCGTGAGCTGATCAATGATCTGTAGCGTGAACATCAAGCCAGCCGACGGACCTCCGATGTTCGCTGAGTCGATCAGCACTTCGACCGGGAACTCGACGATAGGAGTGTTGTTGTCGAGAAGGATTCCGATCATGGGGCGCTCGGGATCGTCGGTGTGCGGGCCGAGGACGAGCGTGAGCTCGACTTCCTCGCCCTCGCGTTGCACCACCATCGCGACTACATCACCGATCTGCTTGTCGGCGAGAAGATCGATCACGTCGGAGCGGAGCCCCACCGGCTTCCCGTTCAAGCCGACGATGACGTCATCGGGGAGCAGCACACCCTCTGCGGCACTGCCGGGCACGGTGTCGATCACGAGGGCCCCCGTCCCCATGAACGTCGGCTCGAAACCGAGCTCTTGGAGCGCCACGAACGTGGCGTTGGTCTTGGACTCCTCCATCGCCGCCAGGTTCTCCCGCCGCAGCTGCTCCTGCGACACATCGGGTGGTCGCACGTTCTGCCGCGGGACGATCGCCACCGTGGGATCGATTCGGCCTGCGATGTACTCAAAGATGTTCGCCTGTTTCTGCACGACCGTCAGGAAGAAGAGCTCGCCCACATCCGATTGCTGCCCTTCGGGGACGTTGATGAAATCCGACGTGTCGTAGACGGGACCAGGGGAGTGGGTGTAGTAGTCCACTTCGATGGGCCAGAGCACCGCGATGCTGACGCCGATGAAGAACAACACACCGGCGAGGACGAACGGCCACTTGGGTATGCGGCGCGAAGGAACGGCCGGTGCGGCATCATCCCGGGGATCGTCGACGAGGGTTGCGTTCGAATCCATTGCAGTTCAGGTTACGGACGGAGCGTAAACGCGGCGTCAAGCAACCTTGCCGTTGCCGACGAGCTCAGAGCGAACGACGATCCTCTGCCGCGCCGAGCCTTTGGGATGGCAAGCGAAAAGCGTGGCGATCGAGGAATCACCCACGTCGTACGTGATCCAGATCTCACTCGGCTCGACGATGAAGGTCTCGGTGACGCGGTACATGATCTCGACACCGTCGCCGTCCGATACGAAGATGAGATTTCCCGGCCGGAGCCTGTCGAGATCAGAGAAGGGCGCCGAATACGTCGTTCGATGCCCGGCGAGGACGAAGTTTCCCTGCCGTCCCGGGAGAGCCGTCCCAGCCCAGTACGCCACACCCTGATCGATCACGTTCAACGACACACCGGCGCGGATGGTGTCCTCGAGCCCGATCGCCGGGATCCGGATCTGCGCGATGACCGCCCCGGACTGCTGGGACCGGTGGAAGGCCGGCATACGAGATGAGCCGGGGAGGATGTCGCTCTCCGCCGAGGCGCCCGGCATGACGGACACGGCGACGAAGGCAGCGACCGTCGCAGCCAGGATGTAACGAAGACGGCGGGTCATGAGCACCAACAATGTATCGGCAAGCAAAGCAAACCGCTCAATGGCAATATCCGCCATGCTCGAGACGGTGAAAGCCGACACAACATCTCAAACACAACAACAAGGAGAGAACGTGCAGGTGACACATCCGACGACGGTCATCAGCGGCGTGGTCCTACCGCGTCGCGCCGTGGTGACCTTTGCCCTCATGGTCGGGTTCGCGCTCCTCACCGCGCTCGCCGCCCAGATCTCCTTCAGGTTGCCATTCACACCCGTGCCGATCACGGGGCAAACCTTTGCGGTGCTCCTCACCGGCGCCGCCCTCGGATCGTGGATTGGGGCGGGAAGCCAGCTCCTCTACGTGCTCCTGGGCGCCGTGGGGCTGCCGTTCTATGCCAGCGGAACCGGCGGATGGGAGGTGACGACCGGCGCCACGTTCGGCTATCTCATGGGTTTCATCGTTGCCGCCTGGGTCGTCGGTTACCTCGCTGAGCGGAAACAGGATCGCAGGGTCTGGTCTGCCGTTCCGGCGTTCCTCACCGGCAGCGTCGTCATCTACCTCTTCGGCGTGACATGGCTCTACTACGGGTTCGAACCCATCGCCACGTGGGAGGGTGCTCTCGTCGCCGGCATGGTCCCGTTCATCCCAGGGGATCTCCTGAAAGTGATCCTGGCCGGGGTCACGCTCCCGCTCGCCTGGCAAATGGTGGGTCGAGGCACGCGCTGACCGCGGCCACGCCTTACCGAATCTTCACGGCTTCCACATCGGGCTCTCATCGCGCCGTCCGACGCTGTCTCTGACATACGAAAGGAGCGGATTCGATGAGACGGCGACGGTGGATCGTGGTGATCGTGATGGTTGCGGCCGCCACAACTGCCTGTTCGTGGCAGCCACCGGACCGAGCGGCCACAGCCGACGTAGAGCCGCTCGTGACGGTCGAAACGAGCGCGACGACGATCACGGCGACGACAGTCACGGCAACGACAACTCCCGCCCATCCTGCCGGTTCAACGACAACAACCACCGATGCGAGCACGCCCGACACGCCGAAGGCGCAAGCCACCGCCGAGATCGACGTCGACGCCGACCTTGCGCTGCTCGACGCGTTGATCGAAGGGCTCGATGTCACGTTCGGAGAGATGGAAGCCAGCCTCGGCCAGAACGAAGGAGATGTCGAAAAATGAGCACGACAAGACGACAACTGCAGCGGCTCCTGACGCCGGTGCTCGTGGTAACGGCGCTGGCGAGCCTGCCCACGGCGGCACTGGCACAGAGCGAGGAAAGGGTCGAGGCCGAGACGGAGGCGGCGCGACCCTCCCGAGAGGATGCCATTCGTCAGGCGAAGGAACGGGCACAGCAGGCGATCGATCGGCGACTCGACACGCTTGATCGACTCGGGGACCGCGTCTCGAACAACGCCCACATCACGGCCGACCACGCTCGCTCGCTGGTCGCCGACTTCGGTGCGGCGCAGCGGGGCCTGGCGGCACTCGGCGACGAGATCGACGCGGCCGACACCCTGGCGGGGATCTTTCGGCTCTCGACGAAGATCGCAACGGACTACCGCGTCTACCTGGTGATCGCTCCGAAGACCCACGAGGTCATCGTGTCGGACACGATCGTCGATGTCGCCGACCGTTTCGCGGAAGTGGCCAACACCCTCGGCGAAGCGATCGAGAGAGCCGATGACGGCGGCTACGACGTCACCGAGGCCCGGCGGTGGCTGGCCGTGGCCGAAGACGAGATCGGCGAGGCGAAGCGAGCCGGTGGGCCCGTTGCCGGTGACGTGATCGGCCTCACCGCATCCGACTGGCCCGATCCGGCGCAGTCGGCGTTGCGTAGCGGCTCGTCGAGGCTGAAGAACGCCCGCCTCGACCTGCACGAGGCAAGGGCGGCACTCCACAAGTCACACGAGGCACTGCGAGAGGCGCTCGGCGTCTAGCACCCGCGGCCAGGAGCCGGCGACGTATCCTCTCGTCTCATGCAGCGAGACGAGAGGATACGCGAGCTGTTCAGCCGTGACCGTTACGCGGAGTACCTCGGCATGGAGTTGGTGTCCACCGATCCCGTCACGGTCCGCATGACGATCACCCCACACCACGAGAACTTCTACGACGTCACCCACGGCGGCGCGATGTTCTCGCTGGCGGACTGCGCCTTCAGCCTCGCTTCGAACGCACACGGCGACCGAGCCGTGGCCATCGACACTCACCTCGCCCTCACCGCGGGCACCACTGCCGGCGACACCCTCAGCGCCACCGCGGAGGAGATGACACGCGGTCGCGTCCTCGCCACCTACCGGGTGACCTTGACCCGGCGTGACGGCCGCACCGCCGGCCTCTTCACCGGCACCGTCCACGTCTCCTGAGCTTCAGAGCTGTTTTGGCGTAACTGGACACGAATATCCGTGTCCAGTTACGCCAAAACCAAGATGACGGCTCAGTGGGAGAGTTCTTCGCCGAGGTAGGCCTTGATGACGTCCTCGTTGCGCTGCACGTCGGCGGGCAGCCCGGTAGCAATCTCCTCGCCGAAGTCGAGCACCATGACGCGATCGGCGATGTCCATGACGAGACCCATGTCGTGTTCGACGAGGATCATGGCGATGCCCAGCTCCTCGCGAATGTCGAGGATGAACCGGGCCATGTCCTCGGTCTCCTCCAGGTTCATGCCGGCAACGGGCTCGTCGAGGAGGAGCAGCTCGGGCTCCATGGCGAGCGCCCGGCCCAGCTCGACCCGCTTCTGGATCCCGTATGGCAGCAGCGCCACCGGATAAGAACGCCAGGCCTCGATCTCGAGAAGGTCGATGATGTCCTCGACGTTGGACCGCACCCGCATCTCCTCCTTCTTGGCGGGGCCGATCCAGATGGCGTCGAGGAACCAGTTCACATGGGTTCGTACGTGTTGGCCGAGGGAGATGTTCTCGCGCACGGTCATGTGCGGGAAAAGCTCGATGTTCTGAAAGGTTCGGGCGATCCCGAGGTCGGCGATGCGGTCGGGCCGCATCCCGAGGAGGCTCTTCCCCTTCCAGAGGATGTCGCCCTCTTGCGGTTTGTACACCCCATTGATGCAGTTGAAGGCCGACGTCTTGCCGGCACCGTTGGGACCGATGATGGCAAAGAGCTCTCCATCGTCGACGTGGAATCCAATGTCGATCAACGCCCGGACGCCCTTGAACGCCAGGCTCAGGTCCGTCACCTCGATCAGGTGGTCGTAACCGCGCTCTCCCTCGCGGTGCTTCGCCCACGAGATGCCGGCGCCACGGCGGGTCGTCACGACAGCCACCGCTTGCGACGCTTGTAGTGCTTCACATCGCGGAACGACCTGCGCTCGCCTTCGGCATGGAGGCCGAGATAGAACTCCTTCACGTCCTCGTCCCGTAGCAGCTTCTTCGGATCACCGTCCATGACGATCTTGCCGACTTCCATGATGTAGCCGTAATCGGCGATCGACAGCGCCATGTTGGCATTCTGCTCGATCAGCAGCACACTCGTGCCCTGCTCGTTGATGTCGACGATGATGTCGCGGATCTGCTGGACCAGCATGGGAGCCAGCCCTAGGGAAGGCTCATCCAGGATCAGGAGCTTCGGGTTCGCCATCAACGCCCGGCCGATGGCAAGCATCTGCTGCTCGCCTCCGGACAGATAACCGGCCGTGGCTTTGCGCCGCTGCTGGAGGATGGGGAACAAATCCATGACCCGGTCGTACGAATCCTTCGCCTTGCGGGCGTTGCGGATCGTATAGCCGCCGGTACGGAGGTTCTCGTCAACGGAGAGTTCGGCAAAGACCCTCCGCCCCTCGAGTACCTGGCCGACACCCGCCCTCACGATGAAGGATGGGTCCTTGCCATCGATGCGATTACCCATCAGCGTCACGGAGCCCTTGGTGATGTCACCCTCGTGGATGTCGAGGAGCCCGCTGATCGCACGCAGCGTCGTGGTCTTGCCGGCCCCGTTGGAGCCGAGCAGGGCGACGATCTGCCCGTCGCGCACCTCGAGCGAGAGGCCGCGCAGCACGAGCACTACGTCGTTGTAGACGACCTCGAGATTGGCGATTTCGAGCATGCGCTCCGTGGGTAAGGAGGGGGCGGCCTGGTGGCCGCCCCCTCGGTGTGTGGTTTGTCGTTATCCGAGCGAGAAGCACGCCTCGGTGAACACGTAGGCCTCAGCCGTCGGGCCCATGTAGTTCGATTCGAGGACCACCGATCCCGAGCCTCCGGCTTCGAGATCCGCAAGTCGTGGCGCCACGATGTGGCCAACCCGCTGCAGTTGGTCGTTCGCCGACCCCACGTAGCTCTCCGGCGGCGCCAGCCCGTCGAACTCCAGGTTCGTGAAGCTCTTCACCGCAGCGAGCACGCCCGCCTGGGTCATGTCGCCGTTGTCGTAGGCAGCCCTCAGGCCGGCCTCGATGATCCGCCCCTCGATGACGCCCTCGCCGTAGTAGTCGAACGGCGCCAGGTCGGGACGGTACGTGGCCATCAGGTCGCGCACGGCCTGTGCACCCGCAGACTCGCCGCCCCACGGCTCGAGATAGGCGAAGCCGATCCAGTCCCGCTCAATCTCGGTCGCGAAGTCCGAGACCAGGAACTGGGAGCTGTACGTCGGGTAGGCACCCGTCCATACCGCCTCGTATCCCTGGGCGATCGCCGCTTGGTAGATCGCAGGGAACGTCAGGTTCGGCTCGGTCGTGATGAACACGATGTCGGCGCCGCTGGCGACGATCTCATCTGCAATCGGCTTCATGTCCTCGCCGGGGATGATCTTCCCGGAGAGATCGGCGACGACCTCGAGCCCGAGCGTGTTCGCCGCGAGCGCAGCACCCGCCGCCGAGTCGAGACCGTAGTCGCCCGGCAACGAGGCAATCGCAACCGTCGCGTCGGCATCAGTCACGTTCGTCGTGATGTAGTCGAGGAGGTTCATCGCCTCGATGCAATAGGGCGCACCGTGGTGGATCAGGTTGGAACTGAACTTCGGATCCGTCCATCCCGAGTACCACGTCAACGGGATCGCCAGGATGCCGTCGGCTTCCAGATCGGGCTGAATGCCCACCGTCTGCGGCGATCCGACCGAGTGGCCGAAAGCAACGACCTGGTCCTTCAGCTCGTTGTATCCCAACACCGTCTGGTCTGCCTTGTACGACGTGTCGAAGACCTGGAGTTCGATCATCAGGCCGTTGATCCCGCCGTTGGCGTTGACCTCCTTGATATAGGCGTCGAAGCCGTCGACGACGCCCTGCACCAGGAACGAGAACACGCCCGTCAGGTCGGACAGCAGCCCGATACTGATCGTGCCGGCCTCGAGGTCGACGCCGACGTCGGTGGCGATCTCCATGGCAGCTTCGGTCGTCGTTGTCGCCGCCGCGGTCGTCGTTGTCTCTCCTGCAGCCGCGGTCGTGGTCGTTGCTTCTCCAGCCGTGGTCGTGGTCGTGTCATCGCTGTCGCTGCTGCACGCAGCGACGATCAATGCAAACGCCAACAGCACGGCAAAGAGCCGTATTCGTTTCACGTTTCCTCCTCCGTTTCTTTCCAACTCCCTCATCGGGAGACCTTTTCGTGAGCGGTTGCGGTACTTCTTAGTAGGTGAATGGCCATGATTTCCAGTAGTTCCTGATCCTGATCCAGATTCCGTACAACCCCAGCGGTTCGAAGATCAAGAAGACGATGAGCAGCACACCGTACAGCACGAGGTTGAACTGGAAAATCGTGAGGCCCGGTGAGGTCCCCGGAAGCGTGGAGATCAGGCCCCCGTCATCGAGGTTTGTCGACACGATGACGTCGGCCAGCGGGGCAAAGATCCCGCTTCCCTCGGCCGTGTCGCCGAGCAGCCGGGTGAAGTCCTGCACGATCCTGGGAAGCAGCGTGACGAAGACCGCACCGAGGAGCGTGCCGGTGATCGTGCCGAGACCGCCGATGAGCAGCATCGCCAGGAACTGCACAGAGAGAAACAAGTTGAACCCCTCCGGGATGAGGCGCCCAATGAACACCGCCCACAAAGCGCCGCAGACTCCCGCGTAGAAGGAGGAGATCGCAAAGGCGAGCGCCTTGTTCTTCGCATCGGCGACCCCCATGACCTCGGCGGCAACGTCCCGGTCGCGAATCGACATGAACGCACGGCCAACCCGGGTCCGCTGGATGTTCTTCGCCACGATGGCGAAGACGATCAACAGAACGATGAGGAACAGATAGGTCTTCACCTCGCTGGACAGGTGCACACCGAACCAGGCCCCGTCACTGTTGAAGTCCAGCAATGGCTCGCCCTCCTCGCCCCAGAGGCGGAACTCGAGAGGAGGAAACCGGCGACCGGATTGCGACCCGCCGGTGACCCGGCCCAGGTTGATGAACAGCCATTCGCCGATGAAGACAAGGCCGAGCGTCACGATGGCGAGATAGATGCCGCGGACCCGCACGGCCGTCGGAGCCACGATCACGCCGACGAGCGCGGCAACGATCCCGGCCGCGGGGAGCCAGACCCAGATCGGGAGGCCCATGCCGAACAGGGAGGCCCCGGTCGGCCCTCCGAGCACCGCAGCGGTGTATGCCCCGAGACCCATGAAGAAGGCGTGGCCGAGGGAAACCTGGCCGGCCAGCCCGGAGAGAATGTGCAGCCCCAAAGCTCCGATGGCGAAGATGGCGACGAGACCGAGCAGCGTCATCCAGTCGCCCTCACCCAAGAAGCCGAAGCCTGGCACGAGCTGCAGGGGGATGAGCACGACCAAGAAGACCAGCAGCAGAAAGACGCCGACACGCTGCGTCCAGGTCGGCAGCAGTGCCTGTTCGGAATCGTACGAGACGAAGAGGTGCGGACGGCCTCTCATACCCGGCGGACCTCTTCCGTACCGAACAGTCCGTAAGGACGGACGAGCAGCACGATCATCATGATGAGGTACGGCCAGATGCGGGAGAACCCGACACCCAGGAACGACCACGTGTCACCGATGAGGTAGGCGCCCGCATAGACCTCAGCGAGCCCAACGATGAACCCGCCGAGCACGGCGCCCGAGATCGAATCCAGGCCGCCGATGATCACCGCCGGGAGGGCGCGGAACGCAAAGAAGGCGGTGGCGTCGACGGTGGCTCCCCCGGACCGGGGGAACAACGACGAGAAGATGCCACCCACCGCGGCCAACGCGGCACCGATCACCCAGGCGATGGCGAAGATGCGGCCCGCGTTGATGCCTTGCGCCATGGCGGCTTCCTGATCGAATGCCGTGGCTCGCATGGCGACACCGATCCGCGTTCGGAAGAACAGCGCAATCAGGCCGAAGCTGAGAAAGGCAACCACGATCGTGGCTATTTCGGTCTTGGCGATCGTCACCGGCCCCCAGTCGACGACGTCGGTACCCCACGGGCTCCCCAGGCTTCGTGTCGCCTGGCCGATGAGGTCGTTGGTGACCGTGCGGATGATGATGTCGAGCGCGATCGTGATCATGACGACCGCAAACAGGGGCTCGCCGATCATCGGCTGGATCGTGAGGCGCTCGACGATGTAGCCGACGGCCGCCGTCAACAAGATCGCAAAGAGCCCGGAGAGGATCCATTGCATGGTCAGCGGCAAGAAATCCAGATACCGCCCCGGGAAGTTGAGGGTCACCACGAAGTAGGCCGCGAGGTAGGCACCGAGGGCCGCCAGCGCCCCATGGGCGAAGTTGAGGACCTGGGTGGCCTTGTAGATGAGGACGAGGCCGAGGGCCAATAGGGCGTAGATCGCGCCCAGAGCGAGACCCGACGCCGTCGCATCGGCGAACTTGTCGGCCGCCGACGGGGCGTCGACCTGGGCGAGGACGGCAATCAGCTCCATCTACTGCCTCCCCCTCAGGGGGAGGTGGCCCGAGCGCCAGCGAGGGTCGGAGGGGGTCGGGGCCGTCCCTGAGGGGGGAGCATAAACCCCCGAAGGATTCATTGGTACATGCTCTCCACGAGGTCTCCGAACATCTCCTCCATCGACTCTCGCTTCAGCTTCTGGGTAGCCGTCAGCTCTCCGTCCTCGTGGTCGAGCTCCTTCGGGATCATCCGGAAGACCTTGATCTGCTCCACGGAAGCGAACTTCTCGTTGGTCCTGGTCACCTCGCTCTGGATGAGCTCGATTACTTCGGTCTTCTCCGAGAGGTCCCGGTACGTCGTGTACGGGATTCCTTTCCGCAGTGCCCAGTTCCCCACCGTGTCGAGCTCGATGCCGATGAGCGCCGAGATGAACTTCCTCCGGTCGCCGATGACCATCGCCTCTTTGATGTAGGGAGACGCCTTGAGACTGTTCTCGATCTCCGACGGAGAGATGTTCTTGCCGCCTGAGGTGATGATGATGTGCTTGATCCGGTCGATGATCTTCACATGCGTGCCGTCGACCCACACACCGACGTCGCCCGTCTTCAGCCAACCATCTTCGGTGAATGTTTCGGCTGTTGCCTCGGGCTTGTTCCAGTAGCCGCGGAACACCGCATCATGTTTCGTCTGGATCTCTCCAGTCTCCTCATCGAGCCTGAAGCCGATGCCCGGGTACGGCTCTCCGACGGTGCCCAGCTTGAGGCGGCCCGGGAAGTTGAGGGTGGCGACGGCCACGTTCTCAGTCATGCCGTACAGCTCATAGACGGGGATGCCGAGGCCCATGAAGAACTCGAGCACCTCGGGAGCGATCGGCGCCGCCCCGGAGGCGGCCCAGCGGACCCGTCGCATGCCGATGCGCTCCTTGAGGGCCCGGAACATCAGCGGATTGCCGATCCAATACGCCAGACGACTCGAGAACGTGAACTTGCCACCGTTGGCCACCCGCTGCCTTCCGATGTAGCCGGCGAGTTTCAGGCTGAAGCCGGACACCTGGCGCTTGAACCATGTGGCGTCCTGCATACGGATCAACACGCCGGCATGGATCTTCTCCCAGATGCGCGGAACGGCAAAGAACAGTGTGGGCTGGATCTCTCTGAGGTTCGCCACGACGGTATCGATCGATTCGGCAAAATTGAGGACGACGCCGCAGCCGGCCATCTGCCAGGTCGAGAAGATGCGCTCGGCGACGTGACACAGCGGAAGGTAGGTGAGGGTGGTGTCGTTGGGACCGGGGGGCACACCGCTTGGCATCCTGGCCGGTTCGAGGATGATCTTTTCGATGCCGAATGAGACGTTCTTGTTGGTGAGCATCGCGCCCTTCGGCGGCCCGGTCGTGCCGGACGTGTAGATGAGGGCCATCACGTCCTCCGGCTGGGCCTCGGCCATCAGCGCTTCGACCGCACCGGGGTCGGCAACCCGATGCTCGCGGCCGAGCGCGAGGAAGTCGTCCCAGAACAGAAGCCGCGGGTCGTCGTAGTGGTTGCGGATACCGCGCGGCTCGATATAGAGGATCGTCTCGACGTTGGGGAACGCTCCCTCCCCAGCATCGAAGATCTTGTCGAGCTGCTCCTGATCCTCGGCAAGGTGCACTCTCGCCCCCGAGTTATTCAACAGGTACTCGACCTCTGCCGTGGGATTGGTCGGATAGAGGCCGGTCGTCGTGGCGCGGATTGCAACCGTGGCGATGTCGAGGATCAGCCACGCCGGGCGGTCTTCGGAATGGATGGAAACGACGTCCTGCGGCTTGACGCTGAGCGCGAGCAGGCCGTGTGCAGCGTTGAGGACCGAATCCCAGAACTCGGCCCAGGTGCGTTCCTGCCACACGCCGTAGTCCTTGTCCCGCATGCAGACCTTGTCCGGAGTCCGCTGCACCCAGTCTCTGACCCGCCACGCAACGGTGGGGTACGCGCCGGATAGATCGGGAGCATCTGTGCGCTCGAGGGTTGACGTCATGGTCGCCTCCTACCAACGGTTGGGGCGAGGTTAGAGAATCGTCAACCGGCGTGCAGGTCGTTTTCGAGCTCCGCCCTTCAAACCTGGTGGCGCACACCCACGACTGTGAAGCGGTTGGCAACGAACGCAGCGTCGGTGAGCGAAGCGTTTCCGGCGGGGTTTGCTCCGGTGACGTGGAAATCGCTGAACGCCGCCGACTGGTTGACGTACAGGCCGCCCGTGAGATTGAAGGCCACCGAAACGCCCGCATCCACGGCGGCGTCGACGGCCGCGTCGACGACCGCGTCGCTCGTCGTGTACACCCCCCACGTGATGGCCCCGCTCCGGATTGCCGACGTCGCGGCGAGGTCGATGCTCTGCGAGGTCGAGTCGGTTGCCACGACATAGATGACCGGTCCGAACATCTCACGCATGTAGGTGTCCTCGTCGGATGCGTCGACCGCCACGATGACCGGCGTGCGCACCCTGGCCCCCGGATACTCCTCGTTGCGGACCTCGCGAGACTCGAGCAGCACCTTGCCGCTCCTGCCTGCATCGTCGATCCGCTCGAGTGTGGCCTCCGCCTTGATGGCCCCGAGGAGCGCCGAGGCGGTGGCATCGTCACCGAGCAACACCGCGATGGCAGCTGCGAATCCGGCGGCTACGTCATCGAAGGAGACGACCTCATCGCCCACCTGCACCCCATCTCTGGGAACGAACAGGTTCTGCGGTGTGGTGCACATCTGACCCGAGTACATGGTCATCGACACCGACAGGTTCTGGAAGACCGGCTTAAGATCCGACGCAGAATCGAGGATCACCGAGTTGACGCCCGCCTTCTCGGTGTACACCTCGGCGTGGGTGGCGTTCTCCTCCAGCCAATCGCCGAACAACGAGCCCCCCGTGTAGTCGACGATCGCCACAGCCGGGTTCATCACGAGATCCTTCGTGATCGACGCATCGGGGGTGTCGGTGGCGAGCATGATGAGGTTCGGGTCGAACCCGGCCTCGGCAAACACGCCGCGAGCCGCCTCGACGAGCATCGCCAGCGGGAGAATCGTCGTCGGATGCGGCTTCACGATCACGGCGTTTCCGGTCGCCAGGCTGGCGAACACGCCCGGGTATCCGTTCCAGGTCGGGAAGGTGGACACACCGACGGTGACCGCGAGACCGCGGGGCCGCACGATCCACCGTTTGTCGATCACCAGAGGGTCGCGCCTGCCTTGCGGCTTCTCCCACGTCAATGGACCGGGGAGGCGGGTCTGTTCGCGGTACGCGTACGCGACCGCCTCGAGCCCTCGATCCAACGCATGGGGACCGCCCGCCTGGAAGGCCATGAGGAACGACTGCCCGGTGGTGTGCATGACCGCGCTCGCCATCTCGAAACTCTGCTCGGAGAGCCGGGACAGGATCTCGAGCAGCACTCCGGCACGGGTCTGCGGAGAGGCCTTGGCCCATGCAGGCATGGCGTCGCTCGCCGCATCGATGAGCGACTCGACGCTGCTGTGCGGGTAGGTGATGCCGAGGTCGATTCCGTACGGCGATGCTTCGGCGACCTCGAGCTGGCCACCTGCAGGCTGGTCGAGCACGAACGGCATGCCGAGCCTGGCCTCGAAGGCCGCTTTGCCGTTCGCCGCCGCGTCCTCACCGTACGCCTTGGGGTGCTCGGGATAGGCGCTCCAGAAGGTGCGGGTGTCGATGGCGTCGAGCGCCGACTCCAGGGTTTCGCGGTGTGTTGCATACCAGTCGGTCATGGGGCGAGACTAACGCCGCGAGTAACCTTGGTGTATGAGCGACGACATCCTCTACGACGTGACCGATGGGGTCGCAACAATCACGCTGAACCGACCCGACAAGCTGAATGCGGCCACGTCGCAGATGCTCCATGAGCTGCTAGGCGCCGTCCGCGAGGCCGAAGCGGACGAGGAGGTTCGAGCGGTTCTTCTCACCGGCGCCGGCCGTGGCTTCTGCGCCGGCCAGGATCTGTCGGATCCGGCTGCCACAGGGGAGGGGGCCGATCTCGCCGGCCTGCTCGAGGAACGCTGGAACCCGATCATCCTCTCCATACGCAGGATTCCGAAGCCGGTGGTTGTGGCCGTGAACGGCGTCGCAGCCGGCGCCGGAGCCAACCTCGGCCTCGCCGGCGACATCGTGGTCGCGGCCCGCTCGGCACGCTTCATCCAGGCGTTCGCCGCAATCGGGTTGCTCCCCGACTCCGGCGGGACGTGGTCGCTCCCCCACCTCGTCGGCGGTTCCCGGGCCAGGGGTCTCGCCATGTTGTCTGAGCCGTTGGATGCCGACACTGCCAAAGCGTGGGGCCTCATCTGGGATGTCGTCGACGACGACATGCTCGGCGACCACGCCACAGACCTGGCGCGGCGGCTGGCTGCCGGGCCGACCAGGGCATATGCCGCCATCAAGCATGCCGTCGATGCGTCCGCCACCAACACCCTCGATGAGCAGTTGGACCTCGAGCGCGACCTGCAGCGGGAACTCGGGCGCTCCGACGATTACCGGGAGGGTGTTGCCGCCTTCATGGAGAAGCGGGAACCTCGATTCACGGGCACGTGAGGTCGTTTGCCCTGACGGCGACATTGCTCGTCGTCGTTGCGGCCTGCGGCGGCGGCGGGGGGTCGAGCGACGTGCAGCATGCCCCTCTGGACGAGGTTGCCGACCTGAAAGATGGCACCGCCGTCCAGATCACCGGCGCCTTGTTCGTCACACTGGGGACGAGACTGTGTGGATCGGTGGCCGAGTCCTATCCGCCGCAGTGCGGCGAGCCCTCCGTGGAGCTGCGCGGCCTGGATGCGCAGCAGGTAGTCGGTCTGTCCTCGCCGTCCGACCCGACCTTCGCCCCGGTCACCTGGACGGACTACCCGTTGTCGGTCATCGGCGTGGTCAACGAGGGCTCCGTCGAGGTGACGGCCGTCGACCAACCAACCTATGGGTCTCAGGCCTATGGGTCTCAGGATGAGGCTTTGGTCGAGGTGCGCCTCGGAGTCAACACACCGGTTGGACTCGAATCCGGCGCTGCGGTGTGGTGGTCTCTCGAGATCACAAACACCTCGACCGAGAACCTGCTTCTCACCTTCGGCAGCGGCAAGGCCGCGGACGTGACCTTGCTCGACGACGACGGGAGAGAGGCGTACCGGTGGAGCGAAGGAATGATGTTCACCCAGGCGCTCCGCGACCTCGACCTCGCGCCCGGAGCGACGTACTCCACGGTTCTGAGCGGCGAGCTCTCGGTCGAGGCCGGCAGCTACCGGATCGAGGGGTTCTTTGTGGCACCGCAGGTGAGCAGCGTCGTCGCGCAAGGAACCATCGACATCTCGGGGTAGCCTCAGGTCGATGGCCGAAGCATTCCTCGTCGACTACGTTCGCACGCCGATCGGCAGATTCGGTGGCGCGTTAGCACCGGTCCGGCCCGACGACCTCGCCGCGCACACGATTGCCACACTGCGCGAGCGCAACACGGCCATCGACTGGGACGCGATCGACGACGTGTATCTCGGCTGCGCCAACCAGGCCGGCGAGGACAACCGCAACGTCGCCCGGATGGCCCTGCTGCTCGCCGGCCTGTCGGTTGACGTGCCGGGGATGACGTTGAACCGCTTGTGCGGTTCCGGCATGGACACGATCGGCCTGGCGGCCCGCACGATCAAGACCGGAGAGGCCGACGTGATCGTGGCGGGCGGCGTCGAATCGATGAGCAGGGCGCCCAAGGTGATGGCCAAGGCCGAGACGCCATACGACCGCTCGGTGCGCATCCATGACTCGACGATCGGGTGGCGGTTCATCAACCCCAAGATGATGGAGCGGTTCGGCGTCGACGAGATGATGGGTACCGCCGAGAACGTCGCCAAGGAGTTCGACGTCTCACGCGAGGACCAGGACGCCTTTGCGCTGCGAAGCCAGGACCGGACCGCGGCGGCTGTGGATACCAGCACGCTCGCCGAGGAAGTCGTCGCCGTCACCGTACCCCGGCGCCGGGGCGACCCCGTGACTGTTACACACGACGAACACCCGCGACCGGGCATGACGATGGAGAAACTCGCCAAGCTCCCCGCCCTCATCCCGCCTGACGGGACGGTCACCGCCGGCAACGCCTCCGGGATCAACGACGGCGCCGCGGCGGCGCTGGTGATGTCGGAGCGGGCCGTCGAGGAGTCGGGCGCCATCCCCATCGCCAGGATCGTCTCGATGGCAACCGCCGGTGTGCCTCCGCGCATCATGGGAATCGGGCCGGTGCCGGCGACGCAGAAACTGCTCGATCGGACGGACACGGACCTTGCCGACGTCGGTGTCATCGAACTCAACGAGGCGTTCGCATCGCAATCGCTCGCCTGTCTGCGCATGCTGGGGCTCGCCGACGATGCCGAGCACGTGAACCCGAACGGCGGAGCCATCGCCCTCGGCCATCCACTCGGCATGACGGGAACCAGGCTCGTCGGCACCGCGGCTCTCGAGATGCGCCGTCGCGACGAGCAACGCGCCATCGCCACGCAGTGCATCGGTGTCGGCCAGGGCATCGCGATGTTGCTGGAGCGCCCTTGACGGGGTCGGTTCTCGAAGACCTCGTCGATCATCCGATCGACTACCTCCACCACGAAGACCCCGCCATCAGGCGACTCGCCGCGTCGGCTTGTGCTCCCCGGGCCGCGGAGTTGGCCGCCGACCTGGCTCCCCTGGTCTCCGACCCCGATGCCCTGGTACGCGCCGAAGTCGTCGAGGTGCTCGGAGGCGCAGGGTCACCTGCGTTGCAGCTTCTCGAAGGCGTCGCCTTCGATCCGGATAGCCGGGTCATCGAGGCACTGGCTACCTCCTACGGGGAGATCGCCGATCCCTCCACGATCGACTGGCTCGAGGAACAGGCCCTGTCCCACGAAGACCGCATGGTGCGAGAGGCCGCGGTGGCCGCCCTCGGTGCCATCGGCGACGAGCGATCACTCGACACCCTGCTCCTCGCCGTGACGACGGGTCCTCCCCAGGTACGCAGGCGCGCCGTCGTTGCCCTCACCGTCTTCGACGGGCCGCGGGTCGAAGAGGCGATCCGGGCCGCCGCAACCGATCGCAACCCGATGGTCCGCGAGGCCGCCCAGATGGTCGTCGGCCGCCCCCTCCCCTAGGACCGTTTTGGCGTAACTGGACACGAATATTCGTGTCCAGTTACGCCAAAACGGGGTCTTCAGGCGCCTTCGACCCACTCGGCGCCGCCCGCCCAGTGCTCCTTCTTCCAGATGGGCGCCCGCGCCTTCAGCTCGTCGATGAGGTATCGAGCCGCAGGAAACGCGTCCACCCGGTGCGCCGCAGAGACCGCGACGCCGACGCTGACCGAACCGACCTCGAGGTCTCCGATCCGGTGGGCGGCAGCGATGCCGACCACCGGCCAGCGGGTACGGACCTCGGCAACGATCTCCTCGATCTTTGGCTCGACCTGCTCGGCGTACGCCTCGTACTCGAGATGGGTGACATCCTCGCGACCTGGGGCGTGGTTGCGAACGGTGCCAAGGAAGAGGACCGTTGCACCGGATTCCGGGGCTGCAACGTGCTCTGTGAGAGCAGCACCGTCGATGGGCTCGGAAGAAACGCGCACGAGGTCATCCATACCGCAACGCTACCGCGACCTGCGATGACGGCGGTCTACCAGGCCGCAGGTCATACAATCGCAGTGTGGAAAGCGAGACGCACGAGGACGACGACCGGCGGATCTTCGAACTCGACCCGACTAGCGACCCCTGGGAGACGGGCAACTTCGTGCCGCCCCCACCGGACTTGCCGGAAGAGTCGACGTCGTGGTACCCGGCCGACCTGATCGACAGCCACGAGAGCGTTCGCACCAACCAACGCTGGCCCCTCATCGTCGGCGCGTTCCTCGCCGCGTTGATCGGTGGCCTGGTCGCCATAGGCGGTGTGGCACTCTTCGCGTCGCTCGGCGGTGAAGAAACCGTGGAGGCAACACCAACCACAGCCCCACCGACCACCGTGATCGAGCGAATTCGCACCGAGATCGTCCGCCAGGAGGTGCCGGCGGAGACCGCCGAGGCCGTGGCGAAGAAGGTCGTTCCCTCCATCGTGACAGTCCACGTCGGAAATCTCGTCGAAGGCGAGTGTCAGCGGTTCGGTTCCGGTTCGGGAGTCGTGCTCGACGACACAGGAAGGATCGCCACCAACCACCACGTCGTCGAGGATTCCGACTGTCAGGAAGTCACGTTCCAGGACGGCCGGATCTACGGCGCGGTGCTGCTCGGGAGCGATCCGCTCACCGACCTGGCCGTGATAGAGACTGAAGCGGCCGGCCTGGTGCCCGTCGAACTCGGCACGAGCGCCGACCTCAACATCGGTCAGATCACCGTCGCCATCGGCAACCCTCTCGGCCAAGCCGGTGGAGCCTCGCTGACCGTTGGCGTTCTGTCCGCGGTCAACCGTGAGGTCTTCTTCGGCCAAGGCGAGGCGCAACTGTTCGGCATGCTCCAGACCGACGCCCCCATCACCCAGGGTTCCAGCGGAGGGGCCCTCGTCGACATCGACGGCAGGCTCATCGGCATCACTTCCGCGATCGGCGTCAGCACCTCAGGCGCCGAGGGCATCGGGTATGCCATCCCCGTGGAACTCGTCCGCCGCGTCACCACCGAGATCATCGAGACGGGGTCCGTCGTGCATGCCTTTCTCGGAATCGAAGGCGCCGACTACTTCGAAGAACGGCCCGACGGGGCACGGGCCCCCGCCGGAGCTATGGTGAGCAGCGTCGTCGAAGACACCACGGCGGCTGAGCTCGGGCTCATCGACGGCGATGTCATTATCCGCCTAGACGACCAGGTGATCGTCACTATGGAGGACCTCGTTATCAGCCTGCGCCTCTACCGGGCAGGGCAGGCCGTGGAGTTCACAGTCCTGAGAGATGGCGAGCCATTCACAGCGACTGCGATGCTGGGTGAGCGACCGGAAAACCCCTGATGGACGAGAGCATCTTCGATCAGCTCTTTCGCCTTCTTCAATCCTCGGGGCCGGTCAATTGGAAACTCGCCAGGGAGGTCACGAAGAGCCTGGCCGGTCAACCGGAGCCGATCGACCCCGCCATCGCCGAGGAGTACCGGGAGCTCGCCCATGCCGCGGAGTTGCGGATCGAAAGCGTCTCGGACCTCCCGTCGCCGCCGCCCGGGGAGTTGAACCCCACCGATCGTTACACATGGACGGTCGACAACCAGCAGACCTTCCGTGTGCTGGTCGAGCCCCTTGCCGACAGGCTCTCGACCAGCATCGACCTCCCCGGCGCCGCCGGACCCATGGCCGGCATGTTGCAGCCGCTCGGACCTGCCTTGCTCGGGATTCAGGCCGGCACAATGGTGGGATTCATGGCACACCGTGCCCTCGGCCAATTCGACACGGGTGTTCCGGCGATGGATCACGACCTTCCCTACCTCATCGTGCCCAACGTCGCCCAGTTCGCCTTCGAGAACGGATTCGACGATCGCCAGGTCAGGCTGTGGGCAGCGCTCCATGAGATGGTGTTCCACCGACTGATGGCGATCGAATGGCTCCGCGGCCACTTCGTTGCCCTGATCACGGCGTTCTACGACACCGTCGAGTTCGACATGTCCGGGCTCATGGGCCAGCTGGGGAACCTCGACGATCCAGAGAAGATGCAGGAGATGCTCTCGACTGGTGGCGAAAGCGAGGGAGCGATCCCTCCACTCCTGCGGGGCGACTCCGACCCCGAACGCCTCGCAGACGTCCAGGCGCTGGTGGCCTTCATCGAGGGCTACGGAGACTGGTTGGTCCGCAGGGCCGGCGAGGACGTGCTCCCCGACCTCGATCGCATCGAGGCCGCATATGCGCTGCGGCGCTCCGAACCGGACCAGGCGGAGCAGTTCCTGCAACAGATGGCAGGCCTCGAACTGCAACGGCATCGCGCCTCCGACGGCGCCGCGTTGTGCACAGAGATCGCGCGCCGTTGGGGCGAAGATGCCCTGGCGTCGGTGTGGGAGGACCCGGAGCGGCTGCCGACGCTGACCGAGTTGACGGACCCGGTGGGCTGGGCCGCCAGAGTCCTCCTCGAGTAGACGTTCCCCCGTTTTGGCGTAACTGGACACGAATATTCGTGTCCAGTTACGCCAAAACGGGGGAAAGCCGCGATCTGAGGTGGTGTCACGCCTCGAGCCGGTAACCGACACCGCGAATCGTCGTGATCTTCGGCGCCCCTGCCACCTGTTCGAGCTTGCGCCGCAGCCTCCGGATGTGTTGGTCCAGCGTCTTTGAATCCGACCAACCCAAGCCCCAGACGTCCTGGAAGAGGTCGTCGCGCGTGACGATGCGTCCGGCGCGGTGCATCAACCTATGCATCACTTCGAATTCCTTGCGAGGCAGATCGAACACCTGGTCATCGACCCGAAGCTGGTAGCGGCCGGGATCGAGCAGCGCGGTCCCCACGGTGATCACTCCCTCGTCTGCATCTGCGCCGGAACGCCGCATCGGCAGGTTCCTGGAGCGGATCGCGGACCACGGTGTCAACATCGGCGAACACGTTGTCTACATCGTCACCGGTTCCTTTCCGACCGCTCACGACTGACGCCGTCTCGCCTTTCGCGAGCGGCCGACCTATCGTCCGCTCGCACCGCTTCCCCTTGACCGCGGTGTGCGTTGGAGATGCCTGACAGCGATCCAGAAGACGCGCCCGCAGCCGAGGTCGCGGCCGCCGCCAGACGCCGGTCACTGCCGACGTGGGCGCGCGCGGTCATCGTCGTCACCCTTCTCTATTTCTTCCTCATCGCGGTCCGTCTCCTCGAGAGCGGCATCAGCGCACTCGGTGAGGACACGTCCCAAGATCTCTTCGAGCTCGCCACGCATCCTCTTGCCGCGCTCTTCGTCGGCGTCCTCGCAACCGTCCTCGTCCAGTCGTCATCGGTTACGACCGCAACCATCGTCGGCCTCGTCGCCGGTGGTGTGCTGACGGTGGACGCCGCGGTGCCCATGATCATGGGGGCCAATATCGGCACGACCGTCACGAACACCATCGTGTCACTCGCAAGCGCCCGGCAGTCCGAGGAGTTCCGCCGAGCCTTCACGGCGGCAACGATGCACGACGTCTTCAACATCATGGCGGTCGCGATCCTCCTCCCCCTCGAGCTCGCGACCGGGATCCTGACCAAGGCGGCAACCCGGTTGGCCGACCTCTTTGTCGGCGGCCCCGGCGGTGGGACGTTCAATAGTCCCATCAAGGGGGCCGTCAAGGCCGGAGCGGGAGCGATCGAGGACATCGTCGCGGGCATCATCTCGAATCCCACCGCCCTCGGATTCGTCCTGATCCTCCTCGGCATCATCGGGATCTTCGTGACCTTGATGTTCATCACGAAGAACATGAAAGTCCTGGTGGCGCAACGCATCGAGCACTCCCTGAACGCTGTTCTCGCCAAGAGCGGGACGGCGGGAATGGCGGCAGGAACCCTCATCACGATCGCGGTCCAGTCGTCGAGCATCACGACGTCGATCCTCATCCCGCTGGTGGGATCCGGGCTGCTCGCGGTGCGCAACGCCTACCCGATCACGCTCGGCGCCAATGTGGGCACGACCATCACGGCATTGCTGGCGGCGCTCGGGGCAGGCACGGTCGACGGGCTCACCATCGCCTTGGTTCACACCCTGTTCAACGTCATCGCGATCCTCCTGCTCTACCCGATCCCGAAGCTGCGTTGGATCCCGGTCGAGATTGCAGTCTGGATGGCCAATCTGGCGGTGCGGAGGAAGTGGCTCGCCATCGCGTACGTCGTCGGTCTTTTCATCGTCCTGCCGCTTGTCGGTATCCTCATCATCACATAGGAGCCCACCATGGTTTTCGAGTTCTTCAAAGCCTCAGCCGGCCAGTCGACTGTCGAGAGCGTCCAGCATCAACTGGTCCAGATGCTGCGTGACGGCCTCGTTGTGTACGACGAGGCCATGGACGCCCTGTTCGGCGCAGGCAAGTCGAAGGAGACGAAACGCTCCATCAAGTCGACCGACCGTGAGATCAACCTCGCGGAACAGGATGTGCGCCGCGACCTGATGATGCATGTCTCCGTCCAAGACGCCGTCGATCTCCCGTTGGTCCTCGCCTATATGAGCGTCGTCAAGGACGTCGAGCGCGTCGGAGACTACGCAAAGAACGTGTACGACCTCGTCAAGTATGGAGAAGACTTCTCGGGGGCTGCGGACCTTGCAGAGCTCACTCACTATCGCAATGCAGTCGCCGGCCTCATCGAAGAAGCCGCCGCGGTCTTCGAGTCTTCGGACTCGGACAGAGCCGCCGCGTTGATCGCCAAGGCCGATGGCTTCCTCGACGAGTACGACGCCCGGGTTAGGGCTGCCTACAACTACGACGGGCCGGCGTCGCAAGCCGTCGCTCGCGCCCTGTACTACCGCTACCTCAAGCGGATCACGTCGCACGTCATGAACTTGATGACGGCGCTGGTCATGCCAATCGATCGCCTCGACTACTACGACGAGGCCAAAGACGATCGAGTTCCTCCGCAGTAACGTCCGAGCATGGACTTCTCTCACTCGGCCCGTTGCAGCGAATACCGCGAGCGACTACTCGCGTTCATGGACGAGCAGGTGTACCCGGCCGAACCGCAGCACGACATCGAGAAGGCCGAGCTCGGCTCGGTCCAGGCGACACCCACCCTCAACAGGCTCAAGAGCGAGGCCCGTGAACGCGGTCTGTGGAACCTGTTCCTCCCCGATGAAGACCATGGTGCGGACCTGAAGAACGTCGAATACGCCCCGCTCGCCGAGATCATGGGACGCTCCATCGAGCTGGCGCCCGAGGCCACGAACTGTTCGGCGCCCGACACCGGGAACATGGAGGTGCTCCACATGTTTGGCACCGACGAGCAGAAGGAGCAGTGGCTTCTTCCCCTTCTCGACGGTGTGACCCGGTCCTGTTTTTCCATGACGGAGCCGGCGGTTGCGTCCTCGGATCCGCTCAATCTCGAGACCCGCGTCCGGCGCGACGGTGACGAGTTCGTCGTGTCCGGCACCAAATGGTGGTCGACCGGCGGCATGTCGGAGAATTGCGATGTCGCCATCGTGATGGGAGTCACGGATGTCGAGGCGCCGCCGAAGCAACGATATTCGATGATCCTCGTGCCGATGGATGCCGAAGGCGTCAGGATCGTGCGCAACGTGCCCGTTTTTGGGTACCACGAACGGGGCGGGCACGCTGAGATCGCATACGAAGACGTCAGGGTGCCGGCGGTCAACCTCATCGCCTCCGAAGGCGATGGCTACATGATCGCCCAGGCTCGTTTGGGGCCGGGTCGTATCCACCATTGCATGCGTTCGATCGGAGTGGCAGAACGTGCCTTCGACCTGATGGTGGTTCGCGCCAAGAGCCGGATCGCATTCGGTTCCACCGTCGCCGACAAGGGTGTGGTCCAGGAATGGATCGCGGAAGCCCGGTGGCGCATCGACCAGGCTCGTCTGTTGACGCTCTACACCGCGTGGCTCATCGATACGGAGGGCAATCGGGCAGCTCGACGCGAGATCTCTGCAATCAAGGTCGTCGCCCCGAACACCGCGCTGTGGGTCCTCGACAAGGCCATCCAGGTCCACGGCGGGATGGGGGTCAGCGACGACACCCCGCTGGCCCGGCTGTGGGCCCACATGCGGACGTTGCGAATCGCGGACGGACCCGACGAGGTCCACACGATGGTGCTGGCCAGACGCGAGATCGGTCGCTACTGATCTCAAACGCTCGTGCCTAAAGGACCGCTCAGTTGACCTTTAGGCACGCGCGTTGAGAGACGAAGGCCTCAGCCGAAGAGGCGGTGCCAGGCTCGCTGGAACCAGTTCCGATGCACGGGACGGGGGATGTCGACGAGCACGTCTTCGAGATGGTCGGGGGGCAGGTCACCGACGAGGACGTAGGTGTCGGATCCCGTCGTCCACATGACCCAGAGTTCCATCGGTGCGGCCGACACCCGGTATTCGCTCCCCTGAATCATGAACGGCTCGCCGTCTCCCATCTTCTCGAGGTCCGCGCGGCCATCGATCACGAACATCGAAAACGAAAACAAACCGTCGGTGTAGAACCCCTGTGCCGAACCGTCCGCAGCAGCGTACGAATCGACGAGCTGGTAGTGCGAGGCCATCGCCGGCAGATCCATTGCCTCTGGTGACGCAACCGCGTAGTCCGCGGTGTCGGATTCTTCACCGGGCATCGATACCGCCGACGGCTCGAACTCCACCATGGCCGAGTACCTGAACAGCTCCCCCGAGCCGCCGAACACCTCGGTCACCACCGGAGCCGATGTCTGCTGGTCGAACTTCAGGCGCGCCCTCAGGTTGCCGTCCTCCATGACCTCGACGAGACGGGCACGCCGTCCGGCATGCATCACCGGACCGACGACCACGACCTCGTAGCGGTCGATGGCATCGGGCTGCGTCCACTGCGTGAACTGGATGCCACCGTCACCCGAAGACAGCGGCCTGATCTTCCCGCCTCCGATCATCACGTGATCCCCATAACGCGTCACGACGCTCATGCCATCGGCGTGCTCGACATCGAGCAGGGCAAAACGAGACTGCCCATCCCACACGGTGAAGACGATCCGCCTCCCCGAGTACACCGCATCGTCGGCATGCTCGAGGTAATCCGAGAGTTCGTCCGCAGCCGCAGGAGGCCCCACGAACACGACCAAGGTGAGGGCTGCGGCCCCCAATGCGCCCAGACGTCGCAGGATCACGGCGGATTCGCCTCCGACAGAGCGGGGAGGATCGAGATGCCGGACGTTGCGGAAGCTCGCGCCACATGGCGATCACCGAGATCGGCGAGATCTACCGACGGTTGGTCGCGCCCCGCCGCGGCAAGACTCATCAGCAAGAACAACGCAGCCGCAACGCCACCGGCCCACACCGCCATCCGGCCGATCCGGATGCGGCGACGAGCATCCTCCACATCGCGACGAAGGTCGAGGATTTCAGGTGGCTCCACCCCCGGGAGGGCACGAATGGCAATCCTCGCCCGGTCGAGTGTGTGCAGTTCCTCTCGGCATGCCCTGCACGTGGAAAGGTGATCGCCCACAATACGCGTCTCAGCCGTGACGAGCTCGCCGTCGAGGTACGCCGAGAGGCGGTCTCCGTAATGGCCGTCGGGAAGAAGCCGTGCCGGCACCTGGAGCTCGGGTAGCAACCGAACGGCACGCCGCACGGTTTCCAGATCTCGCAGCTCCGTGACGGCCTCGGAACTCTCCGCGAGCAGCCGACGCACGACCCGGGTCTCGGCGCGAGAGAGTTCGCCGTCCAGATACGCGGACAGCAACTCCTCGCGGGCCGCGGCGCTCAAACGGGCCATGTCAGCGTCTCCCTGAGCAACTTGCGGCCACGGTGGATACGGCTGCGAACCGTCCCAACCGGGACGTCGGTGGCGTCGGCAATCTCGTCGTAGGTGAGGCCGACGACATCACAGAGCACCACGGCCTCACGAAACTCGTATGGCACCTTGAGCAACGCAGCCTGGACATCGTCGGACAGGCGTACGGATGCGAGCACCTCGTCGGGCGACGGACTGGAGCCGAGAGCAACGTGATCACCCTCCGGCAGCGGTGTGGTCGGACGTCGCTGCTTCTTGCGGATACCGTCGAGGAAGGCGTTACGTGTGATCCGCCACAGCCAGCCCTCGAAGGAACCGGGCTCGTAGCCGTCGAGACCCTTGCGGACGCGAAGCAACACCTCTTGAACGAGGTCGGCCGCATCGTCGGGGTCACCGGTGAGCCGATAGGCGAAGTTGTAGATCTTGCGCCCATATCGCTGCGCAACGTCTTCCCATGTAGGTGTGCGTTCTTCAGCCAATGCCATTCCCCTGGGAAACAACGACCGGCGCTGCTGAAGTGTTCCCTGCGGGCGCTACATGGGCGCGCGACTGCGCGGCTGCTACCTGCTTACGACGTGGCGTCTTTGGTGCTCTCGCCGTCATCATCGGGCGCATCTTCCTCGTCGTCGGGTGCACCCTCCTCGACGCCCTTGCGGAACTCCTTCGCTGAGGCGCCGAGTGATCTGGCGAGGCCCGGCAACTTGGCCGCACCGAAGAGCAAGAGCACCACCACCAGGATGATGAGCAGCTCCGGGGCGCCGATGTTCCTGAGCACGCGATGACTCCTTTCACATCCAGTGTATCGGCAAAGCCCGCCGAGAACGTGAAGCCCGAGGCTCGTGCTCAGCTCAAGGCAAAGGAGTCGACAAAGGCCTGGAGCCGCTCCCGCGTGATACACCGCACGCTGCTGCGTCTTTCCTTCTCGTACATCATGTACGGGCCGTACTTGTCGGTGATCAAGAACCCGGCAACACCGGCCTGCGCTGCTGCGGCAACGGTTTCATTCACCGCCTGCTCGGACAGCTCGGGGTGTTCGCCAGTGCGGTGCTCCACGACAACCACCAGGGTGTTGGTCCCCGCTTTCGAGGCCGTGTACACGTCGGCATGTGATCCCGACGGACCGCGGAGCCCGGCGCGACCGAGGATCAGCTGGTAGCCGGCGCTGCGCAACAGGCCGAGGGCGAGGTCCTCGAGCGACATCGATTCCGGATCGATACCCTGCGTTCGCAGGGCGGCCTCGGTCGAGGCGGTGAGCTCGACGATGTCACTGACCGGCTCGAGCCCGTGATCGGTCGACGGCGTTGCAACCCCCGGATGCATCTCCAGCTCCTGCTCCCCCAGGTGGGCCAGTGGATCGAAACCGGCCGTGGAGGAATGCGGGACGAGCTCGGGGACAACCACCTCGGGCAGCGGCTCGTTCGCATCCACCTCGATCCGGGACACCTCAACCGGCTTGCCGTCTACCTGGCCATACGCGACCACCGCTGTCAGCCCAGCGAGCGGCAGACCGTGCGCCTTCTTCTCCTTGAGCACCTCGAGGGCCTCGTGCTCGAGGAGTGCCGTGAGATGCTCCCCGGCGCCCTCCGGGGGAAGGGGCACCGCAAACTCGACGTGAGCGACCTCGTCACGGACGTGGAAGTCGACGAGTACCGGGCGAGGCCGGTCCGGAGCTGCGGGTCGGGGCGGCGGTGCCTGGCTGGTGCCCGCACCGCGGATCGCCATCACGATCGCTCCGACGATAGCGATCACGGCAGCGGCGAAGATGACGGCAACGACAACGGTCAAGATGAGCTCCTTCGATGCTCAGTTCCGGAAACACTCGATCGAGTACCAGTCAACGGTAGAAAACCGTCGCCGACTAGGGGCAATCGAACCTTTGTCCTCGCGAACGTATGCGCCAACCTCCGTGAGGGGCGCGCACTACTCGCCGGCGGCGTGCCGTCTGCCGGCAGCGATCTGACGCGCCTTGCGGATCTTGCGCCGCTCTCGTTCCGATAGGCCGCCCCAGATCCCGAACTTCTCGCTACTGACGATGGCAAACTCGAGACACGCGTCCTGAACAGAGCATTCGCGACAAATGCCCTTGGCCCGGCGCGTCGATGCCCCGCGCTCCGGAAAGAAGAGATCCGGGTCCGCCCCCTTGCAGTTCGCGAAATCCTGCCATGCGAGGTCGAGGACCTCCCCGCCGTTTGTGGACGCGCCCGCGCCTCGCAATGCCTCGAGAAATTCGGTGAACACGCCTGCTCCCTACAGCGATGTAATTACGACGATGTGATTCTGTCAGGCCCGCGCGCCCCTGTCAACCCGAGCACCATCTCGCGATGTCGTATCGGCCCCTTTCGTATCGGACGCTCGGCCAAGTTCCTACCGTGATTTCGACACCGATCGATTGCTCGCGATAATCAACCGGCGATCGAGGGAAGGGCGACAGTGACGACCACGACGCAGAAGGCCAAGCGGACCCGGCCGGGCTGGCAGGAAGGGCTCGGCGCCTTCTTCAACTCAGACGTCGGCATGAAGTGGCTCATGGCCCTCACCGGCATCGGCCTGCTGCTCTATGTGATCGCCCACATGGTCGGCAACCTCAAGATCTTCATCTCGGCCGAGGAGATCAACGCCTACGGCGAGGCCCTCCGCGACCTCGGTGGGGACCTGTTCCCGCGAACGTCACTCCTCTGGATCATGCGCATTGGACTCATCGCGGTGTTCGCCATCCACATCTGGGCGGCAATCGTGCTCACGAGGCGAAACGCGACGGCTCGGGGAAAGATCCGCTATCACGCCAAGCGGCACTATGTGGCGGCCAACTACGCGGCCAGGACGATGCGGTGGTCGGGCACCATCATCGCTCTGTTCGTCCTCTACCACCTCGCCGACCTCACGTGGGGATTCGCCAACCCGGACTTCATCCGCGGTGAGCCATATCACAACGCGGTGGAGAGCCTCACTTCGGTGCCGGTTGCGGTGTTCTACCTCATCGCTCAGTTCGCCCTGGCGCTTCACATCTACCACGGGGCTTGGAGCATGTTCCAGAGTCTCGGCATCGCGAGTGCCAAGTTCAACGATTGGCGACGCTGGTTTGCCGTCGCGTTCGCTGCCGTCATCTTCATCGGGAATTCCGCCATCGTCCTCGGCGTCCAGTTCGGCGTCGTGTCATAGGAGCTGCGATGACTACAACGACACCGGACGTCCTCGATGCGAAGATTCCGCTCGGCCCGATCGAAGACAAGTGGGACAACCACAAGTTCTCCATCCATCTCGTCAACCCGGCGAACAAGCGAAAGTACGACATCATCGTCATCGGCACCGGTCTCGCCGGCGCATCGGCGGCGGCGAGCCTGGCCGAACTCGGATACAACGTGTCGGCATTCACGTACCACGACTCGCCGCGGCGAGCACACTCAATCTCTGCTCAGGGCGGAATAAACGCCGCCAAGAACTACCCGAATGACGGCGACTCGATCCGACGCCTGTTCTACGACACCGTCAAGGGCGGCGACTTTCGCAGCCGCGAGGCGAACGTCTATCGCCTCGCCCAGGTCGCCGACGAGATCATCGACCAGTCGACGGCCCAGGGCGTCCCGTTCGCCAGGGAGTACGGCGGACTGCTCGACAACCGGTCATTTGGTGGCGCACAGGTGTCGCGGACTTTCTACGCACGAGGCCAAACCGGCCAGCAGCTCCTGCTCGGCGCCTATCAGGCCCTCGCTCGCCAGGTGGGGCTCGGCTCGGTGCAGCTCTACAACCGTTGCGAGATGCTCGAAGTGGTACTCAAGGACGGCCGCGCGGTTGGCGTCGTCGTCCGCGACCTGATCACGGGCGAGATCAGCTCGCATTCCGCGCACGCCGTCGTGCTCGCCACCGGCGGCTACGCCAATGCGTACTTCCTCTCGACCAACGCCATGGCGTGCAACGTAACGGCGGCGTGGCGGGCGCATCGAAAGGGCGCCTTCTTCGCCAATCCATGCTTCACGCAGATCCACCCCACGTGCATCCCAGCATCGGACGAACACCAGTCAAAGCTGACCCTCATGTCGGAGTCACTGCGGAACGATGGACGCATCTGGGTGCCGAAACAACGCGACGACCCGCGGCCGCCCAACGACATCCCGGCTGAGGACCGCGACTACTACCTCGAACGGATATACCCGGCCTTCGGCAACCTGGTCCCTCGCGACGTGGCCTCTCGCGCAGCAATGCGCATGATCGACGAAGAACTGGGGGTGGGCCCGCTGAAGAACGGCGTGTACCTCGACTTCCACACGGCGATCGAGCGGCTCGGCAAGGAAACGATCGAGGAGCGGTACGGCAACCTCTTTGAGATGTACGAGCGCATCACCGACGAGAACCCGTATCAGGTGCCGATGCGCATCTATCCGGCACCCCACTACACGATGGGTGGGCTGTGGGTCGATTACAACCTGGAGACAACCGTGCCCGGCCTCTATGCGATCGGCGAGGCCAACTTCTCGGACCACGGCGCCAACCGCCTCGGCGCTTCGGCCCTCATGCAAGGACTCGCCGATGGCTATTTCGTGCTCCCCTACACGATCGGCGACTACCTCTCAGCCTGGCTGAACACGACACCGGTGCCAACGGGCGACCCCGTGTTCCGGGAGGCCGAAGCAACTGTGGCGGATCGATCCAAGCGGTTCCTCGACATCGGTGGAACCAGAAGTGTGGATTGGTTCCACCGCGAGCTCGGGAAGATCCTGATCGAGCACTGCGGGATGTCGCGCAGTCGGCCGGGACTGGAAAAGGCGCTCAGCGAGATCCCTGCGCTGCGGACAGAGTTCTGGAGCGACCTGCGGGTCCTCGGCGACGACATGAGTGTCAACCAATCGTTGGAGCGCGCGGGACGGGTCGCCGATTTCTTCGAGCTCGCCGAGCTGATGTGTGTCGACGCCCTGGAACGTGAGGAGTCGTGCGGGGCGCACTTCCGGGTGGAGCACGAGACCGAAGATGGTGAGGCGCTGCGCGACGACGCCGATTTCTCCTTCGTCTCCTCCTGGCAATGGACGGGGGAGGGCTCAGCCTCAAAGCTGCACAAGGAAGAGCTGGGCTTCGAGGAAGTGGAACTGTCGCAGAGGAGCTACAAGTAATGGACGTGACGCTGCGGGTGTGGCGCCAGAAGAAGCCAGGAGCCGACGGCAGCTTTCGGACGTACCACGTCCAAGATGTCAGCCCCGATGCCTCGTTCCTGGAGATGCTCGACGACGTGAACGAGGGTCTCAACGGGCAGGGTGAGGAGCCGATCGCCTTCGACAGCGACTGCAGGGAAGGCATCTGCGGCATGTGCGGGTTGATGATCAACGGCCTGGCGCACGGGCCGCAGCGCGGCACGGCAACGTGCCAGCTACACATGCGCAAGTTCAGTGACGGAGACACGATCACGATCGAACCGTGGCGAGCTGAGGCGTTCCCGGTGATCCAGGACCTCATCGTCGACCGGAGCCCGATGGACCGCATCATCGAGGCCGGCGGCTACATCACGGCGCCTACTGGCTCGGCGCCCGATGCCAACACGCTTCCGGTTCCCAAACAGGCAGCGGACGCCGCTTTCGACGCCGCGGCGTGCATCGGATGCGGGGCTTGTGTCGCGGCCTGCCCGAACTCGGCAGCCAACTTGTTCACCGGTGCCAAGATCTCGCACCTCGGCCTGCTTCCCCAGGGACAGGCCGAACGATGGACGCGAGCGATGGCCATGGTTGAGAGGATGGAGGACTTCTTCGGCTCGTGCACCAACTTCGGTGAGTGCGAGACCGCCTGTCCGAAGAGCATCTCGATCAACGTCATCGCGTGGATGAATGGCGATTACGTCAAGGCACAATTCAAGAACCCGGCGAAGACGGGCCGCAACAACCTCTGAGGGCGTCTCTCCTACAATCCTTTCATCACTGAGAAAGGCAGACCCTTGGCCAAGTTCCTCACCGAAGACCACATGACGGCCGCGACGGAGGCGATGAACAACGACTCCGGTTTTCAGAATGCAATGACCGGCAAGACGCTCGGCCTTCAATTCATCGTTAGCGATGGGCCGGGCGGCGACATCGACTACTACCTGAGCATCGCCGACGGGTCGGCGGTCATGGCGCTGGGCAGCCTCGACGACGCCGACGCCTCGATCACCAGCGACTACGAGACCGCCCAGGCCCTTTCCAGCGGTGAGCTGAACGTGCAGATGGCCTTCATGACCGGCAAGGTCAAGGTCGGCGGAAACATGGCGACGCTCATGATGAATCAGGGCCTCGTCAACGAGTTCGTCCGTGTCCAGAGCGGCCTCGACCTGGAATTCGGCGGGTAGTCGGTACGCACCACCCACTGCCCAATTGAGAAGGAGGCCCCGCGGGGCCTCCTTCTCGATTGGCTTGTCGGGGGACTAACCCGGCTTCACTGCATCCTTGAAGGACTTGCCTGCCTTGAAAGCAGGCACCCGTGTTGCCGGTACATGGACCTCGGCACCCGTCTGCGGATTGCGGGCCATGCGTGCCTTACGGTCGCGGGCTTCAAAAGTCCCGAAACCGGTCAACTGCACCTTTCCCTCGGCGACGGTTGCGGCAACGATGACGTCGAGCGTCTCGTCGATGACCTTGGCCGCGGTCGCCTTGGACTCACCTGAGTTCCGGGCAACGGCGTCGATCAGTTCACCCTTGTTCACAGATTGACCTCCCTTGTGTCACTGTGTCACGCTTGTTGAGGTGAATAACACCGGTGTGACTCTACCGGTGTCTCCGCACCTCGACAAGAACCCTTGCGGGGCAAGGTCTGCGGCTGATGCCCCCGAACGGCCGCAGCGTACGCCCCCCGCCGCGCCATGACCACAACGCGAAAATGAGTAATGAGCCGTGGGTACCCCGGTACCGACTACCCACTACCCAGTTGCTCCAGATCGGCGACCTTGGCGCGCACCGCGTCGGCGGCCTCGCTCAGACCGGCCACCTCATCGGCGGTGAGTTCGGCTTCGATGATCTCGCGCACACCGCCGGCGCCGATTCGTGCCAGCACACCGAGGTAGACGCCCTCGATGCCGTACTGGCCCTCCATCCAGGCGCACACCGGCATCTCGTCACCGGAGTCCGTCAGCACGGCCTTCACCATGGCGGCGGCCGCAGCCGAGGGCGCGTAGTACGCGCTGCCCGTCTTCAGCAGACCGACGATCTCGGCGCCGCCCTTGCGAGTACGGTCGATCAGGGCCTCGGCTTGCTCCTCGTCGAGCACTTCCGAGAGCGGGCGTCCGGCGACGGAGCACAGCGATGGAACGGGAACCATCGTGTCGCCATGGCTGCCAAGAGTCACCGCCTCTACGTCGAGAATGTCGGCTCGTGCTGCCTCAGAGATGAAGTGCGCAAAGCGAGCGCTGTCGAGCATGCCGGCCTGGCCGATCACACGGTGCTTGGGAAATCCGGAGACATCCGCAGCCAGGGTGGTCATCTGATCGAGCGGATTCGTCACGACGATGATGACGGCGTCGGGAGACACCGCGGCGATGTTCTTCGTCACATCGGACACGATCTTGGCGTTCACCCCGAGCAGGTCCATGCGGCTCATACCCGGCTTGCGTGGCAGGCCGGCGGTGATCACAACCACGTCGCTTCCGGCGGTGTCGGCATAATCGTTGGTACCGGTCACGAGCGTGCGATAGCCGACCACCGGCCGGCTCTGGTTCATGTCGAGGGCCAAACCCTGGGGCAGACCCTCGACGATGTCGATCATCACGATCTCATCCGCGATATCGGCCTCGGCGAGGCGCTGCACCGTGGTGGATCCATACTTCCCGGCGCCGACAACGGTGACCTTGCTCATGTCATCTCCTCGATCGGGTTGAACGCACCAAGGGTACCGATCCAGAGAACAGCCAGATTCCTCGGCGCGACAGGCAAGATCGGGCCCCCTCGAGCCGATAAGGGGAGGCATGTGGTTCAATCCGCGAGACGTGACGCGCCGCACGCTGCTCCCACTCATTGCCTCCCTCGCCATCGTGCTCGGCGCCTGCACGGTCGGCGTCAGCCCTCAGCCCCAGCCCGGGCCGGGCGGTATCACCCTCAGCGTTCCGGAACCGGAACGGATCGACTGGCGACGAACGGTCGGGGGTTTCGAGATCTCCGGGGTCGACACGAAGGCCGATCCTGCAGAGCTCGCGCTGTTGGCGCGGGCCCTCGAGGAGCTACCGGACGAACTCGTCGCGGCCGCCGGCGTGCGCCGCTTCTACCGGGTAACGGTGGGAGACAGCCCTCACGGCACGGCCGGTTACGCAGTCGGACCGGACATCTATCTCATCGACGAGACTTTCCGCGATCTTGGTAACGGGATGACCACCTTCGACCTCGTGCGGCTGCTCGCCCACGAGATGGTGCACACGGCACAATTCGCCATGCTCACTTCCGCCGACATCGAGCGCGTGGCCGACGTCGGTCTCGACGATCCGATTCCGACGTCCTCGTTCGTCGCCTCGTTCGCCGACCGGGTCGGATGGGTCGACCGCGGTCGGGCAACGGGGCTGCCGGATTGGGTGCTCCCATCGACGGCCGGGGCGACGGACTACGGGACGACTGCGCCGGAGGAGGACATGGCCGAGTCCGTGGCCGACATCGTGAGCGGAGTCGGGCCTTCGGTCTCTTCCGATCGCCGGCAATGGGTCGCCGAATGGCTCGGCGCATCGGTCGGCCGCCTGCGGGGAGGGAGACCCTGGGCACCGGCCGGTTCGGAGAGGATCCTCACCGAACAGCCGCTTTATGACGAGGAGGAAGTGGCCCGGCAGGCCACTGGCGAGGTGGAGGTCGTTTCGTTCGCCATCCCGGTTGGTGAAGGAGCGCTCAGCCAGATCAGTCGGAACATCGAGACCGCGCTGTCACAGAGCGGCGTGGCCGGAACCTTCGCGCCGGTATTGGACGATCGCATCGGTCGCGTCGGCGGGCTCTTCACCCGTGGCGATGGCGCCACGTTCTGGGTGGAGATATGGGATTTCCGCAACGCTCCCGGTTTCGTCGATCCCGCGCCGCGACCGGTCGTGACCTACGTTGTGCTCTGGCGCTGACGTTCACAAGAAGCCCTTGGCCTCCAACCAGCGCATGGCGAAATAGCCTTCCACCGCCGGGAGATAGAAGGTGATCATCCGGTACGTGATTGTCGCCGCAAACGCCGCCGCCTCGGGAATCCCCAATACCACCAGGATCCCCGTCATGAACGTTTCGGCAACACCGATGCCCCCGGGGATGGGAACCAACCCGGCAAGCAAGTTGGTTGCTACCACAGCAACGAGTGCCCAGCTGAAACTGATCGGTTGATCGATGGCCTGGAGCACGAGCCACAGCGTGAAGGCGAGGATCAGACGGGCGGCCAGGTTGCTGCCCAACAAGCCGAGAGCCATGCGCGGCTGCTTGAGGACGTTGGCGAGTGCTCCCCACGCCGATCGCAGCACCGGCACGACGACCGCCCGCAGCCTCGCGATTCTGAGAACGGAGACCACGAGTCCCGCCACGACCAGCACCACGATGAGGAGGACCAGACCCCAGTTCACATCGCCGGTATTCACGTCGAGATCGAGAGATACGTCGGAAGCAATGAAGGCAACGAGCAGGATCATCGCTTCGACGAGAAACCCGCTGAGGCCGTCGATGGCGCCTTGCGTCACCGACTCGGTGGCCGAGATCCCGTATTTATGCAGGAAGGCGGCATTCATCGCCACGCGGCCCGCGACACTCGGAACGGCGAGCCCGATGAACTTCACCGAAACCTGGAGAGACGTCAGCGGCCACAGTGGCAGCGACTGGCCGGCGGCGAACATCATGCCGGTGGCCTCGGGGATGAAGACGAGGTGTCCGACGCCGAGCGCCAGCAGGACGACGATCCAGTTGGCGTCCTCGAGCACATCCCACACCGCGGCGAAGTCGATACCGACGATCATCGGGATGAAGGCATACGCGGCGACGAAGAGGAGTCCGGCCATCAACAGGCTCCGGCCGCTGACCCGGCGGACCTTTGCCGGCGGTGGGAGCTCCTCACCCGTGACGGTGGCGACCTGCTCCCGGATCTCCTTCATCGTGATTTTCGGCTTCTTCGCCTGTCTCCTGGTGGCTGCACTCACCGCTGGAAGCTGGAGATACGGCAGAGCACGAGCGAGCTGATCCGGACCCAGCCCGTGGACCGCGCCGGCCACAGCCCTTTGTGCCCCTACCTGCATCGACATCGAGAAGAGCAATTCAACGACGTCGAGCGCCAAGCGGGTGTCGGTCGCGGTCACGTCCCCAAAGGTGAAGTCGCTGATGGCGAAGCGATCGCCGTTGAAACGGATCGCCTGCATGGTGAGGCTGCCGTGGGAGATCGACGTAGCGTGGATCCTCGCAACATCGGCCCACAACGCGCGCAGCATCTCGTCCGGGATGTCATCTCCATCGCGATGCGAGAGCGCCTGGCCAACGCGGGTGAGGACGAGAAGGGCAACCTCGTCGTCGGGTTGCGCAGCGGTAACGACCTCGGGCACTGCCGCGCCGGTGCGGCCGGCGATCATCGTGACCAGGGCTTCATGCTCCACTCCTTGCAGTCGGGAGTAGGTCAGCGAAGGTCCGGTTTCCCGGTACCACACGATCCGCCACGCTTTGGCCATCACCTGGGAATCCGTGGCATCCCGGCCGTATGCCTTGACGTCGTATTCCTCCCCATCTTCGGCGGAAGCAACCAGGCGCCGCACGCCCCACGATTGATCCCGAGCCAGGCGGACGTCACCGACCGCGAGACCGGCCATCGCCAGGCCGGTTTTCACCGTCTGCGCATCCGGGTATCCCTCTGGCGAGCCGAACCCGAGCAGCACGGTGCCCGCTGCGACCATCCCGACGGCGACCCCGCCCAACGCGTCGCTTGGAAAGCCGAATCCGAGCCCCAACGCGGCGAGCGCCATGACGATGACGATGAACCAGCCGAGCCGGCGCAACGGGCGTGCGATGTGCGGGCCCGCCGCGATGAGTATTGCGGTGACGATTGCGATCCGGAACACCGGGAACTGCGGGTCAGGATCCTCCAAACCGATCTCGGGCAGGATGTAAGGCCAGGAACCTCCCGACCAACGCACCAGCAGCAAGGTCAGGAACGCGGCTCCCACCCCTGCGAGCACGATGTCGCGAAGAGTGCTGAGACCGGCCTTGCCCTGGAATGCCGAAGCGATGACCAGGAACAGGGCGTAGAGAAGACCGAACGAATAGGCCAACGAAAGGATGGCATCGGTCCACTCGGGCAGCACATCGAAGACCCCAACCACCGCGCGCTCGAATGGCGTGAGCGTGTCGAACGTGAGCGCCGCCCACAACAGGATGACGAAGCCCACGATCAGCGTGACGGCATCGGAGGCGCGTCGCACCCGCGGCTGGTCGGCGGTTGACACGAAGTAGTTGGAGAGACCGCTCACCGCACGAAACCTACCGGATGCTGGAACGGGACCCGTGCTCATGCGCCGGACGAGCGATTCGGTCCAACCACCGGTTGCTATCGTCTTCTGCAAGAGGGAGCACCGATGGGCAGGGATGACGAGAAGTCAAGCGACGACGCCGATTTGGATGTGTTGCGCGCCGAGAACGAGGCGCTGAAGCAGCAACTAGCGGCGCAATCGGCAGCGTCGCAGGACCGCGGCCCCCTGTGGCGGCGGATCATCGCCGTGGTGCTCGCCGTGTTGGCGATCATCACGATCGTGGCCGCCCTCGACGCGGTTTGGCTCAAGACCACCATTCAGGACGAGGACCAATTCGTCGCCACCTTCCAGAACCTCCCCCGGGAGGAAGCAGTGGCCGAAGCGCTGTCGATCCGCATTGCCGACGGCGTCGTCGAGGCCATCGAGGTCCAAGCCTTCATCGCAGACACCCTCCCCGAGCCGCTCGGGTTCATCGCCGCCCCGCTGGCGGGCTCGATTCGCGATCTCATCGCACGGACTGCCGGCGAGATCGTGCGTTCCGACGCAGTCGCCACGGCCTGGACGGGAGCTCTCAGGGTGACCCACAAGGCCGTCAGCGCCGTCCTGAGCGGTAACGACCGCTTGCTCGTCGCCGAGGAGGGTCGGGTCGTCATCGATGTGGATCAGATCGCGACCGTCGTGGTGGAGCGCGTCGAGGCGACCGGCCTCGATCTACCCGATATGGAGATCGACATCGAGCCCATCGTCCTCTACGAATCGGAGGAACTCGCCGCAGCGCAGACCGTAGCCCAGGTGGTCGACACCCTCGGCTGGTTCCTCTCGCTCGTTGCCTTACTGCTCGTCGCTGCTGCGCTCTTCGCGGCGCCGGACCGGCGGTGGATGACCGCCTTCCTCGGCTTCGGCACGGCCATCGCGCTCCTCATCCATGTGGCGGCCCTCAGGGTTGGCCGCTCCGCCATCCTCAACGGCTTCGAAGACCGGGTCAGTCGCGATGCCACGGCGACGGTGTGGGATACGGTCTTCTCCAGGCTCATTCAGACGACCTGGGCGCTCCTGGTGGTTGCTCTCCTCATCGGCATCGCGGCCTGGCTCAGTGGTCCATCGCACCGGGCGGCCGGTGTGCGGTCCTGGGCCACCCGCACGATCGACGGCTGGCGCAAGCCGTCGACGGATGAGCCGACCGGGTTCACAGCATTCGTCATCGAGTGGAAGCGCCCGCTCCAGACAGGTGCGGTCGTCCTCGGCGTGCTCTTCGTGCTGTTCGGTCCGTCACCGAGCGGGCTACTCGTGCTGGCGACGGCGGTCGTCGTCCTGGCGGTCGTGGTGGTGATCGAGGTCATTGGCGGCCCGGCCAAGACGGCGCCCACACCTGAGGACCGCGTGGACGCCTAGAAGCGGTCCACCACGGCCTGGGCAAACTCGGACGTCTTCACCTCGGTCGGGTCATCCATCAGCCGGGCGAAGTCGTAGGTGACGATCTTGTCCGCAATCGCGGCCTCGATGCCTTTCACAATGAGGTCTGCCACCTCGACCCAGCCCAGATAGCGAAACATGAGCTCACCGGAGAGGATGAGTGACCCCGGGTTGACCTTGTCCATGCCGGCGTACTTCGGCGCCGTGCCGTGGGTTGCCTCGAACACCGCGTGGCCCGTTTCGTAGTTGGCGTTACCGCCCGGAGCGATGCCGATGCCGCCGACCTGGGCGGCGAGGGCGTCGGAGATGTAATCGCCATTCAGGTTCATCGTCGCGATCACGTCGTACTCCGCCGGACGGGTGAGGATCTGCTGCAGGAACGCGTCTGCGATGACGTCCTTGATGAGGAGCAAGTCACCAGGATCACCACCGCAGTCCTCCCAGGCCACGGCGACATCAGAGAACTCGTCGCGCACGAGCTCGTAGCCCCAGCTGCGAAACGCACCCTCTGTGTATTTCATGATGTTGCCCTTGTGGACGAGGGTCACCGACCCGCGGTCGTTCTCCAGGGCGTATTCGATGGCGGCTCTGATGAGGCGCTTCGAGCCGGTCTCCGAAATCGGCTTGATCCCAATCCCGGAATCGGGCCGGATCTCCCACCCGAACGTCTCGTCGAGGAACCGCGTCAGCTCCAGCGCCCCCGGCGTGCCGGCCTCCAGTTCCTTGCCCGCGTAGACGTCTTCGGTGTTCTCACGAAAGATCACCATGTCGATGAGCTCGGGATGGCGCACCGGTGACGGCACGCCTTCGTACCAGCGCACCGGGCGTAGACAGACGTAGAGATCGAGGATCTGGCGCAGAGCCACGTTGAGGGATCGGATCCCACCACCGATCGGTGTCGTCAGCGGCCCCTTGATGCCGACGAGGTGCTCGCGAAATGCCTCCACTGTGGCCTCCGGCAGCCACTCGCCCGTGGCGTCGAAAGCCTTCTGCCCGGCGAGGACCTCCTTCCACACGATGCGACGCTCTCCCCCGTAGGCCGCGGCAACGGCGCTGTCGAATACGTTCTGCGCTGCGACCCAGATGTCGGGCCCGATGCCGTCGCCCTCGATGAAGGGGATGATCGGCTCGTCCGGTACAGCGAGTCCCATCTCGGTCTTTGTGATCAGTTCGGCCATAACCAGCATTATCCCCATCGCGCGTGTCTAAAGGTCACCCCAGGCGCCCTTTAGGCACGAGCGTTGGCCAGGGACACCGTGTTGGCGAGCAGCGAGGCGATGGTCATCGGCCCGACACCACCCGGAACCGGGGTGATGGCCGACGCGATCTCCGCCACCTCCTCGAAGGCGACGTCCCCGACAAGTCCATCGTCGGTGCGGTTGATACCAACGTCGATGACGACGGCCCCCGGCTTGACGAAGTCCGCTGTGATCATGCGCGGCCGGCCGACGGCCGCGACGAGAATGTCGGCGCGGCGGCACACGGCGGGGAGATCGGGTGTCCGGCTGTGGGCTTGCACTACCGTGGCATCGACTCCTTTTGCACCGAGGAGAAGGGCCATGGGCCGGCCCACCAGGAAGGAGCGGCCGACGATCACAGCCGTCCTTCCCGCTATGGCGATGTCGTAGTGGCTCAGGATGCGCATGATCCCCGAGGGCGTGGCGGGCCGTGGGGCAGGTTGGTCGAGAACGAGTTGGCCGAGACTGAACGGGTGCAGCCCATCCGCGTCCTTCGCCGGATCGATGCGCTCGACGGCGACCTTCCCATCGAGGCCGTCGGGGAGAGGCAGCTGCAGGATCATGCCGTCGACTGCGGCATCACGATTCAGCTCATCGATGGCAGCCTCGACGTCAGCCTGGCTCGCCGACGCCGCCAGGTTCCGGTCGATTGAGGCCATTCCGACTGCCTGGGCGGCGCGGTGCTTGTTGCGCACGTACACATGAGAGGCCGGATCGTCACCCACCAGCAACGTGGCCAGCCCCACACCCTTGCCGCGCCTGCCGAGCCCGGCGATCTGCTCGGCCACCTCGGCACGAACCGCCGCGGCAACTTCTTTCCCGGAGAGGATCTCAGCGCTCAATGGCGGAAATGCCTCCTCCCGGTGAATACGAGGGCGAGGTCGTGCTCATCAGCGGCGGCGATCACCTCGTGGTCACGGACCGATCCACCCGGCTCGATGATCGCCGTGATCCCCGCTGAGGCCAACGCATCCACCCCGTCGCGGAAGGGAAAGAAGCCGTCGGAGGCGGCAACGGCGCCCACCGCCCGCTCACCGGCCCTCGCCAGAGCGCGTTGTGCCGCGCCCACCCTGCTCTGGTCACCCGCCCCGACGCCTACGGCAGCTCCCTCCTTGACCACGACGATGGCGTTCGACTTGGTGTGTGAGGCCACCGTCCACGCCAAACCCAGATCGGCCAGTTCATCGACGGTCGGCTCGCGGCGGCCGGCGGTTCGCCACTCGGTCTCTTCACCGACGTCACGGAGTTGGGCCAGCAGTCCGTCTTCGAGTCGCCGCAGATCGAGGTCTGCACCGTGCGGTGCCGTCGCACGGAGGACGCGGAGATTCGGTTTCGAGGCCAACACGGTGCTTGCGTCATCGGAGATGGCGGGAGCGACCACGACTTCGACGAAGTTGGCAACGATCATCTCGGCGGTCGAGACGTCGATGTCGTCGTTGAGGGCGACGACGCCGCCGAAGGCCGACAACGGGTCGCAGTCCCAGGCGGCGACGAACGCCGCCTGGATCGATGACTCGACGGCGGCGCCGCAAGCGTTGGTGTGCTTGACGATCACCGCCCCGGGACATGGAATGTCACTTGCCAGGCGCCAGGCCGCCTCGGTATCGAGGTAGTTGTTGAACGACATGGCCTTGCCCTGGAGTTGCTCCGCGGTGCGCCACCATCCCGATGTGAAGGGGGCGGCATATGCAGCGGCGGCCTGGTGCGGGTTCTCGCCATAGCGCAAATCGTGGACCTTCTCGACGGCGATGACCAGC
>Ga0255055_10000266_pt1 | contig 41631 bp, 39 predicted proteins | sample JV7_2_27_MG_FD_188633 | JGI IMG/M metagenome (GOLD analysis project Ga0255055, IMG submission 188633) | Seawater microbial communities from Jervis Inlet, British Columbia, Canada - JV7_2_27 | ecosystem: Environmental > Aquatic > Marine > Inlet | place: Canada: British Columbia | collected... | reverse complement strand
CACAGGAAGTAATATCGTGCCCATAACCTCAGGCATTACTCATAATAACAACGTAAATGAAGACTTTGCCGATGGTTGCCTTTTTCATGCTAATGCTAGTACGAGTGCTCCTGAGGATGTTTTTACAGGCGAAGATGTTGCTACGAACAGTAGCGATGCCACAAGCCAAGAAATCATAACAAATAATAACACTGCTTTGGTTCTGAAGGCTACTGCTAATAACATTACAATTAATACCATTGCATTAGTCAATAGTACGGGAGCTTCCGCCGGGGATATTTTTGCTGTTAGAGGCGCTGCCGCCGATGGTTCTGCTCAGTCCGGTAGTGTTGGGATGGCACAAATCAGCATGAATACTGCTGACACATTGTCGGTTACATGGACTATAAAAATCACTGCTTCCTAGTCTTTTCTGTCGTCGAGAGGGGGGGGGTACTTGGCGGGCTTCTGCCCCCCCCCTTCTTTTTCGGTCGAAATGTGGGTTAGGTGGTAGTCGATGGCGGTTTACGAGCACACTGTTTCCTCATGCGCCCCAGATGGGTTCCATGCCGTAGACGTGGCTGGAGTTAAGCTATACCACGGCTCAACGACGATAACTGGCATTCGAGCAAAACTTTCATCTGGGACAGGGGCGTTCAACTACTCGGTCGATCCTACAACCGCTTCGGTTATTGATGACTCCGATCTTGAAGGTCCGTTGATCTGGCACTTCCGTGCAGAAGACCACTTCGCCCTTTCAGACGGCAACTCGCTAACGGGCGGTCGTTGGTATTCCTATAATAAGAACTTGGCTTGGTTTAATCAGACAACCTCAACTGCGATCCCTAGATACACAACTGGTAATGGCCCTGGCGGATCAGAGTCAGTCTACTTTGACGGTTCAAACTACTTCCTGAACGGTGCTTCGGGCACTTACAACCTCACGGATACAAAGAGTTGGACCTGTGTCTTTGTGATTGGCGATTACTGGTCCGCAAGGGACGACGCCATAATAGGGACAAGGGACACTGCCGCCTCTGCATTCCAGGCTCGTTGGGGAACAAGCAACAGGAACCACGCGATAAGGAATGACGACGGTGACGAAGTTACGTCCTCCGGAGATGAGTTGGCTGGGGACGAGATTCGAGTCATGGTATACGACGCTACGGCAAACAGTAACGCCGGGGGTGTGACAGAGTATATAAACGGGGCAGCAGCCCTCTATTCCAACTCAACACTGAGCACTGGGCTGACTCCAGATAACAACTTCAACTTCAACGCTATCGGCGTCACTGAGAACTCAACTACTCAGCATTTGATGGAGGTTGGGTTGAGTGAGTTGCTGATGTTCGAGGGCGCTCTCAGTGCAACCAACATGGATATTGTGGAGGGATACCTAGCCCATAAGTGGTTCGGGAGCGGACAGGCCAACCCGCTACCTTCGGGCCACACATACAAGAGCAGCAACCCGTATGCACCGACCTATAAACTGTCTTCGGACATCACGTTGTCGTCTACCTATGGGACTGTAACGAGTACAAGTCAGTCTATATCAGACAGGGATTTGCTTCGTTTCTACATAACGAAGTGCCAGAACCCAGGGGAGTTGACGGTAGAGATCACGGTGACCTGATATGGCCACTGAGATTCTCAACTTTGCTGGACAAGATGCAACCCCAGCGAGCAATCAGTCCAGTGCAACAACCGTTGCTGTTCACAGTGGCTCGCTGGTCCCACAGGTTGATGATCTCGTTATTGTCTTTGGAACTTATGAGCGGTCGAATTCTGGCCCAATGCCAAGCACTTCCAATGGAGACCACCCAACAACTGGGCACACCTTCACCTGTAGTAACCTTGACACCGGAACTCCGGGTTGGGTAACCACTGGTTGGGTTGATCTTGGATTCGCTCGTGGTGGCAACGGAAACCAGCAAGGGTCGATAGCGTTTGGTAAGTACCTCACAAGCACAGACTTTCAATCTACTGGTAGTGCTGGTGCCCCCGCACTCGCTTGCCGGATCGTTGGCTCTGATATTTGCCGAGGCAGCCATGCAAGAATGATTATTGTCCGTGGTGCCAGCGCGACTCTCTCGGATATATCCGCTATATCCAAGTCGTCTGTTCATGGTGTCAGTGACACTTCAACAGAGGCTTGCTTTTGGACCAAGCCAAGCGCCACCACCTATGCTAGCACCACTACAGGCATGGACAATCCGTTAATCGTCAGTTGGGCTGGGTGGCGAAGACATGGCTCGGATATGGTTACGATTTCCACTGCCGGTGACCAGGGAGAAACATTCAGTCACCCAGCAGGCACTGCATTGAATTGTCCTTGGACGCTGACTGTCGGGCAAGGGGGAGGTGTAAGCCAACTCGATGGGGTCGCTAATGTTGACTATGGGTCTGGTACGACCTTCAAGGGGATCGACGAGGTTCCTGGTTCTGGTTGTTATTCTCTTCTGTACTTCGAGAAGCACGGATCGTTTAACAGTGCCAACGCTGATTGGGGTCTGCCCGTTGGTGGTGACGAAGATGTTATGGGTTGGGGTACAGACGCCAAAGTGAATGGCTTTGCCAGCCTGTCTGTTGTTATCCCGGAGACGGTTACAAGTACTGATCATCCGTTCGTTAAAGCAGATTCCACAACAACTTTAGATACGCTATCTGGCATCAAGGCTTCGAGCGAATCGAGGGTTGATTCTTCGGCTGCTTCGGATTCCTTTGGGGCCAGCCAAGCTTCCCTCTCAACGTCCTCCGACACCTCGACAACTTTAGATTCTTTATCTGTAGCGTTAGCCGCAACGGAATCGAATACAGACAGCAGCGTTTCCTCCGACACTTTGACGATAATCAAATCGTCTGTTCAAGGAAACACAGACAGCAGCACCACCTCAGATTCCTTGGTTGTGCTGAAGTCGGCAGTGGCCTCAGTCACAGATTCTTCTACAGCCGCTGATATCTATCAGGATGATGAGACTTCACCTCTAGGCCTTACTGATAGCACCGCTTCTAGTGATGCATTGTCTGCAATAAAGGCGTCAGTGGAAACAAGCACTGACCCGTCTGAGGCCTCGGATGCCCTTACGGCGTCAAAGACCAAAGTTCTGGATGCTACTGACTCTTCTTCTTCTTCGGATACCCTGTCGGCGCAAAAGACATCAGCCTCCGTGTTGTCGGATGGTACGGCATTGGCGGATGCCTTAGTTGCAGAGAAAACCGCCGTAGTATCCTTGACGGACTCCACTAGCGCTTCGGATATATATTCTGATGAGGAGTTTGCTGCTGTAACTATAGCAGATAGTTCTGCTTCTGCTGATTCACTATCGGCCAACAAGTCGTCAATCGTGGCGAAATCAGATTCTGCTTCGGCGCTAGACGATCTTGTTGCTACGAAGACTAAGGTATTTGAAGAGACAGACAGCTCTTCCGCCCTGGACTCCCTTGTCTCAATTAAGAATTCAACGCTATCGGTTGATGATTCAGTGTCCTCCTCTGACTTGTATACGGATTTGGAGACCGGTGCGCTCTTGAGCACGGATGCCTCATTGGTCTCGGACTCCTTGGTCGCGGTCCAGTCTTCTTCGTCGGCGTCTTCAGACGCCTCGTTGGCCTCGGACTCTTTGGTTGCGGTCGAGTCTGGCTCGTCGGCGTCTTCAGACGCCTCGTTGGCCTCGGACTCCTTGGTCGCGGTCCAGTCTTCTTCGTCGGCGTCTTCAGACGCCTCGTTGGCCTCGGACTCCTTGATCGCAGAGAAGACTGCGGCACTGGCTTTCTCGGACTCCGCTGTGGCTTCAGACGTTTACTCAGATTCCGAAGTTGGTGCTGTTTCAGAAGTCGATCCGTCTTCGGTGGCTGACTCTCTCTCTATTGTGAAGTCTGGGGCTTCTGTATTTTCTGATTCAGCTTCGGCTTCTGATAGTTACGTTGATTCAGAAGTTGGCGCTGTTTCAGCAGCAGACGCCTCGTTGGTCTCGGACTCTTTGGTCGCGGTCCAGTCTTCTTCGTCGGCGTCCTCAGACGCATCCTTGGCCTCGGACTCTTTGGTCGCGGTCGAGTCTGGCTCGTCGGCGTCCTCAGACGCCTCTCTGGCCTCGGATTCCTTGGTCGCGGTCCAGGCTTCCTCGTCGGCGTCCTCAGACGCCTCATTGGCCTCGGACTCTTTGATCGCCGACGTTACGGGTTCCAATACCTCGGTCTCGACGGACGCCTCGTTAGTCTCGGACTCCCTGGTCGCGGTCGAGTCTGGCTCGTCGGCGTCTTCAGACGCCTCGTTGGTCTCGGACTCCCTGGTCGCGGTCCAGGCTTCCTCGTCGGCGTCCTCAGACGCCTCATTGGTCTCGGACTCCCTGGTCGCGGTCGAGTCTGGCTCGTCGGCGTCCTCAGACGCCTCTCTGGCCTCGGATTCCTTGGTCGCGGTCCAGGCTTCCTCGTCGGCGTCCTCAGACGCCTCATTGGTCTCGGACTCCCTGGTCGCGGTCGAGTCTGGCTCGTCGGCGTCTTCAGACGCCTCGTTGGTCTCGGACTCCCTGGTCGCGGTCCAGGCTTCCTCGTCGGCGTCCTCAGACGCCTCATTGGCCTCGGACTCTTTGATCGCCGACGTTACGGGTTCCAATACCTCGGTCTCGACGGACGCCTCGTTAGTCTCGGACTCCCTGGTCGCGGTCGAGTCTGGCTCGTCGGCGTCTTCAGACGCCTCGTTGGTCTCGGACTCCCTGGTCGCGGTCCAGGCTTCCTCGTCGGCGTCCTCAGACGCCTCATTGGTCTCGGACTCCCTGGTCGCGGTCGAGTCTGGCTCGTCGGCGTCCTCAGACGCCTCTCTGGCCTCGGATTCCTTGGTCGCGGTCCAGGCTTCCTCGTCGGCGTCCTCAGACGCCTCATTGGTCTCGGACTCCCTGGTCGCGGTCGAGTCTGGCTCGTCGGCGTCTTCAGACGCCTCGTTGGTCTCGGACTCCCTGGTCGCGGTCCAGGCTTCCTCGTCGGCGTCCTCAGACGCCTCATTGGCCTCGGACTCTTTGATCGCCGATGTCACGGGTTCCAATACCTCGGTCTCGACGGACGCTTCGTTAGTCTCGGACTCTTTGGTCGCGGTCCTGGAACTGTCGTTAGCGTCCCTGGACTACACCCTGATCCAAGACTCGCTAACTATCGAGCGCGGGGTAGTACGTTACATTGAAGACTTCGTTGACGGCTCTGCGGCGATCATCCCCGATTTAGCTAGCATCGGCGCATACGGTGATGGTGCGGGTGCCGGGGACTATGCATTGATAAGGCAGGATAAGGACTTCCTGCCTCCTCTCGGGGCAGTCGATACGGCCGAGATCTCAGATGTGCTTAGTCTAGTTCCTGGTATAAACCGAGTATTCGTTGACTCCGTTATGGCTTCGGACGCCCTTTTAGGTGTTAGCGATAAGGTATTCGTTTCTTCAGATTTAGCTACAACCCTGGACGCGCTTGCCGCAACTGGGCCAGTAGTAATAAATATGGGGGAGATCCTGATATCCGGAGAGGCGGCACTCTTGGGGTCAGTTGGACCGACACTACTAACGGAAGGGCAGGCTTTGGTTATTGTAGATATATGGAATACAGCGCTGAATACGCTGGGGATTAGCACGATCACGACTACTACGGGGACCAGCCCCCAGCAGACGTTGCTCAACGCTATATTCCCGCTCTTCAGAAAGCAGTTCCTAACAGATCATGTGTGGAATGGGGCTAAGAAGACGGTAGATCTGACTGCATTGGCCGCAACGACGGCGACTTCAGCAGTAATGAACCGTTGGGACTACGCTTATCAGCTTCCAAGCGACGTTCTTCGCGTCTGGAGGCTAAATGGGCTAGAGAACAGACCACAGCACATCGGCGGGAATCCGAACATACACACTAACGTATGGGAAATAGAGATCGTTACGGTAGATTCTACTGATTACAGAGCGCTGTTGACAAATCAAAGCACAGGGAGGATAGAATATGTCTTCGATGTAGGTGATACTGGTCTAAGCTTGCTTGGACCTCTGGCACAACATGCTATGGGAGTAGCCTTGGCTGCTTATGTAGCGCCGAATTTCGGGAAATCGACTAACGATATAGCAGTGATTAATGCTATGGCCAAAGAAGCGCTCACAGCAGCAAAGGGTGTGGACGGACAAGAGGGAACTCCGCAGATGATGGGATACACGAGCCTGCTGGGCGTCCGGTCGATAGGGGATTAAGAGCACATGGTCTACATAGCGCAGCAATCTTTCGGGTTCGGTGAAACAGACCCTGGTCTCAGGGCTCAGTATGAGTCCATGCCGTACCAGAGGGGCTGCCAGACCCTCACCAACGCCCTGTTGTCCGATACGGGGTCGGCCATTAAGCGGTGGGGGTCTACTGAGTTCAGGGATAACTGTGGCAATCACAAGGCCCACGAGTTCTATGATGGATTTGGCACTAGATTCCTGGTTGTAGACCAAGAACCTGCCGTTGGCTATTTGGGGTATGCTATCATTCAAGGTACTACCACGATTGCCACATATCAAAGCGTGACGACCTACGCTTCAAGCAACGCCTATGTTAAAGATGTAGCCTCTTCGGGTAATGAAGTCTTCATCTTGACGATGGATGGTCTTTACAAGCATACGGTAAATAAAGAGTTCCAAACTACCCGTCGATCATTGGTTAATGTTGATTCAGATCTAGTCTACAGCACACCCCCAGTCACATTTACCATAGTCGCTGGCTCTACTGGCCTTCCAACCATCGGTGCTGGGAATGTTGGATGGAAAGTCACCGCTTCTAGCGATTGGTTTGAACCAACAGATGTTGGGGATTTATACAAACTCGCAGAGAAAAGAGACGAAGCCAGCAATACAACAAGCCCAGCATGGGGGATTATTGTAAATGTGAAGTCTGCGACTGAAGCGTGGTTCCATACCTGCGAATCAGTCCATCTAGACGACACATCCGCAGTGCTGACGGGGGGCCAGTTTAAGATAAAGAATCACCGACTGACGGAGGGGCGTCGTTGCCGGTTCGTAAGGGGATTTGTTAGCTCGACTTACTACACCAATGAGCCAAGCGATCTTGGCCATGCGTGGATTAAAGTTATTGATAATGATACCGTAGAGCTCTATTCAAACTCGGGCCTGACTACTCAGTTTGCTACGACTGGCGCAAATGGGCAAGATCCGTCTACGTATCTCTTGATGGCGGATGAAGATACTGGTTCATACCCTACCTTCGATGGAGTTCCAGTTGATACGGTCACCCTGGACTGGGTTGGTCCCTATCGACACTGGGCACCTCTTGGCGCAGCGGGCTACTCTACTTTTGATTATGCCGAGGTAGGTGGGACTGGTATAGGACAGCCTCCTGGTATTTACGCAGACACTGGTTGGTCTAATTGGGCTGAAGGAGCAACCCTGAAATGGAATAGCGGCAGTCCTGCATCCGAGTACTGGGGGACAAATACAGATAACAACGAGCAAAAGATCTTGACCCAGGGGATGGTCGTTAAGGCTGTTCATTATGCTCCCGCAAGTGATGGTGGCGGTGGCGATGGAGTCATCGATATTGGTAATAGCAGATACGCCCCGAGGGTTCTAAGCGCTTCATACTTTGTGGTTAATTCCAAACCATTCATGGGTAATGACACTGCGATAAACAATGCAACGCCTACTCTTACTCACATTGCTGGACCTGAAATTGAAGCAAGGAGTACAACGGGTACAACCCAGGCCGATGCAGAATACTTAGTCTGGTATGTGGCTACAAGCGAAGACCAGGGTGTTTTTAGCGGGGCTTCGTTTAGCGACCAGGGGGTGGGTTCATTAACAGAAACAACGATGCACGATGGAAGACCAGCCTCCAAGAAGGGCTGGATGCCTTCTCTTCTTTCTCGTATTGAAGATAGAAACCCAGACGGCGCAAGTAGCGGTACTACTTATCCAGTTGCTATGGTTGGGAATCCAGATAGAACCCAGTCATATACTGTCTACCCGTTGCACTGGGTTTCCACGGGTGTAGTTTTTTACACAGAAGATGAGTACACCGCGACTGCAAGAGTGAGCACCTTGGTTGGGGAGATCGCACCCCCGTCTACTTCTCAGGTATTCAGGATCGGGAAGTTTGAGTTCGACAGCACAGACAATAAGTTCTCCTATAATACGACAACAACAAAAGGGCCAGGACCAAGTGCCTATTGGAAGATTACAGGCGAGGCATTTAGTCCGCAGAAATCCCCAAACTCAACGTACTCAAACACACGCCAAGCAGAGCCCTCGATACTAGAGCACCACCAGGGGCGTCTATTCATAGCGAACATGACAGCAGATCTAGGATACGGGACTGACTTAGGCGGTATTCAATCCTTGCCGAGTTCCCAGAATCTAGGGATGACGATAATCGCCAGTAAGACAGATAGCCTAGATAGTTTTGCTACAGGTGCAGCCCTCGATTCTGACGGCCTTTCTTTTCAAGTAGCCTCTAAGGTCGGTGGGCAGATTCGCTGGCTCCATAGTCAGTTTAACCAGTTGTTTGTTGGGGCTACTGACGAAGAGTTCGTCATTGAGGATGTGCCCGTAACTCCGACCTCGGTGAATATCTCCAAGCAATCGAATTATGGCTCAAGAGCTGACGCTTGTGCTGGATTGTTCAACGGAGATATCGTCTATGTTGGCAAGCAGGGCAAGTCCATAAGGTCGATAAAGTACAATGAAAGGGCTAGGCGGTACGAAAGTGAAGACCTTCTTCAGTTCGCCAAGCACATAACTGCGAATGATCGTATAAAAAGAATCGTTATCGTTGGAACCGCGACTCCTGTTCTGTTTGCCCTGACTGATTCTGGAGCCCTATATTCATATACAAGGAAAGAGGACAACAATGTCCTTGGTTGGTCCAAATGGGAGAACAGCGACTACACGATTAACGATATTCTCTCAACCGTGGACGGAAGTGGCAACGATGCGTTGTACGCGAGGACTTCCTTTAGTTCCAAGGCGGTGCTTCTCACTTCAGATCCGGATCGCAAGGACTTACTGATAGATGTGGCCACAGAGCAGACTAATGCGTCCCTGCTTTCCACAACTGGGGCCTGGATTGGCCTGACTGGGCAAGATGTCGAATGGGTTGGTAAAACTGTTTCGGCTGTTGTTACCTACCAGACGAATTTTCCCACTACTCCCGCTACTTACGCCACGGTTTACTTCGGAGATTTCCCGGTAGTCAATGTCTCAGGCAGCGCTGCGATTAGTTGGTCTAGTACTGTTGGCACTCTTGCTGCGAAACCAACAAAGGTTGTCTTTGGTCTTCCATACACCTTTACACTTGCGCCGAATGTTCCTGAGTTCATGGTCCCAGGTAAGGGTTCAACTCTAGGTAGGGACAAGAATGTCAGCCGCTTGAGGATTTTGTTTAATAAAGCGCGTGGCGCGGCTGCCGCTGGATTCGATGTCTTTAAAGTACCGACACTAGAGGCTGAAGAGGCCCCTGTTGTTGATAGCCCTGGCTTCTACTCTGTCCCTGTGGTCGGTTCCTACGGACCACAACCAACAATCAACATAACCCAGAGCGCCCCTTACGAGTTTGAGGTCGGTGGGTACAGCGCAGAATACGATATAGGAGACTAGCAATGGAAGTAGCTTCGATAATGGCAGGTGCCCAGATCCTTAGCGGAATCTTCGGCAGGAAGTCCAAGAGGAAGGCAGCTCGCAGAGGTTACGGCTGGGCGAAGAGACGGATTGAAAGACAAACCGACTGGGCTCAGGAAGATCTTCTCAGAGGACTTTTGGAACTTGAAGGTCAGATCGTAGGCGCGGTAGGTGCGACTGGAATGCGTGGTGGTAGTGCTCAGATCGGGAGTGTGCTCGACGAGGAGCGCAGGAAGTACTCCATAAGACAAGCAAGAATACTAGAGGGCGAAAAGGTCGCAATCCAGGGCGCTGCCATCGACAAGAAGTCAGCCTATACCAGCGCCAATATCGGCCTTGCCGGGGACTTCATTGATGCTGGTAGTTCATACTTCAGCAATCCCAACAGGAAGTATTTTAAGTAATGGCTAAGATAAAACTACCGACCACCCCCTCTGCTGCGGGAAACTACCCGATGCCCTCCGGTGGTGCTCCGTCGTTCTTCGCGGAGGCCGCCGCTTGGTCGGCAGTTCTGAAGGGTTTGTCTTCTGGTCTAAAAGAACTAGAGAACTATAGGAATAAAGAGGCCATAGAGGACGACAAAAACATCCTTAGGGAGAACCCCACGTCTACGATATTAGAGAACGCCGTAAGGGATTCTCTTGATCCCAATGCCTACAGGGACGACGGATCAATTGACCACGAACGTAGCTTGGCCCGAGCAGATAACATTAGAGAGAACTTCTCCGGCCTTGTCTCCCAGATTGGTCGAACAATAGTAGATGAGGTCATGGGGCTAGGAATAAAAACCCCAGTGGTCAGGGAGAAGGCGCTCGCTGAAGTCAAGGGGGTAATAAACCAACTAACCCTATCAAAGGAAATACTCCTAGCAGAACTCTCAGCCCGCACTGATTCAATAACATTAGATTGGATAAAAGTGGTGGGCGCGGATGGTTTAAGAGCCCTGCAAGAGGAGTCTGATCCCATGCCGTTCCTGTCTAACTGGGAAGCGGTGACAGAGGAATCAAAAAATATAGGTGGTGGTGACGCAAAACATCAAGCAGTAGAATATTTGGATCAATATGCCAGTAGGTTCTTTAAATCATTTCCAGAGACGGTTCAGAGCCAAGCTCTCCTCATAAAAACTATTGGATCGACCCTTCCCGGTAACCTGGAAACCATCAAGCACGGGTACAAGGATGCAGCAGAGATGGCCCTTGTTGAGCAGATCTCCATGAGCGCAACGGGTGGGCGGGCTAAGAACTTTACTAAGATTGAAGATCCGGACAGGGCGGCTATTTCTGAAATCTGGCCTCTGCTGTCTACGGACGCAGTAGCCCGTATTCGGGGAATAGAAACTAAACATCGAGTTAGCGAACAGGCGATGCAAACAGTGAACACACTGGTTGAAAAAATCGAAGAGGGTATAAGGCCTAGTCCGGGTGAGGTACGACATCTTAAGAACACAGCCGTAGCAACTGAAGTAGACAAAACACTTCATGATTCTGGTTACTACCAGAAAAAAAATATCAGCGAGATCTATCTAGCCGTTAATACCTTCCTTGATGGACACAGTGGCAACCTACCGAAGTATCTCAAAGAAGTGGTTTTGAATACGATTTCAAGAGGAAGCCATACAGAAGGTGACCTTGAAGTCCTTCGCAAGATGGGCGCACGGATGGGAATCAACACGTTTTTCCTGAGCGACGAGGGCAGCAAGAAAGTAAGAGAGCGCCTCATTTTCTTTTCAAAACTGGCAAAAAATCAGACCCCCAGCGCCGAGTTGTGGGAAAAGGCGGGAAAGTCTAGTGAAGAAGAACTAGCAGAGACAGCTGAACAATGGAAGAACGCGGAACTCTCTCGCTGGTGGACCATAGACAGGAAGGTCTTCGACCAGGGCGGGCTCTTCTCGGGTTACCGGGATTCCTTTGTAACCCAGTTTATTGAAGACAGGCTCGCTGAACTGGCCAAGGAGATGGACACATCTCAGACCACATGGGTATATGGCGGTCGAGTCGCAATAAGAGAGGGAACGCCTCCAGAAATTTCCCAAGCTGACAAGGAGAGGATTGAGGCGATGTTCTCTGAAATCATGCTGCTCAACCTCCACGAGCTGGGTAATAATGATCTGGGAAGTGCCATGAGCGATGAGAATAAGGTTCATCATGCGGCCCTTAATTCATGGCAAGACTTAATGAGTAATGGGTTTTTCTATCTGTCGAGGGGGACGCCCGGCGGTGGCCTTCTTAGGTTTGCCCCTGTCAACCGAAACGAGGTAGTCACTGGAAAAGGCTCGGATCAAACGCACGACCCCAGTGTTTACGAGAAGGTGCTCATTGAAGCCACTAATAACCACATGCCGGTAAAGTACAAAGGCCAGGAAGACTGGTGGAAGAAGAGAATCCTGAATGAAGGAAGAATAATTAGAAGTCCAGATACAGGCACCTACAGAATATTCCTTCCGGATCTTTACGGCGAAGATTTAGGAGGCTATGTCCAGGATCAAAATATCGGGAGTGACCTTCATATAACATTTGGGAACAGTAAATTTTGGGCAGTCGGTACAGAAACACTAATGGAGACCAAGGATGTAGAGGATGCAATAAAAGGTCTAGTTGAGAAGAACTTGAACGCTGCCCTATCTCCGATTGCCAGTATGCTAATAAAAGAGCCAGAGGGTGAAGCTGTAACAGAACAGGGAGCACTCCAGATCTTGGAAAACTGGACGCTGGATAGGTCGGAACCTTTCCCGTTCAAGGCTGAGGCGATCAAAGACATTGTAAACGCTAAAGGTTATTCGGATCTCCCAGAAGAACGTAAGCATGAAATCTTAGAGAGAGTTGCTACCCAGATAAAGCACAAGTTATCCATTGATCCCTTCCTCTTGTATCCGAAAACAAGAGAGTTATTTAGGGGCGAGCTGAATAGACTCGCCCCACTTTTCAATGAAACACCCGAAGCATACCCCATGCCTCATGTTGCGATGGTTGATAGTATGGTGGTATTCCAGATCCACACAAACAATGTAGAGAATGCCCTGGCAAGGGCCAAGGTGCGGTTCTTGGAGGATCTAGAGACTGGCTATACAGCGAAGGACCGAGGCGACTTTCTTAGGGCGCTAAGAAAAGAAAGTGCAGATAAGTTTACTACAGAAGACCTCTTTGCAAATTACTCAATGGGGACTGTTGGCATAGGAATGCAAATGCTACAGAAGTTCAAGGACGTAAAGACTACAGCAAACTTCGCTGGAGTCCGCCCTGGGTTAGTCCAAACAGTAGACAAGATAGCCCAGGTTCATAAGGAAAGAAAAACAAAAAGAGGCCTGAGCATTCTTTACAAGACGGCAATGGCTGGGACGGAAACACCGCACTACTTCTATGAATACCATTGGGGGAAGTCAAAGGGTGACCCCTTCTATTCCTCAAAGGAAATAGTGGATAGAGGGCTTATCGACCGATTGGTTGGTGAGCCGTGGGGTGATGTGAAGAGTTTCTTTGATAACTCGAAATCAGTAACTCCAAAGAAATTCGCTGCTCACCTTTCCTCGATGCTTTCAGACAGTTGGACAACCGATGAGAAGGCCACCGGGTATGACATCTTTGACATGGTTGTCATAGAGTTGGCAAACAAGTTCAGCAACCCAGAGCAGCAGCTCGTCCTGTCTATGAGTGATAAACAATTGGTTGATCTGTTCAAAACACTGTCTCCCGATATGAGTGGAGAAGAGTAATGCAACTAAACAGGGATGACTATAATCCCAATTTAGCGCAGCAGATGATTATAAACAACCTGACAAGCAATGAGGCTACTGCTCAAATCCAAAGCGGTCGCAGGATGCAAAATACTCCCTGGGATGTAAGCCTTGGTAGTAATTGGTTTGATCGGGTGGGCGTAGCGGCCACGGCTTGGAACTCTGTTGTTCAGTTTTACGAGTTGGCCAGAAGGGTAAATGATAACTACATAGAACCGAACTACATTGCGGGGAATGACCCTTCTGTTAAGAATAATAAGTGGATAAAGAACTATTATCCTGCGGCATGGGAAGAGTTAAACAACTCCAAGTCTAGTTTTTATACCCACAACTTCCTCAAAGACCTTTTTGCTGACCATCGTAATAACATGATATTTTCTGAGGGTAGTCTGGTTGGTAATCTCGCCGCAGGGCTTATTGGCGCGTTCGCTGATCCGATTAACTACGTGGCTCCACTGGGTGGGCTCCGCTCTCTTACTAAGGCTGGTCAGGTGAGTTGGTTTTCCCAGAAGGCTCGCAAGGTACTGGCGATCCCGGCGCTCGAAGCCGGAAAGAAGATGACTCTCACTACGGGACAAATGGCGAGAGTGAATGCATTCGAGAATATTATTATCGGGTCGGCAGTTGAGCCCATACTCCAAGAGTCAGACTATACCCGCAACCTTGGTGACGCCAGTATGGATTTACTGGCTGGTGCTGGCATGGGAGCGCTCGTTCCCTACATAGGCAATGGCGCTAAACGAACCGCGATACTGGCGAAGAGAAGAGCAAACAGAGCTGCGTATGGGCACGAAGACGTAGAGGAGTTTCTGCAAGCAAATCTAGATTCCATACATAGAAGCTTAGAGGACACTGAAGAAAAGACTGCCCATTGGAGGTTGCTAGAAGATGAACCAAGTAGAGCATTAGACGAAACAGTGCGAGGACAGGGCAAGTCCTACTTAATAGAAGCATTTGAAGCAGCACAAGAGGGTTCCTCTGGTCTCTTGGGTCTGAAAGAGAACTCGAAGTTAGCGAAGTTCCTTGGCAATTGGATGCGCCTTAATCCGGAACAGAGGCTTCTTTTTAATAAGGATAAAAAAGTACGGATCGTTGCTCAACAAATGCTCAGGCATAATCTCATGTCTGATATAAAGCCCGGAGATAGGGCAGCGATAGAGGAGATCGTTGATATTGTAGATACTGTGCTTTCAGAAAAAGAAGCGGAGATGCCCAGGATAATAGAAGAGGGCCTTGGGGGCTACGAGAACACCTCTATTAATCCGTTGACGGCTGAGCAGTATCGAAGCCTGGCTGGCATCCTACATACAACTGGGTACGAGTCAGTAGACGAGGCTATACGCAATGGCGGTGGTATCGGTCCATCGGAAAAAGTGGGCGAGTTAGACTATAACAGATTCGATGTAATAAAGAACGATCCAGCCGGGAAGAAAATAGTAGAGAATCTTTCCAAGCTTGAGAAAGAACTTCAAGATCTCCACTTTGACGCAGCAGTAAATGCTGGATTCTTTAACCGTGTAGCAATGGGGCTTGACCCCGACAGCAACCCGGCCACCTATTTAGCCAGGGTTATGGATGATGAAAAGATGAGTAACTCCTGGTACCAAGCAGGCGATGGTACCCGCAAGAGCCTATTCATCGATTCGCTAGAGCGTGGAATAGAAGAGCAAAGGAACACACTCCGTCAAAGACTGAAGAATCTAAAAACCAAGCTCAGCAGAGCCTACGATAACAGGCTTCAGACGATTGAGCGACATAGCGGCTCAGAAGCAGACGCTATGGATCTAAAGCATCTCTTGGCAAGGCTTAATGCTACCAAAGAAGAACTCGCAATTTTAAATTTAGAGGGTAAGAAATGGCTCGATGCGCGGAATGATCTAGCTGCGCGGATCGCCCATAACTATGAAACAGATCCGACAGGCATAGGCCCCAAGTCTGGAACTGGCACAGGCACAAACCATTTGCTATCCCGCAAGGTGAAGATAGATGATAAGTGGCTAATGCCCTGGAGGATTACAGATATCTCCGCGCTTAATGCAAGGAAGCGGCAGTGGTTAGCACCGCAGGTGGCAATGTCCATGGAGATGATGCTCCGCCATGAAGGCAATCGTTGGCTGCATCAAACTATCGCGTCAAGAGTTAATGATTTAAACAAGGCCAAAGAGGAGCTGAAGGCTCTTGAAGGTCAAGCTGGCAGCGCACCAGAACGCCTCGAACAGATTACCGGCGATATCCGGAAGGCAATCGCTGACGCAATCGATGACATAAGGGACTTCAGTGAAGAACTAGCGGTGCAGAACCACATAAGGCTACTAGATACAAATAAAACAGAGATCACAGATCCAAGAACGATAACCGAAGACAACAAAGATGGCACTAACTTCGAGAGCCCAGAAGCAATCGCGGATTATATCAGGGGAGAGATCTCTGGCCGCAAGGAGCGTCGGCAGGAAATCATACACCAAGTACTAAAGATAAACAGACTGGATAAGGCCACCGTAGGCCTAACCAACAGGGAGATAAATGCACTCAAGCAGATAAGAGAACTGGAGGACTCACTAGAGCAGTCAGACATCCAGTTCGACCAAGATCCATTGATGGAAATCCTCACTCCCACGATAGCCGGGATTAATACCCGACCGTTCATGCCCCTTGAGTTGTCCGGTAAGCCTATACAGGAATCAACAGACGCCACAATCGAATACGAACTCAACAAGGCTGGAGCATTAGTTACCTACGTCACACCAAAGGGTGGGCAGAAAAGAAAAACTAAGCTATCAAAAACAAAGGGCGCGAAGAGGGTTTGGGGTCGCGCGGAAGATACTATCGAGATCAAGCGCAGGGGTGGAGTAATCTCCGGACATTACGTTCAATTCAGAGACGCCGATGGCAAAGATAAGTTTATGTGGGTTGATCCCGAAGAGCTGGCTAAGCGTCGGGCAGAACTAGACCATACCAAACGAGATAAATTCAACAAAGAAGCAGAGGCGATAAGAGCGGAAAAGGAACTTCGCAGCGAACTGAACGGGGACTGGAGAAGTGATCACGAGCAACAGATAAAGGTTGGGCAAGCGGAGATCAATCAAAGAAATATTGCTGTTGAGGAAATCCAAAATAGACCTGACCTACAGCGGAATAGGAAAAGTAAAGAAGATGCTCACGAGAAACTAAAGGAACTCACCGAGGCGTGGGAGGCGCGGGCGGTCGAACTAAACGACGTTGCCGCAGCGGTCTCAAGAAAACTGGTTGGGAAGAAAGGTATAGATCGAGAAGTGGGTACAGGTGGGCTGGCGAAAAAGCACTTCAGGACCGCTACCGATGCTGAGTTATCAGACGGATCTGCTGAGTTTATAGGCTTTGGTTCTCGTCTAGCGGAGTTGGAGTCTTACGGATATTCTCCTGGGATAGTGCTGTCTAGGCAGACGGGACCAAGCGCTACCGCTCGTCTTATTGGAGTGGATGAACGCGGGGTAGAGCTTGGTAAGGATATGATCGGTGCCTTCGAGGCTGCCGTCTACAAGGCGGAGGCGGCCCTTAGGGACAATGCTTACTTTAACTCTAGCTCGCTGCCACTTCGCCAGTTAATAACAAGAACGCACACTGAGGCTGGCCTTTCAAGAGCAGATCTAGCAAGGGCACACAAAGACATAGACTACATTGTTGATGGTTTGCTCCGAAGGAATCCTTACGCAAGTTCTTCCGACCAAGCAGCACGAGTGCTGAAGAATATAAACTACATGCGGTACATGGGCATGGTGGTTGTCTCTTCGCTTTCTGATACAGCGAATGCGGTTGGCACTCTCGGCCTGAAGCGGTATGTGCGGTCTATGTGGAAGTACCTCGGAACTCCAGATAGAGATGGCCTTAGTGACCTTGCTAGGATGGTAGCCGTAGGTGAGCAAGCAATGCTAAGGGACAGGTTCGGTGGAGTAGAATCCTCCCTCCCTAGCATGGACCCGATATCTGGTGAGGTAGTAAAGCAAGTAAACGCAGAAGGACCATTCGGAAGAGCAGTGGATTGGCTAGACAAGAAGACCGGACAGGGTTCTTGGGTCATGGATAAGTATAACACTTTGAACTTCCTTCCAAGATGGAATGCATTCCAGAAAAGATTTGTAACCATTGCCGTTGAAGACATGGTTACGGATATCGGCATAAAACTTAACAAGGGACATAGCGTAGATGAGCGGGATGTGTTGATCGCTCGGGCCTTTGGGTTTAACGAGAAAGATCTCAAGAAAATAGGCAAGCTCTGGGACAAGCACGGGGAATCTGTAACAGCAATACTAGGCAGAGACCTCTACCTGATGCACAGCGACCGATGGGCGCATGACGGATCGTTCGCAGTCCAAACAAGAGCCAAGATTAAATCGGCAGTGGATAACATTATCGTTACGCCAACCATTGGAAGTAACCCGGCGTGGGCGAAGCGTGGGCTACTCTCTCTCATATGGCAGTTCAAGTCCTACCTCAGTGCTTCAACTGATCTGATCTTCCTTCCTGCCATTCAGCGCGGCATGGTTCTCAAGCGTGGCGTTGGGGATCAGGCAATGATGGCATTTGGTACAACGATGATGGGATCACTTTCCTACACAATCTACGAGATCCTGGCAGGCAGAGACCCATTCAAGGATGTCGTTGGAACTGACGCTGACGGCAACGAAACTAGATCCTCGTGGGCTTCTAACATGGTGCTCAGTGGATTAGACCGTGGGGGTACGTTTGCTGGGCTCTTTGAACTTAATAATGTTCTTGAAAGAAACGTTGGGTATGGCGCTTACAGCATCCTTGGTGGCAGGATGCACAACAAGTTCAGGGCCAGAACTATGACTGACACTCTCTTGGGTCCATCCTGGGGACTCTTGCAAGACGCTATGGTCTCAATGAATAGCGTTATTGATCTGGATCCGCTAACTGAATCTCAAGCAACGGCTCGGAGAAGGCTTATCTTCGGACAGAATCTCTGGCCAGTTAAGCTCCTTCTTGATTTTGGACCAAGCGCCCTGGATTCAATGCAAACAAGTACACCTTACTTCGAGGGATTCAAGAGCTTCCAACACAGGTTCGTTTCTGAATAGGCGACGTGATAAGATGGATCAATTATTTGAAACCGGGCTGGCCTCGACGGCGTTATGTCTCTTGATATTGCGCGAAGTATTCCAATTCATCAAGGAACGTAAGTCCAATGGGAACGGGATCATGGGTAGATCAGTAGAAATAGAACGCTGGAATGAGGCAGAGAAATCCATTACAAGACTAACTGAAAACATAAGGAAGTTGACCCACACACTGAACAATCAAACCCAGGTGTGGACTTCGATACTTACGAAAATACAGTACGATGTGGCAGAGACGCGAGAGCAGATTAAAGATGCCACTAGAGAGTGCAGGAAGAAATGAGAATCCTTCGCAGTGTAATCTTGGTTGCCGTAGTAGGATTTGCCCTTGGTGGGTGTGCCCAGTTGGACCGTTGGGGGCTTGCTGCTTCAGGTGAGGACATTGATGGGCCGGGTCTTGACTCAAAAGAGGAGAGGGCTGTTAATGTAGCGGAGAAGGGGGCACCTTACCTGCCTAGTCCTTGGAGAGAAGTAATCATTGGTCTGCTAGGTGGGCTTACTGCCTTTACCTATGCTAAGAAAAGCCAGAAAAAGGGAGCTTAATCATGAAACTCTTTGCTGATTTCTTTACTAGTCGCAAAGCCCAAGCCTTGCTTGTGGTGGTTGTAATCACTCTGTTTGGTGGTGTGCTTAACATTGACGAGGCCCAGATAACTCTCATTGTAGAGGCTGGTATTGCCTACATACTGGGTCGTGCAATCCATGACCATGCGATAAAGAAATGAGAAGCCGAAATGGCTAAACAGAAAAAACCACCAACGGCAAAACGGGTTGTCACTAAGTCTGGCAACGTAGCAGGCGATGTGGTAGAGGGCGTTGCTCGTATAGCAGGCGAGGCGATATACGGATACACTAAACTGGCTGCTGGCATTGCGGGATTAGGCGTTGAAGTAGTAAGGAGTGTCCTATCTCCTACCTACTACAACAAGAAGTACGCTGCCAAGCCTGCTTCACAGCCCAATAGGTCGGTGCACAGGCCTGGAGGGTCTATAGGCGATGGAACCCATCGGAGGTCTCCTTACTCCAAGTCTACGGGCTGGTCAAACCAAAGCCCGCGCGGCTTCTGGGCTCGTCAGTACCCTGGTGGTCCTGCCGTCCACGTGGACCCTCTGGCTCCAGCAAGGAGGTCGGGGCATGAAGAAACAAAAGAAGAGCGAGCAGTTAGGCACTCCAAGACTCCCGTAGTCGCACCCCCAGGCTGGGATTTTCGCAGCGTGTATCCAGGCGGGGATCCGACAGGTCGTACTAGTTATCGCAAATCCAATATCAAGTTTGAAAAGTTCGAGTCGCTGGGCGGCTCAACCGGAAAGCTTCCGTTCTACTTAGATCCAAAGATTGCTAATAATCCAGCAGTCACTAACGGCAAGAAGAAAAAGGCCAAGACTAAAATCAAGTTAAAAAAGAAATAGCAATGTCCACATTCCACAAGATCTTTGACAACGTAACCAATATTACAACTAATGTTGTAAGTGAAGCCATTGAGTTAATCCAAGACCCCTCGGGTTATGATTTAACTCCCGGTAGCAAAAGCGTTGTCTGCACTAGCGGGAAGGTTACGATTTGCTGGTCGATCGAGATGCTAGGGGCGTACTACATCTACCCAGAGATTGAGTTTTCTCCTGATGGGGAAACTTGGATGAAAGCGTATACAAACCATCCTCAGCAATTAATCCTCGGAGGGGGCCAAGAAGAAGAAACACTTAATAGTGTTACTCAAGCAAATCCCGGAGTTTTTCAAAGTGCCAGCAGCTCAGTCAAACCTCACTACCTTATTCCTGGAGACAAAATAGTATTCCAAAATGCGGCCGGAATGACTGAGATTAACTCAAAACTTTTTTATGTTAAAACTGTTCCGGAAGCTCATAAATTTACAGTGTCATTGACTGAAGGTGGCACAGAGTATGATACTTCTAATTTCTCTGCTTACACTACGCTTTCCGCGGAATGGAAGAATCCTCGGGTTGAATCAAATAGCTCAAGATATGAGTTTATAACCCATGTTGCACAGCAGATAGGCGCGACTTTCTCCCATGCAGGAGTGCTCACTAATCAATTTAATAGTTTCATCCCCTTCATCCCGCCTCAACATGGATCTACGCAGTTTGACCTTTTTGGTTCCTTTGTTCGAGTTACACTGGCTTCGGCTAGCACCACAGCAGCCACAGTTAATATGTGGGTTGGTGGTAGTTAAGGAACTAAACCAAGAATAGCAAGACCACTTCTCTTATGCCCTCCCGTTCCTACTACCTCCGGGACCGGGAGGGCTTTATTTTCTTATCTCATCGAGATCTTAACTAGTAGCCAGATTGCCCCACATAGCACCGAGACTGTAAGAAAGAACAGGACGTGATCCATTATCTCTTTCTTCACCCATTCCTTTGTTTTCTTTTGCATGATTAGCAACCTCCAAACTGAGAACAATCCAGCCCGTCGTCAGTGGTATCATTACCGCAAGTAGAAAACGGATCAAGCGGCGCTGGGCCTGAGCTGAGCGCATAACTCAATAGGTACATTGCGTCTGCGAGATTAAGACTACCGTTGTCGTCTGCATCTCCGGCATCTTGACATTGGATGGGACCAGTGGAGAACAAATGGAGCAGCAGATAGATCGGATCAGAGATTGATACCGAAGAATCTCCGTTTACATCTCCTCGCCGGAACGTGTTCCCCATCGAAATAGATCCCGGTACAGTTGCGGGACTACGAGCAGCACCAGCAACAGAGATCTCGATTGCAATCGGTGGATTGCCTAACGTGTTCGTGAAGGTCAGGTCCGTGCTTGGACCAGAAAGAACACTATAAGCAGGAGCAGCAATCTCCCACGCTCCTGTAGGCAATACGGTAAAGGGCGCACCCAAACTTAGGACGCAGCCGATGGTGAAGCCTCCGAGGCTCACCCAATTAGTACCTTGCCAATACGCAGGTGCCGGAAGGTCAGCACCAACAACGACTTGATTCATTTGCACTACCGCTGGGTCGTGGAGAACTCCGAAGGAAAAACCATGAACAGGTTCAGGGTTCTCTAGGGTGATTGGGACAGACGCTATTGTTCCTATCACACCAGTAACTGACGCAATAGAAAGCCTGTGGAATGTCGGACTGCCAACTAAATCAAGACTTCCCTTGAGAGAGAGGCGTCCATATCCGAAGGTGTCATCTGCACCAGGATCACCTTTGTCTGTGCAACCCATCTTCAATATCAGTTCCACCTCGTCGGCGGTTAACGTTGGGTCGGCACTCCAAACAACAGCAGCAACCCCTGCCGCCATCGGCGCGCTAAACGAGGTGCCCGATGAAGAAGAATAATTGCTACCTGTGGCCCCTGTCGTCGTCGTCCAGATCCCTACCGCTGGACCTGTGAGATCAACGAATCTACCATAGGCTGAGAAAGCTGCCTTGTTGTCTGTTTGATCGGTGCCACCACAAACAATCAGATTATCTAGATCTCGCTGTCTTAGTATCATGTTGGTGTTTGTATTGCCTGCGCTCCAGAAGAGCAGACTTCCAAGTGATCGTGCATACTGAGCTACTGTAAGATTGCTTTCATTCTGCACCCCTGAGTAAGAGATTGAGATGCAGTTGTCACCCTGTTCAGCCGCAGTTCTAGCGGCATGTTGCAGAACTCCTAGCGTTGACGAGCCAGTAGCACTTTCGCTCACCCTAAGCATTCGTTTACTAATAGACCAAGCAACACCAGTCACCCCTATACCATTATTACCTGTAGCCCCAGCCACGCCTGTAGTCGCTGTACCATGATAGTGAACAGCAGATACATCTCCTCCTTGTGATTCAAAGAGTTGTGTTGTAGCGTTGTACCCGTCGAGATACCCAGCCAGATCGGCGTGGTCTTGAATTCCGGTATCGCAGGTGGCGATAACTACTGAGGAATTCCCTGTTGAGATGTCCCAACCTAGTTCTGATTCGATCATCTGATGGTGCCATTGATCACCGTAGATCGGATCGTTTGGAATGGCTGTTGGGAAGACCCTCCAGTCTGGCTCGACATACTCGAATATCCCCATCGCCATGAGTTCGGCGTAGCATTCGTTTTCGGTTTGGCCAGCCTCTAGTGGAAAGTAGATCTGACCTGTAGACGGAACAACTGTGTCATTCAGTATCATTGCAGACGCAGCTGCCAGATTTCCTGCTGTAGGAAGACAGATCATTCTTCCAGAAAACTCATGTTCTCCAGGTACCTCTGCGAATGGTTGGGCTCCCAAGCTTGAACTTAGCAAGAGAACCAGTAATAGAACTACAAGTATGCTCAACCTTTGCATTCAAACACTCCTCTTTAAATGTAGGTTATTGGATCTTCAACAGGGAATGGATCGTCGTCCTCTCTTTTTATTTCTGTTTCAGTCTTTAACATGGACCTCAACCATTCGATCATAGATCCATCTTTTATTTGCGAGGCGGTTACTCGAAGTACTTTCCAGCCTTCGCAAACTGCGGTGTTGTACTTTTCGCAGTTTGCGGTGTAGCCTTTGCCTGAAGTATGGGCTCCCGCCTTCCCCTTCCATATGCCCCCTTCTACTTCTAGCGCAACTCTTTCGTTTATCCACGCAAAGTCAAATCTCCACCGTCTTGTCTTGTGGAATTTATGTTCTATTTCATAGTGGTTAGGAATCCCCTCTCTTTCTATCGCATTGGCAGCAAGCACCTCCAGCTTGCTCCGTTTCCAGTCGATAGATTTCCGTTGGTGTGATGACTGTCCACTTCCCCCGGTGGAAAAAGATGTCAACTTCTGAATCTCCGTCTAGTTTCTGGATTGCTTTCTCTGTTTTAAGTGTCATTAACTTGCGGGTACCCGGTACTATCATTATCCTTACCGTTCTCTACCTCCTCTTTTTCTCTCTCTATCCTCGCCCGTATCTCAAGGATACTTCGTGCTGTTGACTGCTCGTCCTGTTCCTTTACTGTCTTTGGTTCCCTTGTCGCTAACTCTTCAACTTGTTTTAGTTGTTCTTCTGTTAGTTCGCACCCATTCCCAAACCACCAGTCTATTTTATCCTTTGCTTTTTCTAGTGTGTACACCCAGCGTTCGGCTTGTTCTGAGTTGTCAATCGTACTCTTGAATGTTTCGGGTGGGCACTCCCACCTCAATCCGAGGAGTGTTTTCAACATCCAATCGGTTCGCATGATTGTCTTGGTGCCGATCCATTTCTCTTTGTTTGTTTCTTTTATTCCGTCTACGTCTGCTTCTGTCCTATATTTTTCTAGCCAGTCTATCTCTGTTGTTTGATGCAGGTGCCAGAGGGTGCCGTTTAGATGTGTTCTATTGTAGACATAGACTCTACCAAACCGTGTGCCTATCTCGCTCATGATCTCACCGAAAACAAACTGCCCTAGTCTTTCATGGGCTGCTGTGTTTTTGTTCTTCATGCTACTCCACATTCTCTTTCATTTGTTTAATACTAAAGGCCTCAGGCTCGGCAGGCATTGCCTGTTTGTTCTTGTATCCTCCTTCCGCTGCCTTCTGGTAGTGGTCTGTACCTCCACGCTTAGGGATACGAATCATGATATCCAATGTGCAAGAGGACTCCCAACCCTCTACCTTGCTACCGTCAAATGGGAGGAAGTTGTTCTTTGTGAAGTTCCAGAACTCTCCGATTTGGCTTGGCTCATACCCCTCTGTGTTCATTCTTTCCTTGATTAGCGCTTGTCTAGATGCGGTAATCTTGTTCCACCTCTTCATTGGTGGGCCCATCTCTCTCGCTAACTCGTTCGCTTTTTCCAGGTGGATATCCCATTGCTCGAGAGAAAAGGGTTTCGCTATTTCTTTGGGAGCAGAAGTTTCTCCTACCTTTTCTGTCTTTACTTGAGGTGCAGATAAAACTGGCGGCACTGCTGTTTTTGCCTTCAGGGATTCTCTAATAAGGGAATCTCTTAACCCATCTCGACCTCTTTTTGTTTCTTGATTTGTGTACCCGTACTCAGCGTTGTCGCTAAACTGGATAACTTCTTTGGTTTCCACTGAAAGTGGCGCTCTTTTCAAAGCTCTCCTGATTACTACCTTCTTAGCCATTTCTCCCCAATGGTCTCGCCATGCAGGGGAGTTCGCTGAGCGGCTCCCTGCGCGGATCTCTTCCACTTCCTGCGCTGTCATGAGTTCTGAGTACCTTGCACCCGTTGGTAGGTCTACAAGGCAGTACACGCCCACCACAGGGCCTCTGTCTGGTAGGAATGGGTCATACTCGTGTGTAAATGTGTCTTCTTTGGCCCGGTATTCGTCTTTTTCTCTCACTAGCCCTGTGTGGATAGCCTTCATTCCTGATCTGTATGCGAGATCGATATATCCCTGATATCCCACAGAAAGCTGGGCTTCAGAGCCATACGGTACCAAGTAAGCAGATCCCAACACCCCGATATCCAAACCAAGCGTACTTGCCTGGACACAGGCTTTTGCAATCGAGGCAATCGAACAGTTCTTTAGACAACTGTTCATTTTTATTTGCATGATTAAGTTGCGAAGGAATCTTTCTTTCTGGATATTACCTGGGAGAAGTGCGAATAACTCTTCTCTCCTGGATTCCAACCACTGCTCCACTCCACTGTTTTCGTTTCTAGTAACAGGTTCATTCATTTACTTAGCCTTCCTTATTTGATTTCCACTTCAAAACTCTGAACGCATTCTCGGGAACCACATACTCTTTCCTCTTTGATTCATAGTAGGTAAGCACTCCGTTTGCCCCTGTTCCCTCTTCAGCATCACCCAAGTCCGAAAGGATCTGACCGCGAAGTTTGGATTCCTTCTTCTTCGCAAGAGTTAGTTCCTCTCGTGCTGCCAACCAGGATTTAAGGGAGACTTCCGGAAGTTTCGTAGTCTTATTCGGAACTCTTACCATTCTTTTGAGAGTCTCTATTTTAGGTAGAGTTTCATCTGGTGCAATGCCCTCTAGGATGTTCTTGTTCCAGAAGACAGCAACCCTGTCTATGATCTCTTGTAACTCTTCCTTGTATTCACTTGGGTCAATAACATACACCTTCAAGTGAAAGCCTCTGTCGCCTATTAACACTCCAATGTGAACCTTATCTAACTCAGCCACAGCAGATTGCCAAAGACACTGAGCCAACACATGATCTGGTATTTGATCTGTACCTTCTGGTCCCCAGCTTTTACTAATCCCGGTTGTTTTTGCTTCTAGTCCTTCTCTTGTTTCTGGCTGTCTCTGCCCTTGATTGCCTTCTATGTAGTCCCCTGCGGCCATGAACATGAAGTCAAGGTTGGCATGTGCAGGCACTACCTCTCCGGTACTGGCAACCAAGACTTGAGTCCTTCTTACGTTTGCTGAAGTCCAAGAGAACTCACGTCCTTTCTTTATCTTTGTTAAAGCCCAGTCAATGACGGCTGGTTCTAACATGTGCCCTGCTTCCATTGCCTTGTTCTCTACCCTTGTTACCCCGTTCATTTTTTCTATGTATATATCAGCAGCAGATTTGAACGGTGATATGTTAAGTATGGCAGGTACGTCTGAACCTCCGATGCTACCTTGTCGGGCAGCCAATTGTTTTTCAGTTAACGCCATTGCTTATCTCCCTAGTCTTTCTACATTTTCCTCTATCCAATGAACCGGGTCTGAAAGATCCTCCTTTTCCCAGGCGTTGTCTTCCTCAAGTAAGGTTTCTATTGGTACCGATAGTCCAGCAGATATTTTCTTTAGTGTGGATATGTTTGGTGTGTTGTTTCTATCCAACCAGTTTATTAATGTACCTCTGCTTACTCCTATACTCTGAAGGAACTCAGCCTGTCCTACGTCTATCTTTCTTAAGTGTAGATAGAAAGGGTGCAGCTGCCTGTGCAGTAAGCGTGCGAGCATATCTTGAGGAGTCTCATTATCTCGTGCAACTACCCGCATTGTTCTGTGTGTGGTGTGCCTGGGCTTGTCCTTGGGGACACGCTCACCACGATCCTTTTCTTTGCCCACTGATTCCATATTGTACTCCAGTATTTTCATGTACAGATTGACTGGGTTTACCCCTAGTACTTGACCAAGTTTGTATGCAGTCTCAGGCCTTGGGGTTCTTCGGCCTAACTCAATCAAGGCTATACCATTAAGGCAAAGCCCTGTCTCTTTAGACAGAGCAGATAGACTGTACCTCCTTTTTTTTCTAAGTAATCTTAGTGGATTAAAAGCGGAACGAACTGACCTCGATAGGACATCAAAGTCAGTTCGCCCCTCACAGTTCAGATTCCGACGCCGCAAGGAACTGGGTTAACCATTAAAGGTAAACAACTGAACTGCGTTCTCATCATTCCCCTAACCTCCCCGACTTAAACTAAGAGCAGATTAATCTACTAAGACACAAATGTCAATAGATAGTACCGATAGGGCGAAGCAGTCCGCTTGCCCCATCGGTACCAAAGGAGGGTGTTAACACTTTGCGATCATTGCCTTCCACCTCTGCACTTTCGGGCATGCAATGTTTCTTCTACTTCTACCCAGGCACTGGTGTCGAGCCCGTCTTGATCATCGCTACCTTCTTCTTGATAGCAGTCAGCATCTGGTACTCTTTCTCCACGATCCAACTCGCCGACTTTTCTTTTTGCATCTCTTATTGAGTAAGCAAGGACATGGAATTTTTCTACCCGTGTAGTTTCTACTGTTGTGGTCTTTTGAACAATGTAGTTAGCGTTCATTTAATTCCCCTTGTTCAATCCGGTACTCCTTCTCACTCGCTACCTGCTCATTTAAATTCCCTCTACATTTCCTGCAAATGAGCAACCTCTTTGCCTTTAGCAGTGCACCTGCTGTCAGTGTGAAGATAACTTCAGCAGGGTTCCCCTCTATTCCACAATCACTACACTTAAGTACTGGTGTCGAACGCATTAAAGTCCTCCTCTTCTCCATCGTTCTCTTTGTTGTTCGCTAGTTTTTCCAGTTCTCTTTTTATCATTGGTGCTACAAAAGCTTGGCATACCATCCTTAAGGCATGTGCTCTCTCTTCAATCAGGCTTGCCTCAGCATCTCTTTCTTTTTCCTTTTGGAAATCCTCTTCAGATAATCCAAGGATACGATCAAAGGCTTCTAAGATACAAAGATTGCAAGTCTCCTCACCACCTTTGGCTTTATATGCCAAGATAATAGCGATATCCAACGAGGCGTTTTCTCTTTTGGAGTTGTAGAAATACTCCAGCCTCTCTTCTAGTTGTTCCGTTGAGATTTCTTTATTATCCTCAAGCATCACCCGATCTCCAGGTGCACTTGTATCAATCAACTCTTCAACAGATCCAATACGATACGAAATAAGCGTATGTTCCCCATGCTTTAACCAATGGGGAGGCCCTTCAGTTTGAAAGAACTTCGGTTCCTTGCTTTTCTTTTCTTTCATTGGAATTTTCCTCCTTTGAGATTAGATCTAATGCCTTGTCTGCTTGGCTTCCAGCTTTTACTAGCCACTCTGGGTTAGCCCGCAACTTACGAGCCCAACCACACAGGTATGCCACCGATTGCTTGTTCCCTACTGGGTTTATACCTAACTCAGTTAGTAATGTTGCTGCCCCTAACTCAGCAACCAACTCCTCGAAGGCATATGATTCTTTCTTCTCAAAGAAGTTATCTTTGAATCTATCTTGCCTGTATTTGTGGCCAGTCGAATGCACAGCCTCATGGGCTGCTGTCAAGGCATACCCCTCTCCCTTTTTAAAAGAATCAATGTGAGGGAGACCAATCATATCAGTACCAGGACTGTAGAATGCCTTCTCGTGACCCCACTCGAGCAATATCTGGTGCTTCTCTAGGTAAGGGTCGAGAGCCTCGTGGATCTTCTCGAACTCATGACTACCCTTAATCGCCTTGTTCGGTGGTGGTGCCTCGTACTCCTTTGGGAACCCACCTTCCCAGGTTATCTGCTGTGCATTAAACATGCTGTGGGATCCAAAGTAATACACCCGCTCTGTCTTGCCGTCCTTCTCTACTTCTCTGTTGTTCCACACATATATCCTTGAGGACTTTTGTCCTTTTGTTACCCGACCACCTAACTCTAGGGCTTTTCTGTATGTGATCCAGTGCCTCGACTTGAACTTCTGCTTCTTGGCGCTAATGCTAAGAATCATTGTGTTCATTATCTTGTATCTCTTGCCCTCCCAATTGCATGGGAAGGAAGCAGATTGTACCCAAGGTGATACCCACTTCTCTGTGTCACCACTCTCAAGAGCTGACGCCACTGTCTCCGTCAACTCTTTAAACAACTTCATTCTCTTTGAGTCTGCCACTAGCCCTCCTATTCCTCCGGTTCTATGTCGCAATCTGGTATGTACTCTGGGTTATACTGGCTCATCTTAGCCCCTTGGCACTTCACACATACCTTGGCCAACTCGATTCCGTTCTTGTCGTACTCCCACCAGGAATACTCCTCGTCTTCATGTTGGCAGTAGCGCAGATCTGCAATGTCCTCCAACCTCCATCCATGAGGCATTGGAGGGAATCCAAACTGTATCCAAAGCCTCACTGCCTCTGGCCGTTGTTCATATGAACTGACCCCGACCTCCTTACCTACCTGAGAAGGCATGTCCTTCCATGAGGTTGGCTTTTTGTCTGAGATATACCAGAGATACTTACGGTTATCTTCTTCAGTATCCTCGACACACTCGAACCAGTAGACTCCTTCAATCTTGTAGTAAGCACTCCTGTAAGGAGCAGCTGAGAACAATCTTAAACCACCAATAGCATCTTCAAACCAGTCGTAGAAGTACTCGTCACTCATTGATGGCTCCTCTTTTCTTTATGCTTCCCGTAATGTAGAAGTCTGTACCTTCTTCTTGATAGTCTTCCAGGTCATTAATCTTAATGTCTGAATAAGTCTCCACCTTCCACGTATAAACTAGATGGTTTCCTATGTAGACATACGCACATGCCTGTTTCTCATCCCAAAACAAGGGAGTTAATGTTTCTTCCAGTGAGGCAGGCTCACCAGAACCTGAGCCATACATTCTCATAGCAAAGTTCGGGTCGTCCTTGCACCCATAGCAGTTATCTAAAACCAACTCAGCAAGTGAAGGGTTTGGGAATACCTCGACGATCGCATGGACCAATCCTCGAACTACACAACTGGGCAAGTGCATGATAGACCAAGCACCTGCTCTGCAATCCTCGAATGATTCTAGTACAGATTGAAGATTGATAGCAGATACGTCCTTTCGGTCGAGTCTTTCGTAAGCCATGACTGCTTTAAGCCCTGCCTTTTTATCTTCCATTTACCCTCCACTTTTCTATCTCAGTAACATGACCACCAACAAACTGACCACCAACCAGAGTGTCCACCACTCCAGTTCTTTCCCCTTTTTCCCCACTTCCCCCTCCTCCTAGCGTTGCCTTGGGAATGATTCTGGCTTCTTCCTCACTTCTGTTATCTTATCCAGGAAGAACTGTGCTCTCCTTTCGTAGTCTTCCTTGCCTAAACTATTCTTATTTAGGGTGAAGAGCAGATCTCCTATCTCTTTCTGCTCTATCCATTCGGGGTCGTAATGCACCCCTAGCGTTCCGGGTACCCGTCTTTTCAATCTTATTCTTCTTCTTTCTTCTTAATGTGATTTCTTTTCCACGATTCTCCTCTTTCATGGAACTCTTCTGCCCATTTATCTTTATTGGTCTTTTCTCGGGGGAAACCCTGTGCCTCTGCGATACTTTCAAGTGCGCTTCCTATTCGGAAAATTCCTCTGTCTATTCTTTCCAACATTATTCTTATTAGCATGCCATCTGTGCTATCAATCATTACTCCTCCTTCTTTAGCTGCCGTAGGAGCTCCAGCTCCCACGACAACATGCTTCGTTCTGTCCTCAAGGGGTATTGAAACCTCCCCTCGGGACTTCCAGGTTTTTCTACCAAGTCCTCTACCGTGTATCCTTCCAACGGTAGCGGCCGATTCATCAATCTATCTTCTCTATCTCTATCTTCCTCAGTCAAGTTGCCTCCCTCCTCGTTTTGAAACACTAAGCGACCCACACAGGAGCATAAAGCCGGGTCAAACTTGCGACAGAAATCAAAGCAAAGCGAGAGGAGGGAAGGAAAAGTTTGAGGCGGCTTTATGCTCCTGTATAATGGGGAGTGTTGTTTCAAAACGAGGAGGGAGGCAACGTCCCTGGCTACCAAAGACTACACCTCCTTGAACACAGTCTACATATCTCGTTGCATAGTGTCCAGCAGATTGTCAACAGCAACAACTTGGTTTTTGCGTTCTGTCTGGGGGCGGGGGGGCGGGCTCCTGCGTTTGTCGTCGCTTTCCCTTCGTTCCCTAGCGACGAGCATAAAAAGAAGCGCCGGACCCTGCTGGGTCCGGCGCTGGAGAGCCTACACGGTGTCGAGGGGGCGCACCGCACTCACCCCGTGCTCGGCGGAGATCGCCGCTGCGGCCGCCGAAGCGACAGCCCCTTCTCCAAAAGCGACGCTCTTCACCTTCACCGCTGCCAGCACGTGCTTCAAGTACGACTGGAGGGAAGGAAGGTCATCGCTCAGCCATTCACCGTTCTCGGCAAAAGGCTGGCGACCTGCGGGTACGACGACAATCTCGACATCGTCCGCTGACTTCACATGACCGACGCTGACCAGCAAGTCACGCTGCGCGAGGAGGCGGCCGAGAGTTTCCCGACCTGAGGGGGCCACGATGACTGTTGGTCCGTTCGCGACCGTACTCGGCAAGTTATCCCTCGGGCCAACACAAAGGACCGCAACTGACTGTACCTTAGACATAAGAACTCCGATCTCCCGGAATGAACCGGGTAAAACAACGTGCGTAGACGGAAAGCGCTTGCTTCCCTCTCTCTCGCACTGACGTTGAAAGACGAGCCAAATGGTCACATCAAGCAAAAAATTGGTTTGGGCGGTGATTTACGCCCATTTTTTGCTTTAGGTGACCAGAGGGCGAAGTATTTTGAGGTCAGTGTGAGAGAGAGAACCACCTTTTGCCAAGCAACCACTCGGATCAAGTACAGACGCGACAGTTTCACTGGCCCCCACCACAAATTTCGTTCGTGGTGGGGGTGCACATGGCCGCATTACGTAGTTTGGGTTCCTTGCGGCCATCTCGTTCGCGTCTGGACTTGTAAGTTATCCGAGTGGGGACTTTTTTGTCCAATGCACTGGTTGACGCGGGTCGTGGTGCGGGTAGCATTACCACGACGCGTCAACAAAATGAAATAGACAACGCACCAAAAAAGTTGCTTGGCAAACACTCGTTAGGAGATTCGCGGGCGTCAGGAGATTCGTGGGTTTGGTTTTTTGCGTTCTGTCTGGACTGACGTAACTATAGTTGACAATACCACCAAGATCTTTAGTAAGACCTAAAGATATGGGGTAACGTACATATGTTCGGTACTTCTAGGCCGATTCGCGCACTATATTACCTATATAAATGAATAGCGACGAGCGAGGGGGGCTAGGCCCCCCATGCGTTATTTTTGTCTTCATGATATATATCCCACATCCGCAAGATTGGAATTACAAATCGGCCCCTGGCAGCTAGAGCCACCAAGAGCCGACAAAAGGGGTTTGCTAGATTAAATCAATCGTACTCTAAGTTAAGCAGAAGTGGCGCATTTGGACCCTGTAGTCCTAGTTCTATCTCATGGTAATAGTGATCCCATGCATCATCGGGATTGAGTCCGGTTATATCCATGATTCTCTCGAGTATCAGATTCGTGGAGTAGACTGCTACTGGTTTTTCTCCACAAGTCCTTGCTGTGCCTACCATTGCGTCATCGAATCCTACAATAATGACTGCCTCTGGATTGTGTTTAATCAGCTTGGAGATAATTGGGTTGTTTGGATCTGCGTCTCTTTTTTTTTCTTTCTTGTTCATTTCTTTCTCCCTTTCCCTTCTAGGAAGTATCTCATGGGGGATTCGGAGTCAAGTTCAAATATATCTAGTACGACTGCGTGTGGTATTGTGGTTACTCCTCCGAAGGTATGATCTTCTTTAATGAAGGAGTCTGCTATAGTTATGTGTTCTTGTGTATTGTGTACAATCCAGCCTACACTTACACATAGAGCTGGTTCTAGTTCTTCCTTTATTTCGCTAATAGTTCCTACCCAGTCTGCCTTACTTACAATATCTTTCCAGGTTATTACTACGATATGTTGGGGTAGTTTGTCTTTTCTCTTAATGAGGCTCATGTTCTTCACCAATCTTCTTGGAATTGACTAGAACCCTCAGTCCCTGACCTTGCCAGGGCATTGGCTTCAAAATCTTCCTAGATTGGTTAGATTCTCTGAGCCCACTCAAAACCCCCCCTCCCCCCGCTGTTAAATTGTTACTAAAGAGAAGTAACAAAAAAACGCAGGTTAATCTTAAGCCCTTATTGGGCATAAAATCTTGGAGGGGGGGAGAAGGAGATGTGGACTCTTTCAACTCTTAGATTTAGCAATCTTCCTGAGTTGGCTGAGTTCCCGTCACCCTGCTGACGAAGACCCCAAACTTGCCAGCCCAGAGGGAGTTCCTCTGGCTCGGTAACGGGTATAAACGATCACTCCACTGGGGTCAAGCACTATCTAGAATGGAACCTCGCCGGAGACAAACTCTTCCTTGACTGTCTTGGGTCTTGAGTCGAGTTTATTCTCGCAGGTATCGTAGTGGCAGATACCGCCATCGTTTACAGGTATGTTCTTACCCTTTTTGGACTTGACCCAAAAGATCTCAGCTTTACAGTACTTGCACTTGCTTGCTTTTTTGTCAGTGGGTAATTTCCAAAGCCAGGTACCGGCTTCGTCTTGGTACCGTTCTGCTGGCTGTTCCCCTGCGTGGGCACCTCCGCCACCGCTACTGGCTGCTATAGAGAGGAGGAGATCTTTGATCTGTTTTAGCAGACCAATGATTTCCCCAGTTGCCTCTTCCCCGGCCTCGAACAGACTTTCCTTGGTGCGATCAGTCATCGTACCTAACCCCTTTCCTGTGACCTTTGTCGGGGCAGGACTGTCCTACCCCTCTTTGGAGCATTATACTCGAAGTGGGCAGGTGTAATCAATGTCGAAGGGCAAGGAAGTTCACTACACAGAGTCAGCTGGTGGTGGTTCTGTTACGAGGGTGGGTGGGTTTCTAATAAGGGAGCATCGTCGTGAGAAGATGGCTAATGCGATGTCTAGGGGGTTACACTTTGCAGACGCTGCTGAGAAGGCTGGCATACCATACGAGGTAGCGATGAGTGCTGCGAACCACGACCCTGAGTTCATGGACTGGTACGACCAGAGCAGGAGCGAGGGTCGGGCAAGGATAAGCAAGAGGATGAACAAGAAGAAGAAGCCAAGAACCTCTCTCCAGATAAAGTCAGACTTTATTAACAAACTTTGCGATGTTGGTTTATTCGACAAGATAGCAGTAATGGCTGAAATGGCTGATCCTGAGACCAGGGAGGGCAAGGAGATCCTTGGGTTCTTCATGCGTTATGTGGTAAAGGACATACTTCCCAGGGAGACTGCTGCAAAGATCGAGCATACGGAGGGGCCTTCTTACGAGGGCATGAGTGACGAGGAGCTGCTTGAGACGCTCTCTAGGAGGCGTCAGGAGCGCCTTGAGTACAGTGGAGAGATCGAGAATGCCAACAACGAGAGATCTAGTCATACTGGGGAATATGTAAAAGAAATCGAAATGAGAGTTTCAAATGACGAGGAAGTTGACGAGGGAGGAAGTCCTAGAGGAGCTGAGGCTTGAGGAGGAGTTAGCGCGTCGTAAGGAATACGATGTGTTAGGGCGTCTAGCCCCGAATAAGCGCCAGTGGGACTTCATAAACTGCCATACTCATGAGACTTTGTTCTCTGGTCTTAATCAGGCTGGTAAATCAACGGCGCTGTGTATAAAGGCTGCCTATCATTTGACGGGTTTGTATCCACCGGACTACGTTGGTGTTAAGTTTGAGAAGCCTATTAATGCTGCGATAGGTGGTGAAACGGCGCAATCTACAAGGGACTTGCTCTGTGAGCGTCTCCTTGGTCCTACGTCAGAGCGTGGATCTGGCTTTATTCCGGCAAACTGTTTCGAGCCTTCTGAGGACATCAAGCGTCTTGGTGGTGGTATTACGGATCAGGTAGACTTCTTCAGGGTGAAGCACTTTGGGCCTGACGGGAAGTTCAACGGTCACAGCCGGTGTTATGTCTTTTCGTACTCTACGGGCTGGCAGAGGCTCCAGGGTTACACTTTGAATTGGATAGGGATTGACGAAGAGCCACCCTTCCCGGTGTATGACGAATTCAGTGCAAGGTTAAACGCCACCGATGGTTACATGGATATCTCGATGACTCCTCTCCAGGGTGAGACTGAGTTGTATTTGATGTTTGAGGAGAGCGAGGATCTTAATGCTCGGATTATGCTGAACTATGACATAGATGATGCTCTGCACATGACGGATGAGAACCGTACTCGCTTGATGAAGAAGTACGCGAATCACCCTCTAGCGGAGGCTAGGCTGTATGGAAGGCCTGTTCGTGGTGCTGGTCTTATCTACACGGTTCCTGATGAGCTGCTCTACATTGAGGATTTTATTATCCCGTCGCATTGGAAGCAGATCATAGGTTTGGATTTCCCTCACAGTGTAGGTACATTCGCGGCTGCGAAGTTAGCCTACGATGAGCAGAATGACGTGCTTTACCTTACCTCGGAATACAAGGAGTCTGGCCAGGAGACCTTCCATTACGCCCATAGGGTGGCTGCAATAGGTGGGCACACAGTCCCATGTGCGTGGCCGCATGACGCTGGCCGGGGTTTCACTGATGGTTCTACTGTGAGCGATAGATACCGAGACTGCGGATTGAGTATGCTTAAGGAGTTTTCTCACTTCATTAACCCTGAGGGGAAGAAGACGTTTGCTATCATGCAGGTAATCGAGGAGATTTGTGATCGAATGGCGAGCGGGAGATTCCGCGTATTCATGACTTGCTCGGAGTTCACCAAGGAGAAGCGTCGTTACAAACATGCTAAGGGTAAGGTGGCTAAGTTGCAGGATGACCATATCATAGATGCTGTTCACAAGGCAGTCATGATGTTAAGGTTCGCAAGGCCACAAGAAGAGCAGAAGGCAATCCCTAAGCGTCTTCCCGTGCTGGACTTCTTCTCTGATTTCTAGGGTGGCGTTAGTAGGATAGAGGTTTAGATGAGTAATGGTAAATACAATATTCCTTTTACCCTGACGCCTAAGGCAAAGATCAAGAAGCCTCCCAAGAGGCCTCCAATCCAGAGTAACTTCAGCTATGTCCCTCCAGCCCCCACTCCGGTTGGTCATCCTAGTAGTTATTCCGCTTCAACGAAGCGGATCTCTAAAAAGGATGGTCTTGCTGCGGCTTACGCTTTTCGTCATGCCGTAGAGGAGAACATTAGGCCTGAGCACAGAGAGCGCCTTGCTCCTATCTTGGCAGCGACCAGGGTGCATGAAAATGCAAGACCGGGCAAGGAATTCGGTGTCTTGAGTTCGCGGGCTGTGGATACAAAGTACAAGGGTTCCAAGGATCCACGGTTAGCAACTGCATACAGAACCCAGGCGGGGTGGTCAGCAGCAACGCTACAGAAGAACTTGGATCGCTACACAGAGAAGCATCCTAATAAACCCGAGGGCTTCTTGAAGTTTTACGCTGGGAAGTATGCTCCACAGGGTGTTGAAAATGATCCAGATAATCTGAATGCGAACTGGTTCCCGAGCGTAGACGCGATTACCAAGAGCATCCGTTCTTCTCAAGTAAGACGGCCCCCTGTTCCCCGTTCTAATGCCATCCCCTCTGGTGTCCAACGGTTCATGGAGAAAGAGGCTCGCAGGACTCACACGCATAGCTCCAATGCCAGGCTTTCTGGTATCCAGCGGTGGAGGGAAAAAGAGTGGCGGAGAAATCACTAATGCCCCATATACACATTTTGCCTGAGGTAGAGGAACTAACGAAGAGATTTGATTATCTCAAGCGCCGTCGCTCTAACTTTGAGAAGGCGTGGCAGGACATATCAGATCTCATGATGCCCTATCGTGGTGATATCACCACAAAGAGAACAGATGGCCGTCGCCGGGTAAAAGGGGTCTTTGATACTACGGCCATGAACGCAGCTGATTCATTTGTAAATTTCATCAAGGGTGCAATCATTCCTTCTGGGAATGACTGGATCAGGTTGCGAGCAAAGCCTCCTTATTCAGATGTCCTTGAGATAAGACAGATCCTAGATCTTGTAGCCGAGAAGATCCTGGGGGCGTTGGCAGATAGCAACTTCTACAAGGAGAGCACAAGTTTCCTTCGGGACTTTGCGATTCTTGGTAATGCGACACTGCATGTCAGGGAGGACGCCCCGAGGATTGGACCGGGAGGACAGACATTTGGAGGGTTGATCTTTGAATCAATCCCCATAGGCCAAATGTACTGGCAGGTAGGGAACAAGGGGAGCGCTGATTTCGTTGTCCGTCATGTCACCATGACAGCATTGGACGCCGCCCGATTCTTCGGCGGCGAGGCTGGCCCAGATGTCGCCCAAAAGCTCTCAGCAGGACAGCCGATGGAGGAGGTTTCCTTCCTTCATTTCTGCTTCGAGAATGAAGATTTTCTCCATAACGGAGTAATGTCTGCCGACAACAAGCCTCACGTCAGCGTTTACATTGCTGGTTACTCCGACCCCGTTTCGGGTTCTGGCGGGGTCGGAGGTCCAGTTATTATAAGAAAGGGTGGATACAACACGCCGCCCTACATCATCGCTCGCTGGATGGTTGTTGACGGCGAGGAGTATGGCCGAGGTAGGGGCCACCTTGCCAGAGCAGACGCAATGGGGATCAATGAACTGAGAAGACAAATCCTCATAGCGGCAGGCAAAGATCTCAATCCCCCACTAATGGTGGAGCACGATACTGTTGTAGAGCTGGACATAACTCCCAATGGACTAATGGTCACACGACCGCCAGTCAAACTGGGGCCACAATACCTTAAGTCTGATTCTAACTACGCAGTAGCAGATGGAATCGCTCGCCAGGATCGCGAGCAGATACAGCGAGCCTTCCTCGGTGATATTCTTGAAGAGCCGGATACACAGCCGAGGTCAGCAGAAGAGTCGAGGCAAAGGCAGTCTCGTGCGCTGGCTAGGCTTAGCGCCTCTGCCGATACAGTGAATTACGAGTTCCTTGATCCCATGATCCAATCGGTAATGGATATCATGTATCGTGGCGGCGCTCTCCCCGAGTTGGATCTCTTGGGGCAGTTGGCACCGGACGCAAACATGGAGGTTGTTTACCAGTCTCCGTTCTTCACGGCTCAGAAGCAAAGCGGTGTGAACAGAGTCCAGGCCTTCATGGAGAGAAGGCTGGCTCTTTTCCAAGTCACGCAGAATCCGATATACCTGGACGATATCGACTCTGATCAAGTAACAGCGTACGACGCGAGGGTCAGCGATATACCAGCACAGATTCTAAGATCCCCAGAGGAAGTATCCGCGATAAGATCTGCAAGAGCAGAAAAGCAAATGATGGAGCAACGCCTCGAACAGATGATGCAGTTGTCCCAAATGCAACCACAAGGGCAGGGGGCACCTCCCCCTGAGATACCGGAGGCCCCAGGTGTTTAGGGAAGACCGCCCCCGCCCCTCTCTCTATGTTTAATACTGAAGAGGAGCGGTTCTTAAAAGAGACGCACGAGCTGTTCTCTACAGAAGCAGGCAATCGAGTCCTTGAATACCTGAAGAGGGTATTGCATGTAGAGGAGACGCTCGAACCTGAAGAAAGAGTGAACAAAGAACTAGAGGCATCTGGTAGACACGAGAGGATTCCGATTGACCCAATGGCCTTTTCCAAGAGGCAGGGTTGCCGGAGTGCTTACTACAAGATTGAAGCCCTGATTCGTCAGGGGAAAAGGTTGATTGAAGGAGAAGGCAAACTGAAAGGAAAAGAATAATGGAGGATCAGAATGACACTCTCAGCGAGAACCTCCCAGCAGGGATGGAAGGAAGAGAGTCCATCGTCTCTAAGTTTGGTTCTATCGAGGAGCTTGCCAAGTCTTACCACAATCTAAGCAAGAAGTTGAGTGAGACAAAGAGAGTTCCAAGCACAGACGCGCCGAAAGAAGAGTGGAGCCATTTCTATCAGGAGCTTGGGGCACCTACGACTCCGGATGGATATGGCGTCCCAGCAGAAGTTCCGGATAGCCTGACTCCTGTAATAGGTGCTGCCCGTCAAGCTGCCCACCAAAACGGGCTTACTACAGATCAGTTCAAGAATATCCTCTCTCCATTCCTGAAAAGGGAAGAGGAGAGGACGGTTGAGGAGCAGAACAAGCAGGAGGAGGCCAAAGAAAAGTGGCGTCAGGAGGCGAAAGAGAAGTACGGAGCGAAGTACGAGAATAACGCGGCTCTAGCCGAGAGGGCCTATAACCAAGTAATCAAAGAGAATCCGGCGCTAGAGTCCGTCTTTGAGAAAACAGGGATGGGGTATAATCCAGAAGTCATGGACTTCATGGTTAGGATGGGTACTGAAATGTCCGACGAACAGAGTCCAAAGGGTATCAGCAACGAGAACTTCGGTACGGACTACAGGTCTTTGGCAGCGAGGGCTCGCAAGATTGCGAAGCTGGGAGCGATTAACAATCCCAGGAACCCTGACTACGAAGAGCACACAAACGAGTTCATGGAAATCCAGAAGGCTTTACTCGAGGAGGGGTACAACGGTATGAATGACCCCCGCCTCCAGAGTGACACTGCGTGGATAAGAGGAAGATAAACAAACAAATACATTGACATCCATTGCCGATTGTGGAATAGATCGGTTGTTCGATAACCTTGGTTTAAAACCACGGGCCGGGCTGACTGCTGGAAAGACAGCCGAGTACGGGGCTTGCGTAGTAGCCAAGAAGAGCCGGATGGCCGATAACTCTTCGAGAATGTAACACATTGTCTCGAAAGGGTCATCCTCATGGCAATGACTAATCTTGGAAACCTATCAGGTAGCGGGGGCAATCTTTTTGATCCCAGCGATGCCTATAGTGTTTCAAACCTGTACAAGCAGGTATACACCGATCTGGTTAGACTCCAGGTCCAGCAGTACGATTCCCTTCTTTCAGATACTCTCATGCAGGAAAGTATCGAGGGGGAAGTAAAGTCCTTTGATAAGTACCTCAAGCATGATGTCTCCAAACTCAAAACGAGGACTCGTTTTGGCGAATGGGGAACAGACGAGAAATACGGCGCAACGGACTCAGAGCGCAGGCTGATCGAACCTCAGTGGTTTGAGTATGCTGAACTCTTTGATCCCCGCGATGAAGTTGGCCTCCTGAAGGCGATTGCGCCTGATGGCCAGTACCTTGCTAACATCGCCGCCATTTTCAACCAGAAGAAGGATCTCCTGATTCTGGATGCGCTCTCTAAGAGTGTTCTTGTCCAGACTCGTACCGGTGCTGGTGTTACAGCCAATACCACTACTGCATATGGAACTGCGGTTTCGGGTACCCTTGGTGGTACTGGTGTCGCAACTGGAGAAGTTGCCATCAGTAGTGCTGGGGTAATGACTCTCCAGAATGGTTACGAAGGTCTTGAGATCGGATGCAAGTTAGCAAAGACGGATGCCGCCTCGAGGTCGGATAATACCGCCCTGGTTAAGTTCGATACTGCTGGTGCTTCTGCTACAGCTGCGGTTTTCGTAGCGGGGACTGCGATTGATGTCACAGCGGCAACCCCAGACCTTAGTCCAAGCGCCACCACTGGTTCTGGTGCGGTAACTGCGTTCAACATAGAGAAGTTGATTCGTGCCCGACAGAAGTTGGATGCGAACAATGCCTTGATGCCGGGTATGCCATACATCTGTGTGTTGCACCCGAACCAGTTCTATAGCCTCATGTCCGATTCCAGTGATACTCGCTTCACCAGCATCGATTTCAATGAGGGCAAGCCCTTGTACCAAGGCACGGCCTTTGTGTATATGGGCTTTGAGTTCCGTTTGAGCAACCTCCTTCCCCAGGCAAGCATTACCATCCCTAAAGGGAGCGGTACTGTTGTGGATGGAAAAGTAACCCTTGATGTTGCCGACAATGATGGGACTGCGATTCGCTATTCCTACTTCTACACCCCGGCATGTGGAATCTTCGGGATGAACGCCAACATGGATGTTCGTTTCGATGAGATCCCCGAGCGTGGGTACTCACTCCAAATGTGGCACCAAGTAGGCATGAACGGCATTCGCATGGATGGTGACTGCATTGTCCGTGTGGCTAGTGTCGATGAAGCTGCCTAGTGTTGTCTGGTTAGATTTGTAATAGTCTGGAGCGTAAGGCCAATGGGAAAGAGCCACGGAGAATCGACTTCGATACTCGAAAGGCTTAAGGGGTCTTATGCTCCGGCTATTACTGCTACCTACATAAGCCTTCTAAGGCTTGCTCCTACTTCGAGTGAGCCGACGAACTGGATCGAGTGGGGCGTAGCAGATACAGATCCACCAGGGTCGGCAGTTCCCAGGGTGCGTGTTTTTGATGCTGTTCAGGCGGATACAACATTACCCTATTGGTCCTCGGTTGCCACCTACTCCGGAGACCCCGACAGGCGAGAGATACACAACATTAATGGCGTTAGTTGGAATACAGTCACGTTGCCAGCAACCCAATCTGTTGTTGCGGTAGGCGTGTTCAAGACTGCCTCTACATCCTATACATACAACTCAGTTTCTGAAGTTGCTGAATCGGATAGCGTCTTGGATTTAGTTTACTGGGATTCTATTGCCTCAGCTGTAACAGTCGCCAATGGGGAGACTGTTCTTTTCATGGATAGCAAGATAAGGGTTACGGAGAAATAACATGAGTAATGAAAGCTACGGCGCTGATAGTCTCGACCTTGCGGTTGGACGGAATCCAGAAATGGGTTCGCTCATTTCGATTTCCGGCCATGTAGATATTTTTCATACCTGTGCAAAATCAGGCAAAGTAACAGAGCACTCAGGACCAAATGCCCTTGCACAAACGGGCCAGCGAGCGATGATGCGTGGGTTTACTGCTGCCACCTTGACCAGCGGCGTGACCCCTACTAAATTGGGCATTGCGTTTTCCGCAAACCAGCTGACTTTAACTGCGGGGGGGCTCTATACTTTTGGCACAGGAAATAATATCGTGCCCATAACCTCAGGCATTACTCATAATAACAACGTAAATGAAGACTTTGCCGATGGTTGCCTTTTTCATGCTAATGCTAGTACGAGTGCTCCTGAGGATGTTTTTACAGGCGAAAATGTTGCTACGAACAGTAGCGATGCCACAAGCCAAGA